>Ga0316202_10000148_pt1 | contig 107434 bp, 83 predicted proteins | sample 3monrhotite_MG_FD_204934 | JGI IMG/M metagenome (GOLD analysis project Ga0316202, IMG submission 204934) | Microbial mat bacterial communities from mineral coupon in-situ incubated in ocean water Damariscotta River, Maine, United States -... | ecosystem: Environmental > Aquatic > Marine >... | reverse complement strand
TAATAGAGGGATAGGGCGCACTCAGGATCTCTCTCAGCAAGACTTAAGAAACTATCTGACTGAGCTCCTTAGACGTGGCTATATATACGGGAGTGCATTTTTATAACTTCATTTGACATAATATACAGAGTTGACGATTTCGTTACGGTAAATCCGGCAAAAGCTAGCATCGGGCCGCCAGTGATCGAGGGGTCAAACGGGAAAATTGCAAACAAAAAGAGCAGGACGGTAGCGCCTGCGGTTAGCTTTGCAATCCGTTCCCATAGCTTCCGTTCGCCTTCATGTTTTGCGCGTTCTGCATGGACGCAAGCGACAACGTGCGCGGGGTCAATTTCTAGCAGTTCAGCAACTTTAATAGCGGTTTCGTCGCCAAGATAATTCTTGCCAAGCATAAAAACGCTTGCGCTTGCTCTGGTCAGGCCTAGCAGTTTTGCAAGCTGTCCATCAGAAGTTAAATGGTGGCGTGTTTTAACGTCTAAAAGAAATTCTCTGGTAGTTTTCATGATGTGCTCTCCAAGGATTTAGGGTGTTCCCTAATGGGGTGTTGTCTGTGCAGATACATATATAGTCGCTTGGCGCTTGACGGTCAACTATCAAATTATGCTTGACGCTATGTCAAACATCATGAGACATTAAATAGGTCGCCGCACTTCTAACGCACTCCAAGGCACTCAGGCGGCGACTTCTAGCCTTGGACAGAATGAACTTGGCGGTTCGTGCATTGCCCCCCATCGGGTTGTCCTTTGGGGGGATTTTTTGGAGGTGTTATGAGTAAAAAGCTAGAGCTTCTTGACAGAGAGGGGCGGATTCACACAGTAGTTATTTTAAAACCAAGCGGCAAATACTCAAGAACAACAAAACTTAAATTTTCAGAGGCAAGAGCACTGATTAATAATTATTTTGGTCCTTGGAGGGTTCAAAAATGAATTGTGTATCTAGTAAAAGACCAATTTTTATAACACGCAAACAGCGCCAAACAATGGCGGCAAAGCGTGTTTTTTTGTGGGCGGTATTTCTGGCGGCGGTTCTTATGATTGGGGTGATGGCATGAGTATTGTTAAAAGTGAAAAATCAATTTCGTGCAGCGATTGCGAGGCTGCACGAAAATATATGAAGTGGTGTGTCTCTAAGTTGTCGAGAGAATCGGGGGTGCAGAGACATAGATTGACGTATTTTCTTAAAGGGATTGATTCAATGCTAAAGGAGAGTGAAAAAATTAAATTATATGAAACATTTGAAGCGGCTGGCGTGGAATTTGTGAAATGACAGTCACGCAAGCAATAAGCCAGTGTCATTCAATATTGAAGATGGACACAAGGCCAGAGCGTTTCGTGTGGGCGCAGGGTGAGTTTGAACCAATGCGCACATGTATGGCGCGTCGTAGAAATCTACTCGCGGACGCTGGAAAAAATGCGCGCATGGCTGGCAGATCGTGGCACGAATTGCCAGAGTCGGTGCGTGATGCTTTGGCGGGTGAATAATTGTGAATTTAGTTCTAGGATACGACTGGCAAAGGCTCTGGGCGGTTCGTGATGTTGAGCATTTTCCTGATAGATGGAAAAAACGCATTTTGTCGAAGTGGGAAGGAAAGCGCGGCGCTGATTTGTACGGCGCTAATGTGGAACTGCGAGAGGTATGTGAAAAGCTGCAATCGGTGCGCCTGCCGCTCAATGCCTCCGATTCTGACATATGCGCCCGTGCGGACGAGTTCGCACTGGCGGCAATGGATTTAGGGAGGGTTCAGCGCGACATTGAGGCGGTCAGGGAAGGTATGGAGTCTTTTGTAAGGTCGTGCCACGTAGAGCCGCCAAGCATTAAGACAGAGACAAGGCCAGCCATAGCGCGCATGACGTGCGGCACATGGTGGCGCAGAGGCTTGAGAAAGCTACACGCGACGGCAGTCGAGGGGGCGGCAATTCGGCTAGGTTATGTAAACAGGGCTCGTGATTTATATGTATCAAGAGAGAGTCTAGAGCGTAGAGGTCAGCAGATCAGGCGCAATAAAAAGATGATGGAATCAACCGTCATGAAAAACGAGCTGGGGCAAGAATTCACGCTTGCTCAGCTTGCAGAAAAAGGCACGGGCAATAAGGCAATCAGGCGCGGAGAACTAATGACGCGAATCGCTGGATTCGAGCGCATAGCAGTTGATTGCAAGCACGCTGGTTTGTTCTTAACGGTAACTTGTCCGAGCCGCATGCACAAATGGAATTCAGCGGGTAATGGAAAGGTTTTTGAGAATGCGAAATATGACGGAACAACGCCAAAAGAGGCGCAGGCATATTTAAGTAAATGCTATGCACGAATCAGGGCGAAGCTGGCGCGTTATGGCGTGAGTGTGTACGGTTTTAGGATTGTAGAGCCGCACCATGACTCGTGTCCGCATTGGCATATTTTGATGTTTTGTGAGCCGTGGGCGAAGCGTCGTATTATAAGCGTGTTCAGGTCGTACATGCTGGCGGATTCGGGGGAGGAGAAAGGAGCAGATGTTCATCGGGTAAAAGTTGAGGTTATTGACTGGTCGAGGGGAACGGCGGCAGGCTACGTCGCGAAGTACGTAGCGAAAAATATTGACGGCACGCACGTAGAAAATGACTTGTTCGGCAATCCTGCAATTGAAGCGGCGGCACGTGTTGAGGCGTGGGCCTCGACTTGGGGAATCAGGCAATTTCAGCAGATTGGTGGTGCGCCCGTAGGAGTGTGGCGAGAGTTGCGAAGGGTCAAAGAAATTCCAGAGGGTGCGCCGGAGCATCTGTTGAGGGCATGGAGGGCGGTAAACAAAACAGAAGATCAGGGCGCAGATTTTGGGGCGTACGTCAGCGCGCAGGGTGGCGCGTTCGTAGGTAGGGGGGCGCTTATAAAGTTGGCCGTTGAGGTGGTGGAGGCGCTAGGGCGTTATGGTGAGCCTATTGAGGCGCGCCCTATTGGGGTGGAGACAGCGGGGCGTGAGACATATAGGGATGGAATTGTACCTAATAGGGTGCGCCTTGTTGAATGGCTTGTGGAGTCGGTAAGGCACACGTGGGAAGTGGTGAAGGGTGGGTTTGAGCGGGGGGAATTTTCCCCGCCTTGGACTCGTGTAAATAACTGTACGCAGGAGAAAAAGAAAAATGGTGAAAACGAGACTTCAGGACGCAGAGAATGCATACGAAAAGCTTCCGCTAATAGTAAAAATTCAAGCGGGGGCGGTAATCTTGCCATTGATTGGTTCAGTGAAGGCGCTTTTGGGTGAAGTTGAAAAATTAAAGGTGGCAAATAATGGCAGCAACCAAATAATGGCAGCAACTGAAGCGGCAGCAAAGCCACGCGCCAAGCGTGTGACAGCAGCGGAAAATATAGCGCCTTTACAGGTGAATGACAAAGTAAAAGCAGGTCGTATTTTGCAGATTGACGTTGACGGAAAAAAAGCGTTAGTTGAAAAGGAAGAGAATATGCACATCCGAAGGTGGATGAATTCATCAGAATTAGAGAATATGTGCATCCGCAGGTGGATGAATTTATCAGAATTGGGGGCAAAAATTGGTAACTAAAGCAAGTAAATATTTAGGAAAAATTGAATGCATATGCTGCGGTGAAGAAATTCCGGTAAAGGAAAACGACAGAGGGACGCTTAACGTTTCTTGTTTTTTGTGTGGCATAACTTCTCATTCAAAATTAGAACAAACTTCTAATGAAATGATTCGCGGGTGGATACGAAAAAAACCAGACAAGCAAGCGCCAGCGGTGGCGCTTCCGTCTGTGCTTTCCAACGAGAGTTCAGACGAAAGCGCCACGGCAAAGAGCGTTTCGCCAATTGTCACAGCAGCGGCAGAAGTGGCGAAAATTACAAAACGCACTTTGCTAGGGTAGATCATGGAGAGCATTCAAAATGATAACGATGATCTTAATTTGTTGGCGGCTCAGGCGGCACAGGCAGACGCACACCAAACGGGCGCGGAAGTAGCACAAGCGGGAGCAGATCAGCAAGAGCAAGAGCAAGCACAAGCGACCAGCGCGGCGGAATTGTCGGCACTTTTGCAGATCGCGGCGGGATTGTTCGCGCCTTTGTTGCCTTCAGTTGGCAAGATATACACAACTGAAACATGCGACAGAATCGCGGCGGCATCCGTTCCGGTGATGGATAAGCGGGGCTGGAACATATCGGGATGGATGGCCGGATGGGGTGAGGAAATCGCCTTGCTGGTCGTGGTCGCCCCTGTGGCATTAATGACATTCTCAGGCGTTAAAAAAGACCTAGAAGCGGCGGAGAGAGCCGCAAAAGGGGCGGAAGAGATCGGAGCGCATGAAGGCGAAATTGTGCCGGAAGAAAAGGCGGAAGGGGTTGAGCATGAAACAGCGCCAAGAGCCTAGTATAGGTAATAATCAGGCCGCGCACTTTGTTGCAATCATGGGGGCGACAGGGTGCGGAAAGTCTACGGAGTTAAAAAAACGGCTTGCACTTAAACCACGTCCGAGAATTTTGGTATGGAGTCCAAAAGAGGCAATCGACAATTACGCGGCAATGGTGGGCGGTGTCGTTGTGTCGAGCGTGTCGCAAGTTTTAGACATTATCGGCAAGGCCGGAAAAAAAGGCCGTTTCAAGGTCGTTTTTAAGCCTTCGCTGAGTAGAGAAAAAGACACGAAGCAGTTTGATGTTTTCTGCAAGATCGCACTTGCAGCAGGTAATTTGACGATGATCGCGGAAGAGTTGCACACGGTCACAACGCCAACGCATGCGCCGGATGGTTGGGCTAAGCTTAACTTCATGGGGCGCGCTTATGGCGTGGAGGTTTTCGGACTTTCACAACGCCCGGCTTCTGTAGATAAGTCATTCATGGGATCGTTGTCTGCGGTGCATTGTGGTCGGCTTCCATTTCCAGAAGATCAAAAGACAATGGCACGAACTATGGGCGTATCGCATGCCGATGTTTCGATGTTGATCGGCTATCAGGCGATACAAAAAGACTTCAACACAGGAAAAATAGCTTACGTCAACTAAACGCCCTATTAGGGCGCGCCATAATAGGGCGTTTTCTTTTGTTTTCAGATGCTTGGGCGCAAAGTCTGCGGCATCTTTAAACGAGGGGAAAGCTACAGATGAATACACAAAAACTTATGTCCTTGGGCATCACCGCGGGGGTTCTCTTTGCGGCTTATAAATTCGCACCTAACGCACAAGTAGCGACCGCAGTATTAGGAATCGCTGGTGTGGTAGCGATAAAAAACACGCCGATCATTAACCAGTACGTAGCAGTTTAAGGGGGGGTCGAAAAATGCCAGTAGGACAGACGGAACGAAACGCCCTTTCATTTGCGAACGTAGCGGCGAATTCTCAAGCGACAAATATGATTAGCGTCGGGAAAACGTTAAATACGCTTCAATTGCAAATAGGCGGCACAGCTTTTTTTCATACGGACATAAGCATGTTCAGGCTGAAAGCCAACGCAAAGACAATCTACGAAGGGACAGGCATACAGATCGCGGCGATTAATGCTTATAGAGGTTTGACTGCGAATGCAGCTTTCCTTGATATTGCGTTTGAAGATTTGTCCGGCCTAGATCAACTAGATCGGTTGATCGGCGCGATTGATACTTCAATGGGAGTCGTGAACCTGACGACAGAAGTCGATATCGGCAACGCGACTGCGCCAAAATTGACAGCGCGTTTAATCGAGACCGCGCCTCAACGGATGGCGAACGGTCAGGCTTCGCCGTTCGCAGGTTTAATGGCTAAACAATTACGCTATGGTTTTAGCGTGGCAAGCGGCGGCGAACTGCCTTTGAGTTTTCCTTATGGACCAAAAAATGGCGCGGTGATTAAGCGCGTTCATGTGTTCCACACAGGAACGATGACGGGCGCGCTGGTGAAAGAGGATGGCCTGATTGTTCATCAGTCAACCAAAGCACAGAACGAATACGAGCAGGTGCGGCACAAGCGCGTCCCTCAATCAAACGTATACACAATTGATTTCATCAAGGATGGAAACGTGCGTAACGCTTTCGACACGCGTCATGCTCAGTCTGTAGAGTGGATTTTCACATTCAGCGGAGCGTCAAGCGGATACGTCGTAATTGAGTATCTTGATTCACTTGGAAATCTTTAGAAATCTTTAGGGGAGGTGAATCATGGCGAAATGGGGGGAATTTTTAAACAATGCAGCGCAGACGGTTGTAGGTAATCGCGTCGCGCAAATAACACAGCCAGCGACAAGCGTGCCAGTTAGTACAGGGCAAGGCGGCGTTCCATACGTCGAAGGTCAGCCAGCGGCTACGGCTACGGCAGCGGGGGCGATTTTCGGATTGCCACGAGCGGTTGTAATCGGTGGCGGCGCGGTGTTTAGTTTGGTGTTGTTGTTGATGTTGGTGAGAAAATAATGGACCCATTCAGTTTGACGGGTGGTCTGAACGCGAGCGGTTCTAAATTTTCAGGGGGGAGCTCATCGGCTGGTTTGACTTCCACCATGGGGAATTTGTCGTTCGGTAGCATGGGGACGGCTTCGTATAATTTTGGTGCGGGTAATGCGTCCGCGACGGGTGCGCCAGCTACAAATTGGATGTTGTACGCAGGTCTGGCAGTCGCCGCGCTGGTCGCATTGAAGATGTTTAAAAAATAGACATGAAAAACGCGCTTTTTTGTCATAACGTATTAGGACTTTGGCAGGATTGCGCGCTTTCGGCTTATGTATTAAGCGCGGAGCAAACCGGAGAAATAGTGAAGGTTTTTAGATATAAAAAACACGGTTGTTTTCTGGCGCTGGATTCTGCTGGGCTGATTCAGTTGGCATTTAGTCGATATTCGCGGGGCGTGGTCCATTCAATAGGGGACGCATTGAGTAGGTGTGCAGATCGTGACCTAATCGCAAGAACGGAGGATGCGCGCATTGCTGAAATGCTTAAAAGGCGTTTTGGTTTTGTGGGGGGGGCTATGTCGGGGAGCGAGTACGTTTTGATGAGGGAAAAAGTAAATGTGCTTTAATACAGCGAGTAAAAGTAGTAATAAGACGACCACGCAGAACATTAAAAAAGATGTCGTAATCGGTAATGGCTCACAGGGTTTTAGTGCCGATAATGGCGCGAGCCAGACGGTTAATCTGTTGGATGGTGGAGCGATTAAAAGCGCGCTAGATTATGCAGGATTGTCAGGTGCCAACGCGCTAACGTTTGCGGATTCGGCATCATCAAACGCGATGACGCTTGGCACAAATGCGCTGGTGTCGAATGCGTCAGCTGTGCGCGATTCGTTGAGCTTCGCGGATTCGGCGGTATCGAATATGACAACGAATAATGCCAACGCATTCAGCTATGCTGATTCATCAATGAAAAAGGCGGCAGCGTTGGGCGCGGGTGCGTTTGATTTGGTCGCGCAAGGAAACGCAGTGGCAGGCACTAATTATCAAAATCTGCTTCGCACAACTTCGGACTCACTAAATGGCATTTTAGGCGGAATCGCATCAACTCAAAACTTTATTTCGGGAACTCAAGCACAGGCATCTGGGCAGATGGACAACAGAACAAAAATGATTTTAGGCGCGGTCACTATAGCGGCGGTGGCGTTTGTGGTGATAAACAAATGAAAACAATTGAAATTCGATTGATCGCTCAAGAGCCGATGAATCTTCAATATATGGGAACGTATTTTCACTTATTGGCTTCGGTGTTTCCGATTGACATTGAGCTTTTGAGCAATCAGAGCGTATCAACAACAGCGAAGTCGATGGACGCAGGTTATTTTACACGTCCGGCTGGGGGTTTTGACGGGCTGGTGCTCAGCAGCTCGCTGACTCAGGATGTCAAGATAGCGGTCGGCCTAGGCGACGGTGGTTATAACGTCATGAGCGGGCAGGTAGTGGTAACTGGCACAAACAAGGCCGAAACGTGCTCAAATCATGCGGCCGTAGTGGTCGGCATGGATGAACGCCAACTCTGCGCGGTCAATCCGGTTCGTCGTGGTGTGCGTATTAAAAACATCGGGAGCGGGCGAGTTTTTATAGGCGCAAAAGGCGTGAGCCAGTTAAACGGTATCGCCTTGGATGCTGGCGCGGAGAGAATCGAAAGCGACGGGGCGGCATGCGAACTTTGGGCGGAGGGGCAGGCTGTGCTAGTGCAGCAGTTGGGAACTGAGACGGATGTTTTTAGTCTCAAAGATTTAGGCGGCTCGGTGGTGGTCGCAGGTACTTCTCCTTTAGGTCAGCTGTTCAGATCGGCAGATCGCGGCGCGACGTGGGCGCTCTCGCAGCGTTTGGGGACGGAAACAAACGTGATGAGCTTAGATTATGTGTCGGACATAGGCGTGATTGGCGCGGGTAACGTGATTTCGGGAACAGCGCCAACGGGTCAAATTTACGTTTCAACGGATGGCGGCTTTACTTTTTCGTTAATTGGTCAGATGTCAACTGAAACACAAATTCCGGCCATTAAATACTTGGGCGCAGGAATCACAATTTGCGGAACAGCGCCGAGTGGTCACGTCTACGCATCAGCGGATGGCGGGGCGACTTGGTTGCTTCGCGCTTCGTTAGGAACAGAAACGCATGTGCAGAGTTTCTCAAGCTTAGGCGGTGGCGTGGCGCTGGCGGGAACGTATCCTAGCGGGCAAATTTATAAAACGGTTGATTATGGCGCGACGTGGACGCTCTCGCAGCGTCTAGGATCAGAAACTTCGGTTGGTTGTGTAGAGAATTTAGGCGGAGGCGTGGTAGTCGCTGGGTCGGGGTCAACAGGGAAAGTTTTTAGATCAGTGGACGGCGGCGCGACATGGGATGCAGGGCAGACGCTTGGAGCTGAATCGCGAGTTTCATCTTTGGTTTTTCTTGGTGGCGGCGTGGCGCTGGCGGGAACACTGCCCACTGGTCAGCTTTACAAAACCATTGACAACGGCGTGACGTGGCAGCTTTTGCAGCGGCTCGGCTCAGAAAATCAGGTCATGAGCATGCAGAGTTTAGGCGGCGGTGTGGTGCTGGCGGGAACATATCCTAATGGGCAGATTCACAAATCAAAAGAGGGCATTTTAAATGTGCAGGAGTTTGTTTAATGAATGATTCGATAGTGTCAGCGCGGGCGGCAGAACTGCTCAAAACACAACAAACAAAAACGGCGGAGCGAGTTTTAATTAAGCCTAAAGAATCGGTCATAAAACTAACTAGACCAGTTGTTTGATGCCGCGGCAAGGGTGGCTTTTAGTTGGCCTTGGCGCTTCGGTGCTTTTGCTTTTGTACCAAAATAAACAGGGGATTATGAATATGGGGATACCGAGAGGAATCAGAAACAACAATGCCGGAAACATCCGGCACGGATCGAGTAAATGGAAGGGCATGGCACAGAATCAGACCGATTCGGCCTTCGTGCAGTTTGTGTCTCCTGAATATGGAATTCGCGCACTTTCACACGTTTTAGACAGCTACGCGCGGCGCGGAGCAAACACGGTGCGAAAAATCATTGACATATACGCGCCTCCAGTCGAAAACGACACGAGCGCATACGTGGATTCTGTGGCGCTGGCGCTTGGTGTGGGGGCGGACCAGATAATTAATGTGCAGACGCATAAAGCGGACTTGGTCGAGGCCATTATTCAGCACGAAAACGGTCAGCAGCCGTACGCGGTTTCTCAAATAGCAAGCGGGGTGTTAATGGCATGAGTATAATTTTTTCGATGATGTTCTCATCTCTGGTGAAGGTATTTTTTTCCGTCGCCACAGAAACTTTTTTTGAGGCGGTTACAAAAAAGGTGCTTGTTTTTGTGCTGGAAAAACTCGCAAAAATGACAACGAATGATCTAGATGATGAGATTGTGAAAGAGGTTGTTTTAAAACTGAATTCGCCTAGTATTCCGCCGGATAAGGATAAAAATTGACCGATGCAGAGCTAGATAGCGCCTATGTCAAGGCCGTGAAGGCCAACGATCAGGCGCGAATCAACGCGCTGGCTTCGGAGATTGTGGCGCGCTTAACGTCTCTCTGGGGTTTTACTGATTCAATTTTTTCGGCAAGTGATCGCTTTCCGAATTATTCAAATTTGAGCGGATTTCATAATGCAGAGGCCGCTAAGGCCAGTTTGGCAAAATCGGCAGGTCATGCGGCGGGAGCGGTGGCGGGAACGGTGGCAGGTGTCACTTATCCTTTGATCGCATTGGCGGTGGTGATGGTGGCAGGAATCTATATTTACAAACGAAAATGAGCCGAAAATGAGCGAACTATTGAATCCAGTAATCATCGGCATTATTACGGGGATTTTTTCTGGGGGGGCCGTCTGGGGTGTGCTTAAGACAGAATTGAAATTCATGCGGCGCGACCTAGACGAAGTGCGGCGCAGAGTCGGTTTGTCTATTTGACATAACTAAAACGGGGGGCATTATGGCGGAACGAAAACGCAGGAAAACAAGAGCAAAAAAGCCAGCGCGTAGCAAGCGCACAGGGCGGTTTTTGAAGAAATGACAACGCGAGAATATTTTGCGCTGTGCTTAGTTGGCGCGCTCTCGCTGGCGGCGTTTATTCGCACTGTAAACATTTCTAATAAATTGAAAACTAGCGGTATTTTGCCAATTGAGCAGGAGCGATTTTTTCAGGCGTAGTGTAGGCGTGTACTTTTTTAAGCGCCCATAATTCCGACTCAAGCCGCCGCACGTCTTGACGCAGTGCGGCGGCTTCTTGTTGACTAAAGAAAAGGCCGCGAATTTGATCGGGGTCAAAGCCGTTGTTCCATAATGGCAAATACAACTTGTTATCGCGTCCAAAACTAAAACCTTCCCAAGCGTCGCCAGCGAGGCCGGACAGATCGCCCAGCCTCAACTTCAAGAGCTTTCGAAACGCGGTAGGTAGTGGGTTCTTGGCTGATTTGTAGTTTTTAATCATGCGCACGGTGACCCCTAAAAAATCGGCCAATTGTTGAGCGTCCCCGTGTAGAAGTTCTAGATCGTCCATTTTAAACGCCTTTCAGAAATTATTTCCTAGTGCGATTTTGACGGGGCGCGGCAAAAATGATTGAAAGAACAACGGCTAAGACGGGCCAGTAATCCCATAGCCAATTTGACATAATATACATTATGCGCACGGCGAAATAACAAAGATAATGATTAATAAGGATTTCTTGAAAAGAAGCTGCAATCTCATAATGTTTACAATAAATAAGCGAGCTCTTCCGATCGGCTTATCTGAGTGCGGAAAACCTACATAGAATAAGGCAGAAAATTCAAACTAACGCGAAAGCCGCATAACTCCATTCTGATGTTCAATCTTGAAATGCGACAGAAAGTCATTACCCAGCAAGCCATCCATACTTAGTCCCGCCTGAATTTTCACAGGGACATTGCTAAACCGTAACGCACCGACGCTTAAAGAACTTACTGTGATTGAACAAAATGAAGTTTGACCATTGGCTGTATTAGAGATGCCTGTGGCTTCACAAGAATGCACACCGAGCTCACTACCAATCCGCGAAGAAACAGTTGTATATGTAGCGCCAGTATCAACGAGCATGGACACGTTAATACCATTCAAATTAACCTGAAGCGGATAAACACCTTCAGCAGATCGATGCACCGTTATTACGCCATTTGACGAGCTAACCGCACCGGATATTCGTGACGAATTATATGGAGCCGCACCGGATGAACATGGAATAGCTGAATACGACACTGCCCCAGAATTTACACATTTGAAAACTTGCGCAAATGAATGAACAGGAAGCAGCAAAGCAAACAGCGCAAATAGGATATTCATCTAATACCTTTCAATGGCAACAGAAAAACCATTTTATATTAGTTGCTTAGCTACAACTATTTTAGTTTCCCAGGCCCGTACTTTATGCTTTAGCCATTAGTCAATTTAGTCTTTTTCGGGGGTAAATAGCTTTCAGATGAAACTACCCGCTTTCCTGTTTTACCTTCCAGCTCAAGCCGTGTCTTTTTAGCGATACCACCACCTGTTTTTGCGGCCGTCTCGTTCTCGCACATACCAGTGGCCTCCATGCTCTCGGCAATTTGGCGCGTCGAAAGCTCTGCCAGCGCGGTAAAAATCAACTCCGCCTCGCTCATGTGATCTCGCAGGTTCTGCGACTTCAGGCCCTTCATTTCCTTGTGCGCCTTAATATCCACATCGGTCCATTCTTGATGGATAATGTTGGTGAGGATCGCGTATTCCTCGTCCTTCTTAATATCGTGCTCTTTCCAGTAATCGGTCAACTTATTGCGCGTCTCCTGCCCGGTCATACGCTGCTGAATCCACTTTTCGCTACGCCCGTGTTTCTGCCAAGTCTCGCGGGCGCGCTCAAGCGACAGGCTAGGGTCGGCCATCTCCTGCATCCGCTCGTAGCCAACCTTCGCTAGCCACCGCTTGATCGGCTCAGCTTTGGGGCTGGGCACGGACTGGACTAGCCGCAGTAAGGTTTCAGCGGTAGCGACATCGGTCAGACGCTGCTTGCCGTCTTCAGCGGTCATTTTCAACTGGTAACAGTTTGTTACCAGTTGACTGTCCTCTTTATCCAATCGGCCTTTCAGTACCTTCCAATACTTTCGGGCGGTTTGATAATCGGTCGACTGGGTCAGTACCTGAACAATGTCAATGACCGCAAACAACCAGGTCTCTGCGGCCTCGTCATACACGTGACGGATTGCATGCTCTTCAAAAATGGCTGGCTGCATGGTCGGGACTCCTCATTCAGGAAAGATAGATGCACACATCGCAAAGAACGACCGTTCCAATGTCAATTGGGCGCATTTTTTCACCTGAATTATTCAAGCACAAAATGACGCTTCGAATAATATATCGAGGACGGGAATACCTAACTTACGCGAGAAACAGGCGTTTAAAGTTGTTGGTGGTGGCAAGGCCAAGCTCTTCTATCGAGATATTACGCAATTGCGCAATCTCTTCGGCTACGTGCTTTACAAAGGCTGGTTGATTGGTTTTGCCTCGCTGCGGTACGGGTGCAAGATAGGGAGAATCAGTTTCGATCAGGATTCTTTCAAGGGGGATCTTCTGCGCGACTTCTTTGATGCTGGTGGCTTTTTTGAATGTCACAATTCCGGAAAAGGAGATGTAAAAGCCCTGCTCAATTGCAGCTTCGGCAACTTCAATACTTTCGGTAAAGCAATGCATTACGCCGCCTGCTTGACCGGCATTTTCTTCCTGCATGATGCGCAAGGTATCTGCTGCGGCTGCTCGGGTGTGAATGATTAGCGGCTTTTTAGCTTCATTTGCGGCTCTGATATGGATGCGAAAACGCTCACGCTGCCACTCCAGGTCACCTGTTAGACGAAAGTAATCTAAGCCAGTTTCGCCGATAGCGATCACTTTAGGGTGTTGAGCTAGGCGTACTAGCTCGGCCTGTGTTGGCTCATCATCTAATTCATAATCAGGATGTACGCCGACTGAGGCGTATAAATTTTCATGCTGCTCAGCTAACTGTAAGACCGCAGGAAATGTGTCTAACTGGACTGAAACACACAATGCATGTGTGACTTCATTGAGCTTCATATTCATCAATACGTCGTCAATATTTTCAGTGCGTTCAGGAAAGTTCAGGTGGCAGTGCGAGTCAATAAACATGATTATGGTGTTCCTGAAGAGGCAAATACTTGTCGGTAGGACAATAACAATGATTCGAACTGTAGCTTGGGGTTAAGCGGATGAAATGCTTGACGCTTGGCGGTCTGCAATTCCTTTTGATATTGCAACAAGCGCATGGATGGCGTGTTTTGAGAGAGCGCTTTTAATATCTCGATACGTTCAGGAAAATATCTGACTTGTCCGGTTAACTTGACACTGGCTAGGTCGTAACACCATTGCTGCAAACAATGCACGACTTGAACTGGTGCCGTACGCTGTAATTTGTCGGCCAGTGACAATGCATCCATTTGTGCCGGTCGCTGGATCGCGCTCAACAAGTTGCGGATGTCTTCCGTTCCATCCCCCTCCTCTGCCCATTGCAAGGCTTGTAAGGGCGCAAATCCGGACTGAGCTAGGGCAATTTCTGGATTTTTTACGCCCTGCTGTTTAAGCCACTCAACGCCCACTTCTTTACTCGGTGTGTTCACGGTCAAGCTAAGGCAGCGACTCAATATTGTCGGTAATAACTGTTGAGGCTTATGAGTAATCAGCAGAAAAAGTAAATTGGGGGTGGGTTCTTCCAATGTTTTGAGCAGTGCATTGGCCGAGTTGTTATTCATTGCTTCCGCAGGGTGTATGAGCACAATGCGATAGCCACCTCGATGTGCAGATAGATTGGTGAATTTAGCCAAGGTTCTAATTTGTTCCACACTAATTTCGCGTGAAGGCTTTTTACCGCTCTCCTTGCTGCCTTCTGTGACCGTCAATGCATCAGGTTGTATGGAGCGAAAATCGGGGTGTGTACCTTGCTCAAACCAGTGGCATGAATCGCATTGGTAACATGGCATGCCATTGGCCAATGGCTGATCGCATAGTAAAGATTGTGCAAAACACAGTGCCATATCTTGCTTGCCAATGCCTTTTGCACCTTTGATTAAAAGTGCATTAGGTAGGCGTGATCGCAAACCCTGAACACTCTGCCATACTTCATTTTGCCAAGGATAGAGTTCTTTCATATCATAAAGTTGAAATTATTTTCTCAAGCTCTGCTTTAACTTCATCTGGTGTTTTTTCAGCGCGTATTACTGCATATCTTTGTGGTAATTTTTGGCTGCGCTGCAAATATGCCTGACGTACTCTTTCAAAAAACTCGCCTTGTTCCTGCTCAAAACGATCTAAAGAAACATTATTTGCTAGGCGTTGCCGAGCGACTTCAATGGGAATATCAAAGAGCATGGTTAGATCTGGTTGCAAGTCTCCATGTACCCATTGTTCTAATTGCTCAAGCTTGTTGACTGCGACTCCCCTACCCCCACCTTGATAGGCAAAACTAGCATCACTAAAACGATCAGATATGACCCACACACCACGCTCTAAAGCGGGACGAATAACTTGCTCTACATGCTCTCGTCGAGCAGCAAACATTAGCAGCGCTTCGGTTTCGGCGTGCATAGCTTGATTTAACAATATTTCACGCAAACCTTCGCCCAGTGGCGTTCCTCCTGGTTCGCGAGTCACTAGCAGCTCAATACCACGATCTCTCAGTGTGTTAGCGAACCAGTCTAGATGAGTGCTCTTCCCTGCCCCATCAACCCCTTCAAAGGTAATAAATTTTGCTTTATTCATTTTTGGTAACGGTTCACCGCCCTATTGTGTTCATTTAGTGTTTTGGAAAAATGCGAACTACCGTCGCCCTTTGCTACAAAATATAGAGCCTTACTCTTGGCAGGATGCAGAACCGCTTGTATTGCGCCCATGCCGGGGAGAGAGATAGGCGTTGGTGTAAGTCCTGTGCGCATATAGGTGTTATACGGTGAATCAGTCTTCAAATCGCGGCGGCGTAAGTTTCCATCAAATTTATTCCCCAGCCCATATATGACTGTTGGATCTGTTTGCAACAGCATCCTCTTTTTTAGTCGATTGACAAATACAGCTGCAATCATGTTGCGGTCACTTGCCTTGCCGGTCTCTTTTTCGACTATTGAAGCTAGAATCAAGGCCTGATATTTTGTTTTAAACGGTAGGTTTGCTGTGCGGTATTTCCAACTATCTCGCAAGTTTTTCTGCATTAATTGATAAGCACGCTTTAACACTAAAATATCGCTACTACCGCTGGAAAAATTATACGTATCAGGAAAAAACAAGCCTTCAGCCTCTTTCTCGCGTGCGCCAATCCGTTTCATTATTTCTTGTTCAGTCAATGACTTGCTATCATGTCGCAAGGTAGCAGAACGATTTAAGGCCGCGCGTAACTGTTTGAATGTCCAGCCTTCTATAATGCTAAGGCTGCTTTGCTCCACACGCCCTTTGCTGATCATGTCTAGCAGTTGTATTGGGCTCATTGCTTTGTCTATTAAATAATTACCTGGTTTGATATGCGCCGCCTTGCCTAAGCCGCGCGCAAGGAATACGAATAACCAATCACTAGGTAATACACCTGCCTTCTGCATTTGATTCGCTGCGCTCTTTAGGCTGCTACCTTGCTTTAGTGAGAAGGTATAGGGTAGCTTGGAAAACTGAATCGGGCGCAAAGCGTAAAAGCCAGCTAAACCGCCTACGATCATGACTACAAACAGCAGCCAAAGCATTAATTCTTTAATCGGGGTCATTCAGTAGCCAATCTTTAATTACTTCTGTAAACAGATGATGTACGGCATCATAACTCGCCAATTTTCTTACTGGCCATAGGCCAATAACACTATTCGTTAGGAATATTTCGTCAGCTTGCAAGAGTTCAGCCAAGCTTATGTTTTTAATTGTGCAGGCGGTCGCGTGTTTAGATGCCAAATCAATGATACGTTGGCGTTGAACGCCGGCTACCCCACTGCGCGACAAATCGGGGGTGAAAATTTCTTTGTTTTTAATCATGAAGATATTGCTGCGAACACCTTCAATGACGTTGCCAGTTTCGTCTAATAAAAGTCCTTCTGCTATCTCTGGATCATTCCATTCAGATGCAGCAAGGACATTTTCCATGCGATTTAGGTGTTTAACGCCTGCCAGATAAGGCTGGCTGGATAATCGCAATTGGCAAAGATGTAGATGTACACCTGTACTAGCAAAAGAATCAGGAAACGATGGGATAGGACTTAGCGTCAGAATTCGCGTAATGTTCGGTGTACTAGGCGGCGTATAGCCACGTGCCGCCGCACCTCTAGTGATCGTAAGCTTTACAACAGCGTCCTGCGCTTTCTCTGTCAATAAGGCCAGGTCATCACGTAATATAGCTTCGGATGGACATGGCAACTTAATTGCAGCGCAGTCTTGAAGTAATTTTAAATAGTGACGCGACCACTGCTGTAACTTTCCTGCTCGCAATAACAAGGTACGAAAGATTCCATCCCCGTAAAGCAAGCCACGGTCATGAATGCTAATCGTTTCGCACGGTACTCCGTTGATTAGCGTAGTCACAGCAGGATTTATTAAACCTTGCGGAATACCAGTGAGCCGTTCGTTCCGCCAAAGCCAAAATTATTGTTCACTGCCACGTCAATTTTCATATCACGTGCAGTGTTAGCACAATAATCCAAATCGCAATCGGCATCTTGCTCAAAGATATTGATCGTCGGTGGAGAAACCTGATGATGCAGTGCTAGGACACAGAAGAGAGATTCTATTCCGCCAGCGCCGCCCAACAAGTGCCCTGTCATTGATTTGGTTGAGTTCACTACCAACTGTTTGGAATGATCGCCAAATGCGAGTTTGATCGCTTCAGTTTCATTTTTGTCACCCAATGGTGTCGACGTGCCATGGGCGTTTACATATTGCACTTGATCCGCATTTATACCGGCATTGCGCAAGGCATTAACCATGCTGCGCTTTGGACCGTCTGTACTAGGTGCAGTCATATGGTAAGCATCGGCACTCATTCCATAGCCACTAAGTTCCGCATAAATCTTAGCGCCACGGGCTTTGGCATGTTCGTATTCTTCTAGCACTAATACGCCCGCGCCCTCGCCCATTACAAAGCCATCTCTATCCTTGTCCCAAGGTCGGCAAGCCGTCGCGGGATCGTCGTTACGAGTAGATAGAGCTTTGGCAGAAGAGAAGCCACCAATTGCCAACTGGCAAACTGTCGCTTCCGAACCACCCGCAATCATTACGTCGGCATCACCATACTCAATAATACGTGCAGACTCACCAATGCTGTGTGTACCAGTGGTGCATGCAGTTACCACTGAAAAGTTCGGCCCCTTCAATCCATACATGATTGATAGGTTGCCCGAAATCATATTAATGATGGTGCCGGGAATAAAGAATGGAGATATTTTGCGCGGACCGCCCGCGAGGTAGTCGTTATGAGTGTTTTCAATCATTGGTAAACCACCAATGCCTGAACTTACACACACGCCGATACGTTCTGCATTCTGTTCTGTTACTTCTAGACCGGAGTCTTCGAAGGCTTCCATTCCAGCAACAAGGCCGAAATGAACAAAACGGTCCATGCGTCTAGCATCTTTCGCGGGCAGATATTGAGTTACATCAAAATCACGTACTTCGCCTGCAACTTGGCTGGCAAATAAGCTTGGATCAAAATGACTGATGCGCGAGATACCTGACTGACCAGCTAATATGTTTTTCCAAGCTGGGGTGACACCTATACCTACTGGCGAAACAATCCCCAAGCCAGTAACGACGACTCTACGTTTAGACAAACTGAACTCCGCTAGCGTGATGAAAAATCAAATAAAATTATTACTGAGGGTGTGCGTTAACGTAATCAATCGCTTGTTGCACAGAAGTGATTTTTTCTGCATCTTCATCAGGTATCTCAACGCCGAATTCTTCTTCCAAAGCCATTACCAATTCAACTGTATCCAAGGAATCTGCGCCCAAGTCATTTACGAATGATGATTCGTTCTTAACTTCTGAACCATTTACTCCAAGTTGCTCAGCTACAATTTTCTTGACACGTTCTTCGATGTTTGACATTCCAATACTCCCGTTTTATTTTAATTAAAGTTCCAAAAGCGTGCGCATTCTACCAAACTCACGCCATTTTCCAAACTGATTGATTACTCCATATACATGCCACCATTTACGGGGAGTGTAACTCCCGTAATATAAGCAGCATTTGAACTTGCTAGAAACGCGACAGCGGCGGCAATGTCAGAGGGCTGTCCTAGACGTTTCAGTGGCACATGCTCTACCAGTTTGGCGCGTTGTTCTTCGCCCAGAGCTAGCGTCATATCCGTATCGATGAAACCCGGCGCAACACAATTTACTGTAATATTACGACTCCCAATTTCTTGCGCTAGAGACTTTGTAAAACCTTCCATACCGGCCTTAGAGGCAGCATAGTTCGACTGACCAGGGTTGCCCATACTACCGACAACTGATGAAATATTGATAATACGTCCGGTTTTGGCTTTCATCATAGCGCGTAATACTGCACGACTCATGCGGAATACAGATTTCAGATTGGTTGACATAACATCATCCCAATCTTCATCAGACATGCGCGCAAGTAGATTGTCCTTGGTAATGCCCGCGTTATTTACCAATATCGCAATTTCACCGAATTGTCCACGAATCGCGGCTAAAACCAGATCGGTTTGCACCGTATCATTTACATTCAGAGCAAATCCCTTGCCCTTGATGCTTGCGCCATCTAAATAGCTGCTAATCGCCTGTGCACCGCTATCGCTAGTCGCCGTCCCAATGACCGTCGCACCTTGTCTCCCCAGTTCTAGCGCTATTGCTTGCCCGATGCCGCGCGATGCGCCAGTTACTAATGCAATTTGTCCTTGCAGAGTCATGATTTTCCTTATTCCAATATAGCTAAAGCTGCTTTTAGAGCATCGCTGTTATTCATAGCCATTGCCTGTTGGTTTGTGTCTATACGTTTATTGAGGCCTGTCAATACCTTGCCCGGCCCACATTCAGCATTATGTATCACACCTTGTGTGCCAAGTGCGTGTACTGTTTCAACCCAGCGAACCGGCGAATACAGCTGACGCGCTAGCGCATCTTTTATTTGAGAAGAATCACTATAGGATTTAACGTCCGCGTTATGTAATACCGGAATTAAGGATGGCGACACTGTGACATTTTTCAAATAATCACGCAACTGCTCAGCAGCACCTTGTAGCAAACTGCAATGCGAAGGCACGCTCATTGGCAACATAAGTGCTCGTTTTGCACCTTTTTCTTTAGCCAATGCCATGCCCCGTTCTACTGCACTACGGTTGCCTGCAATAACTGTTTGTCCGGGCGAATTATAATTCACCGCTTCTAATACTTCGTGCTGAGCAGCTTCGATACAAATTGCACGTATAAGGTCGTCTTCTAAGCCAAGAATTGCGGCTATGCCGCCTACGCCGTCGGGTACAGCTTGCTGCATACACTGTGCGCGAAAACGCACTAGAGGCAGCGCATCTGAAAATTTTAGCGCGCCAGCTACAACTAGTGCCGTGTATTCACCGAGACTATGCCCCGCTAATAATTTTGGCTCAGGTCCATTAAGGCTTTGCCAAGCACGATATACAGCCACACCGGCTGTCAACATCAAGGGTTGAGTATTGACAGTGGCATTTAAATCCGCATCACTACCTTCAGTAGCTAACTGCCACAAATCTTGTTGCAACACATCGGAGGCTTCACTAAAAGTTTCACGCACAACAGATATATCGGCATAGCCGTCCATCATGCCAAGAGACTGAGAACCCTGTCCCGGGAATACGAATGCAAAATTGGTCATGTTATAAACCTACCACTTAATAAGTACTGCGCCCCAAGTGAATCCACCACCTACGGCCTCTATCAAAATATTTTGTCCTACTTGGATGCGTCCATCTCGTACTGCCGTATCCAAGGCTAAGGGAATTGATGCAGCTGAGGTATTTCCGTGATTTGCAACTGTTACCACAACCTTATCCATTCCTAAACCAATTTTCTTAGATGTTGCTTCGATAATTCTAATATTGGCTTGGTGAGGTACCAGCCAGTCAATATCCGAACCGCTTAAATCTTGCTCCTCTAGTATTTCATCAACAACATCACTTAACACCTTGACAGCAAACTTAAATACGGCCTTTCCATCCATCTTAATAAATGGATCTCCATCCACCTTACCATTACGTACATTGCCTTCAGCTTTGAGCATATCGCGATGCTGACCATCTGCATGCAGCTTGCTTGTAACAACACCTGGCTGCTCAGAGGCACGCAATACCACTGCGCCCGCACCATCACCAAACAAAACACAAGTAGTGCGATCATTCCAATCCAGTATGCGCGACAATACTTCGGCACCAACGACCAATACTGTTTTAGCTTGACCGCCTTTGATATACATGTCCGCAGTATTTAAGGCATATACAAATCCGCCGCACACGGCTTGTATATCGAAAGCAGGGCCACGATTCTTAATGCCGAGCTTATCTTGAAGAATACATGCTGTACTAGGAAATAGCTGATCTGGAGAGGTAGTGGCAACAATAACCAAGTCAATTTCATCTACAAGAATACCCGCAGCCTCAATTGCTTTGCGACTGGCATGCATGGCAAGATCGCTAGTTAACTCATCATCTGCTGCGATATGACGTTCATGAATACCACTGCGGGATACGATCCAGTCATGCGAGGTATCAACTATTTTTTCTAGGTCTTGATTGCTCAGCACTTTAGTCGGCAGGTAACTGCCTGTGCCAATAATTTTTGAGTAGGTCAAAGTACCTCTCCTGTTGTTGGCTGACGGGCGAGATGCCACTGCTCAACATGCTCACTGATATGCTGCAACATACCGCCACGGGCTTCTTCTGCAGCGGTTTCTATAGCACAAAGAAAGGCAAAAGCATCCGCTGAACCATGGCTTTTTACCACAATTCCTTTTAAACCCAAAAAGCTGGCTCCGTTGTAGCGACGATGATCTAGACGATTCTTGAAAGCTTTTAGCACAGGCCGCGAAGCCAGTGCACCTAGCTTTGCAAACCAATTTTTGCTAAAGCCTTCCTTTAAGAAGCCCCCCATCATCTTGGCTACGCCTTCAGCTGTTTTCAGTGCAACGTTTCCAACAAAACCATCGCACACCACCACATCTGTAACCCCCTTGAAAATATCATCACCTTCAACGTTGCCGTAGAAATTAAGATCGCTGGCTCGCAACAATTCAGCAGCCTGTTTGACCACCTCATTGCCTTTGATATCTTCACTGCCGATATTCAACAAGCCCACAGTAGGTTGCTCTTTATGCTCCAGCGCTGATACGAGCGTGCTGCCCATCAGGGCGAATTGCAACAGATGCTCAGCAGAGCAATCCACATTCGCACCTAGGTCAAGCATACAGACCTGTCCCTTGACTGTGGGCAGAAAAGAAGCAATCGCTGGGCGATCTATTCCGGGTAGGGTTTTTAAGACATAACGAGCGGTTGCCATCAAAGCGCCAGTATTGCCAGCGCTAACACAAGCCAAAGCTTGTGCTTGTTTTACCAAATTAATGGAAACTCGCATAGATGAGTCTTTTTTACTGCGCAAAACGACCTGAGGCGATTCATCCATGCCGACTACCTGCGTAGCGGCATGGATACTCAGACGTGACTTGACCGCAGCGTTGATTTTCTTCAACTCTGCCTCAAGCTCATCTGACAATCCTACTAAGATTATCGAGTCATCGAGATGTTTCTCTAGATAAGCGACTGCCGCAGGAACGGTTACCCGTGTCCCATGGTCGCCGCCCATGGCATCAATAGCTATCGTGACACCCACTGGGCGATCCTCTCAAAGAGAAATAAACGGGGATTCACCCCTGAGATGCAGGGGCTTACTCAATAGATGCAAAAAGCTTACTCGCCTTTGATCTTAACAACTTTTTTGCCGCGATAATATCCAGTCGGGCTAATGTGGTGACGCAAATGCATCTCTCCAGTAGCTGGCTCTACAGCCAACGATGGAGCTGTTAAAAAGTCGTGCGCACGATGCATGCCGCGCTTAGACGGGGATTTTTTATTTTGCTGAACTGCCATGGTAACTCCTCACAAAAAACTAATTATGCTTCTCTTTTTAAACTAGCCAAAACCGCAAAAGGGTTTGCAGACTTTTGCAAACCTTCTATTGCTGGACTACATACACCTTCTGGATGCTTGGGGGCAAAAGGCATTCCCAATAAAATCTCATCCTCAATCAAGGCCATTACATCCAACTGCGTTGAAGCCTCTATACTATCAAAGTCCGCTGCTTCATCAGACTCAGCGTCTTCCAGCCTTTCGGCAGAAATCAATTGCAAGCACGAGTTCAGATTCAAAGGATATGAAAATCCCTTCAAGCAACGCTGACAGAGCAAATGACACTCAACTTCCAACATTACCCTCAAGAAGTAACGGCCATCCTCGCTATACCCTTTTAAGGTGTAGCGCAAAATCCCATCTGAATCTAGCAGCATATCGCTCAATCGAGACAATGCTGCCAATGGGATTTCGCCGCACAAATCCCCGCTCTTACGGGCAAAGTCAGTGCTATCTATTAAAGGTCGTGCAAACATGAGGCGCGCATGATATATATTCCTCCCCACTCTGTCAAAGACACACAAGGATTATCTTGAATTCTCAGCCACTTGTTCTGGCATCTACTTCTAAATATAGGAGCGAATTGCTATCCACCTTACAAATAGCCTTTCAAACTGCCGCTCCTGATATAGATGAAACCCCACTTTTTGGCGAAGAGGCAAAGCAAACCGCTTTGCGACTTTCCCAACTCAAAGCTCAGGCAGTAAGCCATGACTTCCCCGATGCGCTAATAATTGGATCAGATCAAGTTGCATTGTTAGATCAACAGCAACTTGGAAAACCAATTACCCATGACAACGCAATACGTCAATTGCGAGCCATGCGTGGGAAAACTGTTATTTTTTATACCGCACTGAGCTTATTAAACGCTGTCGACGGCACAATGCAATCTGACCTTGTGGAAACCAAAGTCAGCTTCCGGCAGTTAGACGACGACGAGATAGAGCGCTACCTCAACAAAGAGCAACCATACCACTGTGCCGGAAGTGCAAAATCTGAAGGTTTAGGCATTGCCTTAATTAATAGCATCGAAGGCAACGACCCCAATGCGCTAATCGGCCTCCCCTTAATCAGCTTGGTAAGCATGCTAAATAATCAAGGATTTAATGTGTTATAAGCTCTTCCGTAATAATTTTTATGTTGCAAGCTAGGCATCTTTCTGATATTAAGTCGCGCCTTAAATTTTTCGCTTGCACTCGGAGATTCATAAAAAATGTCAGTTCAAACTACCAAGCCTGTTACCTCCTATAAAGCTAAAAAGGGGGAGGCATACATGAACCCCAAACAATTAGATCATTTTCGAAACATCTTGAATGAAATTAAACTTGGCTTAGGGCAAGATATAGATCGCACCGTGCATACGATGCAGGATGAAGCCACCGTGTTTGCAGACCCCAATGACCGTGCCAGTCAAGAATCCGACATGAGCTTGGAATTACGCAACCGGGACCGCGAGCGCAAATTGCTTAAAAACATTAACAAAATGTTGGCTAGGATTGATGCTGATGATTATGGCTTCTGCGATAAATGTGGTATTGAAATCGGCCTAAATAGATTAGAAGCACGACCAACGGCTACTTTGTGCATTGATTGCAAAACGCTAGATGAAATTCGAGAAAGACAAGTCGCCAAATAATTTCAAGCGATGAACCAAACAAAGCCCCCTTCGCGTCTAAGAGGGCTTTGTTATTGCGCAGCCTGAATGACACCAATACAAGCATATGCGGTTATAATTGAAAGCATATGAAAAAAACTACCCGAGCCAAATCCGACCCGCGTACCAACTTGTTAGTACAAGGACAGTTACACGATCCCTTTTCTTTTCTTGGGTTACACCAAGATTCTGGTGGTTTTGTGCTACGTTTTTTTCAGCCTTACGCCTCCGAAGTAAATCTTGTAAGCGCACAAGGCAATGAGAAGCTATCTCGAATCCATGCGGATGGATTGTTTGAGTGGCGTGGCACGAATAGCCCCAGCCTCCCTTACCAATTGCGAGTGTTATCAGATGATGAAAGTAGTCTGGTTTACGATCCCTACGCTTTTCCTGCACAGATTAGTAGCTTCGATCTCCATCTGTTCAATGAAGGTCGGCTTCATCAGGGCTACCGCGTACTAGGCTCACATGTCACAAAAGTAGACGGCATCGCAGGCATACGCTTTGCGGTATGGGCACCCAATGCAGAGCGCGTAAGTGTAGTTGGCGAGTTTAATCGTTGGGATGGGCGCGTATACCCTATGGCGGCTCACGGATCTAGTGGCGTATGGGAGATCTTTATTCCAGGTTTGGCGCAAGGCGTTTTGTACAAGTTTGAAATACGCAACAACACCGGTGCAATCATCGTTAAAACGGATCCTTATGCAAATGAGTTTGAATTAAGGCCTGGTACTGCTGCTCGCACAGGAACAAGTATCGAATACAAGTGGCAAGATGATGCATGGATGAAGCAGCGCAGCACATGGGATTGGTTGCATGCACCTATGAACGTTTATGAGATTCATGCGGGCTCTTGGAAACGTCATCCTAACGGGAATTTTTATACATACCGCGAACTAGCCGAAAACCTCATTCCCTATCTCGTAGACCTAAGTTTTACGCATGTGGAATTAATGCCCATCTCGGAACATCCCCTAGATGAATCTTGGGGCTACCAGGCTACAGGCTATTTTGCAGCCAGCAGTCGCTTCGGCACACCTGATGATTTACGCTTCTTTATTGATAGCTGTCATCAAGCTGGCATCGGTATTTTGCTTGATTGGGTACCCGCACATTTCCCGCAAGATGCATTTGCGTTGGCGAGATTTGATGGCACTGCTTTATACGAACACGAAGATCCGCGCCTTGGATTTCATCAAGACTGGGGCACGCACATCTTTAACTATGGGCGTAATGAGGTAAAAAGTTTTCTACTTTCCAGTGCAAATTATTGGCTATCCGAATTTCACTTTGACGGACTGCGTGTCGATGCTGTCGCATCCATGCTGTATTTAGACTACTCGCGAAAAGCCGATGAATGGCTACCAAATATACATGGTGGGCGTGAAAATCTTGAAGCCATTGATTTCCTTCGTGAACTTAACATCATGGTGCACGATGTTTTTCCCGGCGCACTCACCTTGGCGGAAGAGTCAACTTCATGGCCAGCCGTATCTCGCCCAGTCTATCTCGGCGGATTAGGCTTCTCGATGAAGTGGAATATGGGCTGGATGAATGACACACTCAAATTCATGCAGCAAGACCCCGTACACCGTCGCTACCACTTTAATCAGCTTACATTTAGTCAGCTTTATGCCTATACCGAAAACTTTATGCTGCCCTTCTCCCACGATGAAGTCGTGCATGGTAAAGGATCATTACTCAGCAAAATGCCTGGCGATGCTTGGCAGAAGTTCGCCAATCTGCGTTTGCTGATCGCATACCAGATGCTCAGTCCCGGCAAGAAATTGAACTTCATGGGCAACGAAATAGGGCAAGGCCTAGAATGGCGTGATTCATGGGAGCTTGAGTGGTGGCAACTAGAAATGCCAGCACACCAAGGCATCCAAAACCTAGCCCGTGATTTTAACCGTATGTATCGAGAATTAAATGCGCTACACGAGCTTGATTTTGAACAAGCTGGATTTTCTTGGATAGATTGCCAAGATGCCGAGAATTCCTTACTTTCTTTCATACGTCGCGGACGCAATGGAGAAAGCATACTCGCCATCTTTAACTTCACACCTGTACCCCGCCGCAAATACCGTATAGGACTCCCCTCTAACGGGAGTTATCGCGAGATACTCAACAGTGATTCAGAATATTATGGCGGCAGCAATCTAGGTAATGGATGTGCTATTCAAGCACAGCACACTCCTTGGATGGGGCTTCCATATTCCGCTGAAATTGAATTGCCTCCGCTAGCATGTCTATTGCTGCAAGTACAATAGCAATGAAATTGAACGAATTTCAGTGTAATATTATTAACATCTGCATGTGTAATAATCTTTAGTTAATCAACTTTTTAAAGGATATCATCATGGTTACTGCGACAAATAAAACACCCGCCACGACAAAAAGCAGCATCGCAAAAAAGCCTGCTGTAAAAAAAGTTGAAGCTGAAGTTAAAGCAGCTCCAAAGGCGAAAGCGGCATCTAAAACAACGTCTGCTAACACTGTAAAAAAGGCAGCGAACAAAACAACAACAGCTAAGGTCAGCGCTGCAAAAGCAAGTGCGGTTAAAAAACCTGCTGCGAAAAACACACCTGTTTCTCCCGAACATCGTTACCACATGATCGCAACTGCGGCTTATTTTCTAGCCGAGGGTAGAGGATTCGCTGGGGGATATGAAATGCAAGACTGGATAAGCGCTGAAGCCTCTATCGACGCTCAGAAATAATCCAAGTCATTTTTGGCGCTTTGAGCTTAAGCAGTTTATTGCATGCAGGAATACCCCTGATTGGCTAACACACGCTACGTAAACGATAGTAATCAATATTCGAGTCTTCAAAAAATGTCCAATCTCACGCACTCTTCTGCTTGGCAAGCCCTTTCTGCCCATCACAAAGACATCCGCAAACAAAGTATTCGCGAAATGTTTACACAGGATGCGAATCGATGTGACAAGTTCTCGCTTCAACTTGATGGATTGTTACTCGATTATTCTAAGAACCAGATTAGTGAAACAACGCTCACACTATTGCTCGACTTAGCACGCCAAGCAAAGCTGAGTGAGTGGATTGAGCGTCAGTTTAGCGGTGAAAAAATCAATACCAGCGAAGCTCGTGCAGTGCTGCACACCGCTTTGCGCAGCCCGCGTGACCAAGAAGTATTGCTTGATGGTAAAAACGTCATTCCCGATGTGCATCGTGTGTTAGATCACATGCGTGTTTACACCGAGGCAATACGCTCCGGCACATTACGCGGTCATACCGGAAAGAAAATTCGTCATCTCATCAACATAGGTATCGGCGGCTCCGCGCTGGGTCCGCTGATGGCATGCGAAGCACTTAAACCTTATGGCAACGGTGATCTCACAGCGCATTTCGTTTCCAATGTGGATGCCACTGATATTGCCGAGACATTAAAAAAACTCGACCCTGAAACTTCGCTGTTTATCATCAGTTCAAAGACATTTACTACTCAGGAAACTCTTGCCAATGCGCGAACTGCTCGCGCATGGTTGGTTGAACACTTAGGCACTGAAGATGCCGTAGCAAAACATTTCGCCGCCGTCTCAAGCAATCTTGAGGAGACATCAAAATTTGGCATCAACCCAGAAAATGTATTTGAATTCTGGGACTGGGTCGGCGGACGTTATTCCTTGTGGTCAGCGATTGGCCTACCTATAGCGCTATACATCGGCATGGAAAACTTTGAGCGCCTGTTAGCTGGCGCACATGCCATGGACGAACATTTCCGCAATACCCCATTGGAAAAAAACATGCCGGTTATTTTGGGCATGTTAGGTGTTTGGTATGGTAATTTTTGCGGTGCTGGCTCATATGCCATTCTGCCTTACGACCAATACATGCAGCGCTTTCCGGCCTATCTGCAACAGCTCGAAATGGAAAGCAATGGCAAACGTGTAGACCGTGATGGCAATGCTGTTGATTACGACACTCACTTCACCGTATGGGGAGAGCCAGGCACGAATGGTCAGCACTCTTTCTACCAACAGCTTCATCAAGGAACACGTATGGTTCCGACGGACTTTTTAGCCCCACTAAATAGTCACAACCCTATCGGCGAACACCATGTCATGCTGCTTTCAAATTGCTTTGCGCAGACTGAGGCATTAATGCTGGGTAAAACTGAAGCAGAGGCTCGTGTCGAGTTAGAAACACAAGGTTTGAGTGGCGAAGCCCTTGAAGCCTTGCTGCCTTACAAAGTATTCCCCGGCAACCGCCCGAGCAACACCCTGCTGTTTGAAAAACTGGATCCCTATACGCTAGGCATGTTGATCGCACTCTACGAACAAAAAATCTTCGTACAAAGCGTGGTCTGGAATATCAATGCCTTCGACCAATGGGGTGTAGAGTTTGGCAAACAACTCGCCAGCAAACTCCTACCCGAGTTACGCAGTAAAGACACAGTCTCCTCGCACGATTCGTCAACCAATAATCTGATTAACCTCTACCGCAATCAGCTCCGTACTTGAGGGGACGCCGATTAATTTGTTATTTCCGTGCAAGCGCACTGCTGCCAGCAATGAATTCCTACGAACAATTTTTTCTGCCCACCCTACGGATAGTTGGGCGAAAATCATTGCGGGCAGCACATCAGCGACAGAATCAAATGAACCTAAAAACTGCAGTTCAGCCCGCAGATTTCACAGATTAACGCAGATTTTCAAGTGCTTGTAGATATGCGCATTTGCATCCTATGGGTGATTCATTAGCTGGGCATTAGTTGTTGTTTAATCGGCGAAAATCTGCGGACAAAAGCTTTTTCTAGGATGAATGTTTCCTTAAGCGTCAAATTTTTTCCCCTGACCCGCTAAAAACATTCTTGTTTCAACGACTGTGTCGGGGTTAAGGGAAATAGCTTCTATCCCTTGCTCCATCAACCACATCGCAAAATCAGGATGATCAGATGGCCCTTGTCCACAGATGCCAATGTATTTATTCATTTTGCGACAAGATTTAATTGCCATGCTAATCAGTGTAAGCACAGCCGGATTGCGCTCATCAAACGAGCCAGCGACGATCCCAGAATCGCGATCAATGCCTAAGGTCAGTTGAGTTAAATCATTAGAGCCGATGGAAAATCCGTCAAACAGCTCAAGAAATTGTTCTGCCAGCAAGGGATTAGAAGGTATCTCGCACATCATAATGACACGCAGCCCGTTCATGCCGCGCTTAAGTCCGTTTTTTTCCAATTCAGTAATCACGCCCTGCGCCTCATCTAGCGTACGAACGAAGGGAATCATTGCCTCGACATTAGTTAAACCCATATCGTCACGAACCTTTAACATGGCCCGGCACTCCAGCGCAAAGCAAGCGCGGAAACTGTCGGCAATGTATCGCGATGCACCCCGAAAACCGATCATGGGATTTTCCTCTGAAGGCTCGTACTCTTTACCTCCGATTAAAGTGGAGTACTCATTCGATTTGAAATCGGAAAAACGCACAATCACCGGCTTTGGCGCGAATGCGGCTCCTAATGTTGCGATACCTTCCGCCAACTTATCCACATAAAAATCCACTGGCGAGGCATAGCCAGCACTCTTGGCTTCGACTTCTGCTTTCAGCTCAGGCGACAGATTCGGATAATCCAATATAGCTTGCGGATGCACGCCTACCATGCGCGCAATAATAAACTCCAGACGTGCCAAGCCTACGCCGTCATTGGGTAAACGGCTAAACTCAAATGCCAATTCAGGATTAGCTATATTCAAGCAGATTTTTACTGGCGGGGTCGGCATATTGCCCGTGGCCAAATCCAATACTTCAAAATCAAGCAGTCCTTGATAGACCTTGCCTACATCCCCCTCGGCGCACGAAACAGTCACCTCATCACCATGGTGCAACACGCGCGTAGCATCGCCGCAGCCCACTACCGCTGGAATACCCAGCTCACGCGCGATGATGGCGGCATGGCAAGTTCGCCCACCGCGATTCGTCACAATTGCCGCAGCGCGCTTCATAATCGGCTCCCAATCGGGGTCGGTCATATCCGTCACCAACACATCACCCGCTTGCACTTTGGACATTTCACTGGCGCTAGCGATTAAACTGACGCGACCACTGCCGATGCGCTGCCCGATGGCCCGCCCACTGATGAGCACCTCGGATTGCTGCTTCAAGCGATAGCGTCTTAGCGTGTTCAGCTTGCCTTTACCCTGTACCGTTTCAGGTCTTGCTTGCAAGATATACAACTTGCCATCCACACCATCTCTGCCCCACTCGATATCCATGGCGCGGCCATAATGCTGCTCAATGGTGAGCGCATAACGGGCCAACTCCTCCGCCTCGACATCATTAATGGAAAACTGTTGGCGTTCGTGCGTAGAGGTCTCAACCGTTCGTACCGACTTCCCTGCCTCACGCGCCGCATCAAACTCCATCTTGATCGCCTTAGTGCCTAGATTACGCCGGATTACAGCCTGCTTTCCTTGCTTGAGTGCTGGCTTGTATACATAGAACTCATCTGGATTGACTGCGCCTTGCACCACGGTCTCACCCAGCCCATAGGCTGAAGTAATAAACACCACTTGATCGAAGCCTGATTCGGTATCCAAAGTAAACATCACCCCAGAAGCGCCAATATCACTGCGCACCATGCGCTGCACACCCGCCGACAAGGCCACGTCCTGATGTGCAAAGCCCTGATGGACACGGTAAGCGATAGCACGGTCGTTATACAAAGAGGCAAACACCTCTTTGACCGCTTGTAACACCTGTTCCTCGCCATGGATATTCAGGAAAGTCTCTTGCTGACCAGCAAAAGACGCATCGGGTAAATCTTCAGCGGTCGCCGATGAGCGAATCGCCCAAGAAATATCTGCCCCAGCCTTGCTTTGAAACTCACGATACGCCGCGCGAATCTCACTCTCCAAACGCTCAGGGAATGGCGTCGCCACAATCCACTGGCGAATCTGTGCACCCGTGGCCGCTAATGCCGTAACATCATCCACATCAAGTCGATCTAATTCAGTCTGGATACGTTGATCCAAGCCTAGATGTGCCAGAAAGTCGCGATAGGCAACTGCTGTAGTCGCAAAACCCTCCGGTACACGTAGCCCCAACTGCGTCAGCTGGCTAATCATTTCACCCAACGAAGCATTTTTGCCGCCTACTTGCGCTACATCTGTCATGCGCAAAGAAGTAAAGCTAGCGATATACTGTGAATACATGGTGATCTCCTTAATGAATAGCAGATGTGAACATCTTACTCGCACTGCTCAAACTTAACACAAGAGACAATTAAAATGAGCCAAAAACGCACTGCATTTTTTATCTCAGACCGGACTGCTATCACTGCGGAAAATCTTGGACATAGTCTTTTGAGTCAATTTGATAGCATCGTTTTTAAAAGAACTACATTACCCTTTATTGACTCTCCAGAAAAGGCACAAGCCGCGCTGGTGGCGATCAACACAGTTCGCCAAGCAGACGGGCAACGTCCTGTCGTATTCAGCACCCTACTACTGCCTGAGGAGCGAAGCATTATTGAGCAAAGCGATGCGCTTATTTTGGATTTGTTCGAGATGTTTATCGAACCCTTAGAGACCGAATTCAAGATCACCTCATCCCATGCCGTGGGTCGCTCTCACAACGCGGGGCAAAATTATACTGCCCGCATGGATGCGGTGAACTACGCGCTGAATCACGATGATGGCGGTATCTCAAAAGATTTGCCACGTGCTGACATCGTGCTGGTCGGCGTTTCCCGTTGCGGCAAAACCCCCACCTCACTTTACCTCGCCTTACAGTTCGGAATTTATGCTGCCAACTACCCGCTAGTGGCAGAAGATTTTAGCGACAACACCTTTCCACATGCGCTACATGAGCTCAAACTTTACGGACTCACCATCCGTGCCGAACGTCTGCATCAAATCCGTTCCGAGCGAGCACCCAACACTCAATATGCAAGCTTAGAAAACTGCCGCAGCGAAATCAAACAAGCTGAAAATATGATGCAGCAGTACAAAATTCCGATTCTCGATGTCACCAGCATCTCAGTGGAAGAAATCGCTACCACCATCTTGCATCAAACTGGCTTGCGGCGATAAGTCTGAGTACGGCAAATGAGTAAGCCCGAAATTTAAGCATCAATTACCCAGGATCACGTAAAAGCAACCCTTTTCCTGTTGCAACATCCTCATTGAACAAATTAGTTCCATTTGTGTCATCACTCACATTCACATTTACTGTTCGATCAGTATAGGGTATATCTGCTGCTTTCCCACCAGTGCTAGGCGAGGTAAAAGTGTGCGTACTGTAACCCTTATTGCTGGTACTACAAGTGTACGTCATATCTACCGGGGCCTTTTTGCCTGTTGCTGTAAACTGGTTCCTAAACTTGTTTTCCTGCGTCTTATGATGCCCATTAAGGCTCTGAGAGCCAGGGAAAATATTACCACCACTTTGATCTCCCTTCCCTCCCCACTCCATATTAACTAAATGGAGTTGTGTTGCGGCATTGTTAGTTCCACCATCAATTAATACATTTGCCCACGCCGCCGGATTTGTCGTTCCCGTCCCGCCAGATTGCACGTAGGTTTCACCGGTCGAATATGACACTGAGTTTGATGGCGTTTCATCGAAGGACACTACGGCCCCCCCCGACCCCGTCACCGTTACGGTTTCAGGTGTTCCCGTATTGTAAGTGTATAACTGCACAGGGGCTCCGCCGCCTAATGAAACTGCTTGCTTCAACTGCATTGTAGGACTCACTTTGTTTTGCGCTTGCTGTTCCCGTTGCGCCGTAGCAAATAAACTGTCCATTTTCTTGCGCTGCGCTATCAGCGTTGAACTATTGTGAATGCCTTCAGCAAATTTTTTCTGTGCGAGTTGGCGAGGGCTGTTGTGTATTCCGTTAATGAATTTCAGTTGCGCGGACTGTTGCGGACTGTTGGCGATCATGTCCCTAAGTTTGCGCTGGGCGGCCAACGCAGGGCTGCTTTCCATCATCGACTCAAGCTGGGAGACTTCCTCGGTCTGAGGAGACTCGACGGTAACTTTTTGCTTCGTTGCTGGTTGCTGTTGAATATTCGCCTGCTGTGGTTCCGTTTTTTGCATGTATTTTTCCGATCAATTCTTAAAACTTATGGTGGTGAATAACATTCATATTATCAATATCATACCTACAGTTTTTTATTAAATTCCAGTCTTCATACTTCATGCCTTTCAGGGAACATTCACTGTCGCCTGCCCTGCGAAGGTAATCTCGATAATGCCGGCCCAAGTGCAGTTCAGCTTAGAGGAATTATTCAGCGCGGGCTGCTTCGCAATTTTTACTGTTGCGCTGCCGGGCGACCAAGGTGCAACTGTCATCGGGATGCATGGCATTGGGGTCAACACCCCTAACGCCGCAGCCGTCGCCGCCGCCACTGTAGGGTTCGCCAGACTCTGGCACATCACGAATGGCAAGATATTCACCATCGGGATGTAATCCATGATGTTGGCATCGGGCACCATCGTCATTACACTATTAGTCGGCAATACCATCAAAGTGCTCGGTGCCGTACCAAAGCTGCATTTAGTTACTGCCCCCATGCATACTAGTTGTCCCATTTAATTTTCCAAAAGTTGTCCGAAATAATATTTGCCTCGGATAACTCACACGTGGGAACGGAGTACCCATCCAAAAATTACTGGCAAAGCGTTTTACACCGATCAATTTTTCATGCGGCGGACAGAATTTTCAATGTTTACTCGATGTTACTTTTCTCTTAAATCCCTTGCGTGCTGTTTTTTCCATAATTTTTTCTACTGCTTTTTTCCCTGGCGCCGCAGATGTAGGTCGAAAATGTCCTGAAGAAGCTGTAACTACTACTTCGTTACTTCCTCCCGTGCGAATAGTTCCAGCGCATGTTACATCTGGATCACCCCCTACCAATGTAGGATGGGGTAATTTCTTATCATCAGCTCGTATCGCGACATGTACTTCATCAGCGTCCAAAACATACATATGCTCATCATCCTGTGATTTCCCTAAAAATTCTGTGAGCTGCTTCTCTGAGGCAATTTTTTCCCGACTTAATACGCTGTAATCCATTTGGCCTGCCGCTCTACTCGCATTTACAGCCCCATCTAAAACCACATTAGAAACAGTGTTTATTGTCCCCCCAGCCCTTGTAGTTATATCAACTATTGTTGCAGGTTCGAAAAGAGTATCTCCTTTGGGGTGCCTTAAATCTCCACGTACATGATCATCAGCCACTTGATAAAATTGTGAAACGGAACCGGCCTTGTTTTGAGCAAAACGGACTGGCTCAATAGGATTTGATACTTTCTCAAGGTTTGCTTTAGATCCCATCACGTCCGCTTCATGCTCCAGTCTCTTATCATCATTCACCGGAACCCCATCCTTCATCTGCATCGTCGGCTGCACCCTGCCCTGTGCCTGCTGCACTACATGCCAAGCCTCATGTGGCAGATGCTGCTCTTGCCCCGGCGCAACATGAATGTCGCTCCCCTGCGCATAGGCTAAAGCATTAAGTTGTGCGGGCTGAGATGAGTTGTAGTGGACGTTTACGTGATCCATCGACATGCCGGATAGGCTTTCGATGCCGGACTTCAAGTTGTCGGGCAGGCCAGTGTTATTGGATTTGGCCTGCTGTTCTAGCTGTGCGGGAGCTTCGCTAGTAAATTTAGGCTGTTTAATCTCTTCGTCTTTATCCAGACGTTGCGTAGTCTCGGCTTTAAGTTGCGGTGTTGCACCTTCCAGATCTTCATCAGATTTCTTTTGCAATGGGTCAGCCAGCTCCTCGTCCCCTTCTTTTAATTGCATTGCACCGCCGAACAGGTTTTGTAGTTTTTTACGTTGAGCAATCATACTGGGACTGTTGTTAAGCTGAGACGCGATGTCATCGCGAGAAGAGTTAGATGTGAGCTTTGCCTGCTGCGTTACGCGCTTCGTATTGGCGGACACTTGGCCACTGTCTTTAATTACTCGTTGCATTTCAACCTCCTAGTTTCAAGTTAAAAAACGAAAATTTGTTGCTTTCGGCTTACACGTTGAAACTGCTAAGCCAAATTATATTTACTGGACATTATTTAACGCTCTTTTCCTCAAATAGGGGTATTTTTGTACATCAACAGCGTGAAATCATCTTCCAAGTAGCCCCTTGCCAGCCTAACATCAGACGACAAGGTTTTACAGAATGCCAACATTTTTTCCAAGTCATGACCTGTTAGTAGGTCATGTTGAGGAAACTTCGCGACATCCAGCATATTGAAGGCAAGCACCTTGTTTGCGGCGTAGTACATTTTTTCGATCATCGAAAAGTAAAACCCCGTATCCGCACAGCGGTAACCCAAGACACCGGAGGCGAATACATAGTCGGCCTGTGGCAGCTCGGCTATGCTGAAGTCAGCTATGCAAAAATAGCAGCTTGGTCTTTGCCCGTAGAGGTTGCGCGCTTCGGTAATGAATTCCGGCATCTGGTCGATGCCAATGTAATTAAACCCGTAAAAATGAGCGTCCAGATAAGCTTTTAAGTCTCCATAGCCGCAACCGACATCTAGAAGCGAATTGCCGCTTATATCCCCTGCTTCGGCTAGTGCCGCAAAACGTTTTGTCTGACTATCTTTAGCCCGATAACCGAGCGCTTCAACCGTACCGCTGTTATATTTTTCGATACGATGGCGGTGGTAATGAATGATGGTAGCTTTTTCCATTAAATTCATCATGGCAGCCTTCTCTTACTTTGTTTATCGAAATGGTTCCAAATGCCAAAGCCAAGTATCCCCGCAATAACAAAAATCAATAAGCCGTTACCTTTGGAAATGCTTCCCCAGAACGGATCACAAAACATCAATGAAAGAGTAAGTAGTACGGTCGGCAAAGCCAGTCCCGCTACAAAGTATAGGAAATTCTTTTTAATATAGGTTTGCACAGAACACATTTTGAAATATAGAAAAATGCTTGATAGCAAGGCCAAAACAAATATATCCCATGCGATTCTGAACGCCCATCTATTCGGACATACAATGGTACAAACTTGGTCTTTGGCAGAGTTTTCGCTCGCTGCCGTATTTAAGTATTCTTTATGCAGCACTGTACTTACAGTAGTACTTTCGGGTGCGGCAACCACTCCAGAAGCAACTGGCTGAGTCCAAAAACCAATTCCACCAAAATTATCTTTTGCGTATATAACATCATCACTAAGCTGATCAGAATTGTGCCCGTCGAAGGTGATTGTTGTGACCACATTGCGTAATAAAGTGGCCCGCTCTGCACCATGCAAATCTTCTTCTATGCTACTTCGTAATATTTTTTTGTCTTTGCTAGTCGGCTCTTGCAGCAGCACAATAAATAGACTGTTAAGCATATTTTCACTGCCTTTAATATACTGTATTAATGACAATAAGTTGCTATAAGCATTGATACCTTTACCTATTTCTGAACTATGAAACATTATATTTACAGAATATTTCCGTTTTTGCTTAATAAGTTCTGCTCTTAAAGTCGTGATAAATTTATTAAATGCACTTACCGATTCTTTATCCTCAGGATAAGCATCGAAGTATAAAGTTACGCCATCACCCATAATTGGAGCGCGGCTGATTCCAAGGCTAATGATGGGCTTCATTTTAGAAAATAGATTATTGAGCGGCAGATCCAGCTGTTCGGCGATATTTTCTGCGAGTTTTTTAAACGCGAGATCTTTTTGTTTCGCGCTCATTGTTAGCCATGTGCTCCAGTTATTCCGATAAATAACCAAGTCCACTTTACTGCCATAAGTTCTAGCTTGCCGAATAAATTTAGTATCAATCCCATTCCATCTGGAAGGGTTAGCAATCTTGCCCTTGTCATCAAAACTTAAACCGTAATAGCCGACCCGAGTTTGAACGCTGAAATCTATTTTTTGCTCAGAACCTGCCATCCAATAAGGATAAAAACCATACACTTCCCCAGACAAATTGCTGCGTACACAATTACAAGATTTGCCATCCCACTGTATTTTCTTTGCGGGATCAAAAGCATGCGTTTTTTTAGCTTGCGCCATCAATATTGGACTATAGGCTTTGAAATCAGCCGCTAATTTTTCGAACATGGCTTCTATTGATTTTTCTAATGCATCGGTCGAGTCAGCTCCGGGCAATGCTTCTAATTTTGCCAGCAATGCAGGTGGCAGCTTGGCATCAGTAAGTTTTTTCAGTACGTCCTTATCAATAATATTGACCTTGCCATTCTTCAAGATGGTGAAAATACTTTGTCTAAGGGGGTTGTTATAGCCAGTGATAGAAAGCTTACCTAACATGCCTAGTGAGAATAGACCGGCATCTATATAGTCCACAGCTTGTATATCTGCCAGCAACTCCAGATAGATTTCAGGAATCACAACATCATCTAGACTGTAAGTTTGTGTGTTTTTCGTAGCATCTAGCATCAGCGGCAAATAGGCTTTGATTTCTTCCACCATTTTCAAAAGCGTTTTTTTCACCGCCCAAGCTAAGGCTTTGTCATTTATATATTCCACATTTTGCAGCTTCTTTAATTCATCAATGACTGCGGACATCAGCAAATCATCTTTATGTGCATCCGCTAGCTTTGTGAAGGAATCATTAATCAACTTGATGCGAGTGGCATCTGATTTTGCACATGGCAAAGCGCTCTTGGGTAGTTTTTCGCAGAGATAAGCTGACTCAACAATTTCGGCCTTAAATTCCATTGTCGTACTGGAAAGTTTGTCTATAACGCCTGCCTCTGCGGCAATAATCTCTTGATTTGGATAATTTACATTCACCACATCAAGTATGGCCTGCTGTACGTAGTCGGGTAACTTCAATTTACTGAGTGATGCGTCGCTGAGTTTGCGTCCTGTTTTTAGTTTCGCAAATTGTTGGATTAATTGCTGGTATGGCTCTGGATCCGTTACACCTTTTAAAGCCTCAGAAACTGCCGCATCAAACTCACTCTTGCTGGCATAGCTCTTAGCTTGCAATTGTTGGAGCGCTTCATTGACCGATTTTAAACTGCTGAAATCCGCTTCGCTCAATGAATACGAAACTGGGTTGTCATCCGCTGACCATAGTTTTGGAGCTTGTTTCTGTCGCTGATCGTAAGTCGCAAGTATTGCCAATACTTCGCTAGCACTGCCATTGCGAATGGTGTGTTCGATTGTTTTTGGATCAGATTGACTCATTAACCATGTTCCGAATTCAGGGCTGGACAAAGTCGCCCCCCAATCTGTCCGTGCTTGGCTCAAGATGGAATAGTTTTGTACCATTAGCAGCAGATCGTCGTTGAGTACAAAGCGAGCGTTGATACAAAATAGTTTTAAAGCTTGCTTAGTTGCAGACCCCACGACACCATCTGCCCCATTGGTGCCAAAGCCTAGCCCAATCAATTTTTGTTGTAGCAAGATCACTTGTTGTTTGTCTAGCGTCTGCGCCATAGCATTGAGTTGTTTTTGCTCACAGCTTAAGCTTGCTGCATACGTACTTTGCATCAAGCAAAGCAATATCAGCAGTAATAGCAGAATATTGTTATATGTGCGCTTCATAAGCTTCACCTAAATGGTTTTCCCTTCTTTGATAAGTTCTTTAGCTATTCCCTTCACCAAATCCTCATGTGATATTGCATCTCTACCCATTTGTAGTGCCCGAATCGCGCCATAACGCACTACGTTGGCAATCGCCCCTCCGGAAAGCACATTTTCTTCGGCGATTTTTTCCAAATTTACGCTTGCCTCCAGCTTGCAATTACCTTTGAAATAACCTTGCCATAACAACAATCTATGCTCGGCATCCGGCAAAGAAAAATAGATCGCAGTCTGAAAGCGCCGTGCAAAAGCTTCGTCAATATTCGCTTTTAAATTCGTCGCCAAAATAACCACGCCGGGGAAATCTTCTACACGTTGCAATAAATAAGAAACTTCCTGATTCGCGTGACGATCATTAGAGCTAGATGTTTGGGTACGTTTACCAAATAAAGCATCTGCCTCGTCAAAAAACAAAATCCAATTTTTGGTCTTCGCCTGATCGAAAATATTGGCCAAATTCTTTTCTGTTTCTCCAATGTATTTGGACACCACCATTGATAGGTCGATTCGATATACATCCAAGCCAGAATTCGCGCCGATCAAAGTAGCTGTCAAGGTTTTACCAGTGCCAGGTGGGCCGTAAAACAGACAACGATAGCCGGGCTTAACCGTGCGCTCCAAGCCCCAATCTTGCATGATGGTTTTAGCGTGTTTTAGCCAAGCATTGATATTCTCAACTTCCTCAAAAATTTCATGTGTTAGCACGAGGTCATCCCAAGTCAATGAGCTCGTAATTCGCTTAGCCGGAAAATTCATACTGTAATCTGGCTTGAGGTCATTCCCTGTGGTGAAACGATTCAAATACTCATTCGAAATCTTCAAAACACCACTAAACAAAGGTTCGCCACTACTTTGATGTTCAATTTCAACAATGCCTTTTCCAGCAAAAAACCGATCGTCTTCCAGCATACTGACAAAGCTAAAGCGCGCCTGTAAATCACTACCGTTCAAGATGAAAGAGGCTGTCTCACAAGTAGGCAAAAACCCACTATGCACCTTGCCTTTTAATCCGCCAAACTCAGTAAATGCGCGCTCAAAAGTTTTGTTGTTGACGAAAAATGTATCCAAAATTTGCGGACGAATATGCGGCAGCAAAGCCAAGATAAGCAGCAAACGCTCTTCGAACTTCATCTGGCATTCCTGCACCAGACGCGCATATTCAGATTGGTCATCACTCAAGTCGGGCGCTTCATGCTCACGCACATCGTCATGTTCTCCATCTTGCCCAAAATGCAAACTCAAGCGCGTTTCCATCAGTTTTACGAACCAAGCGATTTCCGTCTCCAGCGTGATCGCATTAGCCTCGCTTTTGCTTAAAGATTCTGTGTGTGCAATTTGCTGTAACATCAGCGCCACTCCACATAGATTGCTCGCTTCATCCATGAGTATTTGATAATTGCGATACTCCATGGCAAACGATCTAACAACATATCGAAAGCTTTAGACTCCACCTTCAGATACCAGTTATCATTTTTTAATTGCAGCCTGCCCGCACGTTGCAGAAATGATTCACGCAGCCCGGCTACAGAGGTGTTGCCAAGCGCCGACCAATTACCTATGACCCCCTTTAGCATTCCCTCGATTGCTTCTTTTTCATGCGGCTGCGGTACGATCTCGCGAGTGATAGGGATTTTGCTAATGACACCACATAAGAGTTTGTTTAGCACCAACAAAAATTCTGGTGAGTCACAACGTTCATTAACGACATATTGAAGTAAATGGATGGCACGCTCAGCTGATTTTTCGTCAATAAACTTTGAATCCTCTGTTAATTTCAGCATTTCAAATAGCTTGGGTAAATAAGGAGATACCAAAACCAGTCCAGCATTGGCGATATATATTTCTTCGCCCGTTTCTTCCAACTCGTCGAATTCCGCACTACTCAAATTTGGATTTGCATTTAATTCACTCTCCCTTTGCGACTGAGCTGGTGCAGGAGTACTACTGCCTGGTGTATCTACCTTAGCTAATACATCTGGCGTTGTGCTTGCGGCTGAAACCTGACGCAAGGCCTCCTCCATATCCACGTTTTGTTTTTGTAGTAATTTCTCCAAAATATACTGGTAATAAGGCCTTTGATTATCTGCCTTCTGAGCATTGCTCTCGATGGATAGCAAAAAATCCGCTGCCGACGGCCCTTGACTTAATTCAATGAAGGATCGGCTAAGAAGCTTTGCTTCTCTAACGCTTAGCACACTGATGTCAGCACGAATCTCAGCAGATTGAAGTTGCTCATATAGATGTTGCAGGCGCGCAGGGTAAGCGCTGAACAGTTCTTCGATTTGCGTTATGGCTTCTCGTTGCGCATTACCAGTCAGACGATTAAGCACATGTTGATAAAGAACTGCATCACGAGCATCACTTGTTGCACTTTGGATGTCATTAGTACCGTGCGCAACAGCTTCTGAATGTTGAGTCAGCGTTTGAATCAATTCTGGGGTAGATGCTGAAGAAAATTGTAGCAATTCGCTACGAGACACCGCTTGCGCGCTGAGGTAGGCAATTAGGCTGCGCATATAAGCAGATTTATCGAATTCCTTCAGCTCACATGTGTGTAAATAGCTTAAGACGTGTTTCCATAAATTAACGCGCTTGCCGCTCGTACTTAGAAGCAACTCAGCTTGCTGGAGCAATGCTTCAATATACTCACTATCACGAGGAATAAGCACACCTAAGAGCTCACGCAACATGGTCTCAGGAAAACCATTACTCAAATTATCCATAATGCCGGTATCGCCCGCCCTGCGTATGAATACATCTCTTAGTATTGCAGAATGTTCACGGATCAACTCCAACCATATTCCACTCAGCTCATTCGGACTTCCTGCAAGTAGCGCCTTTTCAAAAGTAGCTGCTTGCAATTTAGCCTGTGCTGGCAAGACTTGATCGTATGCCTGTGCAATATTTGGTGATTCTGTAGCGAGTGAGCCCTCTTCGTGACTCAATATACTTTCACCTTGAGCTTGAAGCGCAACTTCCAGATCAACCACTTGCTCATTAATTACACGCTCTAAAACATGCAGATAAAAACCCTTCATATCGTGTGCTTGCTGGGCATAGTCTTCAATTGACTGAAGAAAGTTACTCGCCCCATCCCCGTTTAAGCCCACAATGAATACAAGAAATTGCCTAGCCTCTTGCAAAGACAACTGACTTAAAGCTTTATAAATATGAGCGGAACGCAATTGTTGAATGAGCTGTTTAAAGCGTATCGGAAACTCACGTGCCAGTGCCTCAATGTCAGAAGCGAAACTTGAAGATCCATTGTTAATGCCATCCAAACGTCGCATTAAACGTGTATAGAGTTGCTCTGAACGTGCAGTTTCATGCCTGCTTGCTGCGGCTTGCTTTTCGCCAACTGCGTTGCCCGTGTGGAATTGCCCTGTCACCTCGCGAGCAGGGTTAGCTCCTACAGAGGGTTCACTATCTTGATTAATTCCAAATTGCTCACTGCTTAGCTCATCACGGTAGGAATTACCTTGCTGGCGAATACTATCTGTGGAAATAACTTTGCCTATATTTCCTCTCGCGTCTAGTTCCGAATTGGGAGAAGCGCTGTCCTGCAAATCATTCACAGATAAAGCGGTTTCAGGACGAGGCAAAGTAATTTGCTCTGAGCTTAGAGACGCATCTTGTCCTACATTAGTTGAAGTGTGTTTTGCTAAAATTTTTGCAGCTAATCCATCAGCTGCAAAAGCTTCGCCAGATATCCAGCTTGTATCATTTTTAAGCGTCTCACTCAGCAAGCTGCCTAATTCAGGGTTTCGCTGCACCAGTGCTCGCGATAGAGAGCGCTGTGTCACTTGATGCGGTGCTAAATATGCAATAAGGCCACGCAAATATTCTTGCCTATCAAAGCTAGATAGGTCTTGTGCATGCAAATAAGCCAAAGTGTAACGCCATAGGCTTTCGTTCTTCGCTTCGCCTTTTACGCACAGTTCCGGCATGCTGGCAAGTGTTGCTAGAAAATTGCTTTCTTGAGGCTTTAGTAGCTTGATTGAGTCTAAGACAATAGCTTCAGAGAAGCTTTCAATTAATTGATTAATAGCTGATCTATTGACTATGTTTCGCTTAAAAAAATCACATACCAGTTCACAGTGATTGTTTTTTAATTCATTCCATAAGCCACTTAAAATATCGGAATTTCCTTGATGCAATACAGATTCCAACAGCGAGCCTAACAGCTTTTCATGTCCAGGTTCTGCGTCATTAATATGTTCATCTGGCTCATGGTTTGCCTGCGAATTAATCCCCATCGCCTCTTCGAGGTCTACTATCTGATTCGCCAACAGGCGATTTAAAATGTATTGATAATAGCGATGTGGATTACGTGCTTTTGCGGCATGAGCTTCGATTTCACGCCAAAAATCTCCCCCTAAATCACCGTGATTTACGCTAATAAATGTTTCAATATGTTGCCTAGCTTCTCGCAAAGTGAGTGCCGTAACGTCTAGCCTAAGTTCGCCTGTTTGTAGTTTTCCATACAGCTGTGCGACGGCTTCAAAATCACTATTGGCCAGTTCAGTAATTTCTTGGGCACATTCTTGAATACGGTCTTTCCCAGTTAGACGATCAAATATTTGTTGATATAGTTCGGCGGCGCGATTAGCTTCAGGCGTGCTATAAAGCCTTGCATCACTTAGGTATTCCTTTTCACGCATAATCACTCGATTAGCGGCTGTTTCCTTGAGGATTGTGTCTGTGCGTTGTAGCGCATTTGCCATAGCGGAGGGCGTAAATCCTGGTGCACTGAACAAACGTTGCAAGCCTCGTGTGTATTTAGTCCGCTCATACCCAGTCAATCCAGAGGCATGCAGATAGGCCAAGGTATATTCCCAATACAGAAAATATATTGGATTAACTGTAGCGGCTGCCTTCCTTGTTAGTTCTGCTTGTTTTGACAGTGTCTCGATATATTCACACTCAAAGGGAATAAGCACACTTATTAACTCGTGCAACATGGCTGTTGGAAAATTCATTAGAAATTCATTACGCACATTGGCCTGCCCCATCTGACTGAGGAACACTTCACGAATCATGTCAGCATGATGTGCCACTAACTCATCCCACACGATGCCATCCACGCGTCCCTGAACAAAAGCCACTTCAAAACGCTCCCGCAGCAGCTTGCTTGAATGAGGTAAATCAGTTTCGCTTGCTTGCGCCCTTGCTGTTGATTGCGCAGCAAGCAAAGCCGCGTTTGATGAACTCCCAGCTACAGACGTGGCTATATTCTGCACCGTCGGTTCAAATGTTGTGTACGATGCCGCTACCGCTACCGCTAGCTCAAGATCAACAATCTGATTTTGTATTAATTTATCCAAAACAAATCTGTAAAACATTTTCTTGTCATTAGCTTTGTGAGCTTGCATGTCGATGGCGGCTTGAAAAGCATTGCTAGAATTAGCTGCTTGCCCATCAAGCACTTGAGCTACATTCACTTGTTGAGAGATGAGCAGGGAAATTAACTGCTTGCTCTCCTGCGCACTTAATTTATCAAGTCTTGACTGAATATTTCCAGCTTGCAGAGACTTAATGAAACCTTGCATGATCTCTGGGTATTCTATTGCTATAGCGGTTATATCAAGCTGTTCCTGCCCTGCTCCGCTTAAGCGCTGTGTCAAACGTCTGAGTAATTCATCTCCACGCTGAGCCACATTCATAGAGGGGGGTAAACCGGCATTATCTTTTGCATTATCGCGATGAGGATGTTGATAAGATATTTCATATGGCGGATTATGCGTTGTCGAATCAACACAGCTAATGGCTATCAGTAGCGGAATTTGCGACAGACCCTGTGCTGCCAAATAAGCCAAAATTCCACGCTGATAATCATTACGTTCATATCGGCCTAAAGCTATTGCATGCAAATAGGCAAAGGTGTATTTCCAAAACGGAACATTGTTTTTATTGCGGAGTATCTCAGCGGACTTTTGCTCAATAGCTAAGTCGTGCTTGCTAAATGGAAAAAATGTACTGCCTACATTATTCCCTTGAACGGCATCAGCATTGAGCACTAAAGCGAGCTGTTTTGCTAACTGCGTAACAAATTGATAGTCGCTTACCATGAGCACTCGAATCAAGTCTTGCAAATACAACTCAGGGAAGCCCTGTGCCAGTTTCTCCCGAACACTTTCATCGTCCATACGGCTCATAAATACATCTCGAACCATTGCGCCATGATTGAGCATTAGCTCATCCCATTCCGCAGAAATTTTATCTAATTGCCCTAATACCATGGCTTCTTCAACGCGAAGTCTAAGAAGCCATGTTTGCGCCAATGCAGAGTTTTCGAGCACGCTCTCAGAGGCTAGCGCTTGTTCTCTTGTCGTAATGAGATTAGACGAATCCTCCTCAATCTCTGGCTGACTTTTTTTGAAATTTGCGCTCTGATTGTTTAGCAATCTCTTCAAAACAGACAGGTAATAGTGCTGCTCGCTTAAAGATTGCATGGCATGTGCTGAGAATTCATCTGGACTATGAGTGCCATCAAAAGTTGAAGTTATTGACAGGCTGTTCGCCGTAAATACATGTCCTGAGTCTGGCGAACTAGTTATTTCTGTGGAAGATACTCTGCTCGATATGCTATCCGCCTCAATTCCAGATAGCGTGTTAATTAACTCTGCACCGTATGGGGTAGCTTGCTGGCGAATGCTGTTCTTTAAACTCTGCGCCCAATCCCCAAAACTTCCCATAGGAAAAAAGGCTTCCCAATCAATGCTGCTCGCTTGTTGCAGTCTGATGAATGAAATAATGAGCTGTTTAATTTCGCGCACTTTAAGCGCTGAATAATTAGCTGAAACATCCCCAGTTTGCAGTTGTTGATAGAATCGTAAAAGGATTTTTGGATAAAAATCAGCGAGCTCTTCAATTTCTTGAGCTATAGATATTTCTTGCGAAGCATTCTTTAAGTGCTGAATAAGCCGCTGGTAAAGAACTTCTTCGTGAACAGTGCTTAACTTAATGGATTGATCCAATCCGCTGCTCTCTTTTCGCACATGTTCTAACAAGCTTGCCTTGTCTATTTCAGGGCTGATGCGGCTGATGGCTTTGAGCAGCTCAGCCTGAACTAGGCCATGTTGCGTCATGTGGCTGATGAGGCTAGCAAGGTGGTCTAGGCGTTTATATTCATGGTTCCCCAAGGCATGTAAGAATGCGATGGTGTGCTGCCAATACTGCGTATTTTTGCCCTCAGCTGTTAGGCTTAGTTCGGCTTGTATCGCCAATGCCGAGATAAATTGAGCTTGATTTGGCATGATGACGTTTATTAAGTCGAGCAACATCGCTTCTGGAAAGTTCTCGACTAGCTTGCGCTGTGCAATGACATCACCCATTCTTTGCATAAAGATTTCGCGCAGCAGACTGCTATGCTGCGATAAGGACATATCCCATATATCGACTACAGAATTACTCTTGCCTTCAATCAAAGCAGCTTCTAAGCGCGTGCGCAGCAGTGCAACTGCTGCCAAGCTTGAAGCGACAGCGAGGTGCTCAGCGTTATGTATTTCTTCCGACGGCACTAGATCATTGGCTTCAATATTGGATGAGGACACCTTAATTTCTGGTGGCCCTTGTATTTCGACGTGAGAAACATCAAAAACTGAGTTTGCTTCGTCTGAAGCATGTGATGAGCCGGTCGAAGTGCCCGATTTTGAGTTCTGCCCTAAGCGGCTTAAAGTGCCCTGCTTTGAGTCTATCGAAATAGGTGCCGCTAGAATATTGCTCTGAGTATATTCATCTTCCGCAGCGGTTAGCTCTTTGACTAGCACACGCTCTAACAACGTTGTCTTGTCTATTTCAGGGCTGATGCGGCTGATGGCTTTGAGCAGCTCAGCCTGAACTAGGCCATGTTGCGTCATGTGGCTGATGAGGCTAGCAAGGTGGTCTAGGCGTTTATATTCATGGTTCCTCAAGGCATGTAAGAATGCGATGGTGTGCTGCCAATACTGCGTATTTTTGCCCTCAGCTGTTAGGCTTAGCTCGGCTTGTATCGCCAATGCCGAGATAAATTGGGCTTGATTTGGCATGATGACGTTTATTAAGTCGAGCAACATCGCTTCTGGAAAGTTTTCGACCAGCTTGCGCTGTGCAATGACATCACCCATTCTTTGCATAAAGATTTCGCGCAGCAGACTGCTATGCTGCGATAAGGACATATCCCATATATCGACTACAGAATTGCTCTTGCCTTCAATCAAAGCAGCTTCTAAGCGCGTGCGTAGCAGTGCTAAGTTAGATAAGTTTTCTGTAGCGAGCATATCTAACCGGCGCTCAGCATTAAATACGTCTGGCACATGTTTACTCAACACGGCGTTGAAACTCTTTGCAAATATTTCCTGAGGCTCAAGCCACGCGAAATCAGACTTCAATAGCTGATACATCAATTGCTCACGAATGAGTAATTTAAACTCAAGCTCAGAGATGTCCTTAAATTTGTCCTGTGAGATTTTCCAATAACCCTCTAACAGTTTTTCGAAAACAAGCGCTTTATTTGGGGCGATAAGCTGCATCGTCTGAATCAAAGACGGCTGTGAAAACTGTTTATGCAAACGTTTTAAAACTGCATCTAAGTGATTGGTTTTTTTCAAGAATTCAAGAAAATACTTTCCCTCATGTTTAATACGAAGGTGAAGTATTTCATCAAGATCTAGTTGGCTACTTTGTAAGGCGCTCCGGCTCATTCGTCCGGTTTCAAGAAACAATTCCAATTGATTTTCTTGCTCTTGCTTTTGACTGATCAAGCCTTCCGTTGTTGAATGGTTTGTTGCAAAGGAAAGGATTTTCTCCTGTAATACGGTCCTAAGTTGTTCCTTAAATCGGCCTTCCATTTCATTATGGAAGTTGCTGTAATTGATTTCTCCGAGATCAATCTCCAGTTTGTCTATTTTTGACACCATTCCTTCGGTCGAAAGTTCGTTAAATATTTCATCGGCCAGTGGCAGCAAACGATTTTTTAAAAAGTCGGCCAGCATATTTTGCTGCTCATGCTCAGTGCTTATTGAGTCGAATGAAATATCGAATACCGCCTCTTCGATGGAATGATGCTTAGGCATTCAATCTCTCCCTATTATTTACAAGGAATAAAATGAGTTCTGCGGAAGCCGAATTAAGCCTTTCAGCGCTGGTGTTGACTGCGCACTTCGCTGCAAACCAGTAGTTATATAGCGAATCAAACTGGCTTGCCTGAGCAGACTCCAGCCAAAATATTTCTGGGTAGATATGCGCAGGACAATTAAGTTGGATAGTTTCTGCCAGCAGCTTGCGAAAACCAAGATTAGCAAACGGCCCATGACAAGCTTGAATAACGATACTGAGCCTAAAGCTATAAAAATCGTTTGCAATGTCATGCCTTGCATGATTTGAGGCACCTATTGGCCGCAGCAAAATATGCTCGATAATATGTATCTCTGAATCATTCTGAGAAGATGCGCTACTAGGCGAATTCAATCCGAGCAGAGTTTTTAATTTTGCTTGCAGTCCAGAATGATTATTACTCGATGGTTTGCGATAGTTATATGCTCGTCCGCGATTTTTATTAATGTCTACAATGTCACTGAGAAAAACGATTTTATTTGTAATTCGAGTATCCGCAATATCAGCATCTTCAGCAAAAAAATAACGTAGCGAATTAGAACTCAGTTTTTCTCCATACAAACCCAGTAAATAGTCCAACACTCGATTTCGACGATCACCATAGTTATCAAATTTTGCTAGCAATTTAGTGAGTTCAGCATCCATTTTCTCAACACCATGCACATATATATCGTCTATATTGGGAACATTTTCATTGTTCAAGACCTGATGGAAATATGATTGTTTAAGTTCTTTATCCAGAGAAAATAATTTAGGAATTTCCTGAGCATTGCTTAGAAAATTGGCCATGAGTTGTTCAAATATAAGCAGATAAGTTTTAAGTTGCGTTGCCTGAGCTTTTCTTTTCGGTGTTTCTGATGCGGGCACACCGAATGCATTCACACCATAGGCTCTCGGGAAGTGATTCTGTATTGAGTAATATTCACTTACATTTCGAAATGTCGTTTTAGGTAGAATGCTCTTCACCCAATCAAGCTTATGCTTTTGATATTTCTGAGCCTGATATTTGTATTCAAGCTTGTCATACTCAATTTCAACATCATGGAACGAAATTGGAAATATTTTCCCAGACCTAATTAGTTTTATCTGTAATTCTTCATCTTTCGTTGGGAAATGTAGGTTCGCGATAGACCGATATAAACGCTCTTCGCCCAAGTCAATATGATCCAATTCTTGTTTTGCTTCATCTCCAGCACGGCTGAATGACAGACTGCGTATTTTCTTCACTCCCTCAATTTGAGAAATTTTCCCAATTAGTTCTGAAATTGAAAAATATCCACGCCAATCATGTAATAATTCCTCAGCAATATAGCCCTGATCTGTCAATACACCGCTATATAGCTCTTCTAAACTATGGCCATTTTCATACATTTCAGCGTATGACTGAACAGGAATTCTGGGGTTTAAATAATGAGAGCATTCACAATAGATATCCGCCAAGATGCTAGACGGCTCTCGTTGACCACCTATATCAATTTCACCGTTTAACTCATAGGGAATGTGTTCGACGATTTGCACACTCGCAAGGTCTTCGCATAGATTACGGTTTGCCGAAAACAGTTTTTCTACGATGCCTTTATATATATTCTGTACACCCTCCTCGCCCTGAAACTTAACTTGTTCGTTTAATTGCACATAGGCTGAGTAAACCCCATGCAACTCGCCCGTTGGCGTGGCGTAGCTTTTAATCCATACATTGTCGACATTAGGTACAGAATTTATTATTAACTTGCGGTAATCGGTTTCAGTAAGCGGGGCACAGGGGAAAATTTCATCCGCTCGATATAAGGCCTGCTGTGCGTAATCAATTGTTCCCTTTTCCGAGGTCAAATAATCTGCTGCGTCGAATCCTGAACGATAAATCATATCGGTCAATGCATAGCACAACACTTCCAGAATAGTCACACCTGGGTCATGCAAATTGTAGTCCGACCAAACATCCCCAGAAATTTTCTGAGCAAGCCGGATGCCTTCCTTTCTCAGCCCTTCAAAATCTAGGCCATCAGGATCTGATTTAAGTTTATGAATAAATGACTCAGTCATGGTTTTCACGTTAGATGATGTCTGTTTCTGTCCAGCAAACGGGAACTGTTTGATTAATTGGATTCACGTTTGCGCGCACTACTGTCCGGAATAATTTTTTATGATCGCTTGAGCGTGTTGCTGTGCAAGGCTGTATTGGATAAATACTGAGCGCCGACTCAACATCCAAGACATGTAATATGTGCCATTCACGCAAGATTCTCAGGTGGGCAAATGAGGCCCGCCGCCGAAGTTTAGAAGAACGCTCATTCAATACCCCCGTCATCCCCGCGTTGGCGGGGATCAAGTAGTTGTATAGGCTCTGCATAGCAGGCAGTATGTCTTGTCTCGCTACGCGAGAATGCTTAAATGACTGGATTTCCGCCTGCGCGGGAATGACGTAGTCTCGCCACTTGCGCGAAAAAACTGTTCGCGAATTCATTCCGGACAGTAGTGCGTTTGCGCGAGAATGACGATGAGGAATTCGTATCCATCGCTGTGCTGATGTTTTTAGGATTAAGCCAACACCTCGCCTTGCTTGTGAAGTACACAAGCAAGGTTTAATCTTTACATAACGGTGAATTTCTATACTCATCCCTGATTCATCTTCTTTGTGTATATGACCCATTTCTAGTCTATTTAAGAAACGCTACTTTGTTTACTGAAACAGTTCGCCATCGTCGGGTCAAACCATAGATTTGTAATGAAATAACGAACGTAAATTTGCTCTTCATCATCCACGTCAAAATATGCGCAACGTGTTCTCATTTCTAATGTGTACTTGTGTGTACTGCCTGTCCAACGCAATTCTATTTGGTCGCATTTAGACATGAAATGTGCCTGATGGCGTGTGATGCTATTTTTTTTGGTATTGAATGTATTTAAAGCAAAAGCATGTAGAAGAGCGTATTTGCCGCTATTTTTTTTCCCGACTCCAGCCATAATTTCAAAGGCTTGGCAGCCATCTAGTTCCTCACTAATAGGGTGCCAATTGCCATCGGCGAGAACAGATCGCTCTTTCTTTTCTTCTCGTCCAATTCTGCCATCCGCAACAATTACGCCATTCACATCTAATTCATGTTGAGGTGTATTCTGATTGATCCCTACGCGGATTTTTCCCTCGGTGTTCTTTTCAGAATGCGTCTCATTTTCATTCATCTTGGCGAGTGTCAAGCCGGCTGAATGATTGCTGCCATAAAAAATATTTAAATTTTTATAGTTGCCAGCACCACTTTCGTGTCCAGACATAGAGAAAGAAATTGACCAAAGAGGTTTTCCCACCGTAATTTCTTCATAGAAGCTTACTAGCTTGCTGCCGGGTTTTAACTGAGCCAGTTTCAAACCATCTTCCGGGCTCTTATCAAATCCATCATCAACAATATTTACCATTGATTCAATAAGTTCACCAAATGCATTCTGGGTGGGCAATTGCCCCTCTGAAAAATATCCCGATAAAGTTTTGCGATTGCGCTGTGTCATTACTGGCTCCGAGACAAAATAAATGTGCTTCCGATAGATAAATTGGAGACTCCAGTTAACTGTGCTTCCCAAGTACCCTTTTCCCCCTCAACTTCAATCAAATGAGACTTAGTCGGAATAGCGATGCTCCAGGGAAAGCTCGGTGTAACTTCGCTCGTATTACTTCTCTTGGTATCTGAAAGCTGATGATGCTGACGCGCATCATCTTCAACAATTTTCAACAAAGAAAAGCCTGAAATCGATTCAATATAATCAAGCTTCTGAAGGTGAGCTTGAATATCGTAGCAACGAATACTCCAATCGAACTTAGCATTTATGCCGCTTCCGTCCCACGGAGAAAGAAAGTCAACAATGGCCTGATTTAATTCATTGAAAGCCCAACCTTGCGCCACTCCTGATTTGAATTTGACCCTGCAGCGCACTTGAATCTGTTCATAAGCGGGGTTTCTAAGCCTTATTTTGATTGCAGGAGACGCTATTTTTTCGACATATTCTTTGATCTCTTTCAATAACAAAGCATTAACCATCGGGCGAAAGTTGATCGAGGCAGTGTCTTTCAAATAGGGAATCACTACGATTAATACGTGTCCCGGTTTAGCCTGATAATCCTGAGTAATATCATCCGTCATACAGGGGAAGCACTTAACTTTAAAAATGTCTGGAAAACGTTGCAAAATCAGACTTTCATAATCTCGTCGCGTAATCGCTCGGCTTTTATGGCGAAGTCGTTCACTCACTCTGACCGTCTGTTGAGTAGCACTTTCCGGTGGCCTGCCTCCAGATGAATCCATAATCTGCGCAACCAGCGATATTCCCGGAAGCGAAAATTTAGGCGTTTTTATTGTTTTAGCGGGCAGTGGTGAGGTCAAATGAGCAAGGCTATTGCCAGTTTGCTTCTTCCATGTCACCTCGACAGCCTGAGTATGCACGCCGTAAAGACTACATAAAGTATGAATATGTTCGCTATTTACCGACACTCGGATCCAGAATAAATCTTCTGGCAATATGCTATTTCCCTTGCTGATATCCTCAGGAATATCTAGTGTCACGATACCTGAGGTCAAAAAATCATGGCTGGAGTCAGAAATAACTTGAGCAGGAGTAAATTGCTTCCATTCATTTGAAGCTAAGTAATGCCAGGAAAAATCAAAATCACGCGTACTGGCTTCAGGCAAAGAATCGTCACGCAAATGAAAAAACAAAGTCAACAGACCTGATATTTTGCTAGCGGAAAGGCCGATAAACAAATTGCCATCAGCCTCATAATGTGGAATGACTGAAACTTTCCCATACACATGTGAAGAGAGCTTCTCTATGCCTAAGGGGTGAAGATGAAATACTCTTTCTTTAAGCTGTCCTGCCTCATGCGAACCAACCCATTCCAAACTGATCGTAGTATTCGCACAGTAATTAATTGAAATAGAATTAATTACTGGGGTATAAGGCGGATTAGGTAATGGCTTTGACGGCAAAGTCTTGGAAAATAGTTTGGATAAGCCATATTTTTGTAGGAGTGCATTGTCTGTCATTACTTTTGACAAAATAAGCGGATAGTCTTTATGCCCGAATGCAAATTCAGGATTCGCCAACGTCATTTTAAAGAAACCGTCTTTCGTTATAGCATTGTAGCCATACTGATCTTCTGAGATATTTTCCAATGGCTGCATATGCTTGCATACTCCCTGCAAGGAATAGCAGCGATTTTTCACTACCTTGTTATTTTCATAATCCAGAGAGTCATCACCAGACTCGAACATATTGACCTTCAACTGTTCAGTGTCGACTGGCATCCATTTTCGATCTCGCAAGGCAGAATGGCTAATTTGAAATGAAGCGTTTTCAAAAGGCATATCATATTCACGGTAGCTATCCTCAAAGCCATTTAAGCCCTGAGGCAGATTTCCCCATTCGATATTTACTTCGAAATTACTTAGTTTTTTTCTTGCCGCCTCATAATTGCCAAGCAGCAAATAATCTCCCAAGGATGGCAAAGAGCCGAAAGGGGTAAACTGCGCATTGCTACTTAGAGGGCCGGATTGGTTATATACCTGAACATCTGTACAGCCTTTTACATCGACCTCAATGCTGATCTCATTGACCACCAATTCGCTTAATAAACTATATGGATATAGATAAGCATCATGGTTGAGCAACAATTTAACAATAGGCGAATCACTGGAAAAATTTTCACCATGAATTTCTGCCAAATACGGCACGATTGCTGGGGCGCTATCATCAAGCTGGAGAATCAATTTAAAGCAGTCTTTCTCACAGCCTTCGGCATCTACGAGATGACATAAGGGAAGGTACTCATCAACTTGCAACCATCCTGTTTCGCTGCTGAAACATATTTTAAACATATTACGGAATGCTTTATAAAAGGCATCTTTGAGTGTTGTTTCCGATAGCACATCGTTAAGGGTATGAATAAAAGAATCTAGGTTTTTCAGTGGATCATGCGCGGCGAGTTTAAAGGTCAGCGTTATTTTGCGCTGACCTTGCTTTAAAAGCAGGATATTGCTAGCCACTGCAATACCCAGTCGTGCATCCTCAAACAAGCCCCTTAGTTTCGATCGCCCAGGTACACCGAACAGTGGTTGTGACTGTTTCTCAGCCAAATCATTGCCGTCCTGAATATGGATTCTGTTCAACTGCGCAGAGGTGACAAAGTAGCGCTCTAAATCCCCGCAAGGGGGAACGAGCAATGCATTCTCGGGGGAACTCAATTCATTTCGGTCGAAATATAGCGTATGCAAGGCGCACACTTTGGCATCGTTTACCCTCAAGTCATTGTTTGCGGCGTACAGTAATTCAACATTATGTTCATCCAAACCTGCGTTGAACTCGGTGTCTCGCTTGATCAATACCTCTCTACCCGCCTTGTCAGCTGCAAAGAGTAAATATGTACGATCAGAAACAAATTCGCGTCGTTGAATTTTTAAGACATCTTCGTAATAAAAACTCAAATGCTTGGGCGTAAATTCATTAATCTTGTCCTGAACATTTTTAAATAACTTCAGAAAAGTGATGAATAGCCCAATTCCAGGGTCATGATCATGCCGATTTAATGACTGAATTAATAAATCACCAACACTGTTTTGCATAAACAAGACTGTGTTATAAAACGTATAGCAGTTAGATTTATAAAACTGCCGCTCATTTATAAAAATCTTTTTATATTCTTCAGTACTGAAGTCGGTGTCACATTTCTGCCAAACTGTGCTTAGCTGCTGAATCGCCGTTTTGGAATCCACCCCGTTTTGAGACAAGTAATAATGCAGCTTATGTAACTCTAACTTGAGTATTTTCTCGACAACGTTTAACACTTTTTCGTGAGCACGCGTCGCGGATTCACTTGGCAATTTCTCTAAGCCAAGCAGCCAATAATCAATTTTCTTTGCCAATTTAAAAGTAGGCAAGGCATCAACACGGTCTTTGTTATCGCGCAATTGGCCGAGTTTTTCATCTGCCTCCCTAACAAGAGCCGTAGCATCTCTAGCAAACCAATTGATATTATTTACTGCAATAGAAGCGAGAATGCTCACTTCATCTGCATCAAAAACACCCCGCCAGTTTCCAGCGTGCAGATTAGATGTATCTGTATATTTCAGAAGCTCAGAATAGTCCGCTGCGATAGATAAAAAATCCTCAAAACGCAGCTCATCCACATTGATATATCCCTCTCTCAATGCGTCCAGCAGGCGCTCATCCTGACTTATCCCATCTCGATGTAATAAACTATTCATCGAAGTCTAAAAGCCGAATGTAATTAGTCTATTTTCTTCAAGTAGCAACATTGCTGCCCTCCAGAAAATAGAATGGATAAACCAAATTGCTTCTACTATTTGTTGTTCTAACGGTGTAATTTAAATTAACGAGTAAAATCCCCTCAGATGCCTGAGCCTCATCGATCTCTACATTCTCAAGATTAATTCTTGGCTCAAAAAACAATACCGCACGTTGAATCGCATCTTTAATTAAGGTCTGCGTGCTGTCATTGATACCTTCAAAAACCAGTGTTTTAAGACCACAACCAAAGGCAGGCTGCATAACGCGTTCCATCGGAATCGTTGCGATAAGAATACGCAAGCTTTCATCAATATCATCTTCTCCAGCAACCATTTTGACGGAGATCGCGCGTGAGGTTTTATTGAACTCGGGCGGAAATCCCCAGCCCGTACCTAAAAATGATGTATCAGTAGCCATAATTAATTAATCATCACCATCGAACCCTTGACGGTAGTCTGTCCCGACGAGGAAATTTCAGCTGAAGCACTGCCTTTAGCGGTAAACCCTGCTTTCGCACTGTGCGTGATATTCGTCCCTCCTTCGGTGACATCTCCTTTGGCATCAATCGCTACATTCCCCGTAGCAGAAATATTAATTTTGCCTTTAGCAGAGATAGTGACGTCTTTAGGGCTATCCAATAAGATCCCAGAGTCACTCAGTTTCACTTGATTACCAGTCTGATCTTTTAGAAGAATTGATTTGCCCTCATCACTGATAACTATCTGATTTTTACCTGGCGTTATAAGCGTAATGATTTTCTTGTCGTCATCAAATTCCAGCAGGAGTTTGCTCTTAGTGGTGAGTGCTTTTTTGAAATTATCCGCAGTCAATTCATAAGCAGGTTTACGTTTGCTGCTATACAAACTACCCAGTATTACTGGGCTGGATGGGTCATTATTAAAATAGCCAAGCACCACTTCGTCGCCGATTTCCGGTACAAAAAAAGCACCTAGACCATCTGAAGCATAAAATTGCATCAATCTTGCCCACACCCCGTCTGTTTCGACTTGTAAAACAGGAATTGAAACTTGTATCTTGTACTGTCCATCGGGGTCGGCATCCAGTTTTTTTACAACCCCAATATGCAAGCCTTCTATTCCCGGCAACATGCCAGAAGCAGGAGGAGCTACCAAATCACGACTTTCAGCAAACCAGTCCTGAGGCATACCGAACTCAACTTCGGTTTTCCAATTTCCATCAGACACATCATGATGCACCGCGCTAACATAGACATTGCCATTGAACCTAGCCCCGACACCTTTCAGTTCTATTAATTCGCCAACCTTAGCGCTCGCACTTCCTTGAAAAACCATCCGCCCCTGAATTCTCGCCAAGCCAGATTTAAGCTGCTGCCCATCTGCCCAAGACTTCAATGCCGTACTTTCAACGGGAGATGCGGTTTGAAGAACATATGAACTTAAGCCAATAACCTTTGCCAGAGTTGCCGCATCTAAATTGCCCTGAACATTGAGCGTTTGAGGAGTCGATTCCTGTTTCACAATGGCCTGATTTTTCATATCCCAAGAGACACCCTGCACTTTTGAGAACTGACTACGCGCATCTATACCCGCATGAAACTCCTTTAAGTCTTCCCCGTACGTAACTGTCAGATTAGGGGTTCCACTGGTAACTGGCGCTTTAATCGTTAGCTTCGCGCTATCTACAATCACCAACAAGCCATTCACCTCAGCACGCGAAAGGACAAAATCCCAATCCGTGCAATAGTACTGAACCAACTCCTTAAACTCTGTTGTAGTCGTACCTACATCAGCAGAAAGTCCGCTATGATTTCCGATGATTTTAGTAATAATTGCGCTGTCTTTAGAATCCACATAATTGGCATTTTTGCGCCCTATAGTCATCGCAACAGCCTTGTCGCGGCATTCAATAACTAAGCGTGCGTAATTATCGCCAGTAATCTTAATCCCGTGTTTGACAATGACTCCCTCAAAAATAGTTTCTTCATCCGAGTCATATCCGGCGTTGATCTTAATAACGCCACCCGGCTTGAAGTAATCAGCATCGCTGACAGGAAATGCTTTTTGCGGCATATCACCGTCCAGAATTACGACCTCAGCAAGCGGAATTTTGTTGATAGATTTTTTCACCGTTACTGACACAACTTGTACTGTGCTGGGAATAGCTGTCCCATCGCTGAATACACTCAGCCTGACTAGCCCTCCGCCTCCCAATGCTGGTGAATTTGCCATTGTCTTACCTTACAGGTGGGAAGCTAAGCCGAGTGCCAGGTTTGATATCGCGAAAATTCGTAATGCCATTAAATTTAGCGACTTCCAAATAATAAGCACTATTTTTATAGATGCGGAAACATAATAATGGCAAGGAATCGCCTGCTTGAATATCGACAGAGTGGGTAAGGTCGGGGGAAGACATGTTGGACTCAAGTGCCGTCTCAACAGGCCCCACATATTGAATAAATGACAACTTAACCTTGGCACGCAATGGCACTCCAGTGGGTTTAAACAAGGTATATTCCACCCCCATCGTACTCAGCTTGCCGTAAAATTTAAAACTTCCCCACAGTAATAGGACAGTATTCGGCTCATGCTTTTTGCCATCCAGTACATAAATAACTTTGCATAAATCCTCTAACTGCGACTCAACATCAATCGCAGTCGATGTCGAAGAAGTCGCTGGAACCACCCCGGTTCCATCCATTAAAATTTCAAAATCAAACTTTTTTTCTCCGGAGTTATTAAACTTCGGCTGCATAGCTGGCGTACCTAAAGCACGGGTATTGTTGTAATTAATTTCAAAATTACGCGTGTAATTTGACGGATTTATCCTGACCGTGAATGCATCAGCAGTTCGAGGGCCAGTTACGGTACCTGCATCGTCAAGATCGCATGGAGTAATAGTCAGTTTCGTAATCACTTATCTCTCCTTTGTTTCATGCAAAGCTTCCAAAATCAGTCTTTTGCACTCATCAAGAATTTCTTTTTTTTGTAATTCATTACTTTTACTTTCCTCAAGCTCTGCATAGCGTTGCACCACATTGGATTTAACCACCATCTGTTTAACTTCTATTGACATAATTATTAGAGAATCCTAGTTGAATACAAATAGCTCAACTCAATCGTCTCAATCGCGACCTCGTTTTTAGTTGAGTTAAAACTATCAACATTCCATTTAACCGGGTATGCGTCAGAAAAAGTCCATGCGCGTACCGGAAGCTGGCTCTCATCCATCAGATATACAGTGATCAACATTGGTACAATTGGCAACATAAAATCTGACTCAATGACAGTGCTGCACCAAATCACCAGTGGTGATGTCATGTCTGCAATGCCGCGTTTCAATACTAAATTCGTATGTTTTACCGACTTTGGCAACTGTCGTACATATTGATTACCTCCCTCAATCACTGGTTCTGTTTCAATCTCTGATGAAATACCCGATACCTCCTGAAAAGAGGTGTCAGACAACCCTAGAGTAGCGGCAAAAACAACCTTAAAGTGAAAAGCGGGTAAGGGGTAATCACTCAATTAATTCATTCCTAAAACAGTCAAAAAAAGGGAGGGGAACGCAGCCCCTCCCTTACACCTACAAGATTAGGCGTTAGCGATAGTCAGACCTTCGTGAACGATCTCAATTGTCTCAACAGCTACCTCGTTACCTTCAGACTTAAGGTCTGTTCCGGTAATTTTAGTAGGCCAAGCATTGGCAAGCGTCCAAACCATAGTCGGCTTACCCGCTTCATCAAGTAAACTAATGGTGACCGGAACACGCTTGATCGTATTCATTTTGATTTGGTTGAACCAATCCCAGAACTTGTTATCTGCTTTAAACGTGCCTTTCTTCATAGTGACATTGCCTACCTTCACCATGCCGGGCATCTTAATTACAGAAAACACCGGATTGTCTCCGTGGCGGTATTTGATTTCCTCAGACTGGATATCTAAACCGGATACTTCCTGAAATGACATCACTGTGGAATCCCATTTCACCTGAAAATAGAACTTGGGCAAAGGCCACACTGTTTGTGATTGTGCTGAACCGTCATCTGCCATGACTTACTCCTTTTTGAAAAATGAAAATACTTAATATTCTTTAGCTGATTTAACTCAGATTAAGATTTTTGCATTTGCTGTTGGAAAGTGATCTCGATAAATTCTGCCGGACGACTAATCGCCACTAACACCGTCACTCTCAAAATACCTTCCAAAATATCCTCAGGAGTCATGGTCTCACCCAGTCCCACAAATACACCGAAAGCATCATCTGGGCTTGCACCTGCCAAACCACCTTTTTTCCAGATACCCGTCAAGAAGTTGCGAATCATGCTCTTGATCGTGACCCAAGTATTTGCCACATTTGGCTCAAATACATAAGCCTTGCTAGCCAAGCGTACTGACTCTTCCAACATAATCATGGTGCGACGTACATTGATATAGCGCCAATCCAGACTATTACCGTCCAGAGTACGAGCACCCCATACCAGCGTACCTTCGCCTATGAATGCACGTATTGCATTGATCGACTTACCTTGTGGAGTGACATTCAAGTCTTCCTGATCATCATGAGTAATATTGACAGATGGAGAAGTCACCGAATTCAAACTAACATTGGCAGGCGCTTTCCATACCCCGCGATTGTTATCCACCATCGTGAAAATACCAGCCATAGCAGCTGACGGCGGCAACAAGTTCAGTTGATTCGCGATCTCGGTCAGAATCGTGTTGTACCTTGGACTAAGGGCAACCAAACTCTTCTTATTCATCTCAGCATTATCAATTTCATCCTGAGTCGCAGGTGCTGCGGCAGTAACCGAATCAACGATATCAGCTAGCTGCTTAAACTTCTTGTTATAGTCTGCTAATTCAGGATCAGCAGCAGGCACCGCATCAGGAATTCCCATCTCGCTCATCAAAATAGTCTTAAGCAAAACCTGTCCGTCTGCATCTAAGTTTTGAAAGCTTAGTGTGTTGCCTGCGGTAATAGTGGTATTTACCCAAGGGTAATAAGCCATACCGTAATTAAGGAAGTTAATCCCCAAAGAATTACGGAAATTACTAACAGGATCTCCAGCAGGATCTTGTCTGCTATGGGAGCCGTTATACACATCCAAAATCGCTACACGGTTTCTCATCACTCCGCCACAGTGCATCAGCATCTGTTTTTGCAAAGAACTAAATTCGGCTTCCGCCAGTTCGACCGCATCAGGAATAACTACTATCGTTGGCTCTTGCTCTTTAACCAACAAGCCAATACCGTCTGTCAGAGGCTGGGCTTCTACCTTGTTAGCTGGATCGACCTTGCCAACTGAGACAATATAGCAAGGACCGCCGCCATTTTGAAAAAACAGCTTCATGCAATAATAAAGGCGAAATTTTTCCACTGTCTGAACGAGCTCATAACTTTTTCCATCCAGAGAAAAAGTCGGGACGCCTTCAGTCGGCGGAGTAGGTGACTCCTTAAAACTAAACTGTGGAGCCGGCGCGCCACCAAAATAGTTTTCAAACTCAGCCATCGAAGTGATCCGCCAGGGTTGCGAGCTTAGCGACTTACCCTTGTTATCAGCTTTATTGGTATAGCCAATAAACGCGGGGACTGCCGTAGCAACCTCCACGACGGAATTTGGAAAAGCGCTTTTCTCAACGATATAAACGCCGGGTGTTTTCATTGCTCCCATGTTATCCCCTCTCAATAATTAACTAAATTAATGCAAACCTTAAACTTGCATTGAACCCATACAACACACTTTGTACTCATTACACTTTCTCAAACGCTCAACTAAAAATTGATAAAGCTTTCCGACACAATCTCACGCTTACCATTGATAAGATCAAAACCCATCCCGCTTTCAGACGCGACGGGCAACCTCTTAATCAACACCTTCCCCGCTCCCTGCCCTTGTTCACGCAACTGAAAGCGAAAATCTGAATTCTCCAAAACAGGAATCAACTCCTTGGATCTAAACACCTTGCTCGGCCTATTACCGGTCAACATCTCTTCACCGCAAAACTCAAATTCAACTTTGTTATCCAAATCAACAATAAATGGGCTGTTTTTATTCATATTCCCCAACAAGTGATACTTCCAGAAAGACTGTCGGGTATTAAATTTCAACTCATAATCTTGAGCATCCCATTTGCCATCCTTGCTTGGCTTAAGTGATATATCCACTATGAAATCAGGAGGCACATACCTCTCTTTAGCATCCAGTACGCCTTCAACAACAAGCGCCTCAATATCTCGAAAATCTTTCTCAGAAACGAAATCATCCTGGCTCAAACGCACTTTCTCCGACTCTGGATTGCTCAACATCGCTGTGTTATCGAAACAAAAAACCGCTTTTTTTCCATGCATAGACGGCACCGTATAGTTTTCGAACGCCCGGTTCTGTGCATAAACTTTGAAACGAAATGGCAAAATACCGTTCGTATCATTTGCATATAGCGTTAAAACATCAACCTTGCCGCCATCGTAATAAACACCGATTCCGCTTTGTGTTGGCAAAACAATAATATTGCTTGCCTCAATGATCTTCTGCGCATACGGACTCGCGACAAAACTCAAACCCTTCCACATGCCGTCTGTGAAATATCGATGTGCGACAGAAATCGAAAATAAAGGTAGGTAATCGCTCATATAGTCTCGTTTCAAGCCAGCGATGACTCATGCCCCTTAACAGGTGTAACGTGACTTGTAATATCACCAGAATCGAAACTCACCATCCTCACCTTGTACAAAACAGAAGGTAGATATTTCCCGCTCAATACACCCCACAAACTGCTTAAATCCTGAATATTTAAATTCTCAATATCCAATGTCAGCTTATTAATTCGCTTATCTAACTCTGGAGACTGCTGATGATCAAAAACCGGCTGGCGCTGAAAGTAACTCACCGTGTTTGAGATAAATTTAAGCGCCTCTGGATAATTGCTACCGCTAAAATTAGCAGCAATCATCACGTACATATTTAAGAACACCGGCGGATAGCTAGATGCAGAACGCTCAGAGCTGCCAGGATTGGCCTGACGTTGAGAAACCGTTTCCTTTTCAATATTGACTAGAAATACCAGCAACTTATTGTCAATATTAGGTGCAAGGCTAGCACCAAGATCCATCATATTGGACAGCACAACCACATCCTCACTCAGATCAAATGATCTTTTAAAAAACTGGTTAAGTTGCTTACTAATGTGCGAAACAGCTGCGTAAATCATTTATATACTTAGCCCTAAATATCCTGATTCAATCAAATTTCGGATAAAACCTTTGCGGAATGGGAGTAATTAAACAAAAAGTCCATCCTCCTGTTCACACCAATAACAATCTCACGATTCAGTACAACACCCATATAAAGCGGGCATTAGTCTCATTAAATTTGCAAAATTAACTCGCAAAAAAATAGGTCAGAAAACCGACAAGGGGGATTCTTACACAAATAAATAATAAAAAAACCTATCAGGGTTGATAGCTATACAAAACATATAAAAAATGCTAGCACATGAATTCATTAGCTGTTTTAGATAAGCTGGCTGCATAATTGTGCAGATTGACTTTAGAGTTACAGGGAAGGGATAGGGGAATGAATCCAAAAAACATGGCAAAGAAAGCTGTTTTCTTTATTGAGACAAGCACAAACCTACTTGAACTACGCATTTTTGCTTTTAGTCTCACAGCGGTCATTGCATTCCCTTTGTATTACTATATTTGGCATGACTTATTTCCTCAGGCATATGAAAACCTCACGTTGCGAATGATAGGTTGCGCAATATTCTTGCCACTTGTGTTTGTTAGACGTTGGTCAAAATGGATGAATCAATATAAAAATATATATTGGTATCTTGCAACGCTCTATGGATTACCATTTTTCTTCACTTTTATGCTGCTTAAAAATAATGGCTCTACTGTTTGGTTGTTATCAACATTAATTGCCATTTTTCTGATGATTTTGCTATTAGACTGGCTTCATCTTCTTGTCCAACTTGTTCTCGGAGTATCTCTAGCGTGGCTTAGCTATAACTTAACCACTGACGTAGTTAACGTTAGCTTTCTTACCTTTGAAAGTATTTCTATTTATCTGTTCGCAATTATTCTCGGTGGAATATTAAACTACAGTAGCGAAATAATTCAAAAGCAAAGACTGCGCGCAATGCTTGCTACCGCAAGCAGTATTGCCCACGAGCTACGTACCCCATTGCTTAGCATCAAGTCAGGCGCAAAGGGTTTGCAATTGTATTTACCCAGGCTTTTGAACGCTTACCAATTAGCGAAAGAGCAAGGGCTTAAGGTCGAGCCAATACGACTAGCTCATCTCAACGGGATGTATCACACACTCGAACGGATTGAAAGTGAAACCCATCATTCAAATACCGTGATTGATATGCTGCTAGTGAATATTCGCAACAACGATGTACAAAAAGACAGCTTGAATATTTGCTCTATCGTGCAGTGTATCGATAGCGCGCTCGAGCGTTACCCATTCACATCAATAGAAGAAAGAGAGTTAGTCACATGGAGCCATGAAGGCGATTTCAAATTTAATGGTATTGACTTGCTCATGGTACATGTACTGTTCAATTTAATAAAAAATGCACTTTTCCATATCAGTAAAGCAGGCAAAGGTAATATATCTATCCAAATACAAAGCACGGTTCAGGGTAATATGCTGATTTTTAGAGACAGCGGAGATGGCATTCCAGCTGAATTTTTGTCGCATATGTTTACCCGTTTTTATTCAAGGACAGCTAATAGTAGTAGCTTTGGCACTGGGATCGGTCTAGCATTTTGTAAAAGCATCATGGACTCATTCGGTGGTACGATCAATTGCACATCACTTGACGGTGAATACACGGAATTCACTTTGATATTTCCGGTTTTGCACAAGGCATTACTATGAACAATCATACTATTCAGCCCTTTTATTTCCCAACTTAAGCCTACAGCTTTACCCCAATCTAGCATTTCAGTTACGCAACTAGACCTATCACTAAGCCGCACAAAACTGGGCTAGTGATTGCTAATAGCCATGTCGCTAAGCCCGAAAAATTTTCGGCAGGCAGCTGTCAATTAGCGAGGCCAAGCCCGAATAAAAATTTTACGTGCCGCATGTGAATGATATATAAGGGTAAAAATTATTATCAAAACAGCATTCGACGTAGTTTGAATTTGTAGCTTTGCTCTTATAAGAAGGCCAAGGCGATGGGTCTAAATAAGCATATGATTAAATATATAGATATATAGTTCAAATACATAGGCCATATTCCCTATAGTAAGGATGGCAATAATACTTTAGTATTTTCGGCTTGAAATACGCAACAAGAAAACGGAGCTAGCTTTCACGATGCTCCGAACCAAACATAATTAGATATGCAATGGGAGATTGAGGTATGGAGATCATCGAACAGTATATTGAATTAACAACATTTTCTCGCATTAAGGATTGGCGCGAGCAGGTATTTAAATTGGGTAAGCAACTTGGGTACGAGCAAAGTTTGCTGGCCATTTTCCCTAGTCGCGACACACCTATCCTGTCCGAATTTGCATTTATGCACACCAACTTTTCAGCAGATTTAATCACTTCATACGATAAGCAGAAAATGGGCAGCGTTGATCCTGTTGTGACTCACTGCTCAAACAAATCGACGGCGATTTTGGTGACACCAGGTCTATATACGACCCGCAAGCAAAAAAACTTGTACGAGGAAGCGTGCAAGCATGGCGTTCGTTCCGGAATAACATTGCCCATTCATGGTGCTGGTGGTGAGTTCGGTATGCTGACTTTAGTATCAGACTCAAAACATGATCACAATTTTGAACGTGAGACCCTGCAACGACTGCCTGAACTTTCATATTTCCGCGATTGTATTATTGAGACCGCTTTACACTTTATCAAGCCGCCCAAGTATTCTTCACAAGATATAGAGCTAACCTCACGCGAGCTTGAATGCCTGCAATGGAGCGTCACCGGGAAAAGCTCATGGGATATTGGACAAATTTTAAATTGTACTGAAGCGGCCATAAATTTTCATTTCAAGAACATCCGCCGCAAATTCTGCACCTCATCCCGTCGTCAAGCTCTGGTAAAAGCCATCCGCTTAGGCATTATCATCCCGTAGTATTTATGGTTTTTCATGTTCTAACCGACATGAATTTCATGCTAGCAGTTGCTGCTGAACAATAAGTCTAACCAATCAGTATTGATAGTAGATTTTATCATTTACGACATTGTAGAGTTGCAATATCTAACATTGCTTCGCCGAAGAGTTGTTCGCGCTCAAATTAAAGGGGATTATTAGGGAAATGCTGATTATTTCGTCATCATCCGCGAACACGAAAATGACGTGTCTTTAGGGGGCTTTTGTAAATTCAAAATCCTAAGCGAGACAAGGCGCGAGTAAAAAATTGCGACGACACACATATTTTGATACGTTAGGAGTAATTTTTTACGAGTAACGCAGTATCGAGACGGGGTTTGGATTTATAGCGGTTCCCTTTATTTAACGGGGTTCTCGCCTTCGCAGGATAAGCAATCACTTGGCAGCTTACCGCCTTGGTGAGATGGCTAGTAGCCGCAGAGTTTTCCCTAAGACGAACTCTTAAATCGCATATAACACACTGATTGAAATTTAGTTTATTATTAACCCTATGATTATTACTGTTGGACACACTAAAGGGGGAGTTGGCAAGAGCACCTTAGCGCTAAATATCGCTATCGAACGCTCGCGAGTCGGATCAAACACGCTTATTATTGATGGCGATGCGAAGCAAGCCAGCATCAGCAAGGCAATTGGCATACGTGTCGATGCCGGACAACTACCCGCGCTGTCATGCACTATTCTTGAGGATGCCAATACCTTGCGTCATCAGATAGGGAGATTGAAGTCACAATATCAGGATATCGTAATTGACGTAGGTGGTTATGACTCCAATTCTTTGCGAGCTGCTTTAACTGTAAGCGACGCTCTTTTGCTACCTGTAGCACCTGAATCTATTGAGGTCTGGGCTATTGACGACATGTTGAGTCTAGTACGTGAAGCCCGCAGAATTCAAGATTTTCGCGTTCTCGCGGTATTAAACAGAGGAAAATCAGTCGGGCAAGATAATTCGGACACAATCAAAGTCATACGCGAATACACTGACATCGACTTACTCCCCGGCACCATTGGTAGTCGTAGTGTTTTTGGCAATGCCTTCGGCAGAGGTCAGAGCGTTGCCGAATATAAACCCAGCAACCCAAAAGCAAGACTAGAACTAGCAGGTTTGATGCAAAGCATTTACGCTGATTAAGTAATATTTTTCAATAACTTTAGGAGTTAAAGATATGGCGATTACCCGAGCAAAGAAAACAAGTCCTGAAACACCTAACACAGAAACACCGGAAGTCACAGCAGAGCAGTTTATTGAAGGAGCGGATGCATCCACAGTTCCTCCAACAGAACAAAGCGAAGCGCTTCCAGTGGAAAATAATGCCTCAAAAGAAGAGCAAGCTGTAGCGATAGTTAAACAACATTTACCTTGGGCTGCTGGCGCGGGCATTCTACCTATCCCAGGTGTTGACATGGCCGCAATTGTTGGCGTTCAACTGCGTATGTTGTCAAAACTGTCCAACGTTTACGAGGTGCCATTTAAACAGCAGGCAGCCAAGTCGACCATCGCTACATTAATGGCAATGGTGCTACAAAATTCTGTTGCAGGTGGAATTGCATCTTCACTCAAATTCATACCCGTAGTCGGCACCGTCGCAGGGATTATTGCATTGCCAGGTATTGCCACGGCGAGCACCTTTGCCATTGGCAAAGTATTTATTACCCATTTTGAAGCGGGTGGAACTTTCCTAGACTTTGATCCAAAGAAAGTTCAGAAGCATTTCCAAGCCGAATTTGAGAATGCGCAGAAAAACACCTCTGCGACACCAGAGGCTGAGCCAGCTGCAATATAGTTTATTAAAGGCTTAACTCCACAGAAAAAAAATCTCCGCTAAGGCGGAGATTTTTTTGATTAGCTGGATTTCGCCCTGCACTGGATCAAAAATCACTTGATCGCAGCCACTAAGCTGGCATAGGGGCGCTTAGTGGATTGCCTAGTAGCTTCTCGTGGAACACTCGTGCTGCGCATTCTGAGATGCACTCGTTCGGTGCAGTCTGAAAGGTCAATATCAAAAAAATTTACAGATAAATATTTCAAGGAGTCTCGAACAGAGACTTAATCTATTTAGGAAAATATCTTTTATAAATAGGCGGTTGAATTTCCGCATCAGTGCGCGCAAATAAAACTGTCCTCCAAGGGGGAAATGTGAAAATAAAATTAACTAAAATTGCGACAAGCGTCGCTTTATACCTGTGTATCCCAGCTTCTTATGCCGTGGCAGCAGAGATAATAACAACGCTTCCTGGCACTACAAATATTCAAAGAGAAACAACCCAGCAGCAATATTATAAGAACATAGCAAGCCGTGGGCATCAAATTGATGCGGCCTTAAGATCCCACAATGAGATCTATAGCGCGATAGTTGGAGAAAGCAGCTTTGTCACTGCCTTCTTGGTTTCTCAAGAACTAAACAAAGACAATCAAGTTGTTGAAGTCCTATTTCTTGGATTTTCAGCTGGGCATGTCGTGAAGGCGGTATTCTCAGATAAAGAGTGGGAACATCTCATTTCTGCCGAATTAATCCAAGAGAATAATTTGGTAGGTAGTAACACATTCACAGTTGATCCCCTGTGGCAATTGGAAGTAACTGCCTTGGCATACGACCCAATTTCTAAGCGATTAGTGATTGGTTACGGAGATAAAACGACTAGAGACGCAACTTATGGATTAAGTCTTGGCAGTAAAATTGAATTAAAGAAACCTTCAAGCTGGTTTGCAATTGATTTTGAAAATCTCTATAGCGAAACTCATGTAACCCGAGGTGGCGGCATTCGAATCTATAACTATTTCGATACCAATAAAGATGGGAAGCCTGATGGCTACATGAATTTTTCAGCAAACCAAGAGCTACAAAATGCTGAGAACAAAACTTCTGTACAGGGCTTATATCCATTTACCTCTTCCAATGGACAAACTTTTCTCTTTGCTGCTTGGGGACCAAATAGAGTTCCACAGACTTACACATTTGGCGTGAGTGTTATACCAACCCCCAAGCCCATCCCAATTCCATTCATTTCTGGCGGAGACAAACCGAACCCGACCAATCCAACAATTAAACTTTTCGATATGAGGTTGTCCTTCAATGAAGTACAAAATAAATTCGAAAATGTCACTTATATGGCAAGCATCTCTATTGCAAACGGTCTTAAACCGGGAGTGGTGCCCAGTGCCGCCGTACTTGGAAAACATATGCATGATGCATTGATTTATGGTTATACGGACGGTTCTATCGATGCTTACAATGTTATCGGTGGCTCTGAAGGTAACGGTTCTTTTGAAAAAATAAATGCATCCGCTGACAGCCCAATTGTGCATATGCTTTATTCAGAAATTGGCGATAGGGAATATCTCTTGGTCGCTCATGCAAACTTCACTCTTGATTCGATTGACTATAGTTCGAAAGAACAAAATGCGGCAAAGAAAGCCTTTGCTGAGCATACGGTCAATTATAAATCTGACTTAGTTGGCAAAGAATTGGGAACCACCGTTACTCAGAGCAGTGTTTCTCAAGATGGGAAATATGCGCTTCTGGCCTTAAGTCACCAATCAATACAGTGGTACTCTTTTGAAAAGAAGGCCCTCACGCCGCAGGTCGTCGGTGTTGTTACTGGCACACCAGCTATAGCTACTATGACCTCCCCTGTGGAGACGAAAACCAAGGGGATTTATAGGTTTTATGTGTCTTATGTGAATGGTGTCGTTAAAGAAGGGGAATACAACGTCATTGCGGGTACGCCCGTCTATTTCAAAGACGTGACGACAAGGGCAAACATACCGCTGGATGTGCATTTTGGGCACGGGCATCATAAGGACCAAACACTAAGGGATAAAATAACAATCAACCCTGCCTTAATACCTTCGGTCGATGTTTTTGACATTTTTGAGACTGTTGGAGACAAAACGGGCATAGGCTTTCTCGGTTTTGGCAATAAGAAATATTACCATTATGACAAGTTGGATTATGATCAGACAACAGATACTCTTTATGCTTACACATTGGCTCTTACTGGCAAGATTGCAAATCCATCTTGGAGTTTATGGAATATAGGTAAAGATAGGCTGACAGATGCCCGGATTGGAATGGGAATTGACACATACAACGCAAAAACAAAAGAATGGAAAACATTGCAAAAGCCTAAATTCAATTTTATGGATCCAACTCAAGTAAAAGCAAGCGATTATAGAGAATTGACATTGCCATATCCGCATAACCAGCTTCCTCAAGATGGAAAGAAATAACTCGTGAAAGCCTGAGGGAGGCGATCAATCTAAGCAATTGCTTTTAAATTAAAGGCCTCCGGCAAAGCCGGAGACCTTTTAGATAATCCCCTAAGCCGGACAAGCCGAAACAAAAATTTCGAGCGAAGCGAGAAGTCTTGGCGCTCCATGGAAAGAAAATCAAGATTCCTCTCTTCGTTCGGAATGACAGTTTTTATATTCACAAGCGACAATTTGTTATTGTTTAACTTTGGTTTAGAAACCAAATAGTTGATCCTTAAAAGCGCAGTTCAGTCCGCAGATTTCACAGATTAACGCAGATTTTCAAGTGCTTGTAGATATGCGAGTTTGCGCCCTATGAGTGACTCATTAACTGGACATTGGTTGTTGTTTAATCGGCGAAAATTTGCGTAATCTGCGGACAAAAGCTTTTTCTAAGTTTATAACAGTCCTTCTTCACGATCTTCCTCGTTCAATGTTGTAAGACTTGCTCGCGTTTCTTCTATCAGCCTAGCGGATTCCGTAATCGTGGGACGCTCGAATAATGCGGCCAGCGAAAGTTCAACTCGGAAGGCCTTGCGGATTTTGGCTAGCAACTGGGTAAGCAGTAAAGAGTTTCCTCCTAATTCAAAGAAACTATCCAGAGCACTGATTCCAGAAATACCAAGCAACGCCTCCCACAGTCGCGCCACCTCCACTTCGACTACCCCACTGGGGGCAATATACTCTCCAAGCAATGCTGAACGGCTGTGTTGAGGCGGCGTAACACTTTCCGACTGAGGCTCTCTGAATTCTACCCATTGCCTAATACGATGCGCTAAATTGCCGCTCGATAAAACAACAACATCCGTATGTGAGGCACTAATAATCCGCTCAAAAGCATCACTACCTTCAGCAGGCTCAAGGCCAAGTTCAGCCAATGCAGCCCCAACTTTAACTTCCGCTGAATCTTCGTCAAAATCCCAACCTTCCCAGAGGATGCTGACCCATCTAGTGGGGTGACGGCGATTATGATTTATAACAAAACTATCCATGCTTGCATTAGCTGCCGCATAAGCGGCGAAACCCAAGCCCCCCAAGATCGACGACAATGAAGAACACAGCATACAAAAATCGAGTGGGCGATCAGCAAGAACTTTTTCAAGAATACGTGCCCCATTTAGCTTGGGCTTGAATTGGCTCATGCAAAACTCAGCTGAACTATCGCTCACTGTAGCAAAGGATTCTTGACCAACGAGACCTGCTGCATGAATAACCCCGTTGAGCGGGCCAAATTGCTGCTCAATATCTGTCACTAGCGCAGTCATAACTTGTTCGTCGCAAACGTCAGCAACAGCCACTCTCACCTTTGCCCCCATTGACTCTAATAACTGCACTTGCTGAAGTCGCTTGCCGGACGGTGGGGTATTTTGACGTGTTGTAAGAACCAGATGCACATCCGCAGCTCTTTGCGCTATATGCTGGGCTAGAGCTAGGCCAACATTGCCCAGTCCACCGGTAATTAAGTAAACCCCTCCTGCTTGAAATATTTCGGTTTTTTGCAAGGGCGCAGCCAATGGATAAGCCTCAAATTTCTCCACCCAGCGTCGACCAGAATGTAGTGCAACAGCACGTTCAACACTAGCAAACTCGGCGATTAACTCATCCAGTAAACGATCACGCTGCCAGCTTACTTCCGGCACATTTACATCAATTACTTTGCAATGCAGATTAGAGTATTCCTGAGGTAAAACAAGAAGAGGCCCAATCGCGGCCGCTTTAGCGGGTGATAACACCGCATCACCAGCGGCTAAAACACCATCCGCGATGACGACAATATTCACAGATTCCGAAAACACGCGGTGACTCAGCGATTGACCGAGTGCTAGCATCGAGTTAAAACCGATATCTAGCAATGTATCTTCATCACTATCTGCAACTCGATCAAGAAGCACCAGATAGATTATGTGATCGAATGGTTTTCCATCTTGCTCGGTGCGGTCAAATAATGCATCCCAAGCGGCAATATTGGTCAGATTTTTAGTAAGCTCAAAGTGCATCGGCTCACCACTCGCCTCATTACGGCCTGAACAACAAACTGTGACTTCGGCGCCAGAACGACTTAAAGACTTGGCCAAAGACGGTGCCAAACCAGAATGTGCGCCAAGTACCAGCCACTTTCCCGTATGCTTGGTTTTGGGCAAGGGAGGACACTCACGCCAACGTGGCAAATAGAACCATTCTTCAGGATTTTGCAGTTTGCCAGTATTTTCAGGCTCGCTATTGAGTGATTTATCAATAGCTTTTGCCTCTACCCAGTAACGCTTATGCTCAAATGCATAGGTCGGCATGGGCACACGTTGGCGTCGCTCATCAACATAAAGCGTCGACCAGTCAATATCAACGCCCGCAATCCACATTTTGGCTATTGCTGTATGTAAAGAGAGTAAATCAGTCACCTCTAGCTCAGTAGCCATTGAGTAACGTGAATCGCGTAGGGATGACAACACTTCAAGATTAGCTGGGCGAGTATTTTGCAACATCGCAAAACTACTCATAGTTTGACCTGGGCCGACTTCTAGAAAGATTGCATCTGCAACTGAAAATAGTTGCTCGAACCCTTGTGCTAGATAAACTGTCTGACTCGCCAAACGCAGGTAATGCTCAGGATCTATTGCTTCTTCTGGGCGAATCCAATCCCCGGTTACGCAAGAAACAAATGGGATTTTCGGCGCACTGAAGCGAACTTTTTGTAACTCAGCGCGATATGGCGCTAAGAATGGCTCCATGAATTCGGTGTGAAACGGTAAGCCCAAAGGAATGTCCACGAATGTTGTCGCTGTAGCGGCCAACTTAAGTTTCAACTCAGCGACTGCTTCAGCGCTTCCACCGACCACACATTGCCGTGGCGCACTGATCATAGATATCCCCAGCCCTGCCCCAATCAGTGGACGTAATTCAGTCTCTGACAAAGACACCGCCAGCAAGGGGCCTGGCTTGAGCAGCGCAAGCAAGCGCGCCCCCGCGATAGATAGAGTCAAGGCATCTTCCAAGCTAAACACGCCTGCCAAACATGCACAGACATACTCACCTAGGCTGTAGCCCATCATGGCTCGCATTTGCACACCAAGTGCTAGCCAAACACGAGCCAGCGCGTACTCAACCACAAATAAGGGCAAAGGATTGCTCGCAAACTCAGTGTCAGCTTCACTATTTGCTGGAAACAGAAGCGCGATTAAATCTATGCCATGCTTGTTGCGCAGAATTTCGGCGCATTGGTCTACCTCTTTGCGGAACAGCGGTTCATCCCGATACAGTGTTTTGGCCATACCCACATACTGAGCATCTTGCCCCGGAAACATAAACACGACTGCGGGTGCTTGATCTTTCACCGAGCCGCTGAAAACCTGATTTCCCGATGCTGCCTCAAGCGTAGTAATCGCACCTTCGTGATGTGTGGCTAAGACAGCCAATCGTTGTGAAAAAGCGCGCCGTCCAAGCTGCAATGTATATGCGGCATCCGCGAGTTCTACATCCGGCTGCTCACGCAGGTGAGCGACTAGTCGATTGACATTGTTATCAAGCGCTACGCTACTACGTGCGGATACTGGCAACAATTTCCATACTCGCCCCGCATCAGAGGGTAAAACAGCAGGTGCTTCTTCTACAACAAGATGGGCGTTAGTCCCCCCGATACCGAAGGAGCTGACCCCACCCCGCCGTGGTGCGCCTTTAAGACGCGGCCAGTCGCGCAACTTTGCATTGACGTAGAATGGGCTGGTTTCCAAGCCTAACTTGGGATTGGCTTGAGTAAAGTGTAAGGATGGAGGAATTTGTCCGTGACTTAAGCCCAATACCGTCTTAATCAAACTAGTGGTGCCTGAAGCGGTATCCAGATGCCCTACATTTGTCTTAACTGAACCAATACCACATTGTTGATTCTCGGTAACTCCTGCGCTACGAAAAGCCTCTGTTAAAGCCGTGACTTCTACTAAATCACCTAAATCAGTTCCTGTTCCATGCGTCTCAACATAAGCAATCGTATCTGCGCTGATGTCGGCCATTTCCTGAGCCTCAAGAATGACTGATGACTGCCCTTCAACACTTGGGGCGGTAAAACCTACTTTTAGCGCGCCATCGTTGTTGACAGCAAAGCCACGAATTACCCCGTGTATCGTATCGCCATCTGCAATTGCGTCTTCTAGACGTTTAAGCACGACCATCGCAGCACCATTGCCATCAAATGTTCCCTGCGCTTGTGCGTCGAAAGCGCGACAGTGTCCATCAGGAGACAAAGTGCCTCCCGTTTGAAACCAATAGCCTTGATCTTGTGGTAGATGAATTGAGCAGCCGCCGGCGACAATCATGTCACATTGATACGACAACAAGCTCTGACAACCCATTGCCACTGAAACCAGTGAAGTCGAACAAGCGGTGCTAATATTTAAGGCCGCACCGCGCAAATCTAGCTTATAAGCTGCACGTGTAGCGGCAAAGTCTTTGTCATTCCCTAGCGTAATCTGCCAACCACCCATGCTTTCAATCAGCTCTTTTTGCGTGGCAATGTTATGCAATAGATAGCCATTCAGTCCCACACCACCAAACAGTCCTATACGTGCGGCAATCGCAGCTTTAGTACCAGGGCCATAGCCTGCGTTTTCAAGCGCTTCCCACGCACACTCCAAGAAATGTCGATGTTGAGGATCGAGAATTTCGGCTTCGCGCGGCAACATATCGAAAAAACCAGCATCAAATTGCTCCGTCCCTTCGAGTACGCCGCAGGCTTTAACATAGGAAGGATCGAGCAAAACAGACTCGGGCACCCCGGCTAAGCGTAATTCTTCGTCACTGAAAAAAGTCGTTGATTCGACCCCTTGCCGCAGATTCTCCCAAAACTGTTGCGTATCAACTGCTCCAGGTACTCGTAAGGCCATACCCACAATCGCTACGCCGTCCATGTTGCTTGATTCTTCGTTGTGCTGAGACGCTTCCATTTAAACCTCTATTAGAAAATTCATTTAGTGTTACTGCTACTCGAGAAGCAACGCTGTTACATGTTGACCCTAGCTGCTAGGCCTGCTGAAGCGCTGCAAGTCTGCTCTGGCACAATTCATCCTCTGGGGTCAGCTCGACCGCTTTACGTATCGCTTCTAAAGCGCCACTGCGATCCCCTCTTCCCTCATAAACAATACTCATAGAGTAAGCATATTCAGCGGAACCAGCCTGTGCTATTTCTGCTGCCGAAGCGAACTTCTCTGCCCATTCCTCACGTCCATTATTTCGAAAAACACGAGCTAACGCGGGAAAAATATGCAGCGCTATTGCGCTATTGGTGATTGCACCAGCATGATTATCATCGGCGGCTAGATCCGCCTTATGCTTGATGAAGCTATGCTCTATGTAATTATCAAAATCAAGTTGGCGAATATAATCTGCACACATTGAATGGTTCCTGAACTGCTCAACATTTACGGTACCGTTTACAACTAGCGAAGGGATGCCCGCGCGTTGCAAATACAATTGGGCTAGCACTATGTTTTTAGCCGCATTTACAAAACCGTATTCAGGTTCATATAAGTCAAAAAATGCCAGCAATTTGTCATCATCTATAAAGTCGATATTCTCAGCTGTAATAGCCCCAACGTTGAGATTCCGTGCTCCATCTCTAGAAATCAATTCAGTACGCGGCATGGCAACCAAATTGTAAATAACCAAATCCGGTTTCACTTCGACCGCATAGTTAAGGACGGTGCGCAGAGCAAAATCGTTAGAATGTCCACCTACCGCAAAAACCATTAAATTCACTTCATCAGGGGTAAAACCTAGGGAATTGGCTATATGTAATTTAAGCTTATGAAGAAAGGTTTCTTCCATATCCAGCCCCATACCAAAGGCGATGCTGCAACCAAAGGCTGCGACCCTAAACTTCGCCTCTGGACGAAATTCCTCTCCGCGAAATCCCAAGCTGTTATAGCGATACACTTTCGTGCCGTGGCAAACCAACTCGTTATGCGGAAAGTGTTCTTCGCTTCTTACATCACAGAGCTTTAGTGATGGAATGCTACTTGTATTGACTGCGGTCATCTGCGATTCCTTAATCTAGGTCAAACTGGTTTTGATAGTCTTCATACAAATCAGGATCTTGCACTGTTTTTTCTAGAAAACAGTTACCAATGGAAAGTACATCAAGCTGGGTGCCCATAAGGCAACGAAACGCATCTTCGGGTGAGCAAACTATCGGTTCACTTCGCACATTAAAACTAGTGTTAACTAGGACTGGGCAGCCGGTGAGCTCCTTGAATTTTTTGATAAGCGCATGGTAGCGAGGGTTGGTTTCGCTATGCACTGTCTGGATACGTGCTGAATAATCAACATGGGTAACCGCAGGTATCTCGGAACGCACCACATTCAGCTTATCAATACCGAATAAGGCATTTTCAGCTTCTGTCATCGGGCGTAGGCGTTGTTGTTTAACACCTGCGACAAGCAGCATGTATGGACTATCTACATCCAGATCAAACCAATCACCAAGGTCTTCACGCAATATAGATGGCGCAAAAGGTCTGAAGCTCTCACGGTATTTTACTTTTAAGTTAAGTGTCTTTTGCATATCAGGAGAACGTGGATCCCCCAAAATCGAGCGCCCACCAAGTGATCTTGGGCCAAACTCCATACGTCCCTGAAACCATCCCACTGCTTTACCAGCGGCTAGCGCCGCCGCTGTCTCATCTACCAGCGCCTGCTCGTCAAGCACTTTGAAATGTGCGCCCACCTTAATTAGACGCGCCTCAATATCAGTTTGCTCAAATTCTGGGCCGAGGTAAGTTCCTTGCATTGAATCCTGCTTACCGTCCACGATACGCTTTGCGCCTGTCATCCCGTAATAAGCTGAGAGTGCAGCACCCAGTGCACCACCTGCATCCCCCGCCGCAGGCTGAATCCAGACTTGAGAAAAAGCGCCATCACGCAGAATTTTGCCATTGGCTACACAGTTGAGCGCGACACCACCAGCTAGGCAGAGATTTTTTATACCGTATTCAGCAGCAAGAGAGCGCGTCATGCGCAGCACAATTTCTTCGGTAACCGCCTGGATACTGGCAGCAATATCCATGTGGAATTGCTCCAACAGATCCTCGTCTGGACGGCGTACTGGCTGACCAAATAAGGCATCGAAGCGTTCACTGGTCATACTCAAACCAGTACAGTAATTGAAGTATTCCTGATCTAGCGTAAAAGACCCGTCGTCTTTTAGATTCATCATTTTCTCAATGATCAAATCTTTGTATTGCGGCACGCCATAAGGCGCTAGGCCCATGACTTTATATTCGCCCGACAGCACCCTGAAGCCAATGTAGTGGGTAAATGCGGAGTAGAGCATGCCTAGAGAATGGGGGAAATCCAGTTCTTTTTCAAAAGTCAGACTGTTACCCCGACCAATGGCAACCGAGGCAGTGGACCACTCGCCGACCCCATCCAATGTTAATACGACAGCTTCTTCAAATGGCGAAGGAAAAAAGGCGCTCGCAGCATGACTTTGATGATGTTCTGCAAAAAGCAATGACGGGGACCAAGTCGGGTTTGATAGCCCCTCTTGCAAGCCGCGAATAATTTTCCGCTTTTGGAATAGCTTGCCACCTAACCAAGCTGGAATTGCACGACGAAATGACCCATAGCCTTGTGGTGCATATGCAAGATAGGTATGCAGCAAACGATTAAATTTGAGATATGGCTTATCAAAAAACACGACATGGTCAATATCTTGTGGACGCAGCCCGCCCTCCTTCATGCAATAGTTAAGTGCGTTCACGGGAAAATTAGCATCATGCTTAATTCGGGTAAAACGCTCTTCCTGTGCAGCGGCGACAATACGTCCGTCGCAAATAAGTGCCACAGCACTATCGTGGTAAAAAGCAGATATTCCAATGATATTCACAGGTAAAAAACTCCTAACAGCTTAATCCGGTCATCGTTAACCAATAAAGCTGACGACTTAAATTATATGGGTAGAGATAAAAATCATGGATTAGCGTTGGCTAAAAAAATTACTCCAAGTCGACTTTGATTTTCTATGAACACGCCAATAGCTGCTGACTGATGGCTTACGCTTAAGGCCCAGCCGATCGAAGCCCACAGCTCTGAGCAAAATACCCAATGGTACGAATACCACCCAGAACAACAACAAAGTTGATAGCTGAACCAACTTGACGTGAACCACACCACCAGAGCAAAACCAAGACGCACTTTGAGTCATTACTTATCCCCGACAAATAACTATATATTTCATTACCACGAAGGTGGAGAATCTTATTCTGGTGAAAATCACCAAAGCGGATAGATATTCGGATCTTCTTTTTTAAGAAGGCCTAGTTTCTGTTTCACGCGATCTTTGCGTGATAAAGACGCTGCTTCAACGACAGCAGGCGTGGCAGCGGGATTATTTGACACTGTGCCATTCGCATCGAAATTAAACACAGTACGATAGATAACCACATTAAAGTTCGAGGCCTGCTTGCCATAGTGCTCAGCAACAACTCTCATCTGCTGTTGAAAGGACTCAGCCATGTCGTCTGCAAGATCAAGCTGAAGACAATATTGAGGCACTTCACCCACACTTTTCTCAAGCATAACTAAATTACTCACCCCATCCATCTTAGTAATTGCACCAAGATTGCTCTTAACCTCGCTTGGCATTGCTTGCGTATCGAACATGACTATCGCTTTCATTAAACTTCTCCAATGTATTTCAATTAATCTTTCACCTTCTGTATTTATCCGCCAATTCAGTGCACTGGACAACTTATACAGAAACGCCTCATCATGTACGGCTACGTTTTTTTGCCCGTTGCTGCTTAAATGCCTCGCGCTGTCGACTCGCGTTCTGGCGAGTATTTGCAAAGTCCTGTTTTGGCACTTCCTCCCCGTCCGTCAAAAAACGAGCTTGGGTGGCGACAGTCGGCAGACGGAATATATCAACGGGAGACAGTGGGCGCCCGAACATCGCTTGCAGGCGGTCGCGCAATGGGATTACCAGCAGAGAATGACCGCCCAACTCAAAAAAGTTGTCATCCACCCCGACCTGTTCTACCTCTAGCAGCTCGCGCCACAACGCGACAATTTTCTTTTCGGCATCATTGCTGGGACCGACAAACACTGAAGCCACTTGTGGGCGCAAACCGTCCGGTAACGGTAAAGCAGTACGGTCGATCTTGCCGTTAGTAGTCAGCGGCAAACGTTCCATCACCACAAAGCTACTTGGCAGCATATGCGCAGGTAACACGTCGGCCAGCGTCTGACGCAGCGCTCTTTCATCCCGTGACACACCGTCTGCGGCAGAAATATAAGCAATTAAGCGCACATCTTGATCCGAGCGACGATGTGCGATCACCACCGCCTCACGTACCCCAGGCTGGTGCGCCAATACGCTTTCTATCTCGCCCAGTTCGACTCGGAATCCGCGCAATTTGATCTGGTTGTCGATACGCCCGAGATAGACCAAGTTACCATCCGCTAAATAACGCACGATGTCGCCAGTGCGGTATAAACGGCTTCCGCGTAGCGACTCAGGTAAATTGGCATCGGCCAAACCAGTCTGCTCGATTTCGATAAAACGTTCAGCTGTCAGTTCGGGACGTTGGTGATAACCACGCGCCACGCCTAGGCCGCCGATGTACAGTTCGCCCTTAACTCCGACTGGCACGGCTTGTTTATTGCTATCAAGCACATATAGCTGAGTGTTAGCAATCGGCTTGCCGATCGGAACCGCGCCCGCCACATGACTCGGCAGTGCCGCCTCATCTGCGCCTGCCTGATAAATACAGCAACCGACCACGGTTTCGGTCGGGCCGTACTCGTTAATCAACTGAGTCTCCGGTGCGTGCGCAAGCCAAGGTTCAACTTGGCGTTCCAGTAAGGCCTCACCGCCGAGCACCACGAAGCGCGTTAGCCCAGCCAGATTTTCTGGCGGGATCATGGCGTTGATTAGCTCTAGATGGGCTGGAGTCAACTTGACCAGACTCCAGTGCTGATCGGATTGCAAGGCTGCGCAGATGTGGTCGATCTCCTGCCCGCCTTCCGGCAACAGCGTAAGTTGACGCCCGCTAATTAGCGGTGCAAACAGGCTGGTAATCGTCGCGTCAAAACTGATGGATGAGTGCAAGGGGGAACCATCGCCCTGCCCCATTTCATAACGCTTGACCGCCCAGCTCAGATAGTTCACCAAGCCGCGATGTACGATCATCGTGCCCTTGGGCTGTCCGGTAGAACCCGAGGTGTAAATCAGATAAGCCAGATTGTCCGGTGTCAGCGCCTTATCCACATTGTCGCTGGCGGCATTAGCAAAAGTATCGCGCTGCGTGTCCAGACACAGCATTTTAAGCTTGCTTAGCGCAGCAAAGTGTTCTTGCAGCGAAGCTTGAGTCAGCAGTATGGAAACACCAGCATCTTCGAGCATATAGCTTAGCCGTGGTGTCGGATAGCTTGGGTCAAGAGGTAAATATGCTCCACCCGCTTTCATAATCGCTAGCAAGCCGATCACTAGTTCGAAGGAACGTTCAGCGCACAGGCCAACCACCACTTCTGGCCCCACTCCTTCCGCTCTCAGCCACGCAGCCAGACGATTGGCGGCGGCATTGAGTTCTTCATAGCTCATTTCAGCCTCGCCAAAGCGCAAGGCAATCGCTTGCGGCGTAAGCGCGGCTTGTGACTCAAATAATTGGTGAGCGCAAGACTCGTGCGGATAGTCGGCGGCGGTGTCGTTCCAATCGAATAACAACTGCTGACGCGTTTCGGCATCCAGCAAAGGCAATCGCGCAAGCATTTCAGCGGGCTTGGCAACAATGCCATTCAACAAGGTTAGGAAATGAGCAATATAGCGTTCTATGCTTTGCTCATCAAAGATGTCGCGGCTGAAATCGCACTCAATCACCATCGCATCGCCCACTTCGGTCAGGTTCAGCGTCAACGCAAAGGCGGTGTGATGAATCGGCTGTGATAGCCAGTTTACATCCAAGCCCGCCATGCTAGGCGCTTCGCCGGGACGATCTAGGTTAAACAGTGCGGATACTAAATTGCCGCGCCTTGCCTTGAATGAAGGATGATTGATTAACTCAGAAAATGGATAATCCTGATTCTGGTAACCCTGTAACAAGGTATCGCGTATACCTTTCAGATAAACTTCAAACGATTGATTCCACTCCACGCGACTACGAATTGGGATGAGATGAGTCGCATAAGCAAGCAACTGTTCGCCGCCTTTGAGATTTCGCCCTGCCACTGGCATGCCAATTAATAGGTCATTTTGTTCGCTCAAACGGTGCAGCCATAATGCATAAGCTGAAAATAACGTCATGAAATCAGTACAGCCTTGAGAACGGCTTAATGAGCGTACTGAGGCAAGCAAAGCTGCTGGCAACTCTTGGCTATAACGCCCACCACGAAAAGTTTTGATCAATGGCTCAGGCCGGTCTACTGGCAAATCCAATACGGGCAAATCACCCGCTAATTGATTCAGCCAATAAGCTTCCTGCTGAGGGAATTTTGTCTCTGCACGCCAACTGAGAAAATCACTAAACTGCAAAGGGCTAGCTAGATTGGCATCCACTCCGTGTAGTGTGGCGCTATACAATGCCGCTAGATCTTGCACAATCAGATTTACGGACAAGCCATCCACTACAATATGATGAGCTTTAAGCAACAGCCTGTGTTCGTTCTCCCCCAAGCGGAACAAGTGAATTTCAAACAAAGGTCCGCGTGACAAATCAAATGCTCGGCAAGCGTGAACCGCTAATGCGGCCTGAAGTTGTGCTTCTGGAGATGCACTTGAACTTAAATCAGTAAATGTCAGTTCAGCGCTCGGCAATTGCTCTAAATTTAGGACATGCTGCTTGTCACCGACAATGATGGTGCGTAAAGCCTCGTGGCGCCGCATAAGCTCTCGCACTGCAATGCGTAGCGCTGCCACTTCCAGATAGCCTTGCAAGCTCAGCAAGGGGCTAATGTGATAGGCCATAGAGCCTTCGGGTGTAATTTGCGCCAGAACCGCTAACTGTCGCTGTGCCTCGCTAAGCGGCAATACAAGGGGTTCAGTTGTGAGCAGATTGGCATTTCGTTCAGCAATAAAGCCACCGCTACGCATTTCCGCCACACAGTCTTTCACCGCCTGCACAATGAAGACTACATCGTCATCAGTGTGCGCGGTAGACAGAAAGTAATTACGCCACTCCCAGATGAACACTCCTTTTTCCATCATGTGATAAAACAGCAGCTCAAAATTGCTGGAAAAAGCGAAACGGAACAGCGAACCGAAATGAATCACGCGTATCGGTACTTCTTCCACATCAAAAAAGTCGTTCAACTCCGCCGCCAGTTTTTGCGTACGGTGGTTAAGCGCTTCCTGAAGTGCTGGCCCTTGTTCTTTCAGATAACGTAATGTAGCCAAGGTAGTAATCATTGCAGCAGGATGCTGACAGAAAGTACCCCCGAAAATAGTGCGATCAGCTACTGGGTAAGAGGCATCACCATAGTTCCACATGCCGCCGTCAATAGCGTCCATATAGCGCGCTGCGCCAGCCACCATGCCAATCGGCAAACCTCCTGCCAAAACCTTACCATATGTGGCGATATCAGCTTTAACGCCGAACCAAGCTTGCGCGCCCCCTTGATGAACGCGAAAACCAGTGATCATTTCGTCAAAAACCAAGAGCGCATCCGCCTGTTCCGTGATGCGACGTAATTCGTGCAAAAATTCACGCGGCTGCAAATCTGGGCGACGGCTTTGTACTGGCTCGACGACCACAGCTGCCAGCGCATGTGCATGGGCACGGATAAAGTCGAGTGCTTCATCACTCCCATAATCAAGCAACCATAGGTCCTCAACCGAACCTTGCATAATGCCAGGCGCAACAGGCACGCTGCTCAAATGCTCGCCCTCCCAAACAGGTCTGCCCATTACATTATCAGCATGACCGTGGTAAGCGTTGTCGAACATCACGATTTTCTTGCGCCCTGTCGCCGCACGCGCCAGGCGAAGCGCTACCATGACAGCCTCGGTACCGCTATTGGTAAAGGTGACGCGTTCCATGCCGGTCATTTCGCAAATCAACTCGGCCGCTTCACCTGCATGAGGTGACCTAGGGCCAAGCATAAGCGTGTCATTTTCAGGATCAGCCAGTGCCTCATCAATGAACTTTGGATGATGACCAAACAGGGTAACGCCCTGGCCCATGGTGATGTCGACGTACTGATTACCATCTACGTCCCAAACATGTGCACCTTGCGCCCGTTTACCAACAATCGGATATAGCATTTCTTTGGTGGTAAAACGGAATCCTACTGCGGCACGACTGTCTGCCAACACACCTCGATAGCGTGTCGCCAACTCTTTTGAACAGCGCGTGCGAGTGGTATATGAACTAATCAAGCTCTCAAGGTGGTGGCTTTGTTTATCATTCAAGCCCCGTGCACGAATCTCTAGGGGCGACAACATGCGATGCATTACGGTCGCAGAAGCGGGCTTGTTCTCCGCCGCCGGACTTGCAGCTTCCTTAGCTTCCTCTACAGAGGCAGACGAAGTTGTTGTGGCTATGGTCTTTGCAACGTTGGGCCTTGGAGAGGCTTTATTATCTAGCCCTAATTCATTGAGAAATTGTAACTGTTGTGCAACCACTTGGTTGATGGCTTGTGAAGCTGTCTCAATCTGGCGCTTTAAAATGGATTCTAACTCACCCGCAGAAGAGCCAGAACTCTGTAAATTGAATTGTGCGTTTCCCTTCTCCAACTGAACTGGCGCAGGCTGTGGTGGAGCCGATATTTTGCCCTCAATCACTTGCTGATTTTCTACAATATAGTTTGCCAAGGCATCCATGTTGGTGAGCTCTTGGAAAAACTGGGGTATTGCAATAGTGAGTCCATATTGAGACTCGACTGCCCGCTGAACTTCCATCAGAACGAGTGAGTTTGCACCCATCTCCAAAAAGGGAATGTGCATATCATTCTCACTCGGAGCGGCTGGCAGAGCTTTAGCCATGAACTCCCGCAGCATTCTTTCAACTGACGGAAGATCCGCAACAGGGCTAAAACTTTGAGGGGCGTTCATTTCTCATTTACTCCAGAAAAAGCATTAATTTTGGAAAACTTTTTAATACAAACAAATTTTTGTTGACGCATCAAAAGAATCAACTTCAGGTCCAAATATCTTCTTTATCAAGCTTTACTCGCGCAGCGAGCCCACTGTGACAAGAAGCATCAATTTCATAGGGCACCAAATATAGATAGCCAGCATGCAACACACCGCCGATGAATCCACGAGCAGCAGCATCTACACGTCCGACATCACAAATCGACCAACTCGCCGGATCATCAAACTCTTTAGTCAGATCATGGCGCGTAAGCTGTCCGTGATAATGGCCTACACCACGACAATGCGGCAGCAAATAGAGATAGCGTCCATCGCAAAGTGCGCCAAAGAAACCACGACTTCCCTGATCTACTTGCGCACAATCAAATACGCTCCACGACGTTGGATCGTCAAACTCGGCACGCGTATTGAAACGCACAACACGACCATGACGATTTAAATCTTCAATGTAAGGCGCAAGATAAAGCATGCCATCATGGCACACACCCCCAACATAGCCCTGACACCCTGGATCAAGTTGAGTTAAATCAAAATATTGCCAAGCAGAGGGGCTATCAAATGGCATACGTCGATCAAAGCGCAACAGCAGCCCGCTATGTTTTCCCTCTCCTCGCAAATAGGGTATGAAGTAAATATAATCGCCTTCGCTCACCGCCGAATGAAAGCCCCTGCTATCTGGATGAACGGATGCTGTATCGAACACCTGCCAAGCAGAAACATCATCAAATCTGGCCTGTGTGTCAAATCGTGTCACCTGACCGTGTTGTGTAGAATGGTTAAGTTGATAGGGTGACAAATAGATATAACGCCCATCAAAACAACCACTAACAAAGCCACGACTATTTTGATGCACTTTAGTGGTATCAAATACTGTCCAACTCGCCGCATCTGAAAATGGCAAGTGAGTGTCATAACGAGTGACTTGACCATGATGTTCACTATTACAAAACGGTATCAAATAAAGATAGCGTCCATCGAATAAGCCGTCTATAAAACCACGGCTATCCGCACTGACTTGCGTACTATCAAAGTTATCCCATGAGGCAGGATCATCAAATGCTCCGCTCGGGTCGAAACGCAGTACTTGACCAAAGAAATCACCGTTGTTAAGCGGCACCAGATAAATAAAGCGCCCATCAAATACCGCACCTGAAAAACCGCGATTGGCGGGATGAACTCGGCTTACATCAAATAACTCAATTCCATCCATGCTTTATTCTCCAACATCCGGGATCAGATAAACGGGAAAGGCGTGTACCACCTCAAGATTATTCTCAAAAATCACTAGATCGCCCCGTTTTTCAAGCTCTCTGAAATGATTAAATTTATAGGTCATATACATCATGCGATTTCGCTCATTAGGCAGCATCTCGGCAAGCAATCTCACACCATTACGACGCGCTTCATTACGCACATGGTTAATCAATACCGTACCCACCCCGCGCGCCATCACCCGGCACGACATCAGCAGTAATTTGACCATCCATGCGCCATCTTGAATCTCAATCAATACCAGACCAATTTTGCCGTAAGTCCCATATTTATCTTCTAGCCCCGCGACCAGCAATAGGTGCTTCTCTGAGCGGCGAAAGAAGTCGAGTTCGTCGTAAGAATAAGTGTAACCAGTGGTGTTCAATTGATTGGTGCGCAAGGTGAGTTCCTCAGCACGTTGCAAGTCTTCTTCGCGAGCTGGAATAATGTTCAAGCGCATTTCCAAACTGGCTAAAAAGGATTCCTGCGGTCCCTCAAAATGCTCTTCTACATTCTTGCGCGTGATATCCGCCATATACATAGCACGTCGACGGGCAGAATCATCGGTCACAAAACGCGGATTAAACTCTGGCATCGCCAATATGCTGTCAAGCTCTAGTGCATCAATACACAATACATCCGCTAAAGCGAAGCTAACTTCCTCGCGCTCAAACGCCTGATCGTCGATAAATACGAAGGTATCTAAACTGATATTGAGATCCGTGGCAATACGCTCCATCGCACCTGATTTCGCGCCCCAGCTGATTTGTGGATACAGAAAATATTCTGCAACTCCCAGTTCTTCAAGCTTGGCAAAGGCTAGCGCATGATCGTTTTTTGAAGCGATAGACTGCAAGATACCGCGCTGGTCCAATCCGCGCAGCAGCTCCATTACGCCCGCACGTAGTCCGCCAACCCCTCCTTCCAGCAGGGTGCCATCCCACAAGGTGTTATCCAGATCCCAGACCACGCACTTGATGCTGCGCGCTTTTTTTTCCTGACGTAAAACCTCAGCTTGAGTGCTCGCATCCACGCTCATTCGCTCTTACTCCCCTGCTGACGCAGGCGACGCTGACTCATGATGTGATCCTGATAACCATATTTGGCAATAATAATCTGTTGCATTTGATTGCTACCCTCGATGATTTCCATGATCTTTGCATCGCGCAAATAACGCGATACCGGATAACTATCAGAACAGCCGTTCGCACCGTGAATTTGCACCGCATCAGTTGAAACCTTGACCGCCACGCGCGAGGTGAAATACTTGGCGATAGAGGTTTCCATAATCAATGATGGGTCACCTTGTTGCTTAAGGAATGCGGCCCGGTAGCACAGCATTCGCGCGGCTCGAATTTGGGTAATCATATCGGCGACCAGCTCCTGAATCAGCTCATGCCCTTTCAGGAAAACACCAAATTGCTTGCGTGTGCCGGTATAAGCCAGACTGGCATCCAGACCAGCTTGAGCCAATCCCAGGCAGCCCCATGCCACACAATATCTGCCGTGGTCGAGCGCGGCACCTGCGACATGCGAGAAACCGAAGCCGATGCGGCCGACTAGGTTTGCTTCAGGAATACGACACTCGTTCAGATGAATATCAGCCAGCATGGCCGAACGAAAGCCCAACATGCCAGTAATGGCTTCAGTGGAAAATCCAGCACTGCTGCGCTCTACCAAAAAGGCGGTAGACTTGCCATCAACCTGAGCAAAAATCAAAAACAGTGTAGCGACTTGACCGAAGGAAATCCAACGCTTTTGCCCGCGCAAACACCATTCGCCTTGCTCCAGCGTTGCGGTGGTTTCGATATTCGAAGCATCGCTACCGATATTCGGTTCGGTGAGCCCGAACGCGCCAATCACTTCACCGGTCGCCAAGCGTGGCAACCAGTGCTGACGCTGTGCATCAGTGCCCCATTTGAGCAAAGCTTGAATCACCATGCCATGCACTGTAAACAAGGATAATAACGAAGCACTGCCACGTCCAATCTCCTCACACAACAATCCCCAAGTGACAGCATCCATACCCGCGCCACCGTACTGCGCAGGAACAATCCCGCCCAGATAACCTTGTTCAGCAACTTGCCGAATGAGTTTCTCAGGCATTTTTTGCAGACGATCATGTTCATTCGCATGTGGAACCACCATGGCTTCTACAAAATCGCGAAATCCGCTCTGTGCTTGCTGTTGTGCTACGTTCAGTTCAATATCCATTGAGCCCCCCTCAGGCTGCTGTCGTCAAATCTAATTTTTTGCAGACAAACCCAGTAATCGCGTTTATTGATTTAAAGTTATCAAGATCAAGATCTTCATTGTCTACCGACAGCGCAAATTCTTTTTCGACAAACAGCACTAACTGCATCGCAAATAATGAGTTCACCATTCCTGTCGCAAACAAATCCACATCATGATCGACCTCAGCATTGTTCAAATACTGGCTGACGAAATCCGCTGCCTTGGTCATTATGCTTTCTTCATTCATTGTCATTCCCTTATAGTTAGTTCTCATCCAAGCATGCAGGTTGACTGTTGATCACCAGAGCCAACCACTTATTTATTTAGCAACAGAAGTATTTACTCGATCTGTTTTTCCAATCATTTTGGAGCTAATTTTTGTGTAGCAAGGCCACTATTTTAAAGTTCACCGTACCAGCTCTCGCAAGCCAAATCACACGCTATACATATTGGATTGAAGTATTCCTATGCTAGCAAAATAATTGTTACAGCGAACCTATCAAGGCTGATAGGTTTTATAATAAAAATTATTGTAAATCATCACGTTCAATATGCATTATGTGAAAACACATTAAAATCATCAACCATGAATTTAGCAAATAAATTCGGCTATTCATGGTTGAAAACTAGTCAATGTTTTATAGAGGTGGCACTTATTTATATTTGTAAAATCCTTCACCACTCTTACGCCCCATCAAACCTGCATCCACCATCTTTTTCAGCAAGGGACAAGGCCGGTATTTGCTGTCGCCGAAACTTTCCTGCAACACCTCGATGGAATACAGAATCGTATCCAGGCCGATTAAGTCAGCAGTTTCCAGCGGCCCCATTTTGTGGCCAAAACACTTCTTGAAAATTTCGTCCACCTGTTGAGCAGTAGCGACTTGATCCTGCAGGACGAACACGGCCTCGTTCACCGTCAGCATCAACACACGGTTAGAAACAAAACCAGGAGAATCATTCACCAACACACTGTTCTTACCCATGCGTGACAGCATGTCATCCGTAATCGCGATAGTCTCTTCCGAGGTATGCCAGCCCTTGATCACCTCCACAGTCGGTTTCATCGGCACCGGATTCATGAAGTGAATACCAATCACTTTATCTGGGCGATTGGTTAATGCGCCGACGCGAGTAATTGAAAAGCACGAGGTATCCACTGCGTACACCGTATGCGCAGGGCACACTGCGTCCAGACGCGGATAAACATCGCTCTTAGCTTCCCATTTCTCAACTACGTTTTCCACAACATAAAAAGCGTCTGCCAGCGGCGCGTAATCGGTGGTGAACAATATGCGCCCAAGAATATGCGCAGGATCGTCTGCTTGAGTCTTATCTTTTTTGCTAAATGCCTGAAAGCGCACATTGTTGCGAATTTCGGTGCGCGCCCGTTCCAGCGCTTGCTCTGAAACGTCGATCAACACCACCTTGAAACCGCTTTGTGCCAAATTTTGAGCCACGCCAATACCCATCACGCCAGCACCAATCACTCCAACTACTTGCTCTGTCATACTGCCTCCCCTTATTTATTTAATTCAAACTTAATATCCGTCAACCACAGCTTACCTAAGGTGCTAAGCAAAAACGCTTCGTCAGCCTGCTTCTCATAACGATTGCGTAGAGATGGCAACACAGTCTTGTCGCGCAATTTCTGCGCGGCTGGGTGCTGTAGTACAAAACTACCCAGACTTTGCCCCGGCCCTACTTCCATAAATACACGTCCTTCGGTATGCAAGAGTTTTTCCATGCCATCCGCAAAGCGTACCGTCTGCCAAGTGTGGCGCGCCCAATAAACTGGGTCAGTAGCGTCGGCATCGCTAATCCAGTCGCCTGTCAAATTGGAGATGTAAGGAATACGTGGTGGGTGCAAAGTAAAACCTTGCACAAGTTCAACTAAGGACTGATGCAGCGGCTCCAACATATGGGAATGGAAAGCATGTGTTCCTGGCAGTCGTCGTGAAACCACCTCATCTCCCCGCAGACGCTCCTCTAGCGCACAAATATCAGACTCTTCCCCGCCCACTACACATAAGCTTGGGGTGCTGACAATTGCCAAGGACAGATTTTTGCCCAGCAGCGGCAACAGCTTCTTTTCTGCTAAGGGAACGGCCAGCATCACCCCTGTTGGCAACGCCTGAATCATCTGCGCTCGCCGTGTAATCAAACTCAAGGCATCTTCCAGTGCAATAACGCCAGCCAAACAAGCTGCTGCATACTCGCCAATGCTGTAGCCAATCATAGCTTGTGGCAACACCCCTCTTGCCAGCCACATCTGACCTAGCGCATATTCAACGATAAAGACCAAAGGCTGACTGTGCACGGTCTGGTTTAAACGTATTTCAGCCGGATCACTCACTGCTGCGCCGCGTCCTAGCATGGCACGCATATCAATCTTTTTCGTGGGCTTACTCTGAGCATCCTCCGCTACTGCTTCGGGCTGCGCTGGATAAAGCACTTCGCGCAAATCGATACCAAGAGATGGAATCAGATATTCACAACACGAATCTACAGTTGAGCGGAATGTAGGCTCATTCACATAAAGCCCTTGTGCCATGCGCAAGTAATGATCCCCCACTCCTGGGAACATAAACACAACAGCACGATCTTGCTGCACAGTCGCAGAAATCAAACGCTTCAAATCGCGTTTGCCATCCCCTTTTCCCAATGCAAGCAAGGCATCATCCTCACCGCGATGCACTAACATGCTGCGCACTGGCCCTGCACCAACAATACCGTCCAATTCGGAAGCGTGTCGGGTATTAGCCGTGTGATCAGGTGACTTCACCTCTTTTGCCAATGTATCGACAAGTATTTCCAGCTCCGCATCGTTTTTTGCCGCCAGCAAAAGCAAATACCAGTCGCCAATTTCACAGGGCAAAAAATCCGGCTGTTTTATAGCGGCTTGAATCAACTTGTCGTCGGCGTGTTCTGCCGAATCCGCTGTTTTCTGTACGGCTACAGTCGGCGTAGAAGCTAGTGTGCTAGCGGCCATCCTGTTTCTGAGGAAATCCAATTGCTGTGCAACCACGTTGTTAATTGCCGCTGATGCCGACTCTAGTTGAGCGCCCAGCAAACGCGATAAATCCTCTTCATTTGGCACTGACGGCTCTTCAGTAATTTGACTTGCGGCGGCGGGCTTTTCTGCCGCCTCGGCTATCTTTTCTGATGATGTGGGATGCGTAAGCGCCTTAGGGCTTGAAGCTTTCGCCCTCTCCAACCAAAACCGTTGGCGTTGAAATGCGTAGCTTGGCAAACGAACTCTACGCCTGTTGTAAGCCGCATCGTAAGCGAGCCAATCCACAACGCATCCTTGCAAATATAGCTTTGCGAGTGTTTCCAGCAAGCTAGGCCATAAATCCACATTAGGTATATCCCCCAACAGACCCACAACACGACTTGATTGCAAGCTGAGAGCTTCGCTATGATTTCCTATTCCGAGCAATATCTTGAATCCAGCATTCTCGAGTGCTTGTCCCGCAATTGAGGTGTTCGATTCATCTATTGGCGGCAAACGAAATGCTAGGCTAGGCGTAAAAGGATGCAAACTACCATCCACTCCTGAATACACTGGAATAGATGGTGTATGCCCATCAACCACCTTACCGGCGAGCGCTAGATATACTTGCTCCACATCCAGTACGCCAGCAATACACAGTGCGGTTAATGCACCTATACCGCATCCTGCCACTGCACTCGGACCTTGCCCCCAGCTAATCCATAACTCTGCCAATGCAAATTGGCAGGCAAACTGCGCTGCGACATTGACTTGCCCCTCAGTCTCGGCAAACAAACTTGCCTGCTTAGGACTGGCAACAAATGCGCGCTCACAGCGCAGCAATGCATCTGCAACTCGCGCTTGTGTCTTTGCTAGCAACTGAACTTCATGTATGGCTACCGAGGCCGTAAACAGCATCGCCATGCGCCCCGCCCCACCTTTAGCTAACTGTCCGGTCCAAATCCCACTGCCGCTCCCCTGACTTGTATAAGTTTGCAGACGTTCGCTCAGCTCTTCTTTCAAGCTAAGCAATAAAACTAAACGGCTCGCAAAGTGATTACGTCCTGTATTTGCACTGAAGCAGATATCCGCAAGAGACGTATCATCGCGCAGCGCGGCACTGTCAAGATACGCCAAAGCCAATTCTCGCAAGCTCTTCTCATTACGCGCCGATAGGCATAATAAATGTAAAGGACGCTGCAATTGATCCGTAAGCGCTACTTGATCTAGTGCTGAATTCACACTCAGCGGAGCTTCTTCAAGCACGGTATGAGTATTAGTGCCGGACAAACCGAAAGAGCTGATACCCGCCCGTCGCACTCTTGTGTGACGTGACCAAGAGTGCAATTCAGTCGGCACACGTACCGTAAAACCTTCCCAAGGAATACGTGAACTCGCTTGCTCGAAATGTAGATTGGGCGCGACCTGCTCGTGCTCCATCATCAATGCTACTTTGATCAACCCAGCGACTCCTGCGGCGGCATTCAGGTGACCAAAATTGGTTTTCACCGAGCCGAGCAGCAATGCTTGTTCGGGTGCTCTTTCACCAAAGACTGAACGCAGCGCACCTACCTCAATCGGGTCGCCTAACTGCGTCGCAGTACCATGTGCTTCAACATAATCGATATCACCCGGCGCAATGCCAGCACGCTCATAGACTCCACGCATCAAAGATTCCTGTGCAGTTTCGCTAGGCACGGTTAGTCCGCTGGCGGGACCATCGTGATTCACCCCTGTAGCGCGAATTACCGCGCGAATTTGATCGCCACTAGTTTTTGCATCAGAAAGTCGGCGCAATACCACTACACCCACGCCTTCACCGAGCACGAAACCATTTGCCGCCTCATCGAAAGTTCGACAACGTCCATCCGGCGAAAAAGATTGTGTTTTAGACAAAAACACTTGCATCGGCGGTGTCAGGTTGAGCTGCGCGCCAGCAACCAGAGCAACATCACACTCGCGATTGCGCAATGCTTGACACGCTTGATGCAAGGCCACCATAGAAGACGAACAAGCGGTATCAATTGAAAAGGTAGGTCCGTGCAGACCCAAGGCATATGCCAGCCGTCCAGAGGCGAAACACAAGCCATTACCTGTTCCGGTATAAGCTTGGATATCCTCCAACTCTCCGCCCAACTGCATCACCCCGTAGTCCATCTGGGTAATGCCGACAAATACCCCAGTACGCGAACCTCTCAATGAGGCTGGAGGAATACCTGCATCTTCCAGAGCATGCCAAGCAACTTCTAACAATATACGTTGCTGTGGATCCATACGTTCAGCCTCATGCGGCGAAATACCAAAAAATTCCGCATCAAAACCATCCACACCATCTATAAACCCACCATAGCGAGTATTGATTTTCCCTGCCGCATTGGGATTAGCGTCAAAAAAATCTTGCAGATCCCAGCGCGCGACAGGAACTTCACTAATCGCGTCACGGCCTTCAGCAAGTAGTTTCCAATACGCTTCCAAACCGTCCGCTTGTGGGAAGCGACAGCCCATGCCAATAAGTGCAATGGGTTCGAGCTGCGCGCCCTCAACGCTGTCGAGTCGTGCCCGTAATTCTTTTATTGCCAAAGCGGCTTTCTGCAAAGGAGAAAGCTCTTTTAAACGATCCGTTGCTGCTTTTGTCTCAATCATGAATTATTACCTGCCCCCAAGTCACCCAGTTCAGCGTCAATCATTGCTGACAATTCCTCATCCGACATGTATTCCACATCATGCGTGGCGCTTCTCACTGTTGTTTCAGCCGGCGCTGCAACGTCAGTGGATGGACTTGCAATTTGTTGCTGTGGCTTTTGCCCTGCCAAAGCAAAAATATCGTCACTAAAAAAGTCAGCCAAAGCCTGTACCGTCGAATATTTAAACAGCAAGGTTGTTGGCAAGCTACTTCCCACGATTGTTTGCAAGGCATTACGCAACTCTACCGCCGTCAATGAATCCATGCCGATATCAAAGAATCCTACATCCTCTTCCACCGCCTGCGCTGACTCCAGTCCCAAAATACGTGCGGTCTCAATCTTAATTTGATTTTTTATTAGCTCATGCTGTTCGCCCGCGGGTAAGCCTGCAAGACGTTCACGCAGTGCAACACCTGTATTTAGGGTTGGGGTATTCGCCGCTGCGGATAGAAATCCAGCGAACAAAGAATTGTTGCCATGCTGGGCAAGCATCTTTTCCCAGTCAATAGATGCCACCAGCACTCGTCCAACGGGATAATCAAATAAATGCCCTAAAACTGCTAAGCCTTGATCTGGTGTCAAACTGTCCATACCCCGTGCACCGAGTTGGTTTTCCGACACATTACGAGCCGCTAGTCCGATATTTGACCAAGCGCCCCAGTTGATCGTCATGCACTGAAGTCCTTGTGAGCGGCGATAATCGGCCAGCGCATCTAGGAATGCATTAGCAGCCGCATAATTTGCTTGAGCCGTAGGCCCGAGCACAGCAGCCGCTGATGAATACAGCACGAAGAAATCAAGGGAAAGTCCAAGACAAGCACTATGCAAGTTCCACGCACCCGCAACTTTCGGGCTTAATACCGCTGCGAAACGATCCCAAGACATAGAACTTAGTACACCGTCATCCATTGTTCCCGCCGCGTGAATTACACCAGCTAACACATTGTCTTTAGTTATTACTTTCAACATCGCATTTAGCTGTTGAAAATTAGACATGTCGACTTGCTCAACACGCACTGTTGCGCCCAAGGCTTCTATTTCGGCTATCTGCTCTAGCTGCTTGCTGCCGGGCGCACTACGCCCCGCCAATGTCAGCAGGCGTGCACCTTTTTCCTCTACCAACCAACGCGCACTTAACAATCCCAAATCACCAAGACCTCCGGTAATCAGATACATTGCATCAGCACGGATAGCTAAAGGTTCAAGTTGCAAAGATTCAAGTGCTGGCATGCGCTCTAGCTGTGCCACGTAACGGCGAATATGAGTTTCACCCTGCTGAGAAGTTTGGCGTAAGGCAACGGCTTCGCCAGAGCCAAACATGATTTCCTGCCACAGAGCTTCAGCAGTCTTCAAGCCATCTATTTCATCCGCATCAAGATCAACTTGGGTGCAAGCTAACTCAGGATATTCATTCGCGATAACTCGCCCCATCGCCCACAAAGGAGATTGACTGATGTTTAGCGGGGCTGACGCTTCTGCGCCCTGATTAATAGGCACACTGAGCGCCGCACGACTTAGCAACACCAGTTGCGGTGCTTGTGCCAGTTCTACTTTGCTGAGTGCTTGCAGCACATCCATCGCAGTTCGACAGCCCAATTGTTGGGCAAGCTCTAATGCTGCCGCATCAAGTTCATCAGTTGGCTTTGCATCCAATCCTCTAGCATGGACGATTCCCCGCAAGTCAGTGCAACTGCTAATGCCTTGCTGCAAAAGCGCTTGCGTGACGACTTCGTCTGCTGCAATCACGCGGCAACGGGCACCAGTTTGGCGAATTTGATCGGCCAGAGCAGCGCCGACTCCACCTCGGTCTGCTAACAACAGCCATTCACCCGCTGGTACCAGTAAAGGCTTTTGCACCACGATTACAGCCTGTCTGCACACTTCCTTGCCTACCGCACTATCTGGGCTGATAACAGACATATTTTCAAAACCACATTCACCAAGCACTTGTTCCCAAGCTGCGGTAGCTAGCAAAGGATAAGCGTCACGTCGCTCGGTGTCGGTAAATCGCCACCAGCCTTCGGTAAGACCAAAAGTCACATCCAGCCAGGGCTGAGGTGCAGTTCCTTCAAGCAGCAACAACATTCCGCCCGGCACCAGCAGCCGATTGACATGTTCTAGCGCCGTGCCGAGATCACGTGTGGCGTGCAGCACGTTGGCTGCAACTATCATGTCAAAACTTGCTTCTTTATATCCTTGAGCAAGTGGATCACTCTCAATATCCAGCACCTTGAAGTCGAGGAATGAATGCTCGCTGAATTGTTCGCGAGCTTTGTTGGTAAATACCGACGACACGTCAGTGAATAGATAATGACACTGTGCAGCGGGAAGGTGCGGCAATAAATGAGCTGTACTACTACCCGTTCCAGCACCAATTTCAAGAATCCGTACACCTTGTCCTTCCGGCAAATATTCTAGGGCTGTGACCATAGCTGCCCGCAGCAAGTCATTAACTTCCTGGGGGCCAGGAGCTTCGGTGTAAAAACGCGTAACCACACTCATATCCCCACCGGGGAACAGCAACTGCAGCCCATCAACCCTGCCATCAAGCGCCTGAGCCAGCGCTTCGCCGCACTGACTCACCAATGCTAATTCATTGCATGCACTAGGAAAACTTGCCGACAATTCTTCTAGCAAAGTTGCACTGTCAATTGCATCAGTGTCTAACATAAGCCAAGCGCCATCGACTAATTGCAACTGTTTTTGTTCAGCAAGAATATTCAATAGCCGACCTAACAAGCGCTGATAAGCTGGCACAATATTGAGTTGCTGCATCACCGCATCTAGCTGCAACTTATGCTTTGGCTGCCATATCAGTCCTAACTGCTGTAATGCTGCACGCGCATAGCAAGCGACAAGCTTGTCTAAACCTGGGAAAAACTCGGCATACCAAGCTACCGCCTCTGCTGCGTTGAGCATTGCGGGCAGTAATTGATCAGCCAATTTACTAGGAGACGGCAACCACTTAGCATTTGGTGCAAAACCTACACTCTGTTTCCACTCAAGCTGATACAACCAGTCTGGATGCTGAAATCGGGTATCAACCCGTAAAGTTCGCCGCGTTACACGCTGAAAACGTAGATCCGTAACCGCAGCAAGTAGATGTCCGCTGCTGTCTAGCAGCTCTACGTCGGCGCTAAACACACTGCCTGTTTCTCCACGAGATCGCACCACGCACCAAACCTCTATTCTTGAACGCTGATAACGATGTAAAGTTTCCATACCTACTGGCAAATAGGGATCGCCACGATCCAGCAACAAAACCCCTAGCATTTGAAACGCTGCGTCTAGCAACACAGGGTGCAGTAAAAATTGCTCAGCACCTGCCTGCACTTCGTCTGGCAAACGTAACTGTGCCAGCACTAATTCATCGCCCTTCCACAATCCTTTGAGGGCGCGAAAACGTTCGCCGTGCTCAATACCTACGGAATATGTGCTTTGATAAAACTCATCCACCGACAAGACCTCAGGACAAAGCTTGCGCAATTCCGGCAGATCAATCACGGTTAAATCAGGCATCTGAATGCGGCTGAGACGATCCGACGCTAGCAGTCGCCCCGTGGTGTGACTACTCCAAGCTTGATCGACTGAGTTCGCAGGGCGACTATAGATACAAAAATCATAATGATGCTCTCCCGCTGATACTTGCGCAGATGAATTCAATACAATCTGCACTGCGGTTAACTCATCTTCTGGCAAAACCAGCGCCTGCTGGATAGACACATCCTCAACTACAATATCTAACACACTGTGATTGGTGCTTGCATTTCGCAAATTAGCTGCAATTGCTAGCACCATCTCAATATGTGCTGCGGCAGGCAACACTACTGCGCCGAACACGCGATGGTGGGCAAGCAATCCGGAAGTATCTGAACTAAGTTCCGCTGTAAAAACGATGGTATTTGACCCAAGGCCTGGTGAATCCAAACGAGGTCCGAGCAGAGGATGAGCAGCGAGTTTTTTTGCTGTCGCAACATCTGTGCTGCCAGCATATGTCCAATCAATCCAGAAAGGCTGGCGCTGGAAGCGGTAGTTGGGTAAATGTGCTTGATGTGACCCCGTGCCATTTAACTCTTTCCAGTTAATTTCTGCACCTCTCACCCACAGCTCGCCCAGACTTTCCAACATAGTGCCCCAAGCAGGTTTGCCTGCGCGCAAACTAGGCAACCAAACACATTCTTGTGCTACTTCCGCATCCATCGTCTCGGCAATTTCCCGTCCCAAGGCACAAAGCGTTGGTTTAGGCCCCACTTCAACAAAAACACGGTAACCATCATTAAGTAGCTCACGCATGCCATCAGCAAAACGAACTGGGGATTCAACATGTCTCACCCAGTAGTCAGCAGCTGAGAGCTCTGAACTAGCAGCTTTTCCGGTCAGCGTAGAATAGATTTTTGTGTTGCTAGGAGAATAGCTGAGCGACTCTGCTACAGCTGTAAAAGGCTGCAACATAGGGGTCATCATTGGCGAATGAAAAGCGTGCGAAACCTTTAATTGACGAGTTTCATGTCCTTCTGCCGCCAGTTTATCGGCAAGTGCAGCCAGCGCTTGTTGAGTACCCGACACCACGACATTGTGCGAGCCATTTAAACTAGCGACTGCAAGCTCTCCTGCCCAAGGACGGATCGCATCAAGCACTTCTTGTTCACTCAATTGCAGCGACAACATGCCACCTGGCTCACACAAGGTCTGCATGAGATGACCTCGCTCGGCAATTAAATTAATCGCATCAACTAGCGAAAACACACCCGCAGCACATGCTGCGGCATATTCACCGACACTATGTCCGAGCATCGCGTCAGGCCGGATACCCCACGATTGCCAAAGACGCAACAAAGCATATTCGATCGCAAACAATACGGGTTGTGTACGGGAAGTATTATTGAGTAGTGCTTCATTCTCGCGTCCTTCTCCGAAAATCAAGCCAAGCAGAGACATACCTAGACGCGGACTTAATAGTGCATCACATTCATCAAGGGCGGCACGGAATACAGCGGAGTCTGCATATAACTCTTTACCCATGCCAAGATACTGAGATCCTTGACCAGTAAACAGAAAGACCACTTTGCCAATTCCTCCAGCAGCGCGACCGCGTGGCGAGTTGCCAAGTGTCAAACGTTTGCCCATCGCATCTGGGCTATCACCGCATAGAGCCAAACGATAAGGCAATGAGGCGCGAGCAATAGCTGCTGTGCGTGCTAGCTCTGACCAGCGTTCAGCATCTTTTAGATCACGACTATCTGTTAGACGCTCCTGCCAAGCATCAGCCAATCCATTTAGCGCAGCCTCTTCGCACGCCGATATGGGCAGCAGTTGCCAACTCCGTTGCGGCGAAACCTCGGCAAGCTTTGCCACAGGCAATACATCTGGTGTGTTACCGAGAATAATATGCGCATTGGTACCGCTGAAACTAAACGAACTAACACCGGCAAAACGTTCTTCAGCATCCCATGGCAATAGGCTCGTTGGCACGCTTATAGGCAGTTCTGCCCAAGGAATATGCGGGCTAGGCTGCTTAAAATGCAAATGTGGCGGGATTTTTCCATGCTGTAAAACCAGCACAGATTTAATCAGCCCTGCAATACCTGCTGCGGATTCCAGATGCCCGAAATTAGTTTTTACCGAGGCTACTTGTAACGGTTGCGAGGCATTTCTTCCCTGTCCATAAGCACTACCCAAAGCTCGCATCTCAATGGGATCACCAAGAGCAGTACCTGTGCCATGAGCTTCCACATAACCGATCTGGTCTGGACGAATTTTTGCTGATTCAAGTGCTTGGCGTATCACGCGACTTTGTGCTGGGCCATTGGGCACCGTAAGTCCGCCACTAGGGCCATCTTGATTCACTGCCGAGCCACGTATTACAGCCAACACTTTATCGCCATCCCGCTGTGCATCGCTAAGCCTCTTGAGCACAACGACTCCACCACCCTCACCTCGTGCATAACCATCTGCTGAAGCGTCAAAAGTTTTGCAATGTCCATCCGCTGACAACATCCGCGCTTTGGAGAAATTAATAAAGGTTTCTGGTCCCAAAATCAGATTTACGCCAGCAGAAAGTGCTACATCACATTCACCTGCGCGCAGACTTTGACAAGCTAGATGGGTTGTCACCAAGGACGAAGAGCAAGCTGTATCGACAATAAAACTAGGCCCCGTCAGCCCCAAATGATAGGACAATCGCCCTGCTGCCACGCCCATCGAACCACCGCTACCAGCATAGGCGTTAATCCTTGTTGGATCACCAGACCACAACAGGTGTGCGGCGTATTCGCTGCTGGTAATGCCGACGAACACCCCTGTGTTGCTGTTGTAAACACTGTCTGTGGAAATATTGGCGTTCTCCAATGCTTCCCAAGCCAACTCAAGCAATAAACGATGTTGTGGATCAATACTCGCGGCCTCACGCGGTGAAATGCCAAACATGTGGGCATCGAATTGATCAACCTTAGCCAAGAAGCCACCACAGCGGGTGTACATCTTCCCTGGCGCGTCAGGATTGGAATCGTAAAAAGCATTCACATCCCAGCGTTCTGAGGGGACTTCACTGATCGCGTCACGCCCCTCACACAATAGTTCCCAGTAGGCCTCTGGTGTATTGGCACCGCCTGGGAAGCGACAAGCCATGCCGACTACGGCAATTGCTTCGTGTCGCTTGCTTTCCAAGTTATCCAGCTTATCTTGTAAGTTTTTAATCGCAGCCAAAGAGCGCTTAATCGCGGACATATCTGTTGAATTCGTACTGTTACTCATTCTTAGCGCTTCTCCATTTGTTCAAGTTGCGCCAACAGCATTGCTTCCGCTTCGGCTTCCGACATATCTTCAACGCTAGCACTGCTAAATATTGCTTCCGCTATTACAGCTTCAGGCTGCTTAGACTCCAACACCGGTGACAAAGCTTCTAGAAAGTAATCCGTTAAAGCTTCGATGGTAGGGTAATCAAATAACAAGGTCGAACTCAAGGGAAGTCCCAATAGGTTTTGCAGGCGATTTTTCATATCCAATGCGATCATGGAATCCACGCCCAAATTGAACAAACGTTCGCGCGGTGCCACCTCATCGCGAGACAAATGCAACACATCTGTGACCACATCGACTAGCACACGCATCAACAGTGGCTTACGCTCACTGTTTGCAACTTGCTGCAACTGCTCGGAAACAGGAGCAACACCTTCATCCGTATTAGCATCTGCCACCATGACATTACTCAAGAATGGTGAAGAGTGAGTTTGTCCGTAATGTTGCCACTCCATGGCTAACACCCCTAGCTGCCCTTGCAAATCGTCACTCAATAATTTAGCCATACTGTTAAACGCACTATCTGTACTGATACGGCCTATCCCTAAAGCCTCAAAACGGGCCTGCTGCTCTGCATCAAGACGTGCAGCCATACCCACTTCGCCCCATGGTCCCCAGTTAATACTGAGTCCAGACAAACCAGCAGCACGACGGTGTAGCGCTAGCGCATCAAGAAACGCATTTGCGGCTGCATAGCTGGACTGACCGGCTGTTCCGAGCAAGGAAGCCAGCGAAGAAAAACTTACAAACAAAGGTAATTTATGCGCCAGCGTAAGCTGATGTAAGTTCCATGCGCCTTGCACCTTTGGGGCCAGAACACGCGTCCATCGCTCCCAGTTTTGGCCTGTAATTAAGCCGTCGTCCAACAAGCCAGCAAGATGGAACACCCCTCCCAGCGGGGCCTGACTTTCTTTTATCTGATTAACGACGCTAGCAAGCACAACTGGATTGGCGACATCAGCTTGATAAAACTTTGCTTGTGCGCCCAGTTTAGTCAGATTTGCTAATAACTCCTGATCAGCTGGACGACGAGAAATTAGTGCTAAATGTTTTGCACCACGCTGCACCAGCCAAGTAGCCAATTCACTTCCAATTGTGCCTTGAGCACCTGTAATCAGATAGCTCAAATCTGCTTGAGCGGAAAATTCGCGATCTGACACTACAGGTGAATAAGTCTCCAAACGAGCGGCGTATCTAGCGCCTGATCGCCATGCAATGCGATTTTCACTATCGCTAAACGTTATTGCCGAGTGCAAATCAACAGCAGATTGCTGCGTGCTGGCGTTGGCATCAAGGTCCACACAAACACAAGCCCACTCACGGTATTCTTCAGCAGCCACTTGCCCTAAGCCCCACAGCAAAGCCTGTTGTGGAGCGGGCAGCAAGTCACTTTCCAACACTGCTTGCGAACCTTGCGTAACTAGCAAAATCGGTAATCTAGTTTGCCGAGCAGATTCGTCAACACCAGCTTTACGTGCAGCCAGCGCCTGCAGCAAATGTAGCGCACCCGCGCAAGCACTTTGCTGATAAACATCTATGTCTGCCCGCATGTCTTTGCCTTCCAGCTCGGCAAGACCCCAAAGATAAACTATCCCATCAAAGGGTTTGCAAACATCCAGCAACTGCCTGAACCCTTCAGTGGAGCTAGCGGGTAAGGAGTAATGATCTTCCCCGATTTTTTGCAAACCCGCACTGTTTCTCTCCTCGCTGACCACGGTAAGCGACATGCCGTTGGCACGTAACTCAGCAACAACAGCAGCGCCTAAGCCTGTCGTCTCACCGAATACCAAACAATGTTTTGAAGCCGCTTGAGCTGCAAGCAAAGAGGCTGGCTGAATAGCTTCCCATCCGACCCTATATAAAGACAGAGCAGATTGCACGCCAGTAGCAAGAAGTGCGCTTCGACTAGCCCTGCGTCCTTCAAGGCCAATGAATGCAACCAGTAGCTCACCTTGTTCACTGTATAGATGAATATCGCCTAGCATACGTGTGTCATCGTATTGACGTACCACAGCATGGGCCAACAAAGACACTGGCATTTCAGCACCAGCTGCTTGAGGATAATAATTTAATGCCTGCAAGGAAAAAGGAATAAAGCTTTCCTCTACATCTATAGACTGCGCCATAACCATTGCGCCAAAACAAGAATCTATCAAGCCCGGATGCAGCGAATAACGCTTAATAATATTATCTAGCATAGAGGGTACTTGCAGTTTTGCAATCGTCTCCCCTTTGCCACGCCGCAAAGCCGTCAACCAATGATAACTAGGGCCGACAATGATTTTGCGTTCACGCTGCAAATCATAGACAGCATTGACTGGCACATCTTCACTACAGCGCTGCCAGGTAGCGTCCAAATCAGACACAGGCTCGGACTTATCCACTGAAGCAATGAATCCCTTGGCGTGAAGACTAGGCTCCTGCCCCTCTGCGCCAATTCCGACTAGACGAAACGTCGCTGATTGCAGGTCTTGTGGGGTAATTGCCAGATGTACGACTCGCTCGCCGTTCTCGGGTACCACAAGAGCCGTAGGGAACATAACATCTGTCAAAGAACAAGCTTTCCCGCTTAAGCTTTCAACCAAGCTTGCAGCGGACAAAATCATCGAAAGGTGAGAAGCTCCGGCCAGCACAAGTTGCCCGAACACGCGGTGATCCTCGATAAATGGCGTAGTTTGTTTAGAGAAAGCGGTTTCAAATAAAATTTCACGCAACAAGGGAGAATTGAAACGCCGCGCTAACAGTGGCAATCCTAGTGAAGTCAGACCATGCAAGCCATCTCTTGCTGCATCGACTTCAATATTCCGCGAATAATCACGATGTTGAAAAGGATAAGTAGGAAGCTGCAAATCGCGCCGTGCATGTCCTTCAAACATCGACCAATTTACTTCACCACCATGCACCCAATACGCGCCTAGTGCGGCGAGCATAGTAGCGCGTGACTCTTTATCCTTGCGCAAGCTGGGCAGCAAAGTGATATCTTCAGAATCCAAATTCTGGCGCGCCATCTCCACCAAGGTTGCAGATGGGCCAACTTCGATCATAAATGAATAGTCTTGACGCACTAATTCCATGACTCCATCAGCAAAACGCACGGGTGCTAACACATGACTCACCCAGTAATCTGCCGATGCCAACTCAGCTCCGGCGATACGTCCACTGACATTCGAAATTACCGGCACGCGTGGCGCTGAATAAGTAATACTGTTAGCCAGTTGGCGAAACGCTTCCAGCATGGGAGCCATCAAAGGCGAATGAAATGCATGGGATACTGACAAGCGGCGGCACTCCACTCCCTGAACCTCGAAATCGACTAGCAGAGCTTCAAGCATTGCAACGGGGCCGGACACGACCGTATTACGAGGGCCGTTATACGCGGCGATAGACAGCTCCCCTCCCCGTCCAGTCATGGCTTTCTCAACTTGAGCTGAATCAGCAAGCACGGCGGCCATTGCGCCACCAGCTGGCAAGGCCTGCATCAGACAACCACGTGCCGAAATTAGACGTAAACCATCGGCCAGCGAAAACACACCTGCTAAACACGCCGCAACATATTCGCCCACGCTATGGCCAAGTACAGCTTCTGGCTCTACTCCCCACGACTGCCATAAGCGAGACAAGGCATATTCGACAGCAAACAAAGCCGCTTGAGTGTTTGCGGTGGCATTTAGCAAGCTAGCGCGCTCATTTTCGCCCGCCGTACTTTTAAGCTCGGGCTCAGAGTACAGCAATTCAATCAGTGATAAATCCAGCTCGCTACGCAGTAATTGATTGCACTCATCAATGGCTTCTCGAAAGACTGATTCGCTACGGTACAAGTCCTTCCCCATACCTAAGTATTGCGAACCTTGACCGGTAAAAAGAAATGCGACACGCGGTCGTTCACTACCGGCGTTGCCGATAATCACTTCGCTATGATTCGCCTGCGAGGTGAATTCACGCAAAACACTGCTTGCTTGCTGTGCATTTTTTGCCACTACACTCAAACGATGCTTAAAAGCGGTACGCGAAGTCATCGCTGTAGCACACAAGGCTGCAAAATCCGGCACTGGTATTGCCAATGGACCTGCAAGCCAGCGCTCTACCAACGCACGCAAAGCGTCCTCATTTCGAGCCGACAGTCCTAGCAGCTGATATGCATCAGGCAACTCAACTGTATCAAGGGCTTCATTTTCCGCTGTTGGGGCATCAGACAAGACGATGTGAACATTGCTACCACTGAAACCAAAAGCACTGATGCCAGCAATCCGCTCACCAGTATGATTTCCTGTCCAGGGCGTCAAGCTGGTCGGTACAGCAATCGCAATATCCGACCAAGGAATAAACTTATTGGGATTGCGAAAATGTAAATGTGCAGGAATAGCCTGATGTTGCAGCGCCAGAATCACTTTTATCGTAGCGGCAATACCCGCGCTGGCCTCGAGATGACCAATATTCGTTTTGACCGAAGCAACCAACAAGGGCTGTTTGAAGACATTACTCAGCGCCCCGATTTCCACAGGGTCGCCTAACGGCGTACCCGTGCCATGAGCTTCGACATAGCTGATACTAGATGCATCTATTCCACCCTGTGCCAGTGCTTGACGAATTACTTGCTCTTGCGCGGGGCCATTTGGCACTGTCAGACCACCACTCGCGCCGTCCTGATTAATTGCCGAGCCACGCAACAAAGCAAGGATGTTATCACCATCACGCTTGGCATCAGATAAACGTTTAAGGACAACGATGCCACACCCTTCTCCGCGTACATATCCATTCGCGGAAGCGTCAAAAGTCTTACAGCGCCCATCCTCAGAAAGCATGCCCGCTTTGCTAAAAGCAATAGAATATCCAGGGTGAAACAGGAAATGAACGCCTCCTGCCAAAGCCAAATCGCACTCTCTCCTGCGTAAACTCTCTGCGGCAAGATGTAAGGAAAGCAATGAAGATGAACAAGCCGTGTCCATAACAAAACTGGGACCGTTAAAACCGAAAGCGTATGACACCCGGCCTGCAATTGGAGCCATGGCACAGCCGGAACCATGATATGGGCCGATTTCCGATAACGGCGCTTCGCCAATTCGGCTAATAATCTGGTCCATGCTACTAACGCCAACGAACACACCTGTATTGCTACCGGACAAGGCTTCAGGCAGCAAATTAGCCTGCTCAATAGCTTCCCAGCAAACTTCCAGCAACACACGCTGATGCGGATCAAGGCTTTCTGCTTCTAGAGGAGAAATACCAAAGAAACCTGCATCGAAACCACCTATATCGTCAATAAACCCACCATAACGGGTGTACATTTTTCCTGCAACGCTGTGATCTGCATCATAAAAGCGATCAAGATCCCAGCGCTCAGTCGGCACCTCTTGAATCGCATCCACACCATCACGTAACAAATCCCAGTAGCGCTCTGGGCTGTTAGATCCACCAGGAAAACGACAAGCCATGCCTATAATGGCAATTGGCTCGGTGCGTGATTCTTCATGCAGTCGTAACTGGGCTTTTAATTCTTTAATTTCCAGTAAGGACTTAGTGATCAGGGAACGGTAATCTGGTGCGGATTGACTCAAGGCTTAATCTTCCAGAATAAAGCTCAAAAAAATTTACATGCCCCAAGCATAGCAGCATGTAAAAGCGAAAAAAGCGTACATACACCGATCACTTAATACAATATGACTTAATCTAAAATTACCGTGCGGCCTAATACGAGATTGACATCACACTTGGCGAGCGCCGAGGATACAGCAAAATGCAGAGTATAAAGTGCATCTCTAATACACCATAAATTTACGCGCCAAAGAACTCATCGGCGCAGCAATTTTAGATCATGTAACTCTACAATGAGGTGAAATTAAAATCTACTATCAACACTGATAGGTTTGTGCACTTTCATGTTTTTTTATTCACGTATAAGGGCACATCTTAAGTGCACGAAGATAAGCACGAGTCACGATTAATATTAATTACGTAATTCGGTCTGGGTAAGCTGCTAGCCACTCAACTTCGAGCTAATCAAGTGTTCCTGAATCATCGCCCCTGCAAGTTAGATGGACTGAGAATAACTAGAAAGAGTCTTTTTAAATTCTATCTGTCGCCTTCGGCTGATTTTTATAGGTTTAGTGACCCCTCTTAAAAAGAGTTCCCAGCCTCCTTGATTACTTTCCATTCGATCAAAATAATCAAGGTTCACCAAATGAGAGCGGTGAGGTTGGGCGAAGCGATTTTGAGGGAGTTTTTCTGCGACCGAGACCAAACTCATTTTAGCCAACACCTGCTCTCCGTCCTCCGCCAGAAAAAAACGTAAGTAATGTTCCTCAGAAGTGACATGAGAAATCTGATCAATGTTCAACCACCGCAAGCCCTTATCCGAGTTCACTGAAAGTCTTTGCCTTTGAGAAGCTTGCTGCGCCTCTATTTCCTTCGGCGGCATTAAGACAAAGATTGAAATTACAAATGAAAAAACCAACCAAAGCGGTAGCAGTTTGGCGATATATGACAGAGAAAATGGTTGAAAGAGCTGAGGGTTGCTCTGGTAATAGGAAAAATCAAAACTTCCCAGTTGAATTAACAACCAAGTTTCGATTGAAGAAATCATCAATTGAGCAAAAACAAAGATCAAAAAAGTTAACAGATACAACTTATAAAGTTGTTTGTTTCTGAAAAATTCTATCTTTTTTTGCAAATTCCCAAAAGCTAACTCAAGGCAGAAAACAGTACTCACCCAGTATGAAAAAAACACCGCAAATACGATGAGCAATTGGGTTGCTAGGTCAACTGGTTGAAAAGAAATAATCACAAAACCATCTATTCCGGTCAGTAAGCCAATCAATACCCCGAACCAAATCCGATGCAGGAGTCCCTTCTGGAGATAGCTTATCAATGGATTTTGATCTGATAAAGCCTGGGATAAGGTGAGTGCCAGCCCTTTAGGGTGAACTAGCTTCCTTAGAATATTTGTCAGAACCACTGGTATATTTAATTCGACCGTTAGTTATTTTGGCTACCGTTTATGAACTGCCAGCAACCCTTGGTGATCTTTGCATTGCCATAGAAATGGTACTGCGTAGATTAGAGGCTGTCGACTCAAATCAATTCTGTGAACGGTTATGAAATTAAATATTACTACACTTTTATTATCCCTAACCCTGTTGTTTTCTTGCCCTGTGCTATGGGCTGAGCAGATCAATACTAAGCCGCTTCAGGAAACGCTAGGGCTGTTCAGCGCCGCCTTGGATAAAGTACAAAGTTATCGGGCGCATATGTCTTTCTTAGATCTCCGCAATGGGAAACAAACACAAAATCAGCTTTACTGGTTTAAACGTGGCGGCTATATGCGCTTAGAACAATTGGGACCTTATCGCGAAGGAATCGCATTGCGTGCCTTGCCAGGAGCCAAAGTTAAGGTTCGTTGGGATGGAATGTTTCTGCCCTTTGTAATTTCACTAGATCCAAGCAATTCAGCCTTGTCTGCGGTGACAGGGGACAAGATTTGGGCTTCCGATATTTTTAGCTGCTTTGCCGTGCTGGAAAAAATTTCCGCTGAGCATCTAGTGTCCTACCAAATTCAAGAAACTGGCACGACACCAAACAAAGAACTAGTCCTTGATTTGCAAATCCGTCCGGTTGGAAACCAGTATGGGCTGGAACTTAAAGGAGTGGACGCGATTCGGATTGTTCTAGATGCGTCTATATCGACGTTAAAAAGGATCGACCGCTATGCAAAAGGAAAACTGATTTCCTCCGTTATCTGGACGGATGTCCAAGTTAACCCGACCTTTAGGGAAGGAATATTTACTTTTTAGTCAGAAGCAAAAGAAACACTGATTTACTCGGATTTGTCGTTCCCGCGCAAGCGGGAAGCTAGTTGGATCACCGCGTACGCGGAGATAACAAATTCATTCTGTAGGAACACAATTACAAGGAAATAAAATGCCTTAT
>Ga0316202_10000147_pt1 | contig 107574 bp, 83 predicted proteins | sample 3monrhotite_MG_FD_204934 | JGI IMG/M metagenome (GOLD analysis project Ga0316202, IMG submission 204934) | Microbial mat bacterial communities from mineral coupon in-situ incubated in ocean water Damariscotta River, Maine, United States -... | ecosystem: Environmental > Aquatic > Marine >... | reverse complement strand
TTGCGGATCAGGCTCATGCAGGGGTCGGCCGCGGTCACCACGCCGTCTGGATCGATCCGGAGCTCCACGGTCACGGCGGCCCGGTCCACGTCGGGCAAGAGGCTCAGGCGATCCTCGCTCAGGCTGCGCGGGATCATGGGGAACACACCGTCTGGGAGGTAGACCGTCGTCCCTCTGGCCCGTGCCGCGACGTCCAACGGGGACCCTTCGGGCACGGCCGCGTCGACGTCGGCGATCGAGATCAAGACTCGGATCGCGCCGTCGGCTTGTGGCGGAAGGACGGAGAGGGCGTCGTCGAGGTCCTTGGAGCTGGCGCCATCTATGGTCAGCGTCGTGACCTGGCGCAGGTCTCGGCGCCCTTCGCCTGCGTCGTGCGCCAGCGCCAGGGCTGCCTCTTCGAGCTCTGGGGGGAAGCTCTCCTCGACCCCCCAGCGGGCCAAGGTCCGCTCCATGAGGTAGCGATCGGGGTCGACGACTCGCTCGAAGTGCGCTCGCTCGCCAGCGATCGTGGCCAAGATCGGAGTCCCGGTGTCGAGCTCCTTGGGGGCGCCGCTCAGCGGCCACTCGCCGTTAGCGACGGCCTCGTCGACGGCCAACACGTCCTGGCCCTTGCGCGCCTCGAGGGAGCCGAAGAGGACCCTGCGCCAGCGACGCTCGAGCCGGAGATCGGACGCGGCCGGGCCCTTCTCGTTGGACTCGAGCCGAGCCGAGACGAGGTCCCCGGCCAAGAAGCCTCTCAAGGCCGGCGGGGGGACGAAGGCGCTCTCGTCCTCGCCGAGGTCGAGGAAGCCGAAGCCCCGCGGGTGCAGGGAGAGAGTGCCAGTGACGCGATCGCTCAGGGTTCACCTCGGGGTTGGGAGTGAGGATATCGGGTTGGGCTGCCCCTGTCCTCCGCGCTGCGGGACCCGTGCTCCCTCCAAGGATCGCGTCCTCGGGATCGAGGGGGCCCGCCTGGAGGCGGCTCGCGAGCGAGCCTTGGGCGGCGAACTCCAGGACCAGAGCAGGCGAGGGGAGTCCAGCTAGGGTCGTGTGAATGCTGAGGAGGTGGGGGTGACTGAGCCGGGCCATGGCGAGCCCCTCGCGAGCGAAGCGCTCGCGCGTCGCGGCGTCGCAGCCCGAGTGGAGGGTCTTGATCGCGACGACTCGTTCGGTCGCGAGGTGACGCGCCTTGAAGACCGCGCCCATGGCGCCGGCCCCGAGGGCCGCCTCGATTCGATAGCCGGCGACGACCTCGCCTGGCTGCACGCAGGGCTACGCGATCCCGTAGCGCTTCTTGAAGCTGGCGACGACCCCGTCGCCCGCGTCCTCGAAGCCGAGCTGGGTCGCGAGGCTGCGGGCCTCGGCGAGGCGTCCCTCGTTGACTTTTCCGCCAGGGAAGGCGCGCTGGAGGGCTTCCTCGAGCAGGAACTCGCGCGAATACTCGCGTAGCTCGAGGGCTCGCGTGCGCCCGACCTTGAGCATTTTCGCGTAGCCGAAGAGCTGTTCGGCCTCGTCGTCGTCGAGGTCGTGGTCGACGTGGGCCAAGGCCCAGGCCAGCATGACCATCGTCTCGCGAGCCGCTCCCAGTCCGACGGAGTCCAGCTCCTCGGCCGTGAGGCGCTTCCGCTCCATGCAGGTGTCGACAGAGCTGAGGTCCGTGGGAATGAAGGAGGCCAGGAAGGCCCACTCGGCCGCGGTGACCTGCCCGTCTGCGCGGGCGACCTCGACCAGCATTTGGGCCGCGATCTGGCGGTCGTGCTCAGCCAGGATCGGAGCTGCGCGGAGGAGCCGATCGAACTCGGTCAGGAGCTCGCCGGCCCCCTCGACCGAGACCCAGCGCTCTCCCTGAGCGTCCCACACGAAGCGATCTGCGACGCTGCGAAACGCGACGACGATTCCGGCCTTTCGTTCGGAGTCCGTAAAGGACGAGGCCTCGCCCTCGCTCGAGCGGATCGGGGCCTTGGTCTCGCGTTTCCCGAGGGCGGCGCTGAAGAGCCCCCCCAGAGCGTTTCGTAGGCCGCCTAGGAGGCTCTGGTCGCCGGGACATACGTCCTCGAGCTCGCGCCCCTTCTCGAGGGCTTCCGCCGCCTCGACCGTGGCCTCGGTGACGGGGCAGCGGAAGGTGCAGGTGACGACGCCCTGGCTCTCCTGAGCGTCTTGGAGGAGGGCCGCGACCGATTCGTAGGTGATCTCAGACATGCCGAAATCCTAACTGGTTTGGCAGAAGCCAGATAAGCAACCCTGACCCCCTTGAGCGGGTCGGTGCGGCTCACTACCCTGGGGCGTTCGGAGGACGGAATGATTGCACGTTCGAGCCTAGCTGCCCTGCTCGTCATGAGCGCGGCCTTTACCGCCGCGGCCCAAGACGAGGCCCTCGGTGTCTGGAAGCGTAAGGGAGACACCGAGCGCTTCTACGTGATCGAGAAGGGGGACGAGGGCCTGACGGGCCGACTCGTGAATCCGCCCTTCGAGACCATGACCTGTTCGCTGAAGCTGAGCTTCGCGGACAGCAAGCTCAAGGGCACTTGCCACTGGACCGAGAAGGTCGACGACAAGAGCTACGAGGCCGACACGGCGTGGGAGTTCACCCTCGAAGGCGACACCCTGACGGGACGCGCTGAGGCCATGGACTGGGAGGGCGGCGTCGTCTACCACCGCGAGTGGGTCGCCTACACCCTCGATCGCGTCGAGCGCTCTGGCCTCGTCGTCGAGGGCAGCGCCGAGGAGGCCTTCGGTGACGAGATCAGCGACCTCGCGACCCTGGCCGGCGGCTGGGCCGGCGCGGGCGGCGCCTGGAGCGCGGCCCTCGAGGGCGAGGAGCTCGTCTTGAGCGCCGTCGGGCACCGGGAGGGCGTCACGATTCGCCTCAAAAACGAGCGCGGGACCCTGCGCGGCACGGCCAAGCTGGCCGACGGCAAGACCTCCAAGGTCGAGCTCGGTTTCAGCGAGGGCGAGCTGAGCGGCCGCTCCTCTTGGAGCGCCGGCCCTGTCGAGGGCTGGGCGCCCCTGAGCTTCAAGCGCTTGGAGCGGAGTGAGGCTGGCAGCGCGGCCGCCGAGGCCCCCGCGGCCGGTTCGGGAGAACTAAGCGGCGTGTTCAAGCGCGACGACGGCCTCTACCTTCGCGTGAGCAAGGGTCCAGAGGGCGTGACCGGTGTCCTCTCGGACAAGGAGGGCAAGATCAGCGCGCGCGCGACCTTCAGCGAAGCGGACGGGATCTGGACCGGGACCGTCAACTGGGGCGACTACGAGACCAAGTGGGAGCTCGCCGTCGGCGAGGCTGGCTTGACCGGCCGCTGCCAGTGGGCCGACACCCACGAGGGCAAGCTGGTCGCGACCGGTTGGAGCGGTCGGACCTTCAAGGCGCTCAAGCGCGTCCACTAGGTTCTTCGCCTCAGGCCTGAAGCCCCGGAGGATTCCGGGGCTTCTTGCTTTCCGGAACTCAACCCAGGGGAGGGTCGAATGAGGGACGAGGACCTCCGCGCTCTCGAGCGCCGAGCCCAGTCGGGAGAGGACGACGACCTCGCGGCCTGGCTTGGGGCGCGCCTCCGCGTCGGCGATCCCTATCGCTGCGGCGACCTCTGGACCTGCCTCCCAGAGGTCTATCGCGTGGCTGAGGCGCTCCGGGCCGACGCCTCTCACCGACTCTTGATCACCCCTCGGCGCAATCGCGTGGAGGGCCTCTTGGAAGGCGCCCGGACCCTGATCCTCGAGAGTCGCCCTGACCCCGAGGTCGAGCGCGACCTGTGGGGAGTCGCAGGCCAGAGCGTGGGCGCGCTCTCGACGCCAGGGATCCTGATCCTGGAGGGCCCGCTCTTTCACCAGACCTGGCAAGTCCGCCTGGCTGCGGCCCTAGACGCGGGGACCTTTCGCGCCCTCGGCGGGGGAGAGGAAGAGTCCTGCGCCTCTCTGCGCTTGATCCTGGCCTCGCGCTCGAAAGCAGGCTTGCGCCCCGAGCTGGAGGTGCTCCTTGCTGAGTCCCTCATACTCCCCTCCCTCGCTGAGCGCAGCGAAGACCTGGAGCTGGAGCTCGAGGCGCTCCTGCCGGAGCGGGTTCGGCTCTCTCCTTCGGCCTGGGACCTCCTGCGAGCTCATGCCTGGCCTGGCAACCGGGCCGAACTCAGCGCCTGCGCCACGCGTCTGATCCAAGTCGCTCACGCTGAGCTTCCGGTATCCGCTGACCTGGCCCGGCTTGCCCTCGAGCAAGCCCGGGCCCTCTGGATAGGCTAGTCCGGGGGCTCTGTTGCCTATCTCACGAGAACTCCAGCTGGAAGGGCTAGGGTGTTGGCTTGACTTCCCTCGTCAACACGCGCGGCTTAGATACTCACCTCGCCCGAGCACTGCTCCAGAGCGAGTCGGTCGAGTATTCCCTGCTGCACGACGCCTTGACCCGAGTCCGTGTAGAGCGCCAGACTCAGCCGCGAACCTTGGCGCTGGAGCTCCTTGAGCTGGGCTTGATCGAGGAGGAGAGCTTGGAGCGCACCCTCGCCCGCTTGGTTGGGGAGGCCCCGGCGCTGGGCTGGCAGATTGGCTCCGTCGTGGCCGGGCTTGAGATTAGCGGTCACCTCGGGATTGGAGGCATGGGCCAGGTCTACCTGGCCAGGGACACGCAGACCGGGTCAGAAGTCGCCGTGAAGACGCTTGTCGTAGGTGGCGACGAGGAGCTGCTCGCGCGTTTCGCGCGAGAGGCTGAGGCCCAGGCCCGAGTCGATAGCCACCAGAACGTTGTCAGGATTCACCGCTCGGGATTCGCTGCGGGGCGTGCGTTCTTGGTCATGGACGCCGTCCCGGGAGGCGACCTCAGCCAGAGGCTTGGTGCCGGACCGCTCTCGCCGGCGGCAGCCGCCTCCCTCGTGCGAGACCTGGCCTTGGGGCTGGCTCACGCCCACGCCCGCGGGGTCCTGCACCGAGACCTCAAGCCCAGCAACATCCTCTTCGACGAACTCGGGGCCCCGCGCCTGGCGGACTTCGGACTCGCGCGCCTCATAGAAGCCCAGGGCCTGACCCAAACCGGACAGATTCTGGGCACACCAGGCTACATGGCCCCCGAGCAAGCCTGCGGCGAAGCCCAGGACGAGCGCACGGACGTCTACGGCCTTGGTGGAGTCCTGTTCGCGGCCTTGACCTGCTCTGCTCCCTTTACGGGTGGGAGCGTCTACGCGACGCTGGATCAAGTCCTCACGGGACAGGTGCCTGACCCGCGGACGACGGTGCCAGGGACCCCGGCTGCACTAGCGGAGATCTGTCAGCGCTCCCTGGCTAAGTCACCGGAGGACCGATATGCCAGCGCCCAGGCCCTGGCTGATGCTCTCGGGGAATTCCTGACTGGGGAGTCGAACTCTCTCGGCGTCAGCTCGGGCGCGCTCGGAGCGACGGTCGGCCTTCTGGCTCTCGCCCTGGTCTTGGGACTCCTGGCCTGGGCCTGGGCCGAGGGCGAAGGGAGGCAGGCCCTCCACGCTGAGTCTTCGGCGGTGCCCCTGCCGAGCGTGCCGCTGACAGAGAGTGAGGTCAGGAAGCAGGTCAAATCGGCCGAGTTGGGCTACGCCCAGGCCGAGTTGGCGAGACACTTCCTGAAGGAGGGCCTCGGGCCGACTCCGTGGTTGGAGGCGCGCGCTGGGCGCAGGTTCTTCAAGATCAAGCTGTCTGCTCTGGCGGGGGTCAAGGTCCTCCCGGGCGGGAGACTGCTGATCTGGACCGACACCAAGATCCCCTCTCGAGCGTGGGGTGTTCAGGTTCGTGGCGGGGAGAGGGGCGAGGTCCTCCACGAGGACATGGACCCGCTAGTGGGAATCTCGCCCAAGGGAGAGCGGCTGGCCTTGGTGAGAGGGACTTTGGTTCGGATCGTGAGCGCCCATGACTTGAGCCCGGTCGACGAGTTCGAGGTCGGCCGCAAGACCGAACTCTCGTTCCTGAGCAAGGACACCCTCTTGCTCTACACGGGTCGTGAGCTGGCCCTACGCGAGGTCGGGAGCTCTGCCGTGACCAAGTGGGTTCGCTCTGAGCGCTGGCCGGTCACCGCAGTTGATCCAGCACCTGGGGGGCAGTTGATCTACCTTGCGCTTGGACGAGAGGGTCCCCACCACCTCTCCTGCTACTCGAAAGAGGGGCTCCGACACTGGTTTGCGCAGAAGTTCGACAGCCGCGCTCGCGTGCTCGCCCTTTCGCCCGACGGCAGGCTGGCGGCGCTCGGGACTGCCTTGGGCGGGATCCACTTGTTCAAGGCGGGCCCTCTTCCACAAGGATCGAGAGAGTCGCTGAGGAACCTCGTCGTCGATGCGGCGACGAAGGACGTTCTCTTCCAAGGACGCGCCCATAACGGCGGAGTCCGCTCGCTCGTCTGGCTCGCGAACGGCCGCCTCTTGAGCGTCGGAGGGGAGAAGGGCAAGGTCCACCTCTGGTCCGCCGCTGGAGATTGTCTGGCGGCCGATCTCGTCGAGGGCAAGAACGTGGCGCATGTCGCGTTCAACGAGGACGAGAGTCGGATCTACTTCGTCTCGGAGGGCGCCCTCTACGGGGCGTTCAGCGCGCCGAACCTCCCAAGCCTCCACGCGCCTGACAAGTAGGGTCGCTCGCTGGCGCTCGCGCCCCTGACTACTTGGCCGCCGTCTCGGCGCGCGCCCGGACGTTCTCGAACACGAGGGTCTCGCGTCCGCAGCGCGCGCGGCGGAGGTTGTCCTGGATCAGCTTGACCAAGAAGCGCTGGGCGCCGGCGTTTATGTCCGTGAAGTCCTGGCTGGGGTTGCTCGCGCTGGGTCCGTAGTGGGCGTCGAGGTAGCGCGAGATCGTCGCCGGAAGGCGTGAGCGCCGGAGCGGGCTCGTGAGGGTCTCGCGCAGGACGGGGTCGTGGGTCGCGTCGAGGACGTCGGCGGCGAGGGGGAACCCGTCGGCCCGGGGCATGGCCATCAGCGCGTGCAGGAGCTCGTGCATCAGGGTGTCCACGAGCTCTTGGGGGTTCTCGCGGTGCTCTCGCTTGGTGGGGTTGATGGTCAGGACGCCCTGGGAATAAGTCCCGAAGCGCTCCACGCCGTGAGCCTTGAGCCCGGGCACGACCCGGAGCGCGAGAGGGACGCCGCCGGGGTAGCCGTCGAGGTAGGCGCTGACTCGCAGGAAGTCCGGGTTCCGGCGCAAGGCGGCGATCGCTCGCCGCTGCGCTTCTGTCCGGGGAAGACGTTGGAGGAAGGTCGCCAGCTCTCCCGGGGGCAGGGGGCGACGAAGGTGGAGGTCGACCTGGCTCGCTTGGCCGGCCACGCTCACGAGGATCCAGGCCACATCCCCTCCGGTTCGGAGGCGCTCGCGATCCAGCTCCCGCTCGGCCAGGCGGACCAGGTTCAGGTCAGCGTCGAAGGCCGCCAGGTCGACGTCGCCCCGACCGAGGGTTCGCAAGGCGGTGAGCTGGGTCGTGCGTCGGGGTGCCCGCAGGAGGGCCGAAACTCGCTGGCCGCCGAGGCTGAGTCGCTTGCCGGACTCGAGGAGCTGGCGCTCGCCCGTGGCCGTCAGCACGAGACGAAAGCGCGCTTGGGCGGGGGCCTTGATCCGGACGCGAAAGCGCCCGGGGCCCCGCAGGAGGAGTCGCTCGCGCGGGAGGTGACTGGCGGCGATCTTGACCGGACCGCGCGGGGGCTGGACCTCGAGGTCGGCGTCCTCCGCTTCGGCCCGCAGGCGCAGCGCGACCCACCCGTCGGGGAGCTCGACCGTCTCGGTCCACACGCCCTCGGCGGGGATCCTCCCCTCCTGGGCCACGCTCGGGCCCCCCAGGGTCGGGGCTAGGAGCGCGCACAACAGGATGGCCGGAGACATGGTTACAGCATGGTCAACGGCTGCCAGGCGTGCAAGGGAAGGGACCTCTGAGTTTCGTCCCGCTCGTGGCACACTCGCGCCATGACGAAGAGCGCTCGACTCCAAGCCTTCATAGCGCGACGAAACCAAGGCCACGTCGAGGACGCCGCCATGAAGGGTGGTCTGGGGCTCGCGTTCAGCTTCGTGACCTTCGGCGGCTTCTGGTGGATCGCCTGGCTGATGTTCGGGACCTACAAGCAGGGTTGGTCGTCCCCGATTCCCCTGGCGCTGGTTGCTCTCTACCTCGGCGTCGCGACTTGGTCGGCGTGGCGAGGAGTCGATCCGACTCGGGACCTCAGGCCGCTGACGGCGGGGGAGGCCGACAAGCGAGCGCTCGAGGCGGCGGTCGCAGAGTTCGCAGGGGTTGGGGGACTCCAGGGGGCGGGCACTCGCGAGGGCGTGGCTGGTTGCGCCAACTGGCTGATCGCAGGCCCCAAGAGCGTCCTGGAAGGGCGCGCCGCCTGGAAGAAGCGGGTCAGCTTGCCCTCAGATCTTGTCGAGGAGTCGGCGGCTCTCCTCGAGCTGCTCCCGAAGCCGGCAGCGGGAGCGGAGCGCGCGGCAGTGGTTCTGTTGACCTTGGGGCTGGCCGACGCCACGCTGGACGCGCAAGGCGAGGTGGTCCTCGAGACGACCCGCAGGGGTCGAGAGGTCCGAGGGCTCTAGGGCGTGTCGCGACCGCGGCGGAACTTCCGGGTGTGCGTCTTGGCCTGCTCGAGCTCGAGACGGAGGCGGAGGACCTCGCTCCGGAGACGTGAGGTCTCGTCGGCTGGGATCTCGGCCTCCTTCTCGCCTTGGGCGGCGCGGTAGAGGCTGACGCTGGCCGCCAGGCTCAGGCCCAGCTGGTGCGCGATCATCTCGAGATGGCTCAGGTCCCGGGCCCCGAACTCGCGGTTGGCAATGGTGTCGTCGGCGTAGAGGACCCCGAACACCTCCTTGCCCGAGACGAAGATCGGGACGCACATCACGGTGTGCAGCCCGAGGCGGTCGACGCTGGAGCTGTCTAGGAAGCCCTCCTCGTCCGAGGTCAGGTTGCAGAACGAGCGCCGCTCCTGGATCGCGGTGTCGACGGTGCTGTGGCTGAACTCGCGCAGGCCGCGGTGGAGGGTCCGGTGACCCGCCGCGCGGGCGGCGGTCACGATCAGGTCGCCGGTCTCGTCGAGGACGATCAGGAGCGCGCGCCGGGCGCGGGTGAGGTCGACCACTTGGTCCAGGGTGCGCTTGAGGATCTCGAGGGGCGGGCGCTGGCTTCGGAGGAGATCAATCGTGTCGAAGATCGCCTTGAGGTTCCGCTGGGCGTGGGCCGAGTTGCCGTCGAAGAGGCCCTCGAAGGGGTCTTGGCGGTGACCCGTGTGGTCGAGGTCCTCGCTGAACACGATCGTCCGGTCGCGTCCGGCGTTCTTGGCGGCATAGAGGGCCTGGTCCGCGCGCTTGATCAGGAGCTCGCTCGAGGTCCCGTGCTCGGGGAAGATCGAGAGCCCGACCGAAGCGGTGACGGTCAGGCCCGCCTCGCCAATGGGCTGGGCCTTGATCGCCTCGGTGATCTTGTCGGCGACGACCTTGGCGCCCTTGCGGGCCGTGGCAGGGAGGAGGACCAGGAACTCCTCACCGCCCCAGCGGCAGGCGTAGTCGTCGACCCGGAGCGCGCGTCTAAGTCGCTTGCTGACACGTCGCAGGACCTCGTCGCCGACGTCGTGACCGTGGGTGTCGTTGATCTTCTTGAAGTGGTCGAGGTCGAGCAGGATCACCGAGAGCTGATCGCCCTCTTCCTCTGCCGTGCGGAGCTCGTCGTCGAAGACCTGGCGCAGGAACCCCCGGTTGTGCAGGCCCGTGAGGGGATCGGTCGTGGCCTGGTGGTGGAGGCGCGCGTTCTGGAGCGCGATGGCGGCCTGGGCCGCGACGGCTTCGAGGAGGCGGAGGTCCGGCTTGTCGAGGGCTCGAATGTCAGAGGTGCTATCGAGGTAGATCGCGCCCAGGACGCGACTGCTGCGCTGGCGGCGCCGGCGATCGTCGCGCTCGGCGCGGGCGCTGAAGCGCCTCGGAGTCAGGAGAGGAATGCAGAGCGCGCTCTCGAGGCCCATGGAGACGACACTCTCGCGGAGCGAGAAGCTGGTGTCGGTCGCCGCGAGTCCGGTCCGGATCGTGATCTTCCGCTCGCGGAGGGCCTCTTCGACCAGGCCCCGGGAGAAGCGCCGCGCGTGGTCGTCGAGGTGCTCGTGGTCCATGCAGCGCCCGCGGACGGGCTGGAGTCGAGCCCCGCGCCCGTCCTCCTCGCCGAGGAGCAGGAGCCCGCGCTCGAAGCCCGTGAAGTCCAAGACCTCGTCCAAGATCGTGTCCATCAGGCGCGAGAGGTCGGGTGCGCTGGCGATGTTCTGGGAGAGCATGCCCAGGCGCAGGAGCCGCTCTTTGAGGTAGCTCCGGTTCGAGCTCCGAGTGTGCGGTCCGCCGCGCGGAGGCTGGGAGTTGCGCGAGCCGCTCGAGCGCCAGGTCGAGAGCTCCTCGTCGGAGGTCTCCTCGTCGAGGAGGTCGCCGCTGGTGCTCGACTCGCTACCGACCGGTAGCCAGGAGGTCCCCTGATCGATCCCAGCCAGGACCTCCTCGGCGTCCGCGTCGTCGTCGACGTAGACCACGAGCGAGTCTCCGACCCGGACCTGATCCTCGATGTCGAGGGCCATGGCCGTGATCTGGAGTCCGTTGAGGAAGGTCCCGTTCTTGGAGTTGAGGTCGACGACCCGGTAGCCCTTCCCCTTGGGGAGGGGCTCGACCCGGCAGTGCTTGCGAGAGACCTCCAGCCCCTCGAGCTGGACCTCATTCTCGGGCTCGCGCCCCATCGTGAGCGAGCTCTTGCCGAGGGGGATCTCCTGAATCGGGGCTCCCGGTCGCGTTAGCACGACCAACTTGGGCATGCGGATCTGGCTCCTTGACGCTCTGAGGGCGTCGATATGACTAGCCTAGCTCGCCTGCGCCGAGCGAACTACGTCGGCGGGGGCGCAAGTTTCGAGAGCGCCAGGAGTCCGCTCGGGCACCTCTCCTCGCTCGCGGTGATCCGAACGCGGTCTGGGCCAGGCAGCTTCTGGAAGATCTGGGCTAGGGAACGAGCGCTGAAGCCGGGGAGCCTAGGAACCACACCCCACCCAAGAGGAAGGCCAAAAAGACCACGCAAGCCCCCGCAGCACCCGGGCGCGCAGGCGGGGCGGTCCAGCCCAGAGGCACCGGCTCGCCGGGTCGAAACTCGCGCCGACCGGTTCCTTGGAGGATCGCGTGGCGCTCACCCGTCGGCAGGGGCCCGAAGCGTTCGAGGGTTCCGTCGGGCCAACTGACCCGGAGCTCCTCGAGGGATCCGTTGAAGGCGCCCAGCCCGACGTGCTGCTCGAGGGAGAACTGACTGGCGTAGCCATGCCCAGCGCCGACTAGACGCGTGTGCAGGCGCCCCCCCGCGCGAAAGCGCAGGATCGCTCCCACCGCGTCGCGGTTGGGACCGCGACCCTGGAGGCGAAACGCGACCCAGGAGCGCTCAGCGCCCCGCTGATTGAGGTAGAGCGCTGCTGGGCTGAGGTAGTTGTTGATCGCGAGGTCGAGGTCGCCGTCGAGGTCGAAGTCGGCGAGCGCGAGGCCGCGGGCGTCGCGGAGGTCGTCTAGGCCCAAGGCAGGCGCCGCCGAGAGGAAGCGCCCGTCCCCGCGGTTGAGGAGGACTACGTTCCGCTCGCGCCCGTTCCAGGAGTTCTCACCGACGAAGGCGTCGGTGTAAATGTGCTCCTCTTCAGCTGCAGTCTGGGAGCTCACGGCTCCCTCGGCGAAGGGCAGTCACAAGTCGTCTTTGAGCTTGCCCGTGATCCAGCCGTTGACCGCGACCACGTCCAGAGCGCCGTCGTTGTCGAGGTCGGCGGCGCCCGAACTCCAGAACCAGCCCGCCGGGGCGGCACCGCTCCGCTCGCTCCAATCCTCGAAAGTCCCTCGGGGACTCTGTCGGAGAAAGTAGTTTCCCTTGAGCGAGGCTCGTCCGACGCTCGGCCAGTCCGCACCGAGGTGCCGGCGGAGGTCATAGAAGAGGCGCTGCATTCCGGCCCGGCGCTCGCTGCGCACGATTCCCAACACGTAGGAGCGGACGTTGACGTCTTCGCTGAACCAGCGCTGGTTGCTGCGAATGCTCGAGACGTAGAGGTCGAGGCGACCGTCGGCGTCTAGGTCGCTCATCGTGGCGCTCATGCCTCCCGAGACGGCCAGGGCCCCGCTCTCGAGGGCCACGTCCTCGAAGGTCCCGTCGCCGCGGTTTCTCAGGAGAACGTTCCGACCGTAGTCGTTGGAGAGATAGAGGTCGACGTCACCGTCCTCGTCGAGGTCGCCGGCTGCAGCCCCGAGGGTCAGGCCGCGATCGTCGGCTCCGCTCGCTTCGCTGACGTCCTGGAAGCGGAGTCCTCCGAGCCCGCGGTAGATTCGGTTGGGGGCTCCGTTGCGCGTGTAGAGCATGGTCTGGGGGACGTCACGCCGAGCGTCGAGGAAGCGCCCCAAGTAGAGGTCGAGGCGGCCGTCTCCGTCGAAGTCGGCGGCGCAGGCTATGGCGGTCATGTCGTCTTGCAAGAGGCCAGAGTCGGCTGTCGCGTCGCGGAAGGTCCCGCCCACGTTCTCGAAGAGGTGGTTGGGTCCATAGAAGCTGCCCACGAAGAGATCGCAGTCGCCGTCTCCGTCGAAGTCGAGGGCCAAGGCCACGTTGGGGTGGGCGACCTTGCCCAGGCCCCAGGCCCGGGTCCCCTCGACGAAGCGCAGTCCGCGCTCTGGGTCGAGGCGATTCATGAACAAGCGCAGCCCGTCGCCTTGGGTCAGGAGGAGGTCGTCGCGCCCGTCGCCGTCAATGTCCGCCGCGGTCGCGCCACCTATGGCGTGGCGCACGACCTGATAGCGGAGGGGGTTTCGCGGCGGCATAAAGCGCGGGTCTGCGGTCCCGATCGAGAGCAACCCGCGGGGGATCGCCTCGTCCCAGAACGCCGCTCCAGTCCCGCTTACGATCTGGCCGTAGCGGAGGGCCAGCTCAGCGAGCTGGAGCCCTTCGGGCCCCCGGATCCAGCGACTGGAGAGGCTCGCGTCCAAGCTCGCGCGGCCGCGTCGCTCCTGCCCGGGCTCCTCGGGTAAGTGCCCCGTCAGCCGAACCCGGAGCCGCGCTTCAACGTGTCTGCGTGTGACATTCTCGAGGAGGTCTAGCTTGAACTCGACGTCTTCGACGTCCGCGAGGGGCCCTCGGATCTGTTCTAGGAGGCCTAGGGGGCCGCTCGCCAGAGGACCTTGGGCCGCGGCGACTCGGGTCTCGACCAAGTGTCCGGGAGCGAGGTCCGCCCGCCACTCCATGCCGCTGGCTGTGGCTTGGCTGGCCAGGCTCCCGACCAGGGTGTCGAAGCGCGCCGAAGCCATGGCTGACTTGAAGGGGCCCAAGGCAGCAAGCAGGTCGCGGCCAGCCCGGTTGTAGTCGCGGGCGTCGACGTCAGGGGCGAGTTGCGGGGCCCTGGGCGACCCCTCTCCGGGCTTGGGACCTGCCAGGACGGGGGTCGCGCAGAGGAGGGCGAGGCCTGTGAAGGTAGCGGCGATTTGGCGCATGCAGCCAGGCTAATCCATTGCCCAAGCCGTGGCGCGCTTCGCCGCAGGCGCCCTCGGCTGGATTCCTCTGGGCTGGGCTTTCAACGCGCCTAGAGGCTTCGTCGGGGCGGAACCAGGTGGCGGGTCGGATTCGTTCTCTCTGGCACCGGACCTAATTCATGGCGTGAAAGCGACTCCTCGTCGCCAAGACTGGGCCAGCGTCGCGCTGAGCCTGGCGACCGGCAAGCCCACTAGCCAGGCTGGGTAGAGGCTGCTCATCTCATCCGCATTGATGATCGCTAGCTCTAGCGGCCCTGGCCAAGGTGATCCCATGACGACTGAATACGGCCTGGACTCTCCCTACTTCGACTCGCGAAAGTGGCGAGCGGAGGATCTCTCCGCAGCTCGTATGCGCGCCGCCGTGCTCTTTCTCGAGGTCCAGCCCTACCTCAGCGCGGCCGCTCTCTTCGTGCTCGAGGACGCAGACATTCGGGCCTGGTCGACTCCCTGTGGCCGGACCCGAGTCACGATTCGCTGGAGCGGCCTCAAGGTTCGCAAGTCGCTCTCTCGCGTCGACGCCGTCGGCGGACAGTGGCTGGCCCACGTCTTCGAAGACCTGGCTCTGGAGTTGCGCCGGATGTGCCTCCAAGGCTAGTCCGTCCAGAAGCTGGAGACCGATTCAGGTTCGTCTCAGCGTCCAAGGGCAAGCGCTAAGCTAAAAGCATTTAGCTCGGCTTTCGGGTTGCATTAGCTGGGCCATGCGCGCTTCGTCTCTAGCTCTGACCTTGGCTCTTCTAGTCGGCTCCACAGCAGCAGCGACCGAACCCTTGCCTCCAGGGATCCGGACCGTAGACGCGGGCGGAGCGCTCCAGGCTCAAACCGACGGCGCGCGCTGTCCCTCACCCAACCGGCTCTTGGCAGTCGTGGTGCATGGCATCAATCCAGTTCACGGCGACTTGGACGCTCTCTGTCTGGACTTGAGCCAGCGCGACTACAAGGTCCTGCGCTTTGTCTACGACGACAGCGCCCCCCTCGCCGAGAGCGCTCGCGGCATGAGATACGCGTTGGCGACTCTGCAGCGTGTCTCGCAGCCGAGCCGTCTGGCCGTCGTCGCGCACAGCATGGGGGGCCTGGTTTCGCGCCGGGCCCTCGGCGGGGACGACTTGACCCCGCCTCAAAGGACCCGGCTCCGCCGCACCTACCGCGGAAAAGGTCGCTGGAGGACTCGGCGGGTCCCCACCGGTCCGGCTCCGACTCCGCTCCCTCCCCTGCGAGGGCGAATCACCTTCCTGAGCGTAGCGAGCCCCTTCGGCGGCTTTCGCTCGGCCAACTGGTCTCGACTTGACTTCGGCCTCGGCCGCCCCGTTTTCCGAGATCTCGGGACCCGGGCTAGCTTTATCCGCAAGCCTGGCCGCCTGGCCATCGGCGTGACCCACTTCAAGGTCGAGACGGACGAGGAAGGTCACCAGCGCCACGATGGCAAGTCCGACCACGGCGTCCCTCTCAAGAATCAGGCTCAGAGGGACGTTGACGCTGCGGCCAGAGAAGTCCTCCGCCTTGACCTGGGCCACGTCGGCTCGATCCGGGATCTCGACGAGGAGGTCCCGGCCGACCTCCAAGTGATCCTGACTCGCGTCCTCGGAGGACGAAAGAAAGCTGCTGGCTCTCGGGCCGCCGCCGGTCTAGTGCGCCCGCTCCAAGGCTTGGCCAGGTAGGGGCGATTCCTCGAGGGGCTGCCTGAGAGCTCCCTACTCGCTGAGCTTGATGACGAGCTCGAACTCGCCGCCTTCTTGGCTCTCGCGCATCTCGGTCACTGAGCCCATTCGGCGGGCCTTGCGCTTGAGCGACTCGGCGTAGACGGCGGCTATGACCTCGTTGACCTCTTCGGTCCGGGCCTCTTCGCTCTCGTCGAGGGTCTCGGCGATCTCGCGTTGCATGGTCTGGTGGACTTCGTCGCGCTCTTCGTCGGTGACAGCGATGGCACGCTGGAGCGAGGCCTCCTCTTTGCCACGACGCTCCTCTGGATCCTCGAAGTCCTTGTCGCCGCGGACCGTAATCGTGCGCTCGCGCTCGAGGGTTCGCTGAAGCTCGACCTGGGCCTCGTGGGTCATGGACTCGAGGTCGATTCGCTGACGGACCTGGCCGTCGGTCTTCTCCCAGACCTGGCCCTCACTGCCTTCGACCTCCTCCCAGCCGCGGTCGCGCAGCTCGTCACGGAGGATCTCGGCCTGCTCGTCGCAAGGGACGATCTCGGTCAATTGAAGGGACTTGGTCCGCTTGTCAGCGGCGTCCACGGTCTCGCTCACCGACGCGGAGACCCGAATCACGTAGCTCTGGCTCATAGAGGAAGTCTACACCTCCCGCGCCCCGCGATAAGAGGCGAGGTGCGGGAGGGGTGCACGATCTGGGCCTCGTCCCGGCTACGATCCCCAGGGACGCGTCGAAGTGGTGAAATAGGGGCCCGGAGGTCCGCCGTGAACGACTCTCAAACCAAGACCATGGCTATGGTCGGAGCGACCGCTCTTGTCGGCGTGGTCAGCTTCATGATTGGCCGTTGGACGGCACCCGAAGCCGAGCCCAAGGTCGTGACCAAGACCCAGGTCGTGCGCGAGCCGGGGGCAAAGGGTCCCGGCGTCGATGCGCCGCCTCTTGGCGGACACTCCGAGCACGACGGCCATGACCACGGGGCCGGCGCTCATGATCAGGGCACCGCAGGCGCGGGTGGCGGAGGTCCCGTCCCGCAGCAGCCCAAGGCGGGCGCGCCGCTGAACCTCGAGAAGGTGTTCACAGCGGCCAAGGAGGCCTTCAAGGCTCCCGACGACCACCACATTAACGAAGCCGCCACGGCCGCTGCGGGCGAGCTCGAGATGCGCCTCTTGACGGACCCGGCCGCCTTGGAAGAGGCACTCAAGCGCTTCCCGGACCTGACTGGCCAGGCCGAACTCGAGGTCTTAGCTGCCGTCCTCGGTCGCGTCCGCGACCCGATCGTCGAGCAAACGGCGCTGCGCTACGCCATCGATCGCACCAACCCCATTCGGCGAGCCGCGGCCCTCGACATCCTCGACGCCCTCGACACGCCCCACGCGCGGCCGGTCGCTCTCGACGTCCTAGACGAGTCGCGAGACGTCAACGTCCGACGCGCGGCGCTGCGAGCGGTCCCGGAGCCCCAAGGAGCGTCCCAGGACGAGGCCCAGCGCGTCGTCGAGAGCCTGACCCAGATCTTGGCCAACGACACCGACCCCGAGCTGCGCCGCCGCTCGGCGGTGATGCTTGGGACTTGGGCTCGGAATCAGCAGGACCTCCAGCCCGTGATCAACCACCTGATCGGTGACTCCTCGGTAGACGTTCGCGCGGGGGCTGCCTTCGGTTTGGAGCTCTCGCGGAGCCGAGACTCGAGCGTGCTCAACGCCCTGACTCGAACGGTCCTCAACGGTGGCGAGGATCCCTTGGTGCGCGAGAACGCCTGGAAGGCGCTGGGGGCGATCAGTCCTCTCCCAGCTGACGCGGCCGAGGCCTACCAGGCCTTTCAGCAGGAGCGCGACGCCCTCGGCGAGGCGGGCGGAGGCTGAGTCTTCCACAGTGCGCAGGCTAGCCAGGCCCTGATCAGGAATAGATCTCGCCTCGGCGATCGCGCTCGAGGGCCCAGCCCGAGGGGTCCCGGCCTTCGAGGCTCGTGAGGTCGAGGTCCGAGACCACGAGCTCGGGGTGCCCGCAGAGGTCCTCAGCGCGTCCCTCGGGTCCCACGAAGTAGCTCTTGCCGAAGAAGGGTTGAGCCCATGGCTCCTCGCTCCCCAGTCGGTTCGAGCCGCCTATGAAGACGCGGTGGCGGCAGGCGTCGACAGGAAACTCCAGCTCCCAGAGTCGCTCGCTCTTGAGCCCGAAGGTCACCGCGGGTGAAACCACGAGCTGAGCGCCTCCGCGGGCGAGGGCCGAGGCGACGCCTTCGAAGTGCCGGTCGTAGCAGATCGCCACGCCGATACGTCCGACGGCGGTTTGATAGACGGGGAAGAAGGGATTAGTCCCTACTTGACGGTCGCTCTGCCAGGCCTGGCCGTCGCTCCGCTCGTAGTAGAAGCCCTCAGAGAAGACCCCCTGCTCGTTGCTCCCGTTCGGGATGTGGGTCTTGCGGTAGAGGCCTAGGGGCTCGCCGTCAGCGTCCACGACGAGGGCCGTGTTGAAGCGCTTGCCGCTCTTGGGGCAGAGCTCGTAGAGCGGGGCCACGATCACCATGCTCAGAGCTCGCGCAGCTGCGCGGACCTCTCGAGCGGTCGGTCCCTCGAGAGGGTCCTCAGCCAGCCCGCGCCAAAGGGGCTCTTGGGTCAGGGCGAAGTAAGGGCCAGTGAAGAGCTCGCCAAAGCAAATCAGCTCTGCGCCCTGGTCGCGGGCCGCCCTCGCGAGCTCGAGATGATGAGCGACGTTCAGAGCGCGGACCTCTTCGAGCCGGTCCTCTAGGGACGATATCCTGGAGAGCTCAGGCATCGGGCGGTAGACGTTGACGGTTTGCGTGAGGGCTGCGCGCATGAGCACAGGTTACTGCGTCTGGGGGGAGCCTGGCAGCGTGAGATGGAGCTCTTGGGAGCCGGGGAGTACCGAGAGGCTGAAGTGATGCCTCGCACGGTCGTGGGCTGTCCGGGCCCCTATCGCTGGTGGGCTCCTCCGGTGATGATGCGGCCAGGAGAGAGCGTGAGCGGCACCGAGGCCCGATGGATCGGGGACTACTTCATAGACGGCGAGCTGGGGCGTGGAGCTATGGGCGTGGTCTATCGCGTTCGGCATCGCGCGGGGCATGGGCCCTTCGCCCTCAAGCTGCTCAAGGCAGAGACCCTCGAGGACTCGAGGGCGCTTAAGCGCTTTGCAGCTGAGGTCGGGAGCCAAAGGGTCCTCGGGGCCTATCCCGGAATCGTGGGCGTGATCGACTCGGGCTTCGTCGCGCGCGGCCCCTTCTATGTAATGCCCCTCGTGGCGGGGACGAACCTGCGGGAGCTCCTGCGTGACCAGAAGGAGCAGCTCCCCGAGACCAGGGCTCTGGAATACGTGGGCGCGGTCGTGCGCGCTTTGGCTTATGCCCATGAGCAGGGCTTCGTGCACCGGGACGTGAAGCCCGAGAACGTAATGGTCACGCCGGAGGGAGAGGTCTTCCTGACCGACTTCGGGATCGTCCGCGTCCTCGGGGGACATGGGCGGCTGACCCGGACCGGCGAACTCCTCGGGACGCCCCTCTTCATGGCCCCCGAGCAGGTGGGGCTCGACTTCGGCAAGCCCGGACCGCCGACGGACGTCTACGCGGTGGGGGTGATCCTCTACCAGATCATCTGCAAGCGAAGCCCCTACGAAGCCCTGACTTCGGTTGCCCTGATGGGAGCGATTCTGCAAGGAGAGCCCTATCCCAGCCCAGCCTCGCTGAGGCCCGGCTTGAGCGCCGCTTGGGTTCGGGTGCTTGATCGCTGCTTGGCCCGCGCGCCGGAGGACCGCTACGCGAACGCGGGAGCGCTCTGGAAGGACATGTCCGAGGCGCTCGCAGGTCCAATCGCGACGCCTGCGAAGAGGGTCGGACGCCTGGCGCTCGCGGCCTTGGTGCTCCTCGCGGCTCTGGGGGGCTTCGCGTTCGGATTGAGCAAGAGGACCGGGAACCCTGCCCCTTCCCCCAGCAGGAGCCTCGCCGCCCTTCCGTCGAGCACTTCACCGTCGGGAACCCCGGCAGCCACCGCCTCACCAGGCCTCGACGTCTCACCCAGCCCTTCGCCCGCGCCAGAGAAGTCGGTCGAGGAGCGCTTGCGCGACGTTTGGGTCTCGGGTGACGAGGCGGCCTTCGAGACCCTGGCCGAAGCCCTCGGCGCGCTCTACGGCGAAGACCTCGAGGTCTTCAGGCTCTACGAGGGTCGCGTCAAGCAGAGGAGGGCTTGGCGCGCTTTGCTCGGGGAGACACCCGCTAGCGAGAGAAAGGCCTTGCGTGCGTTTTTCCTTCGAGCAGCCAAGGCTCAAGGAGATTCGGAGCTGCGCCTGCTGGCAAAGGGCTTCGAGGCTTTCGTGGCGGTCCTCTACGACGACTGGATTCACCCCAGCGCGCCCTTCGCCTACTTCCACAAGGGGGAGCTGCCTGCCCTGCCCGAGCTGATGCGCTTCGTCTCGCTCGTCCGCCCTCCGGCTGAGGCCCTCGAGCGCTGGCCCGCGACGATCTACCCTGCCGAGCGCGCGCGCGTGGCGGCCTGGATCGGCGACGTCGACGCCTGCCGCGCTTCGCTGGCGGTCCTCCCTGTGGAACGCCGTGCTGCGCTGGGGTGGTCATTGTTCGCGTTCGTGGACCCGGAGGAGTTGGACTTGCCCGCGGCGAGCCGCCGGACCCCGACGGATCGCCTTGGCCAGTTCTATCGGATCCTGTCCCACGCTGAGGAGGCACTGGCCAAGGGGAACACCATCACGGCTGCACTGACTTTTGAGCAGCTCTCCAAGGAACACTCTGACGTCCCTCAGCTCCAGAGCGTCGTCAAGTTTGGACTCATTCGCTGCTACTTGGCGCTCGGTCGCGTGGACGAGGTGGTGGAGAGGTGGGTTTCGTCAACGCGTGACTTCGCCGGTGATCCGACCTTGCTCTCAGAAGTCGTCGGGTTAGGGATTCTGATCGGGGAGTCCCTCCGGGAGCCGAGGGACGAGAAGCTCATTCGCCAGCTCCAGGCGACGCTAGGGCCAGAAGCGAGCGTGTTTGCGGTCCAGTCTCCTTGGACCAACCGGCTTCAACCCGATCGGGGCCTAGGCGTCCCCATGACTCGCCTCGAGCGCCAGGGGGGGACCCTCTCAGACCAGCTCGCCCTAGCCGAGGGCGGGGCAGGGGGAGCACTCGGGCTTGGGCTGGCGCGCCTCTATCGCCTGGCCAGATCTTGCCCTGGCGGGCTCGGGATCGATCAGGCCCTCGAGCTCTATCCCCTCCTTGACCGCTTCGCGGCGACCACTAGGGGCTCCCTGCTTCCAGACGCGATCCGAGCGCGGCTGGACCTCGTGACCTGCAGGATCGGCACACCGCCACCGTCTCTTGTGGCTGCCGCGAATCGCGACGAGCAGGCCGCAGACCTCGTGTTTCAACTCCGCGTGGCCGATTACGAACGCGACTGGTTCGAACTCGCCGAGCAGCGACTCTTGGCGAAGAAGCCTCTGCCCAGAGGCCGGGAAGTCCGAGCGCTGGAGGCCAAGCTGGCTGCTATCAAAGCGGAGGCCAAGCGAACGGAGGGGCTCTTTCCCCAGAGTGAGACTTTCCTACTCTTCCGCGCCAGGCTGCTGGTTGAAGAGGCCCGCTTGGCGTGGCTCCACAGTGCCAAGAGTCCCACCTTCAAGGGGCTTGATCGACGAGTGGAGATCGCCCTGGGTCCTCTCCTGCAGTTCGACCTCGCGAGCGACCTCGAGAGCGCGCTGCGAGCTCTGGACAGTCCTCAGATCGAGGTCGAACTCCTCCTCCGTAAGCTCGGACAAGCGCGGGCGAACGTGACGCCGCACATCGCTGGGGCCTGGGCCGTGCGCGCAATGGCGGGGGGTCCCCACGCTGTGCTCTTTCACCGCGCGAGGCGCGTGGTCGACTACGACGCTCCAATCGTCGCTCTTGGACGAACTCGACAGATGGAGCGAGCGCTCCGACGAGGGACGACCAAGCGTCTCCCCGAGCCCGAGTTCGGCGGCGAGACCCTCGGGGCTTACTCGCTGCGCGCGGCTCGGACCTGCACTCTCGAGAGCTTTCCCCTGGCTTGGGATGATCTCGTGTTCGCGACGGGTCGGCAGCTGGACCTGCTGCCGTGGGCTGTCGTGGTGCTGCGGCACCCTTCTCCTTCCCTCCGCGAGATGGCCGAAAGAGCGGACCCCCGCTCAACGTTCCGACTTTGGATCCTCGCCGTGGGCTGGATCGGGACGGGAATCAGTGACGTCCCAGCGCTAGCCCAAGCTCTAGCCGCGCTCAGACCTCTGCCTCCAGGGCCTTTAAGGGCCTTCGCTACGCTCTGGGCGTTGAGCAATTTTCGACCTCGGACACCTCTGATCGACTTCCTCGCTCAGGAGGCTGCCCTAGAGGTCGACATGGCGGATCCAACCTGTGTTTCGTCTCGCAGGTTGCTCCACAAGAACGGAATCCCCCTCGACGCTGTCTCTCTCGACCGGGCCTTAGCGACCGGCTTGGTCTACGGGAAGAGCGGGGAGTTCGTGCCGAAGCGCGCAGCCGAGATCCGACGCCTCTTCGTCAACAACCTCTGGGCGGACTCGGCCTGGAAAGACCTGCCGCGAACCCGGGCGGCCCTGGAATACCTCAAGTTCGTCGAGAGCAGCGTCAAGGCCGACCCGCGCGACACGCCTTGGGTCCCAGAGCCCAAGCTCTTGCAAGTCGAGGAGGGATCCTGGGCCACGGTGGGGCACTGGGATACGAGCCTCGGCGACATAGCACTCCGGGCGCGTGGGCACCTGGAGCAAGGCGACTGGCGCCGAGCCGTCCGATCTGGGATCCGCCACCTCTTTCTAACGAGGCCGCGCTCATTGAGCGGGGCAGCGCCTCCAGCTCCACTACGAATCTTGCCAACCCAAGCTACCCAAAGTGAACTCGACGATCCGGTCGTTGTGGCGGACGACGTTGGGTGGCGGACTGCAGCGCGGCTCCTGGAGGCGGGTGAGTCCTGGAGGATCCTGGCGGATGCGGGAGCTCTCTCCTCCGACGCCAGTGGATTCTCAGCGTTTCCTGAAGCCCTGGGTCGAAGCCGGGGCTCCGACCTTGGGGGTCTTCCTCCGAGACTGGGTTCGCAGCCAACCCGCGACCTCGTTCGCTGGATCGCCCTCGAGGAGGCACATGGTCAGCGACTGACCGAGACGGTTCTTCGAATCGTGGAATCGCCTTCGCTCTTGGAACGGGTTGAGCTTCCGAACCTGGCCTACTGGCTGAGTTGGCTCTCGAGCAGATCGAGCAATTCGGCTAGGGAGAGAGTGTTGGCGGGTCTAGCTGTGTGGGTCTCCTGTCGCATCAAGCCGAGCAAGTGGCTCAAGGAGTCGGAGATCGCGACCCTCCGATCGCGCTACGCTGTGATCAATCAAGGGTTGCGGGGGGGCCTCGTTGAGGGCGGAGCTCCGATCTATCGCCTCCAAATCGCCTGGCCCAAGCTCCTCGCTGGGGTTGTTACGAACTCTGCTTCCCCCGGCGCGGACACGAGCGCCAGTCAAGCGCTGGGCGAACTCGAGAGGCTCCCGAGTTGGCTGGCCAACGAGCCCTTGCTCCCCAAGGTCCTTGAGGCCTACCCCGTCTTTCGCAAGGCCTACGAGAAGGCCGAGCGCGAGAGTCCCCCCAAAGAGCAGAGGTCTCCTCCGCGCTGACGCGGTCTGCCGCCTGCGCCCGGCGCCCTCAATCCCTGGGGAGGACGGTCAGCGGGACCTTCGCCCGGACGCCCTCGCGATCCAGGGTGATCTCGACCTTGGCCCCCGCATGGAGGAGTGCCGTCGCTGCCCGAAATGAGAGCAGGGTCGGCGTCGACTTGTCCCCCACAGACACGATCACATCGCCCTTTCGAATTCCGGCTCGGGCGGCGGCGCCCCTCGGCGTGACCGCGACCACCTCGACCCCCCCAGCCCGGGCCGACTGGAAGCGCGGAACGACGACCCCCAGGCTGCCTGGCTCGAGTTGGTCCCCGCGCTCGAGCCCCGGCAGGGCACCCTTCACGAGGTGATAGGGGACGTAGAACCCAACCCCGCTTCGGGCCCCGAGGCGCTCGTGGACGTGAACCGCGATCCCCAAGAGCCGGCCCTCGAGATCGACGACGGCCCCGCCAGTATTGCTGGCGTCGATGGCGGCGTCGAGTTGGTCAGCGCGACCTTGGAAGCGATCCACTGCTGAGAGGATCCCAAAGGTCGCCGTGGGGCTCCTGCGGCGGAGCGGCGTCCCGAGCGCGAGCACGAAGCTCCCGACTTGGCGGGCGCTCGCGGGAGCTGGGGCCAGGGGCGGAGCCTCTAGGCCCGGCGCCGCGAGGAGCACCAGCCTTAGCCGCATGTCCCGTCCGCGCAGGCGAGCCGGAATCGCTTGTCCCTTGCTGTCCACGACGACCAGGTCGTCGAGCCCGAAGACCTCTACGTTGAGTGCGCTGGTGACGACCAAACCTGGGCCGACCACGACTCCGCTTCGTCCCCGGCGCGGGCCTTTGGCAGGCCGAACCAGGACCTGGCTGGGGGCGGCTCGTTCGACCGCGTTGGCCAGCGTCCGTGAGAGCGCAGCCGCCGGCGGAGGCGGCGCCTTGGGCGGCGCCTCTTGCCCTCGCGCTAGGACGAGGAAGGCACCCAGCGCTGGGACCGCCAACACGAGCGCTGGACGGAGCCTCTCGGCGAGGGAGCGCTGGGCGGAGGCGCTCACGGCTTTAGCTCCAGGCTCAGCGTCTCTTCGCCTCGAGTCACTTCCAGGCTGTGAGGTCCCGCGCCTGCGAGGGCCAAGCGGAGCTGAGTGGTGCTCTGGATCGCGCGGCCACCGACCTTGGCCAGGACGTCACCCTTCTCGAGCCCGGCGCGCGCGGCGGGGGTTCCGAGGCCTACGCGGACGATGGTGACTCGCCCCTCGACTTCGCGGGCTTGAAAGCCCAGCTTGGGCCGACTCCAACCTGAGAGGGTCCGCTGACAAGCCTCGGCCGGGAGGGCGTAGGCTGTGAGGGCCGTGGCGCTCTTGCTGGCGCGGGTCGGGGCCTCGAGGCGCCGGTCTTGGGCCAAGGGAGCCAGGAGCCCGAGCAGGCGCCCCTCGAGGTCGAGGAGCGCGCCGCCCTCTGAGCCCGGGTTCAGGGCAGCGCTGGTCAGGAGCACCTCACCTGCGAACGCGCTCTCGCGGACGTCTAGGCGCGTGCGTCCCTCGACGACGCCGAAGGTCGCGCTGAGGGCTCCTCCTCGCGCCAAGCCGAAGGGGTCTCCTACCGCCAACACGAGCTCTCCGGTCCGGAGCCCGTGAGTCCTTCGCCACTCGAGCGGCTTGCCTGCCAAGGGGCCCGTGGCCTCCAAGAGGGCCAACTCGGCGTCGCGTGACTCGCGGATCAAGCGTGCCCGTCGGGTCCTCCCGCTGGAGTCGGTGACCTCGAACTCGGGCTCGGTGTATGCCGTCAGCGCAGCGTGAACCAAGACCCGCCGCTCGCCGACAAGGATCCCTGTCCCCGCGCGACGGTCTGGGACTCGGCGGAAGAGTTCGCGTCGGACCGCGTCGCCACGCGGCGCGCCTCGCACGAGGCGAACCCTAACCAGGCCGGCGCGCGCTCGCTCCGCGACCCGTCGTAGCTCGGGGCGCGGATCGACGGGAGCAGCCTCCTTGGCTGTAGTAGAGCCCGACCAGAAGGCTACGGACCAAAAGGCGAGGAGGGCGCCGCCGCCAGCGAGGCAGCTCAGGAGGGCTCGACTCAGCGACCTCCGAACCACCCGATCGCCTCCTTGTTCACGTAGTAGTAGCGGCCAATCGCGTAGGCGCCGACGACTTGGCTATAGAAGTAGAACACGCTCGAGACGAAGCTCGAAAGCCCTCCTCGAATGAAGCCGGGGGCGAAGAACAGGATCATGCTGATGAGCTGCCCAACCAGCATTCCTATGAAGCTCAGGCCGACGATGATCCCGACCAAGGCCAGGTAGTCCTTGAAGCCAGCGCGGATCGCGCGGATCGCAGCGGGGTAGTTGAAGGCCATTCCGCCCGAGTCGAAGGTCACCATGATCAGCTGCGCTGCTGGCCAGTAGAAGTAGCCGGCCAGCACGAGGGGAATGAAGATCAGGATCATGATCACGAGCCCACCACCGGCGGCCATAGACGCCAGCGCGAAGCCCTGTGGAGGCTTGATGTGTGGCGGGAGCATCTTGCGGCTCCCGCCTCCGTCTCCGCCGCGCATCAAGTTCTCGAGGTCTCCGTAGAGCTGCTCGTCGTCGACTCCTGAGCCGTATTCCATGACGACCTTGCCCTCGGCGTTGAGGACGTAGACGACAGGCAGGGGCTTGATCCCCGAGAAGGCGCCGGGGAAGGTCCAATCGCTCGTCTTGAGGACCTCCAAGCCCTGAAAGCGGTTCGTGACATAGATCCCGTTGTCTCGGTTCCGCTTGGCTCGATTGAAGGTCATCTTCTGACCGGCCTTGTCGAGGGCGTCGCGGGCAGCTGCTTCGCGAGCGGCCTGGGGGTCGTCGGGGTCCTCTTCCTCCTCCCATTCCTCCGAGCCTCCGCCCGGACGGAGCCAGGGGAAGCGGCTCCGCACGATCCGCTCGTCCGGGTCGGCGTAGGTCGCATAGACCTTGACTCGACCCGCCATGGCTCGACCCACGCGGTCGAGGTCGTGGGCCTGGAAACCGGGGATTCCGCCGCTCCCGAGAGCGCTGGCGGCGCCCATGTCCGTGAACTCGACGGTGGTCATCGTGTCGTCGGCGTTGCTTCGGTTCAGGAGCCCGACCACGGTCCACTCCCCGCCCAAGGTGACGTCGGCGTCAGTGCCGGGCTCGAGGAAGACCGTCCCGCTCATGTCCGTGCCCTTAGGCACGTACCAGTCCTTCTCCGCCCGGCGGGCGTCGTAGGCGGACTCGCCTATGGAGAACACGGGGAGGGCTCGGGCCTCCTTTCTCTTGCTCGAGCCGAGCGCGCCCATCAGGAAGAACATCGGGACCAAGATCACGATCGCGGGCATCGCGCAAGCGAACCAGACCTGGATCGTGCGCCAGAGGTTGGCGATCAGGCCCATGTCGAAGTCGGGGAAGTTGGGGAGGTGATTTCGCCCGAGCGAACCGTAGCGCGTGCAATCGATCAGGAAGGTGATGGGGTAGGCCATGAATGCCAGTGCCGGCAGGAGCGTGAAGGGCGTCAGCGGAATCATGGTCGAGACGCTGACCATCAAGGTCCCCAAGACCAGCATCCCGATCCCGCCCTTCTCGACGGGGAGCTTGAGGATCCGCTTGATGTCCTCGCGCAGGAGGGGAACGTGGACCTCTTCTTCCGTGTGCGAGTGCTCAGCGAAGTGCTCGGCGCGGGGCGCGAATCTAGGGTCGTCGTCGTGAGGCGAAGGGTCGTCGACGGTGTCGGCGCCTGCGATCGGCCCGGCTGCGGCGGCGCCTGCGCCGATGGCCGCCCCGAGTGGAGCGCCCACTCCGCGTCGCGGGGGTCGTGGTGCCAGCTCTTCAGGCGGCTCGTAGGCGAACCCGCCGCCTTGTTGGCGCAGGTCGCGTGGGGAACTGGAGGGTGCCTTGACGGTCTCCCGCACGGGAGGCTCCCCGCCTGACGGGGCGCCGGGTGACGGGGAGCCGCCTGGGGGGGAGCCGGGTGGGGGGCGACGGCGAGCGAGCCCTGCCGGGGGGTCGTAGCCGGGTCCGCCGCCCTCTTGGCGAAGATCCCGGGGTGACCTCGAGGGTGCTTTGACGGGGCTCCCAATCGCGCTCTGGGGTTGCGCGCTCTTGGCGTCCTCCAACTTGGACGGGGCCAGCGTCGGCGCTTCGCCGCTCGGATCCGTCGGCGCAGGACCTTGGGCCGACGAGGAGGCTGGGCTGCTCGGCTCGGCCCTGGCTGCAGCTTCCTCGCGAGCCTTGGCGATCTCCTCTGGGTCGTAGGCCATGCTGCGGAAGTCGAGATCCTCGTCTGCGCCTCCTGGCGAACCGGGCGGGGTCGCGGCCTCGAGCGGGTCGCCGGCGGCGGGCGCGCTGGCTCGGAGGGCCGCGAGATCCTCCGGTGGAGCAGAGAAGGTGATGTCGCCTACAACGCTGGCCGAGGCCGCGGCTGCCTCCTGACTCGCCTGGTGGGCAGCGCTGGGCGGAGCCTCAGCTGCGGCTTGGGCTTCGCGCTCCGCCTTGCTCCGGATCCTGCGCCCGGTCGCTTTGGGGGCTGCTGGCCTGGGAACGGCCGCTGGGGGTTGCCGTCCGCTCGGGCCGCGGGGACGTTTGTCCGCAGCTGTCAAGATCAGCTTTCCCTGACAGTGCTCGCAGGGCGTCGTGGCGGGCTTCTGCTTGGGGAGCATGAAGGTCACGTCCCCGCAGGACGCACAGTCGCGTCCGTGACGCTCTCGGGTCGAGACGATTCGCTCGAAGTCTTCGGGGCTGAGGAAGCCCAACTCGTCGACCGCCGCTTCGAGGCTGGAACCGCTGGACTCAGCGCGCTTGACCGCCTCTCCGATTTGCCCTCGAGTTAGGAGCTTCTTAGAGCTCGCGATCAGTCGAAAGGAGATGTCCGCGCTGCTTGCCATGGCGGACATGGTAGAGCGCAAGGCCCACCTGTGAAACACCTTACAAGCAAGGTCGAAACCTATAAGGCGGTCGACTCCAGACGGTCAGTCCGTGAAGTCGTCGTCGAGGTCGTCGAGATCGAGGGTGAAGCCGCCCTCGTCGTCCTCGCACCAGGCCTTGAGCGCGTCGAGGGGATCGTAGAGACAGGGATCGCAGCGCGAGGAGATCAACTCCTCGTCTGAACCGAGCCGAATCACTAGGCGTTCGCTGGGCCGAATGGCACACCTCTCGAAGACTCCAGCCTACGAAAACGACGGCGACTCAGGCAAGGGCCTACCTGAGCCTAGTCGCGAGGCCCCCTTGTAAGCTCCCATTGCTCCCACAGGAACTCCGGGTTGAGGTCGGCGTAGCCCCGGGATCTCTCGAGATCTCTAGCGTGACGTGGCTCCATGGAGACGCAGGGAGCCATGTCGCGAAAGGCCTCGACCTCCGCTCGCGTCATGGGCCCCCGCCCCTCCAGGAGGACGATCAGGGCTGGCACGAAGACTGGAACCAAATCCGGACCCAGTCGAGCCACGCCCCCGGGCGGTCCAAGGCGCCACACGCCGTAGGGGTTGTGGCAGGCGTGTCCCCCGGGGTAGTTGGTATCCGGCCACCGCTCCAGGACCCTCCGTGGCGTCTCAGCGTCGGGGGAGAAGGTGTGACCCGAGAACAAGAGCGGGTCTTCTCCGACTTGGTAGCTGTTGAGGATCGAGGCCAGTTGGGTCAGCTCGGACCGGTCCTCCTCAGGAGTCCCTTCGGCGTCGAACTCGACGTAGAGGTCAGGGAGCGAGAATGCGTGCATTCCGCAGGTCTGGAGCTCGGTCTCGCCCCAGAGGTAGGCCACGACCGCGTTCTGCCACTCGTAGGGGCTCTCGTCCGAGAGGATCTCGATCCAGCGCTCGATCAGCCAACCCGCCTTGGACTCCTCGATCCGCATCGCGAGGGCGCCTGCGGCCTGCAGCGCTCTCAGCGCAGCCAAGAGTTCGAGGCGCCCCTCTCTTAAGTCCTCTGTCGACGTAAGCAGGAGCGCGCCCGGGGCGGAGTCGATCCTAGAGACCCCCTCAGGCGGCACGGTCCCGAAGCCGAAGGCCGCGCCGAACTCGCCGTCGTTGGGGATCCACTCGACCCCGAAGGCCGTTGACTCGGTCGGCCCCTGGAGCAGAGCGTCCTCGCCGAGGCTAAAGCCGGTTCCGCGCAGGCCCTCGCGCCAGCCCGCCAGAGAGGCTGGCGACCCAGGGACAAGAAGAGTCAGGCGCTGAATCGGTTCCCGCATGCCCTCAGCCTAGCCTCCCCGAAGAGAGCTCGCCCTCAGGTGGGGTCGCGGCGAGCCCCTACTTCCGGTTAGATCAGTGCCCTGGAGGACCCATGACCCACCCTACCGGCCTCGAACTCTTGGCTCACGTGACTCCCTTCCAGTTCCTCTCGCGAGAGCGGCGCGAGGAGTTGGCCGAGCGGCTCGAGGAGCGGCGTTATGCCCCAGGCGAGAAGCTGGTCGTCAGCGGCGAGCGCTCGCGGGATGTGTTCTTGATCGCCACAGGGAGTGTGGACTGTATTGACGATCGCGAGCCCCCAGAGGTCCTGAGCCGAATTCAAGCCGGTCACTACTTCGGGGAGCGCGCGTCCCTCTTCGATCGACCGCGCGAGGTCACGATCCGCGCAGCCGAGCCTGTCGTGGCCTACAGCCTCCCTGGTAAGGACTTCCTCGCCCTCGTAGACGAGGTCCCGGTGTTCGCTCAGGCCCTGGCGAGCGCGCTCAAGTTCAAGCAGGGGCTCTTCGTCGGCTACCGGAAGCTCTACGCGCGGATCCTGAGCCTCCTCGATCGCCGAGAGTTCCTCCTCCGGGACCTGACGTCAGCCTACGCCGCCCTACACCCCGCCCTCCATCCCAAGCTCCACGACGAGGAGATCGACACCGGCGCGCTGGGCTACGCCGTGGCGCGCCTCCCCGAGGCGGTCACGAGGACCTCGATCTACTACCTGACCAACGTCTTGGCGCCCATGTATCAGGACCCAGACTCGAAGTTCGACCGCGCTGACACCGCAGCTCGGCGGCGCTCAGCCTGGCAGCTCATGCCAGGCAAGACCTTGATCTTGCTCCGCGACGGCCTGAGCGACGTGACCGATTTCCTGACCTGCCTCTGCCTCTATGCCATAGAGGCGCGCAAGATCCGTCAGCGAGTCCGCGAGGGCGAGGTGCTGCGGGAGCTGCGGGATCTCTGCGAGGCTCCGGACCCAGCCCGGGCCCGGGCTCTGCTCGACCGTCTCGAGTTCAGCGCGGAAGAGCGCGCTGGGCTCCTCGAGATCTGGCCCGACGACTACTGGGTCCGCCTTCGCGACATTCTGCTCCACCACGAGGACGTGGCCATCGAGTGCGACAACGTCGTCGACGACTACAACTCACGGGCGTCCGAGATCTGGGTCCGCCAGATCACTAAGGAGGCCGCCGAACTCGTGGACCTCGAGGACCCGAACCTCGAGGTCCACGTCATCTCGTCCAATACCCACTCGGTCTCCAACTGCCTCTCGGCCTACTTGACGGAGCACGCCGAGGAGATCTTGGCTTGGGGACGCCGCGAGCGGTCGGACTTGGCTGGTGAGCCCTCGCCCGAGCGACCCTGGGGCGCGGGCTGGAGGAGCAAGGCCGACCTGGTCTATGTCACCGCCCGGAGCTACTTCAAGGCCCACCCAGAGGCCGAGGCGCTAGCGCGGGCGGCTGAGGAGAAGACCGGACGCTGCCACATGAAGGCTACGGCGTTCACGGGGATCGAGGTCCAGCTCTTCGACCTCCGTCGGCTCTGCCACGAAGAGACCGACCCCGAGGTCATGCTGCCCGCCTGCGGGCGACCCGTGCTCTTGATCAACGTCGACTACGCCTTCGGACAGCAGGCGACCGAGATCCTCGCGGCGCTCCTCTTCGCCTTCGGCGAGCGCGTCCGCTCTCTGAACGTCCTCGGAAAGGCGGGCGGGCTGGTCGGCCACCGTGGCGAGATTCTCCTCCCTCAGGCGACCCTCCTTCAGACCAACGACGAGCTCTACCCGCTGCCGAACCGTGATCTTCCGGGCGACGACCTCCGAGCCCTGGCGCCGGACATCCCCGTCCACGAAGGTCCCGTGTTGACAGTAGCAGGGACTCTCCTCCAGGATCGCGCCCTGCTGCACTTCTATCACAAGATCTGGAAGTGCGTCGGTCTCGAGATGGAGGGGAGCTTCTTCGCGCGGCAGCTGATCTCAGCGATCGAGACCCACGTGGCGAACCCCGAGATCAAGACGCGCTTCGTTTACTACACCTCGGACGTCCCCCTCGACCCAGAGGAGAACCTCTCGGAGTCCATGAAGCCTTGGGAGGGGGTCCCGCCCCTCTACGCGATTACGCGAGGGATCCTGAATCGAATCTTCCAGGCCGAGAGTTGACGCCTCACTAGGTCCAGTCAATGGCCTGGCGAAAGCGAACCCCCACCACGAGGGGAGGGAAGTAGATCGCCAAGTTCAGGAGCAGCGAGATCAGGACCACAGGCGCAGAGAGCCGGACACCCGGTGCCAGGTAGATCCGGGCCCCTGAGAGGGCTGCCATGGCCATCGGGACGTTCACGAGCATCACCAGGAGCCCGAGGAAGGCAGCGACGCCCACGCTGAGCTTGTTCTTGTCGCGGAGGCCGAGGCCGACGCGGACCATGGCGACGGCCACGACCCCGACGATGGTCGCTGGGATCAAGGCTCCGAAGCCAGCCTTCACGATGATCATGACCGCGTTGAGGCCGGTCAGGATCCCGAACACGATCATCCCCACGCCCGAGACCGAGAAGACCGTGTCCACATAGCCTGGACACGCGAGCTGAAACCCGCAGGACGCGCACTCGGTGGCGTCTACCTGGTGAGGCTCCTCACAAGCCGGGCAGATCGGATCCTCCCCCGCGGGAGCCTCCTCGACCCTGCGCTCGGTCCCCTCGGAGCGCTCGCGGCGCCTCTGCTTCGGGCGCTCCTTGCTCGAGCGCTCCTTCGCAGAGGGCTCCGATTCGCCCTCGCCTCCGGGGACCCGAAGCGCCGTGAGGCACTCCGGGCACTTGCCCGCCTTGCCCGCCAAGGACGCGGCGACCTTGATCTTGTATCTGCACTTTGGGCAGCGAAACCGGAGGGCTTCAACCTTATCGGGCATTCCTAGCCAAGCCTCCTGCGAAGAGCGCGCTCGTACACGCAGCCAGCCGCGCGGCGGCGGCTGGGTACATGCCACGAGCTGCGTCTAGTGAAAGACGCAGCCCGAAACCAAAGAGAACAGGGAGCCAACTTCCCGAAGGAAACCGAACTCCCTGTCCACTTACTACCTTCCAGCCCGAGGGCTGGAAGACTGCTTACTGACCGTAAACGATCGTGGTGCAGTCACCGATCAGCCCCAGAATGTGGCTGGCGTGGTAGTCGATGTGACTGATCTGGTTGATCTTCTCGCCCTCGGGACCGCGAGCGGCCTCGATCGAAGAGTCACCCGACGTGATCCAGCCAAGGATCGACGACTGGGTGCCACGGTTCGACTTGGTCGAGTTGACCTTGCCATCGTGAGCAACGACACGGCCCTCGTGACCGACGTCGAGCATCAGGCAACCCTGGATGTGACTCTTGTCAGGAACGGCGCAACCGGCCGCCACGAACGACGCGAAGGTCAGACCGAGAACAAAGTTGAATAGCTTGGAGCTCATCTGATCTCCCCTTTCATGTTTTTGTGGGGGTTTCCCACTTCCCAAGAGCGCGTAAGACTACCCAACACCTCTGACGGAAGCCAGCAGGGATAGCCTGTTTTTTTTGACCTTTTCTCGAGGCCTCCTGAGGCCGAGTTTCGGCCCACAGAGAGCTCAGAGGAGGTCGGGCGAAGCCCGCCAGACAGGCGGCTTTGCGGGGAGTGACCCTCGATGACAAGTCCTCCGAGAGGCGCTCTAGAGGTCCTCATTCAGACCCGTCTGCGACGATTAGGCCGATTGTTTTTTCGAGGACCGACCGCGTTTTCGGGTCTCGAGTGGGGTCGAAGGGCCACTCGAGGAGGGGCACTTCGACCTCCGAGAGTCGCTCATCGACCTTCCACTGAGGCAGATAGTCCTTCGGGGGTCCTTCATGACAGCGTCCGCTGCCTAGGTCGACGACCGTCGCGGCCGTGATCGCGAAGCGGTCCTCGACACGGAGGGGGAGGGCGTGCTTGGCGGCAAAGGCCCGCAGCAGGCTCTGGCGCTGGGCTAGGCGAGCAGGCGAGCCCTCGCGATAGCGCAGCACGACCTCCTTCCAGCTCCCGGCGGGGTCACGCCACTTCTCTGCCTGCCAGGCGCGGAGCCAGAGCTCGTCTGGGAGGTGGAGGGCCTCGGTCAGAGCCTCTAGGCCACGCAAGACCTCGGCCCGGACCACCGCGCGGTCTTCCGCAGAGGCTTCGCCTTTGATCTCCAGGAGGCCCAGGGTTCCGCGGGGCTGATCCTCCTTGTGCCCGCGAATCACGACCTTCTCGCCCTCACGGGCCTTGCGGTGGGCCGCCTTGCGCTGAGCCAGGGTGGCCTTGAAGGCCACGCTCAGCGGATCGATTCCCAAGCGGATCTCCAATCCCCGTCGCTCGCCCCAGAGCTCCCAGGGCCCGACTCCGACCAGCGGGGCGCCGCTGAATCCCTCGGTCTTAGCCCACGCTGTGACCTCGTCGCGAAAGAGCTGCCGGCCTCGCAGGGCCTTGAAGTCGTAGCTCTCAACGGCCTCGCGCCCGAGGACTGGGCGAAAGAGCTGAAGGAAAGGGGCCTGGGCGCGGCGCTCGTTCAGCGCCCACTCCTGCCACAGCTCGAGCTCCTCGGGGTCAGCTAGGGTGGGGTGCGCAAGGCGGATCCGAGCGCCCTCCTCGAGCTCTAGGGCGTCTCCGAACACGTCCTTGAGGGCAAGCTCCTCGTTCTCCCACTCGGCGCTGAACCAGCTGCGGCCGCCGGCGCTGACCTGCTCCCAGACCAAGCGAGGAGTCAGCGCGCGCCAGATCGGGTGGCCGGCGTTGAAAATGGTCCGCCAGGCGCGAGAGGACCACTCCCGCCCGTCGACCAAGGCAGCCTCGAGGCGCTCACATGCAGCTAGCCAGGCGCTCTGGACCTCGGCTTCAGCGCTCAGGAGGGCTCGCTCGTCAGCCCTGCTCTGGGGGCCCTCGCCTGGATCAAGTTCGATCCTCTGGAGGCCTGCCCGAGGGTGGAGCCCGATCCCGACTTGGCCGCCCTCGTCGAGGTCCACCACCGAGAGGCCAGTCTGAGGGTCCAGTCCGCCAGCTCGGGCGAGGAGCTCGGCCCGCTCCGCTGGTTCGAGTCCGAGCTCTTCCTCTGCGAGCTCGCGGAGTTCGCTCAGGCGGGTGACGACCTTGCGTCGCGTCAGGCCCTCGCCCCAGCGTTGGAAGAGGCGCAGTCGCTCCACCACGGGGAAGAGGGCGATCGTCTCGAGGGCGGCCAGGGCCAGGGTGGGCTCGCCCTTGCCGGCCCGGCGGGTCTCGGCAGCCAGGATCTGCGCGACAGCCTGCTGGACCGGGCCCAGGTCGGGGGCCAGGGCCGCCAAGGCCCTCAGCGCGCCCTCTGCCAAGCGGGCCGAGGTCCGGTCGCGACGCCTGGCAGGGACTCGGAGGCGGAGCTTGAGGAGCTGCTCTAGCGCTGCGCAGGTTTCACCGGGGCCCGCCGCGAGGGCCAGCTCGGTCCAGTCTGGCGAGCCGTCGCGGAGCAGGAGCTCTAGGGCGGCCAAGGTCCAGCTCGGCTGCGGGGCGACCTCGTGCAGCCGGAGGACCTGGTCCTGGACGCAGTAGCGGCCCTTGGCTGGCAAGCTGCCCAGGAAGGCCTCCGCCTGGTCCAGGTCGCGGACGAGCTCGAGGGTCGGCGGCACGAGGGCGGTGTCGGCCAGCTGCTCTGCTAAGCGAGCCAGGCCGCTCAGGAGCTCCTCTCCCGAGGCTGTCCTCAGGGCGCGGAAGAGTCCTGGGAGCGCGCCACGGGGCTTGGGGTCGTCCTCAGAGAGGGCCTCGCGCTCCTCGAGACGTGAGAGCTCTTGGTGGAGGTCGTCTGCCACGCTGAATCCTAGGACGCCATGAACATGGAGGGAGGAGGGAGAGGGGAAGAACGAGAGAAGCCCCAGCAGGTGTTCCCCGCTGAGGCCTCTCGCTGGTCGGCGTGCTGGCGAGCCGTCGCAGGTGCGACGACCGCCTTGGGACGGCTAGTAGGAGCTGTCCTTGAGGCGCAGGCCGCGCTCTTCGAGGCGGGCCTTGATCTCGTTGAGGGAGGTCAGGCCGAAGTTCTTGGCGCTCAGGAGCTCGGCTTCGGTGCGGCTCAGGAGCTGGCCGATGGTCAAGAGGCCGAGACGCTCCATGCACTTGGCGGAGCGGACCGAGAGGTGGAGAGTCTCGATCGGTTGATCGACGTCGCTCTCGGCGGGAGCCGCGGCCATGGCAGCGGCGGGGCTGCGGAAGCCGCCGTCCATCTTGCCTTGCCCGAGGCGGAGGCCCTTCTGAGCGAGCATCTGCTTGACCTCCATGAGGGAGGTCTCGCCGAAGTTCTTGTGCGCGAGGAGGTCCTGCTCGGACATTTGGATCAAGTCCCCGAGGGTCTTGATGTTCATCTTGTTGAGGCAGTTCCGCGAGCGGACGGAGAGCTCGAAGTCGGTCACGGGGATCTTGAGGATCGCGCTCTGGCGGTCGGCGCGACGCTCGCCCTCCTCGTCGTAGAACATGGTCTTCGAGGAGCGGGCGTCCTGGAGGAACATCACGGCGCGGGAGTGATTGGGGATCGAGGCCAAGACCTCGCGGTAGCACTCGATAGCTTGCTCGTAGCGCTGGTAGTCCTCATAGAGGCTGCCGAGGTTCAAGAGCGCGTTGGCGTAGGTGGGACGAGCGCCGCGGATCTTCTCGTAGAGCTCGATGGCGGTCTCTTCCTCGCCCCAGGTCTGGTGCCAGCGCGCGAGGCGGAAGAGCGCGTGGGGGTGCTGGGGGACCTGCTCGATGACCTTCTCGTAGGCCTCCCGGGCGACGGGGTACTCGCCGCAGAGCTCGTCGTAGAAGCCGCGGAGGAACACGGTCTCGACGTTGCCGCCGAAGCGCTTCTCGGCGGTCTCGAGGGCCGCGAGGCCCTCGTCGTGGGCGCCGGAGCGGAGGAGGGCGAACACGAGTCCGATCGCGAGGGGGACGGACTCGGAGTGGCGCTTGCCCGCGTCGGTGTAGCACTCGAGGGCTTCCGCGACTCGGTCGGTGTCGAGGAGGCACTTGCCGAGGAAGATGGAGGCCAGCTCGTGCTTGGGGTGCGCCTTGCGGAGCAGGTCCATGGCCTGGGCGGTGCGCCCGAGGATCATGGAGCAGACCCCGCGCTTCATGGCGTCCTCTGGCTTGTCCTCGCTCAGCTCCAGGATCAGCTCCTCGAGTTGCTTGGCGTTGACCTCGTTGGACTGAGCGGCGCGCCGGATCTGCGAGTAGGCCGCGAGGGAGAACTCGCCCTCGACGAGGGGCTTGAGATCAACAACGGCAGGAGGCGCGACGGCTTCAGTCATGTATTCCTCGGTATGGTCCGGGGTTAAGGGCGCGGATTCTGTGGGCATGCCCTCTGCTTGTCAACCGCTGGAGCAGGGTTTCTGGGCCACCTTGGCGACGCCGGGTTCCATTTTGAGACCATCGCCGGCTCCAAGCCCTCTGGCTCTCACCGCTCGGCTCAGTTGGGCAACATTTGCCCACTCCTCCTCTCCGAGACGCCACCCGGGCCTGGGCGACTCGCGCGCGGCGTGGTCTCGGGCCACCATGTGCAGCATGAGCAGTCACAACCCAACTCACATTTCGGCTGGCCTGGTCGGAGGCCTGGGCTTCGTCCTCCTGATCGCGGCGCCTTTAGACGCGGCGGATCTCTGGCTCGAGCCATTGCGCTTTCGGGCTGAGCGCGGCGAGGGTCGAATCGGAGTTCGGGCTCGGCTGGGCGACCCCAGGCGCTCGCGGCCGCTGGTTCGTCAGGCCAAGCGGACCGAAGGGATTTGGGTCCAAGGACCGCGAGGGTGGGAAGAGGTAGCGGGGGAAGAGGGAGACGATCCAGTCGGCCTCGTCCGCTTGCGCGGAGACGGAGCGCACCTGCTCGCCTATCGCGGGAAGCCAGGATTCGGACGGCTGGGCGGAGAGGGCTGGCTGCGGCTCTTTCGCGAGAGCGGCCAGGATCAGACCGAAGCCCCGACCCGAGTCAGCGGAGTCCGCTACCTGCGATCGGCCAAGTCGATCCTCCTGGCCGGCGCCCCCAAAGGTCAAGCCTGGACACGAAGGCTCGGACTGGAGCTGGAGCTGATTCCCCTCGCGGCTCCGCATGAGTTGAGCGAAGCCAGCAAAGAGGGAGTCAAGAGGCTCTCTCCGCTGCCCTTGAGGCTCGTCTGGAAAGGAGCGGCCCAGGCTGGAGTCGAGCTGCGGGCCTGGCCCCTCCAAGGAGAGCAGCTGCCAGAGCCCCTGAGCGTGGTGACCAACCAGCGGGGTGAAGCCTCGCTGCGCTTGACGCGCCGAGGACCCTGGGTGGTGTGCGCGACGACCCTCAGGAAGGGGGATCTCACCAAGTGGGAGGCCAGCTTCACGAGCCTGACCTTCTCGGCCGACGCCGCCCCGCCCGCGCGAGGCCCCGAGGCCTTGGCGGCAGCCCTGCGGACGGCGCGCCAGCGAGGAGTCCTCAAGAGCCTCTTGGGCACCCATCACTTCACGTTCAACCGGCGCCACTTCGAAGGCGGCAAGGAAGTGGGCGTGGACGAAACGCTCATGACCTACACCGTCAGCCTAGATCCGCCAAAGCCGGACGCGGCGAGCGGGAGCTTGCGGATCGCCGTCGACGTGAGTCCTCGAGGGACTCCGCATGGGATCGTGTTCGAATACGCGATAGACCTAGGGGATGGCAGGCTGCGTTGGCTAAGAAACAACGAGGGCCGCTTCACGCCGGAGCGAGGCCGCCTCGAGACAGCGCGGGGGCCCGCCCGTGTCGATCAGGACCTCCTCCTGCCCAAGGTCGTGGGCGTGTTCTTAGTCCCCATGCTGGCCCAAGCCCTCCCCGAAGCCCTTCCCGCTTCCTTGCGCTTGGTGGACCTGACCCCCTTCGCGACCCTCAGCAGGCCCCTGACCCTTCGGCCAGCTCGAGTCGGAGAGGACGACTACTCGGCGCGCTTCGAGACCTGGGTCACCGAGGAGGGACGCGCTCGCCCCACGACCCGGGTCAGAGCTGCGCGTTCAGGTGCCTTCCAGGGCAAGCTCGTAGAGATTCGAACCCGCTCCTTGATCGGGATCGACGGGCCTGTGGTGTCCCTTAACGACTGTCGTCGGATCTCTCCCCAGGCCTATCGTGACCTCTGGAGAGCTTGGTTTGGAGAGCGCAAGTGATCGCCTTCTGCCCCACTTGCGGCGCCGCCTGCGAGGAGCGAGTCCCCGCGGGCGACGACCATCCTCGCGCGGTGTGCACCGGCTGCGAACGTGTTCACTACCAAAACCCCAAGGTCGTGGTCGGAACAGTCCCCATGTTCGAAGGCCGGGTCCTTCTCTGCAGGCGTGCCATAGACCCGCGCCGCGGATTCTGGACCATCCCGGCGGGGTTCCTCGAGATCGGCGAGACGACTCAGGAAGGAGCACGGCGCGAGGCTCGCGAAGAAGCAGGCGTCTCGTTGGAGGTCGGCAGCCTCCTGGCCGTTTACGAACTGATCCATGTCCAGCAGGTGATGCTCGTGTATCGGGCCGTCCTCCCGAGCGCCGAACTGAACCCAGGCGTCGAGAGCCTGGAGGCCAGACTCTTCGAGCCCGACGAGATCCCCTGGGACGAGCTGGCCTTCCCGACCGTCAAGTGGGCGCTGCGCTACCACCACCAAGTGGGGGACGCTGCGACCTATCCTGTCCATCGCAACCCAAGCGACGAGCGCCTTCCACCACGAGAGCAGGCCTGAGATGAACGCCACCTCCCTCCACAAGCGCAGAGGCACCTTAGCCATGACCTGCCTGGTCGTGAGCCTGATCGCCCCGGCCTGCGCCTCTCCGCCCCCAGAGGACCCCGCCGCCACGCGCGAGATCCCCGCCTTCGAGATCCCGGCCCGCAAGCCAGACACGACCTACGTCCGGACCATCGCGTTCGGTGACTGGGGCACTGGGACCAAGAGCCAGAAGGCAGCCGCTGCGGCCATGGTCGCGCGGATTCAGCGAGCCGGGGGCGCCCCCAACATGATCCTGACCCTCGGGGACAACTTCTATCCGAGCGGCTCCAAGAGCGCCGACGACCCGATCTGGAAGGCCTACTACGAGAAGATCTACGCGGCCAAAGAGTTCAACGTCCCGTGGCGACCGACGCTGGGCAATCACGACTACAAGGGGTCTATCGAGAGCCAGATCGAGTATGGGAAGAAGAACCCCCGCTGGCAGCTCCCCTCGCGCTACTACAAGTTCAGCTACGACCTCGACGCTGGCCAATCCGTAGAGTTCTTCGCCATTGACACGACCCCCCTCGGGTGGCGCAAGGACGACACCGAGCAGCTCGAGTGGATCGAGAAGTCCCTCTCCGAGAGCAAGGCTCGCTGGAAGGTCGTCTTTGGACACCACCCGATGTACAGCCACAGCAAGCGGCCCTACAACAGGACCCTGATTCGGCGGCTCGAGCCGCTCTTCGAGAAGCACAAGGTCGACCTCTACCTCGCCGGCCACGACCACGTCCTCGAGCTGACCAAGCCCATCAAGGGCGTTCACTACGTCGTGAGCGGCGCGGGCGGTGGCCCCATGAAGGCCTACAAGGTCAGCTGGACTGACAAGAGCTACTACGCCGTGACCCGGGGCGGGTTCGTGTGGCTTCGGATCAGCAAGGACGAGCTCGTGATGGAGTTCTGCCGCATGAAGGGTGAGACCCAGTTCGCTCACACGCTCATCAAGGGACGCACGGGCGCCTTTTGAGCTCCGCTCCCCGAGCGGCGCGCGAGTCACGGGGCTGAGGCCGTGAAGCTCGACGGCTACGAGATCCTGGACGAGATCGCCCGGGGCTCTCAGGGGATCGTCTATGCCGCCCGCGACCTGAGCAGCGGGCGGAGGGTCGCCGTCAAGGTCCTGCTCGAGGTTAGCCAGGGTCTCCTGGAGCGCTTCGAGCGCGAAGCCGAGATCTTGGCCCGCCTGCGCCACCCCAACGTGGTCGCGATCCATGGCGCGGGGCGAGCCCAGGGTCGGCCCTACATCGTGATGGAGCTCGTTGAGGGGAAGTCGCTCCGCCAGTCCCTCACGGAGAGAGGAGCCTTCGAGCAGTCCGAGGCGGCCCGGATCGTTCGCGACCTCGCCCGCGGCGCGGGGCAGGCTCATGCTCGGGGACTCGTCCACCGCGACATCAAGCCGGACAACGCGCTGCTCCGTCCCGACGCGACCGTGCTCCTGACCGACTTCGGCCTCGCCCGCGACCAAGAGAGCGCGAGCGAGCTCAGCAAGACCGGCGTGTTCATGGGCACGCCGGGCTTCGCTAGCCCCGAGCAGGCCGCCGGCGAAGGAAAGCGCGTCGGTCCTGCCAGCGATGTCTACGGCTTGGGAGCCCTCCTCTTCGCTCTCCTCTGCGAGCGTCCGCCCATCGAGGGTGACCTCCTGGAGGTCGTCGTCGCGACCATCAGCACTCCCCCGCCTAGCCCGCGAGAGTTCAACCCAGCCGTCGACGCGGGGCTCGCCACGATCTGTCTCCGCTGTTTGGCCAAGCGCCCTGAAGAGCGATATCCCGACGGGTCGGCCCTCGCCGACGAGCTCGATCGCTTCCTCCAAGGCGAGGCGATCGCGGCCATTAGGTCGTCTGAGACGCCGGTCGCCCTAGCCGCTCTCGGCCTCCTCTGTGTGTTGGGCGTCGGCGGAGCTGCGCTCTACGCCATGACGCCCGCAGACCCTGCCCCGACGCTCGCGAGCGCTCTTCGGAGTCCCTCCCGAGCAGCAGCGTCGCCGCGGGAAAGTCCGCAGGAGACAGCGAGGCCGGGTCTGACTCCTGACCCGGCGCTCGAGCGCACCTTGAACCTCGTGCGCGCCAAGACTCGTCCCGACGAGCTGGACCCGGCCATCGAGATCCTCAGCGAGGCCCTCGAGCGAGCAGAGGGGGCCTCGAATCGGCTCCCCGCGGAGCGCTTCCTCGCAGACCTCTACACGCGCCGCGCAGACCAAGTCATGCAGCGGGGCCCTGCCGAGGTCAGCGCTGACCTCCGGCGAGCAGCTGCTCTCGACCCGACCCAAGCGCGTCGGGCGGCCCTGGCGGAAGCCATCATGCGAGAGGGGCTCCACATAAGCGGCGAGGCCAACTCGGCCGGCCGCTGGCCGAGCGCGCGCAAGCTCCTGCGCGAAGCCATGGAGCTCGCCCCGGGCGACACCCGCATGCCTCTGACCCTGGGCGAGCAAGCCCGGACACGCAAGGACTGGGAGGCGGCGGAGCTCGGCTTCGGGGAGGCCTACCGGAGCGAACCCACGTCCGTGGGTGCCATGGCCGGCTTGGCCCAAGCTCTGGGCCACCAGAACCGAGGGCGCGAGGGCCTCGTCGTCGTCCGTGAGTTCCTAAAGACCCAGCCCAAGAACCAGCGCGCCAGCGCAGTCTTGGGGCACCTCCTCTGCGACCAAGGCCGCTGGTCCGAGGCCCAGGCAGCATTCCAGGTCGTCGGCAACCGGAGCCTGGCCTACGAGGGAGCACAGCTCGGCCTGGCCTGGATCGCCCTCGAGGAAGACCGGCCGACCCGAGCCCTCGAGCTCGCGGCGAGGGTTCCCGAGAAGAAGTTCGAGGCCATAGCAATTCGTGGGTTCGGCCACCTCAACGCCCACGACTACGGACGCGCCCAAGGAGCGCTCCAGGGGGTCATGGACATGACGACTCCCGACGTCCGCCTGGCCTGGGCCTACCTCCGCGCGCTCTACGGAGCAGGCAAGCGAGAGGAAGCCGGGAGGGCAGTCGAGGCCCTCGCGCAGGGCGCCGCCATGGCCCCGACTCAGATCCTGTTCTTTCAAGCCAACCACTTCGCGAGGCTCGGTAAGCACGCCGAGGCCAGCGAGGCCTTTCAGCGTCTCTACGGAGAGCTTCGCCAGAGCCGCGATCCCTGGACGGCGATCCAAATGGGGAAGCACTTCTCCCAGTGGGGCCGCTATCACCAACCTGCCTTGGCCGTGGAGCTCGCCAAGCTCGCTGCTGCAGCTAGCCCGGACGACGAAGACGCGCAGGCCTGGACACTCGAGGCCAAGGGCCTGCTGCTCCAGCATCGCTATCCCGAGGCCCGCGAGTTGCTGGCGCGGGCGGCTCGGGTTCACCCAACTCGAGTCGACATTCACCACACCCTGGCTGGAGTCGAGGCGGGGGCCCGCCGCTTCGAGGCCTCCGTCGCGGCGGCCAAGCGTTGCCTGGAGCTCGAGCCGACCTCCGCCTACTCCGCCGTGATCGGCGCCGAGTCTTGCCTCGGCGCGGGTCGCTACGCCGACGCCAAGCCCTTCCTCGCCGTCTGCCTCCCTGCCCTGAAGTCCAACTCCATCCCCCGGACTATCCGCGCGGTCATGAACATTGAGCTGGGGGACCCGGACGCAGCCGAGGATGACGTGGCCTGGGCCATGAAGCGAGCCCCCGATCGCCCGCGGACTCTGCTCGCGCAGGGCGCCTTGCTCGTCGCGCGAGGACGATTCGAGGAGGCTCTGGCCCTGGTCGAGCCAGTCTCTAAGCGCCCCGACAGAGGTTGGGTCGCGGGCTATGCCAAGCTCCTCCTGAAGCGAATTCAGACCAAGAGTCGGAGGTGAAGGGGAGCTGCGGAGCCTGGGCGGCTCTCGCTCTCCTACTGGGCGGGTGCGTGAGCGAGCCGGTCGCGCCCAGAGTGGCGCGCGCGAGCCCTCAGAGTCGGAGCCTTCTGAGCGACGAGGCCCGCCGGGCTTTCCTCTGGGCCTACGCCCCGATCGTGCTCAAGGCCGCAGACGAGCGCGCCCCGAAGCACGTCGGGCAAGACTGGCTGACGAACTTCTTCTTCGACGGCGATCGTGACCTCGCGAACAACAAGGCCCGCTGGAGCCGCGAACTCCGCCGCTGGGTCGCCGGCGACGCCGCCCTCTCAGGCTGGGCTATTCGTCCGACGATCTACTCCGCCTTGATCGAGTTCGCCGACGCCGGGGGCGGCAAGAGCCTGGTCCTGCTCTACCACCTCTATCACGCCAAACAGCAGGGCTCGATCCATGACTGGGAGCGCGTCGAGCTCCGCTTGGACGAGGTCGCGGGCGGGCCGGGACGCGGCGAGCGGGTCGCGTACGCCCTCGTGACCGAGCACTCGACCCACCGTCGCGTCGAGAGCCCACCTCCAGGGCAGAGGCTCGTGGTGTGGCAAGCCCCCTGGTCCAAGGGTGGCCCTGCGCGCAAGGCCGAGCTGCGCGCTGTCTCGAGCGACCTCACCCAGCTCTCAGCCGAGGCCCCGGCCGAAGTCGAGGTCTCAGGCCTCGGTCCCCAGCCCTTCCACTATCTCTTCGCGCCTCCCGGAACCGCGGCTCTAGGACGTCAGGTGGAGACGATCGGGCAGGAGCGGGCGCGGGAGCTGGTCGCCGTCGGTGGCCGGCCTCAGACGGGCGAGGTGCGAGTCCTGGCCTATGAGCTCCAAGACCTAGCCGACGTCCTCCCGACCCACCTCGACCCACGCTCCTGGCGAGACGAGGTCCGAGTCTCCCTCGAGACTCCCGTCCGGGACTCCGCGGGTCGGGTCACGATCCCCGCTGGTGAGACGCGCTTCCTGTTCCGCGCCCGCGACACCCAAGACCCTGGCGAGGCGCGCAAGGGCTACCCCTGGAAGCACTGGTTCTGGGGGACCTATGCCCTAGGCGGGAAGGGCTGGACGCGAGAGTGGATCGAGGGCCTGGCGGGGCCCCTTGCCCAGCACGACTACTTCGCTCACGACGGAGGTCCCGAGCGCTCGGGGCAGTGGCTGCGGCACGAGAGTGGCTGGTGGCGGGCTTCGCAGGGCGGCTGGGACGGTCGCTGGCAGGGGCTCTTCCCCGACTGAGCGCCCCGAGGTGGTCTAGATCCGGCCGAGGGCCTTCTGCGCGACGCCGACTGCGTAGCCGACGGCGCCCACGACGTTCCGGGCCACGATGACGGGCGGGTAGAGGAGGGCTGCGGGGTCCTTGCGCTCGACCAAGAGCCGGATCGCTTGGGGCGTCTCGATCAGGAGCGCGAGCCCGAAGAGCGAGGGCCCGACGCCGATCAGGACCCAACCTCCAGGACCGGGGACGAGGATCCCGGCGGGGGTCAGGGTCACGGTGCAGGCCGTAGCCAAGGCTGCCAAGGCCACGTGGGCAGCGAGGAAGCGATCTGCGGGGTAGAGGTCGAGCTCTTCGTTATGCACGCGGTAGCGGGCGTAAGCGTATTGCCGCTTGAGGTAGCCGAGGCCGGTGGTCTTGTAGTGGTGCCGAACCCTGGCTCGCGCCTCGTAGATCAGGCGCCGGCCGACCTTCGCCAGGCGGGCGTTGAAGACTGAATCCAGGCTGGCGTTGAGGAGGCGCTCGTCGAAGGGGCCGGCGATCTCGAAGGCCTCGCGTCGATAGACGACGTTTGCGCTCGTGAGGTGCTTGGCCTCGCGGGGCTTGGTCTTGAACTTGCGCTCGATCTCGTAGCCGGCCAAGCGTGCGATCCAGGAGTCCTCCGGTGGCGTCTCGAGGTAGCCGCCGACGGCCCACACGCTCTCGTCCGCCTCGAGGGTCTCGAGGCAGCGCTCGAGCCAATCGGGGGCCGGCTCGACGTCGCCCTCGACGATGGCTATGTAGCGCCCCCGCGCCGCCCGGAAGCCGACGTTGAGGGCGCTGGCCTCGCCGCCGTTTTGCTTCTTGAGGACCTTGATTCGAGGGTCGCGCGCCGCGAACTCGTCCGCGATCTGAGCTGAAGCGTCGGGCGAGCCGTCGTCAATGACGATCACCTCGTAGCTCCGCTCGGTGGTCTGCGCCGCGATACAGCGCAGGGTCTCCGCGAGGGTCTCCTCGTTGGCGTAGACCGGGGTCACGAAGCTGACCTCAGGGGCCGCGGTGGCGACGGCCGCGCCGCCCAGAGTCTTTGTGTTGCTAGCCGGGTCCATGTTCGGAATCTACCTCACGTCGCCAGCGTCGCTGGGCGGCGCCTCTTCAGACTCGGCGTCTTCTTTCGGGGCGGGCGAGACCTCGCCCTCAAAGCTAGGGGCCCTGTCCTCTTCGCTCGTGATCTGAGTCTCTGCGAGGTCCGCCAGATACCCCGGAGTCAAGGTAGCTGCGGCTAGCGGGATTCCCACGCTCGAGCTGGGTGCAGGCGAGGGGGGGTTGAGCGGGCTCATGGAGGGCGTCTTGACGATCGCCGGGCTGGGTCCAGGCGTTGAGCTGGGGGGCGGAGTTGGCGGACCGCTCTCGTTGCCGGGGAGCAGCGCCGTGTCGGCTTCAGACGCCGGCTCTTCGACGATCGACTCGTCGTAGGCCGGCCCAAAGCGCTCGGTCAGGGTCAGCTGCGAGCCCGGGCGGCCCGGAGAGGGCACTCCGGGGATCGGGGCGTGAGGGTCTAGGGTGGCCGCAGGCGGCGTCGCAGGCGCAGCACCGAACACTGCGGGCGCAGGGCGAGAGAGGCCCTCGAGGGGGGGCGCGCTGACGAGGTGGAGGTCCTGCTGGGGGAACGCGATCACGATCCCCTCCGCCCTAAAGGCCGCGTCTATGGCGCGGTGGAGCCGGTCGACGACCTCCCAGCGGTGGGCGGGGTGCGCGACCCAGACCCGGAGCGTGAAGTCCAGGCTGCTGTTTCCAAAGTTGAGGAAGAGGGCCTGAGGGCGCGGGCGGCGCAGGACCTGGCGATCGCGCCGGGCGCAGGTCAGGAGGAGGCGACGCGTCAGGAGGACGTCGCTCCCGTAGGCCACCCCGACCTTGATCGCCATTCGGAGCGAGCTGTCCGAGAGGGACCAGTTGATCACCTGCCCGGTCACCAACTCGCGGTTGGGGACGATCAGCTCGCGGTCGTCCTCTTGTCGAATCGTGGTCGCGCGCATGCGAAGTCGCGTGACGACACCCGTAATGTCTCCGATGGTGATCTGGTCGCCGACGCGAACAGGCCGCTCGAAGAGAATGATCAAGCCCGAGACGAAGTTGGCGAAGATCTCCTGGAGTCCGAAGGCCAAGCCGAAGGTCAGCGCCGCGGCCAGCCACTGGAGGTTGTCCCAGCCGATTCCTATCGCCGTGGCGCCCGCGCTGACGCCCAGGAACACGATCAGGTAGCGGGCCACAGTGGCCACGGCGTAGCGAGCCCCGACGTCGAGTGGGAGCCGCGGGAGCAGGACCAGCTCCAAGAGCGCGGGCAGGCTCCGAGCCGCAGCGACGGTGAAGAAGAGCAAGATCAGGGCGAGGCCCAAGTCCGCGAGGGTCACGCGGGAGGGGAGCGCGGCCGAGGTCACGGTGGGCGTGGCCGGCAGGAGCCCAGGGCTGAGCGAAGGCGGCGCGTCCTCCCCTGGCGTTCCGCTGGGCGTCGCCTTGGGTTCGCTGGAGTGTCGATCGTGCTCGCTGCCCTCGAGGGTCGGGTAGCGGACGTCCTTGCTGGCCTGCTCCAGGACCTCGATCCGCGGCCAGACTTGAACTCGATCCAGACGCTTGAGGGCAGGGAGCACGTCGCCCCAGATCAAGTTCAGGCCGATCAAGAGGAGCAGGCCCGCGCCGACTCGGAACAGGTGGCGGAGCTGCCCGTCGAGGGCGTCGATCTCGTAGTGATCGTCCGGCTCCTCATCGACGGGGAGGCCCTCGAGCTGCGAGCGGCGCATGGCCTCCTCGCGCTCGGCGGCCTCCTCGGCGCGGGCCCGAGCCCGGCGCGCCTGCGCGCTCTCGATCCAGAGGCTGAGCATGCCACCCGCCAAGAGCAGCCCCAGCACGAGGCCCAGGGAGGACTTGAGGCTCTCGTCGAGGCTGGTGGCCGTGAAATAGAAGCCTCGCAAGGCAAGTCCGGCGAGGACGAGCGGCGTGACGACGGCGATCCCGACCCACACGTAGCGGAACCGAGCCAGCCAGGACTCGCCATTGGTCTCGAAGAAGGGAGCCAGGGTCGGGCCACCGGGGCGGAACACGAGCGCCAAGAAGAGCGCCAGGGCCAGCTCACCGACCACGAAGGACAAGCGCCCGAGCGAGTCTCCGTAGGCGTTGTCGTAGGAGGGCTGGTCGTCTAGGGCGACGACGAAGAAGGTCGCGCCGACCTTGAGCACGATCAGCCACAGGAGGTGACGTCGGACGTAGCGCAGGCCAGCTTCGCTCCAGCGGAGGTGGACTCCTGCCAGGCCGCGGGGGTCTAGGAAGCCGCGCGTGAGCAAGAGTCCGAACAGGAGGAGGGCTGAGGCTTGGAGCGCTTGGCCTGAGGCCAGGCTGACCACGAAGGTCTTGCCGGGGACCGGCACGACAGGGAGCAGGAGCGTCGCGCCCAAGAGCCAGAGTCCCAGGGGAAGGGGGAGCGCTCGGACCATGCTCAGGATCGCGGACCGGATCCCCGGCTGGAGCCGCGCCTCGGGATCGATCTCGCTGTCCCGATCCCGCACGAGCTGAGTGTGGGCCGCGATCGCCAATCCGCTGGCGGTCAGGAGCGCGATCAGGAAGGCCACTAGGAGCCACTTCCGCTCGCTCCTGAACACCTCCTCGGAGGCGTCCTGCCAGCCTGGCGAGGTCAGGAGCCACTTGGCCGCGTCGCGCACGTCGCCAGGGTTGGGGACCCCGCCGCCTGCGACGCTGGGGACCCACAGGATCCGCTCTTCGACGTAGGAGCGGTATTCGCGGTTGGCTTTGACTTGTTCGCTGATCAGGTGGTCCAACTCGACCAAACGCTGGAAGAGCGTGTTCGCGGCTCGGATCGCGTCTCCTAGCGCGGCCTTGCGTCCTTCGAGGACGCGTATCCCCACTCTGCGCAAGACCTCGCGGTCGACGCCGATCCCGAGCGGGATTCGCTGCAGGAGCCCCTCGAGCTCGAGGGTCGGGTCCTGGAGCGCGTTGCGGGACTCCTCGAGGGTGATCAGCTCGAACTGGACCGCCGAGAGGCGCTCTTGGATCAGCTCGTGGTCACGGACGAGCTCGGAGGGGTTGTCGAGACCTTTGAGCTGGTTGCGGAGGACGAAGCCCATGGCTTCGGTGACCCCAGCCGCGTCGACCTTTCTACGTACGATTCGGAACGAAGCCCTCTGATCGCTGAGCCGGGTCCTGACTCGGCTCAGGCGGGCCTCGGTCTGGGTCAGCTCGGCGCCGAGGGCAGTACCGACCTTGGTGTAGCGAGCCAGTTGAGCCGCAGCCTCTTGGATGAGAGGGCTCTGGCGCGCCTCGCGCTCGAGGCGGCGGGCCTCCTCCTCACGGGCGACCGCGTCGAGTTGACGTCGCTCGGCGACGGCCTTCTGGAGCGTCTTGAGCGCAGCGTCGAGGCGAGTCACCTCTCGCTTGGCTGCGCTGAGGGCCTCGGGGAGGAGCTCGCGCCGTTGATCGAGGTATTCCTGCTCCTCTTGGGCGGCGGTGATCTCGGCCTCGACGGCCTTGAGTCGCGCGCGGCGAAGCAGCTCTAGGGCCTCTCGCAGCTGAACTGGCCCCTCGCTTGGGGCTACGCCCGAGACTAGGCCCCGCTCGTCCCGCTTGAGGCGGGTCAGGAGCTCGGTCAGGTCCGTTCCGCGGGAGGTCCGCTGAGCGATCTCGGCCTGGATCCGCTCGATCTCCCCCCGAGACTGCGAGAGCGCCTCGCCGGCTCGCTGACTGTGGCCTTCCAGCTCCGCTAGGGCGGCGCCCTGGGGAGGGGTGAAGTCTGCCCCGCTGGACTGGGTCGAGGCGCGCAGCTCCTTGAGCTGTCGCTTGGTCTCCTCGCTCTGCTGCTTGAAGGCGAGGGCCCGCGCAGAGGCTTGCGTGGCGCGCTCGAGCTCGCTGAGGGCGTCCTGGTAGGTCCGCGTGGCCGCGGTCTTGACGCCCTCCTCGACCTCGGCGCTCCCCAGGGCCGCGATCCGAGACTGGATCTCGGCCACGGTCAGAGGAGGCCCACCCTGAGCGAGGGCGGGCTGGACGCCCACGAACGCGCTCGCCGCGACGCAGAGCGTCGCGACGAGTCTCAAGAGGGCGCCGATCCAACGTCCCCTAGGGACGCTGGCGCGCACGTTGTCTCGTGCGCGGGTCAGCTACTTGGCGCTGACGCGCTCGACGGTGTAGCCCTCAGCCTTGAGGAGCGCCAGGATCCCCTTCTTGCCGGGGTAGTGGAGCGAGCCGACCGCGAAGAAGTAGGTCTTGTCGGGACTCTTGGTCAAGTGCTTCTTGATCTCGGCCGTCATCGTCACGTTCCGATCGTCGAGGAGCTTCTTCATGAAGGCCTTGGCCTCCGCGTCGTCGCCTTCCTCTTCCTTAGCGATCTTCTGCATCTCATCGAGGTCGCCCTTGAGGTAGGTCTTGATCAGCCTCTCGGTCGACTTCTCGCCCGACTTGGCGGCCTTCTCGAGCTGGTCGAGGCTGGCCTTGGCCATCTCCTTTTGCGCCTTCTCGCTCAAGGAGTCGAACACCGCCATCTGGTCTTCGAGCTTCTCGAGGCCGCCGACCTCCTTGCCCGCCTGCTTGGCCTGGTTGTAGAGCATGGAGTCCAGGGGCTGGATCCCGCTCTGGAGCTCGGTCAGGAACTCGAGCTGGGTCAGCTGGCTCGTGAAAGCCCAGGGCTTCATGCGGAGGAAGGGTTGGATCGGGAGCCCGCGAGCCGCGAGCATCTTGGTCGCCCGATCGACCTGGTCCTGGCCAATGATCCCGGCCAGGGTCTTGTCGGCGGGCAGCATCATGTGCTGCATGGCCTTCATCTGAAGGCTCGGCTCGAGGGCCAGCTCGCAGTAGAGGGCGTCGGCGTCCTTGATCGCCTGCTTGACGGGGCCCGGCAGGTCCAGGACGCGCTTGTCGGGGACGTGCATCGTCCCGAACAGGTAGCTCGTCTTCTTGGTGCCCTTGCCCGACACCTTCCACAGGATCAGCTTCCGCTGACCGGAGGTGACCTCTTGGCCCTTGGGCTTGGCCTTAGGGGCGTCTTGGGCCAGGGACAGGCCGGGGAGGAGGAGGGTCAGCGCGAGGGCGCAGGTCAGCTTCTTCATGGATCTCTCTGGTGGGAGTCTCGGTCTGGCGCCAAGGGCGCGAGGGTCTGGACCACGGGGATCCAGAGGAGGCGGAGATAATACGGAGCGAGGGCCAGATCGCCTCGCCCGGGATCGGGTTTATTGGTCCCGATTTCTCACGGGTATTCCCTTGGCCTGGCGCGGGGGATCCGTAGACTCAGCGCACGTTCAGGGAAGACGCCCTATGAAGCACCTCGCTTGCGGCCATAACGAAATGCGCATTCAGACCTACACCGAAGCCTATCGGTGGGTGGTTCAGTGCGGCGTCTGCGGGGCGAACGAGACCTGGACCCAGCGCGAATGGCGCGAGACGCTCCTCGTTGACGAATCCGCGGAGGGCCCACCCCTCCTGGTCTCCAACGAAGCCGACCCTCAGCTGGCCGGCGTGTAGCCTCAGGCTTCGGCCTTCGTTCTTTCCGCATTGCCAAGATTTGACCGCGCGACCCTTCCGGGTCAGGGTAAGTCCGTGCCACACCCCGACGACCTCCGCTTCCTGCGGCACGCCCAAACCAAGGGGCTCCTCGACGAGGAGCGGGCAGCCTATTGCCGTCAGGTTCTGAGCGAGAGCGAAGCCGGCGGACGCCCTCAGCGAGCAGCGCAGGTGATCATTCGCGAGCGGATCATGGCCAGCGATCACGTGGCCGCGATCCTCAAGGAGATCCGCGACGTCGCGACCGCGACCCAGGCCGTCGTCGGCGAAGAGACCTGGGCCGGCCAGCAGATCCAAGCCGAGACCGCTCCCCCGGTCGAGCCCGGAACCGTCGTCGACGGGTTCAGCGTGGTCCGCGAGCTCGGGCGGACCGGTTTGTGGTCGACCTACGAAGCGACCCGAGGCGGGAAGCGCTTCGCCCTCAAGATCCTGGCTCCCGCGGTCACTGTCTCGGCGGACGTCGTAGGTCGCTTCCACGCCGAGTCCGAGCGCGCTCAGACCTTGGACCCGCACCCGAACCTGATCCCGGTCGCCGCCTTCGGCCAGACCCAAGGCCTCCACTACCGAGCCAGCGACTACGTCGAGGCCAAGTCTCTGGCGGACTTCATTCGCCCGGGTCGCCTCGCCCCCAAGAAGTGCCTCGAGGTGTGCGCAGCCGCGGCCGAGGGCCTCGGCTACCTCCACTCGCTGGGAATGGTCCACCGCGACGTCAAGCCGAGCAACATCCTGGTCGGGAGCAACAAGGCTGTCTACGTCATAGACCTCGGCCTGGCGAAGGACGCTGCTCGCGTCGACGGGTCCTTGGTCCAGGTCGGCTTCGCCAAGCTGATCGGAACTCCGGCCTACATTTCGCCTGAGCAGGCTCGCGGTGAGCTCGAGCAGATTTCGACCGCCAGCGACGTCTACTCCCTCGGCGCCACGATCTTCAGGGCCCTGACCGGGCGCTATCCCTTCGCCTTCAACGCCTACACGCGGACGATTCAGGCGATCGCCATAGGTCCTGCGCCTCAGCTCGCCGCGCTGCGCCCTGACGCTCCGGCCTCGCTCAACGCGTTGGTCCTGGCAGCCATGGCCCAGGATCCCGGCGCCCGACCCACCGCCGCTGAGTTCGCGGCGGATCTCCGCGGACTGCTGCAGGTGGAGCGCTTCCTGATGCCCCCAGGGCCGCCCGGAGCCGCGGTCTGAGCAGCCAGCGCCACTCGCTCCTGGCTTGGACCTGTGCGCTGGCGCTGCTCTCGGGCTGCGCCTCGGAGCCTGCGGAGCCCCCTGCACGAGCAGTCACACCGACGCCAGCTGCCGCTCCAGCAGCGAGCCCCGCTCCAGCGGCGAGCCCCGCTCCTCCGGCGCCAGCTGCGACGCCCTCACGAGAGTCAGAGGCCCTGGCGCGTGCCGAAGCGTTGGCAGCTAGGGGGCGAGCGTCCTACGAGGACTTCGTGCGGGCTCGGCGAGCAGGGGCGGAGGAGAGCGAGATCCAGGACAAGACCCGTCAGGCCAAAGAGGATCTGCACCGCGCGCTGGACGCCTACAACGAAGCCCTCGACCCCCTCCGCGACGACGAGGGGCTCCTCCCTCGCGAACACGAGGGGCACGAGGCAGCGATTCAGCAGGCGGCGACCTACCTCGTAGACCTCGAGAAGCAGGCCAGGAGTCGGTAGGTCCCAGGCCTGGCTAGTTGGGCAGGGCTGCCTTCAGCCGGGCCAAGGTCTCTGGGACCAGCTCGTGGGCAGCGTGGCTGTGGCGCGAGAGCTCGACGGCCACCAAGGACTGGAAGTCCAGCTCGACGAGGGCCGCGAGGGTCGCGGGCAAGTCGAGGTCGCCTTCCCCTAGGGGGAGGTGCTCGTGGACTCGCGCCGGCGCGTCCTCGAGGTGGACGAGGGTCAGGTGGCTAGCCTCGGCCCGGAGGGCTTCGGGCGGCGTTCCTTCCTCGGCGCACACCGAGACGTGGGCCACGTCGAGGGTCAGGCGCAACTCAGGGAGCTCCTCGCGGAGCTGGTGATACTCGGCCAGGGTTTGAACCCAGTGGCCAGGCTCCGGCTCGAGGGAGACGGGGATCTCAAGGGACTCCGCCAGCTCGCACACCTCGCGCAAGCCCTCGACGAGGAAGCGCCAAGCGTCGTCTGGGTCGACGTCGGGGTCGCGGGGGCCGGCCGCGAGGTTCACGACCTCGGCTCCCAGCTCAGCTCCGATCTCGACGGAGCGGCGGAGGAGATCGACTCGGCGCATGCGCCCGAGGGGATCGCGGTCAGCCAGGTTGGGGCGGTGCTTGCGGCGTGGATCTAGGAGGAAGCGCCCGCCGGTCTCGATCACGCAGGCCAGCCGGGCCTGACGGAGCCGTCGTCCGACCCCGGCGATCAGGCTCGGGCCGGCCTCGAGGGGGTCGAGGTGGCAGGGGTCGAGGGTCAGCGCCACGCCGTGGTAGCCGACCTCGCCGAGGAAGTCTATGGCGTCGTTGAGGCGGTGCGACTGAAGGCCGTTGGTGTTGTAGGCAAAGCGGAGCACTCTTCTCCCGTCCCGGCGGCCGAAGGACCGCAGGCGTAGCCTCTTATAGCGGAGGCCAGGAGGTCCGAGAAATCTGAAACCAGGCGCGCAGGGGCCAGGTAGAGGGGAGGACTGGGGCAGCCGAAGCGCAGGAGGTCAGCGTGCGGACTCGGATCATGGCGAGCGGATATCTAGTGACGGGAGCCTTCGGGCTCTGGTGCTTGGCGGCGCCGGCGCCGGCCCATGGGCAAGACGCGTTCCCTCAGGAGCTGCGCCAGAAGTTCAAGGAGCTCGACCGCGACGGCGACGGGAAGCTGACCAAGAAGGAGCTCGGCAACGACGCCGCCTTCGCCCGCGGGGACGTGAACCAGGACGGGAGCCTGAGCCCCATCGAGGGCTATCGGCTCCACCTGATCCAGACCGGCAAGGGGCTGGGCTCGACCCAGCGCCTCGTGGACGGGTTTCACAAGGCAGACCTCGATAAGAGCGGCTGGTTGAGCCTCGACGAGTTCCCGACCGGTGGGGGTGACTTCGCGGCCATGGACCGCGACAAGGACGGAAAGCTGACCTTGGCCGAAGGGGTCCGCTATCAGGTCGCGCTGGAAATGGCTGAGTTCATCCTCGACGAGGACCTCGACGGCGACGGCAAGCTGAGCGCCGACGAACTCCCCAAGACGACGCAGCCCTTCATTCCCCTCGCTGACCTCGACGCCGACGGCAAGCTGAACGAGAAGGAGCTCTACGGCATGGTCGTCGAGTTCCGCCTCGCGATCCTCGCGGCCAAGGAGGAGCGGAGCGGAAGGAAGAGCCAGCCGAAGGCGGGGGCAGAGAGTCAGCCCAAGGCTCGAGAGAAGACCCAAGCTCGCGCCGAGTCCTCCCAGGGAGGGAAGGACGTCGTCAGCCGACTTCAAGACGCCTTGCCCAAGCTCGACGCCAACGGTGACGGGAAGCTCCAGGCCGACGAGGTCGTCCTCAGCAAGACCCTCCTCGCGAGCCTCGACCGTGACGCGGACGGGGCCCTCGACACAGCCGAGCTCCGCTTGGCTGCGGGTCGACGGGATCGCCTCGTGGCGCGCGCGCGCGGGATCGGCAAGCGCTTGGTCGGGGCCGGCCTCGAGGCCAAGCTGATCGCGATTCAGCCTGAGCTCGAGGGCCTCCTGGCCGCCGGAAGGATCCGGGAGGCTGAGCTCCTCGTGGACGAGGTCGAGCTCCGCTTGCTCCGGGCGAAGCAGCGCTGAGCCTCTCGATCCAGTAACGTCCTCGCCATGAGCGAGACGATCTTCAGCAAGATTATCCGGGGTGAGATCCCCTGCCACCGCGTCTACGAGGACGAGGCCGTCCTGGCCTTCCTCGACGTGAACCCGCTGAGTCCGGGGCACACCTTGGTGATCCCCAAGGAGGCCAAGGCGACCCTCGACCAGCTCTCCGACGAGGCCTCCGCTGCCATAGGGCGCGTGCTCCCCAGGATCGCGCGGGCGGTCCTGGCGGCGACCGGAGCGACCGAGTTCAACGTGCTCCAGAACAACGGGCCAGGCGCGCACCAGGCCGTGTTCCACGTTCACTTCCACATCATTCCCAAGACGGCCGAGGGCGGGCTGGGCGTGGGCTGGCAGCCGAGCGCCCTCGAGGGCGGCGAGGCCCTCGCGGCCAAGATCGCGGCCGCGCTCTAGCGCGGCCTCCAGCCGGTGACTTCCCAGGAGAGCTCCAGCCAAGAGCTGGCGCGCTACGAAGCGCTCGTGTCCTACGTGGACCGTGAGATCGTGCGTCTGACGCCGCGCCGCCGGGACTCCGCCGGGAAGGTCGCGGCCGCTCTGGCCTTCAACGCCGCCCTCGGAGATCCCCAGCAGCGCTACCCCTCGATCCAGGTCGCCGGGACCTCGGGCAAGGGCTCGGTCTCGGCCCTCCTGAGCGAGGCTCTCCACGCGGCCGGGGTTCGCACGGGACTCCACGTCTCGCCCTACCTGCAGTCCTTCAGCGAGAAGACCTGGATCGCAGGGCGGCTGGCGAGCCCGACCCAGCTCTGGGCCGCCCTCGAGCACGTTCGCCCCGAGACCGAGCGGGTCCGCCACGACCCGGAGCTCCCAGCCTCGGTCCACGGCTTGACCTCCCTGGCGATCTCCTACCAAGCCTTCGCCGAGGCCGAGATCGAGCTCGCCGTCATGGAGACGGGCTGCGGCGGGCGCTTCGACCTCGTGCAGGGTCTCAACAAGGCCCTCTGCGTCATCAGCGACCTGGCCCTCGACCACCAGCAGGCCCTGGGCGAGACCCTCGCAGAGATCGCCTGGCACAAGGCCGGGATCCTCGAGGCCGGCGTCCCGGCCGTCGCGCTCAGAGGCCCCGGGAAGGAGGTCGTGGAGGCCGAGGCCCTGCGCGTAGGGGCTCCCCTGCGCCTTGTGTCCCTCGAGGACCTAGCGCTCGAGCCGCGCGCCCTGGTCTTCCCGAACCTCGGTCGAGTCGAGTTCCCAGAGCCGCTGAGCGGCTTCCCTCAGCGAAACCTCGCCCTGGCGGGCCTGGCCCTAGACGCCCTCAGCCAGGCGGGCTGGGACCTGCGCGCCGAGCACCTCCTGGCTGCCGCCCAGGCTCCCCCACTACCGGGACGCCTGGAGGAGGTCCAGGCCTCGCCCCGGGTCGTGCTGGACGGAGCTCACAATCCCCACAAGCTCGAGGGTTGCCTCCGAGCCCTGGCCGGTGAGCCGGGTCAGGGTCCCCGGCTGCACGTCTTGCTGGGGGCCAGCGGCCTCCGCGCCCCCGACGACCTCGTGGCGGCCCTCGCGCCTTGGCGTCCTCGGGTGACGACGACCCGGCTCGAGCTCTACGGAAAGCGGACCGTCCCCGCCGACGAGCTGGCGGCCACGGCTCGGGCCCACGGCTTGGAAGCTCAGGCGATAGAGCCGCCGGAGGAAGCGCTGGAGGCGGCGCTGAGCGCCCTCGGTCCGGACCAGACGCTCCTGGTCACGGGCTCCATCTACCTCGTCGGCCGCCTGCGCGAGCGCTGGGTCCCGCGCGACCGGGTGATCCTGAGCGGCTCGACCTCGGGCTGAGGGGGCCTCGTCAGCGCCTCAGCGAGATTCCAGCGCCAGTGTGGACTCGCTGTATCGTCCGCGGAGGTCGGTCACTCCTCTGCGCGCACGAACATGCCCCAGATCTCTTCCAGAGGGACAGCGGCTCTACTCCGTAGACCTACGGAAGGCCCTTGCGCGCAGAGAGGCGGATAGACGTTCACCAACCTATCTCCCTCGAGGGAAGCAATCTCAGCTTCCCAGCCCGGCCAGCGTTGATCGCCGTAGAACGCGTCCAGGTCACCGCTAAACAGGCCACAGAGCCAGTCGGAGTAGCCTTGCTCGAGGGACTCCCACTCGAGCGTGTCCTGCGCGAAGTAGTAGACCTGCCCGACCTCCTCGCCGAGGGCACCGCCGTTGAGCGCGAAGAAGCCGCCGAGCACGTCCCAGCCGACGATCAGCGCTCCCGGCAGCCGGTGGCCCTCGGGACCGCGCTCGTAGCGATTGAAGGTGTCGAGCGCGGGTAGGCACGCGCAGCCGCCACCGAGGACGCGCACCCACCCTCCTGCGATCCTGAGTCCGCCCGTGCCATAGGCCAGCGCACCCATGGGTGAGCGAGTTGTCACCTGGAGCGCGACCAAGGCTCGCTCTGAACTGGCCGAGTCCCTTGGAAGGAACTCTACGGAGTTCGACCCTTTCTGGGCCCACTCCTGGACGAACGCGAGTCCAGGCTCATCGGTGTTGATCAACTCGTCGAGGGGTCGCACGAGCTCACCTCTTGGGGTCTCCGAGCCAAGCCGCCTGCCCTCAGCGGCAGGCCCTGATTAGAAGCCGGGTGCCATAGCGACTCGCCTCGGTCGCTTGCGTCGACCCCAGCGGCGATCACCTCCGGTTAGGGCCGGCGCTGGCGCGTGGAAGAGCGCTCGGGCTCGGCCTCGACGGACTTGTCGCGGAGGGCGTTGAGGAGCTTGCGCTGGGCGTCGACGGGGGCCTTCTCCTCGTCGGGCTTGGCCGAGCGGGTGTAGGTCCCGTCGGGGCCCAGGAGCCAGGAGCGGACGTCGTCGGCAATGTAGGTCTCGAGGGCCTGGCGGAGGTGCTCCTTGTGACTGTCGAGGACGATGGGGAACCCGGCCTCGATGCGGCGGAAGAAGTTCCGGCCCATCCAGTCAGCGCTCGAGCAGATCACGGCCTCCTCGCCGCCGGCGTGGAACCAAAACAGTCGGCTGTGCTCGAGGAAGCGACCCACGACCGAGCGGACTCGAATCGTCTCGGAGAGGCCGGGGACGCCCGGCTTGAGGCAGCAGACCCCGCGCACGATGAGGTCGATCTCGACGCCCGCGCGCGAGGCTCGGTAGAGGGCCGCCACGATCTTGGGCTCCACGAGGCTGTTCATCTTGGCCACGATCCGCGCCGGGCGGCCCGCGCGGGCCTCGATGGACTCGCGCTCGATCCGCTCGACGAGGGACTCGTGGAGCGTGAAGGGGGCCTGAAGGAGGCGCTCCAGCTTCCGGATCCGGCCGAGGCCTGTCAGCTGCTGGAACATCCGCTGGACGTCGCGGCAATAGTCAGGTCGGGACGTCAAGAACCCGATGTCGGTGTAGAGCCGCGCCGTCCCGGGGTGGTAGTTCCCGGTCCCCATGTGGGCGTACTGGCGCAGGGTCTCGCCCTCGCGCCGGACGATCAGGAGCATCTTGGCGTGGGTCTTGTAGCCCACGATCCCATAGGCCACCTTGGCGCCCGCCTCCTGGAGCCGAGTGGCGAGGTCGATGTTTCGGGCCTCGTCAAAGCGCGCCTTGAGCTCGACGACGGCGGTCACCTCCTTGCCTAGGCGGGCGGCCTCTAGGAGCGCCTCGGCCACGGGCGAGTCCGAGCCGGTTCGGTAGACGGTCTGCTTGATGGCGAGGACGTTGGGGTCCGAGGCCGCGCGACGAATCAGCTCCAGGACCGGCCCGAAGCTCTGGTAGGGGTGGTGGAGCAGGACGTCTTGTCGGCGAAGGACGTCGAAGATGTCGTGGCCTTGGCGGAGTTCGCGGGGGCGCCCAGGGAGGAAGGGACGGAACTTGAACTTGGGCCGATCAATGGCGTCGCAGAGGGCCGAGAGGCGGTGGAGGTTGACCGGTCCGTCGACGAGGTAGAGGGCGCGCTTGGGCAGGTCGAACTGGTCGAGGAGGAACTGCCAGATCTTGGGGTCGGTGTGGGTCGGCATCTCGAGCCGAACCGCCTGTCCATACTTTCGGCGCGGGAGCTCGCCCTTGAGCGCCGCGAGGAGGTCGTCGACATCTTCCTCGTCGACCCAGAGGTCGCTGTTGCGCGTGACTCGGAACTGATAGCAGCCCAGGATCTTCATTCCAGGGAAGAGACGCTCGACGTGGGCGTGGATCACCGAGGACAGGAGCACGAAGCAGTCTTCGCCCTGGCCCAGCTCTCCTGGGATCCGAATCAGGCGCGGGACGGGGCGCGGGACCTGGACGACCGCCAACTCGACCTCGCGGTCGAAGGCGTCTTCGCCGTCGAGGCTGACTATGAAGTTGAGGCTCTTGTTGAGGACCTGAGGGAAGGGGTGGCTTGGGTCGAGGCCGACCGGCGTCAGGACCGGAAGCACGCTCTCGTCGAAGTAGCGCGCGACCCAGTTGCTGATCCGCTCGTCCCAGCCCGTCCTGCGCAGGATCACGATCCCCTCGTCGGCCAGGTCTGGGAGGAGGACCTCGTTCAGGACCCGATACTGATCGTGGACCAGGTCTTGGGCCGCCGCGCTGACCCGCTTGAGGGCCTCGAGCGGCGAGAGGCCGTCTGCGCCAGGGCTGTCGAGGCCCAAGGTGACCTGCTGCTTGAGTTTCCCGACCCGGACCTCGAAGAACTCGTCAAGGTTCGTGCTGGAGATCGAGAGGAAGCGGACCCGCTCCAGGAGGGGGACGCTCTCGTCCTCCGCCTGGGCCAGGACCCGCCTGTGAAAGGCCAGGAGGCTTAGCTCTCGGTTGAAGAGATTCCCGGCGTGCTTGAGATCGGTGTTGCCTAGTGGCTGGCCCATAGCCCCTCCCCTGACTCCAGGATCTCGACTCCAGCGGCCCCGCGCAACCCCTGCTGGAAGTCTTGGCTGGACAAAGTCGCCATGGCTAGCGAACCTGAGCCAGGATCGCCTTCAGGTAGCGACCCTCGGGGCAGTGGACGTCTACGGGGTGATCCAGGCCGGGTCCGCGCCGCTCGAGGATCCGGAGGTTGGTCCCGGTCCGGGTCGCGCTCTCCCGCAGGACGCCCTCGAGGTCGTCCATGCCCAGGGCCCCGGAGCAGGAGCAGGTCAGGAGGAGCCCTCCCGGCGCCAGGAGCTTCAAGGCGAGCTGATTCGCGTCGAGGTAGCCCTTGCGCGCCTTGCGCAGGTCCGAGCGCTTCTTGGCGAACTTGGGGGGGTCGAGCACGATCAGGTCGAAGGTCTGCTCGGCTTGCTTGAGCCGCGTCAGCTCGCGGAAGAGCGAGCCGCGTTGGACCGTGACGCCTTCGCTGAGCCCGTTCAGCTCGGCGTGAGCTTCCGTCTTGGCCACGGCGTCGGCGCTGGTGTCGAACATGTGGACCGAGGCCGCGCCGGCCTTGGCGCAGGCGAGGCCGAAGGCCCCCAGATAGCAGCAGGCGTCCAGGACCCGCTTGCCCTGAGCAAAGCTGGCCACGGTCTGGACGTTGTCGCGCTGGTCGAGGAAGAGTCCGGTCTTCTGTCCCTCGCCGACGCCGACGCCGACCTTGAAGCGCATTCCGTCGATCTCGATCTCGACGTGCTCCGCGTCGCCGAGAGAGCCCCGCAGGACGCCGCCTGGCTCGGGCAGTCCCTCGCGCTCTCGCAGGGCTTCGCCCGGATCCCGCTCTACGATCGCGCGCGGCGAGAGGACCTCCTCGAGGGCGTCTAGGACCACGTCCAGCGAGCGACGCAGTCCGAGCACGCTGCAGGTCAGCACGACCACGTCCCCATAGAGGTCCACGATCAGCCCAGGCAGCCCGTCGCCTTCGCTGTGGATCAGGCGATAGGCGCTCGCGCGCTCGGGGAGGCGCAGGACCTCGCGCCGGAGGGCGACGGCCGAGCGGACGCGCTCGGCGAGGAGGGCTGGCTCGATGGGGGCTTGACGGTCGTAGCTCACGAAGCGCAGTCGGAGCTTGGAGGCGTCGTTGATCCAGGCGTGCGCCAGGAAGCGCCCGTCGGGACCGCGCACGATCACCGCGTCGCCGTTCTCGTAGTCGCCCTCGACCCGGGTCACGGAGTTGCCATAGACCCAAGGGTGCCGCTTGGAGCTGGCGCGGGTCCGCTTGGAGGTCACAAATGCTGTAGGTCCGCTCATCGGCGGAACTATAGCTGCATCCTTGGGGGGGGAGAGAACTCCCCCGTTCTCCGCTCGTTCCTCGCTGCGAACTCCCCCTCCGGGTGCTCCGCACCCAAGGGGGGGGACTTCGTCCCCCCTTGATCCCGCCTGATGTGTGTGCTCGCTCGATGGGCTTCGCGCGCTCGGGGGTGGAGTGGCGTTCCGCTTGGGTCGGGGTCGCTGCCCTCGGAGTTTCGCGTGTTCATGGCGAGCTTTGGAGCTCTCCCCTCCGGTCGCTCCGCAGGCCTCGCCAAGCGGAGCTTCCCTTCCCCAAAGGTCTTCGACCCGTCAGTTCGACCCGGCCACTTCCAACTCCGGAGCGCTCTCAATCTCGCGAGACGACCTCTGCGCTCTCTGCGAGACCTCCCGCCCTCTGCGCTAAGAACTCGCTCACACCTTCACTCCACGACTGCTCTCTCGCGCCTCCGGCGCTCTCCCTCTGGGCGCCTCGCGCGCGGAAGACAGGGACCTGTTTCCTCCGCTGGAAGCTCCCTCTCCAGCCAACTCCCTTCGAGTCTCAACGGAATCAATGCCCTCTTGCCCATTGCCGAGTTCGCGGAGGCCGGGGAGACTCGCGGCATGGCCTCCTACAACCGTGACTACATGGGCGGCGCGGCGCCTCCTCCAGGCTCCGCCAGCACCGGGTTCTCGTCGCCCTGGCGGGCGTATCGAATCCTGATCGTCCTCAACGTCGTCATCTACCTCCTGAGCAAGACGGTTCCAGGCGAGAGCTTCCTCCTCGAACACGCCCTGGTGACGGGCGATGCGCTCCGGGCGGGCCGGGTCTGGACCCTGCTCCTGGCTGGCTTCGTTCACCTCGACGCGATCCACCTGGCCCTCGCCTTGGGCTTCGTCTACGTCCTGGGCTGGCGGGTCGAGCAAGAGCAAGGGCCTGGCGTCCTGGTGACGCTCTACCTCCTGGGTTCGATCGCGGTCGGTCTGACTTCGCTCGCGGCCAACCCGAGCCCAGGGCCGCCCTTCGGCGCTGGGCCTGAGGGCCCCGTCAGCACGGGGACCGGATTCCTCGTCGCTCCGGGACTTGCTCTCACGAACGCTCACGTGGTCGGGACCGCTGAGACCTTTCAGGTTCAGCTCGAGGGTGAGGAGGCGCCTCTCGAGGCTCGGGTCCGCGCGACGGATCGCGAGTTGGACTTGGCCTTGATCGAGATCAAGGTCGAACGCCCCGTGATCCCGGCAGCAGTCCAGCGCCCTCCGGTTGGAGGAGCCGTGTTTGCCTACGGCTACGGGACGATCCAGGGGGACACCAAGACTCAGCTCATGACGAGCGGACGGGTCTCAGGATTTCGCAACGAGAAGCACTGGCTCGTGTTCGACGCCAGCGTGAACCCCGGGAACAGCGGCGGGCCTCTGGTCGACTCTGCCGGTCGCTGGGTCGCGGTGGTCGTGGCCAAGACGACTCCCCTCAGCCCCGGCGAGGACTCGCGGAGCTTCGCCATCGAGGGCGGCGCTGTGCAGGCCTGGCTCGCGAGCCACGGGGTTCACCCCGAGACGAGCGCCAAGGCGCCCAAGACCGAGACTCCCCCGGCTCCCGAGGTCGGGCGCTCGGTCATGCGTCTGATCGTGCGCGGCCACGCCCTCCCGGCCCCCGGCGCCAAGTCGAGGAACCTGGCCCTGGCCCTCGACCCCTGGATCTTCGGCTCCTCGGGCGCCTTCTTGGCGCTCGCCGGCTTCGTGGGCCTCGCCGATCCGCGCCGGCATCTCTTGGTGTTCGGCAACCCGGTTCCGCTCCTCGTGATCGTGGGCTTCGGGGCCGTGGCTGACCTGGCCGGCGCGCTGCGGACCTACACCAACTTCCACTCCTGGGCCCACCTCTATCACCTCCCGGCCCTCGGCGTCGGAATGGTGGTCCTCAAGCTCTACCAAGGGAAGCTCAAGGGCTGGCTCGAGGCGCGTCGCAAAGAGCGCGTCAGGGCGCAGTTGGTCGTGCACCGAGGAGGAGGCGCCGTCCCGAGCGCGCCGCCGCCAGACGAGTCCAAGCTCTCGCTGGCGGATCGGGCTCGGCTGGACCGAGTCCTCGAGAAGGTCAGCCGGAGCGGCCTCGACTCGCTGAGTGACGAGGAGCGGGCCTTCCTCGACGAGGCCAGCGGGAAGCTCCGCGGTGAGTAGCGGGCTCAGCTGGCGCTGCCTCGCCTTCGCGGAGCTGTCGCCAGAGGACCTATACGCGGCCCTCGACCTCCGGATCCGGGTGTTCGTGGTCGAGCAGAACTGCCCCTACCGCGAGACGGACGGCTTGGACCGCGAGGCGCTGCACCTCCTGGGCGAACGCGAGGGCAAGCTCCTGGCGACGGCGCGCCTCCTGGCGCCCGGCTTGGCCTATCCCGAGGCCGCCATTGGGCGGGTCGTGAGCTGCCCCGACGCGCGGGGCGAGGGTCACGGACGCGCGCTGATGGCTCGCGCCATAGAAGAGTGCGAGACGCGCTGGCCGGGTCCGATCCAGATCGGCGCTCAGCGCTACCTCGAGCGCTTCTATGGCTCCTTCGGCTTCGTGCAGGTGGGGGTGCCCTACTTGGAGGACGGGATCCCGCACGTCCACATGGTGCGGGGAGGGACTCCGAGTCGCCTCTGACTTGAGGCGCCGAGACCTCCGAATCAGAGCTCCTCGGCTTCGTCAGAGTCGTTGCCCCACTGGAGATGCCCCTTGCGAAGCAAGGGAGCGCTTCCGCGAGAGGAGCTCAGACCCCCGACGAGATCCGCGGCGGCCCTGCGGGTGAGAGGTTTCTGAGCTTGTTCAGGAGCGCCGGCGCAAGCCGGCCTCCGGCGCGAAGCGTCGGGGATGACAGCCCGTGCGCTGATCCGAGCCTTGCTGCGGGTTGCGTGCGAGAATCCGCGCCCTCATGGCCCCCATTGCACCGGACGGGCCACTCACCTTCGTATCTAGGAGCACCCGCATGACCTCTCGTGTCTGCCTCGCCCTCCCTTTCCTGGCCGCTCTGGCCTGCGCCTCGCCGGCGATCGCTGGCGACGACGAGCGCACCTTCCGCAAAGTGACCCTGGACAACGGTCTCCGGGTCGTGATCGCCTCGGACCCGAGCGTCAACAGCTCGTCGGCGTCCATGGCTGTTGGGATTGGCGCCAACGCGGACCCCAAGGACGCCCAGGGTCTGGCTCATTTCCTCGAGCACATGCTCTTCCTCTCGACTGAGAAATACCCCACGCTCAACGCCTACAGCGAGTACCTCAAGAGCCACGGGGGGAGCAGCAACGCCTACACCTCGCAGGACCACACCAACTATCACTTCCAGATCAACCACGACGGTTTCCCTGAGGCTCTGGACCGCTTCGCGCAGTTCTTCGTGAGCCCGACGCTCGACTACAAGTACGCCCAGCGCGAGATGATGGCGGTCAACAGCGAGCACCAGAAGAACACCATGGACGACACCTGGCGGCTGATGCAGCTCCAGCGTTTCAACGTCCGCAAGGATCACCCTGCGAGCGGGTTCTCGACGGGCAACGCCGAGACCCTCAAGGACGCCAAGGCCGAGGTCCTGCGTGGGTTCTTCAACGACTACTACAAGCCAGACAACATGACCCTAGCGATCTTGGGCAAGAGCTCCCTCGACGAGCTCGAGAAGCTGGCTCGCGAGCGCTTCAGCGCGATCAAGCCCGGTAAGGCCAAGCCTTGGACGGCGCCGGCCGACCTCCTCGAGGAGGCTAAGGGTCTGCGTCTGTTCCAGGTCGTCCCCGTCAAGGACATGCGTCAGCTCAAGATCTTCTTCGACGTCCCCAGTCAACAGGCGCACTCGTTGAGCAAGCTCGGGACCTTGGTCGGCATGACCATGGGTGACGAGGGTAAGGGCAGCCTCCTGAGTTACCTCAAGGATCGCGGCCTGGCGACCTCGCTGAGTGCCGGCGTCGGGGGGACCCGCTACTACTCGAGCGTGACGGCTACCGTTGGCTTGACGCCGAAGGGCATGGAGGAGTGGCGCGAGGTCCTCAAGCTCTGCTTCGCCTACACCAAGATGCTCCAGAAGTCGGGCGTTCCGACGCACGTCTGGCAAGAGGCCAAGACTCTGGCTGAGCTGAACCACCGCTACGGCGCCAAGCCCGAGGGGACCCAGGCTGCCATCGACCTCGCCAACAACGCCCTCGAGCACGGTCTCGAGTTGGCCGAGCGAGTCTCGACGACCTTCGAGAAGCCAGACCCCAAGGCATACCAGGCCCTCGTCGACGCCATGACGCCTGAGAACGCGCTCGTGTTCCTCGTGGGCAAGGGACTCAAGACCGACACCAAGGAGCCCTACTACGGGACCGAGTATTCCTCGACGGTTGAGACCGGCGAGGCCTTCGAGTCGCTGAAGACGGTCGAGGTTCCCAAGGAGATCCACCTCCCTCTCCCCAACCCCTTCGTGCCCAAGAGCACGACCCTCGTGCCGGTTCAGCCGGTTCTTCTCCAGGAGGACGCGAAGGTCACGCTCTACTACAGCCAGGACACCGAGTTCCGCCGCCCGAAGGTCGCGATCAACCTTCACATCCTGAGTCCTGAGGCCAACTCTTCGGCGCGCTCGGCGGCTCTGACTGGGCTCTACGCGGCCATGCTCCAAGAGCAACTCAACGAGTTCGCTTACCCGGCGCTGATGGCAGGCCTGGGCTACGACCTCAGCCCGACCCGCGAAGGTCTCTTGCTGACGGTCTCTGGCTACTCCGAGTCAGCCTTCAAGCTGCTCTCGATCGTGAGCAAGTCCATGCGCGGGACCCTAGACGCCGCGACCTTCGAGCGAGTTCGGCTGCGCTCGGTCGAGGGGATCAAGAACTTCCCTCTCGGCCAGGGTTACTTGGTGGTGGGTGAGTTGACTCGTCAGGTCAACTACCACACCTACTATCCCCAGAGCGAGACGCTCCCGGTTCTGGAGAAGGCGACGCTGAAGGACCTCCAGGGACACGTCAAGCTTCTCCTGGCCAAGACCCACGTTCAGGGTCTCTGCGCCGGAAACCTGACCGCTGCCGACGCCAAGCAAGCCGTGGCTGGCGTCGTCGACAACCTTGGCTCCGAGGCCTTCGACCCCAGGGCTTCACACAAGGACTCGTTCCTGCTCTTGCCCGCCAAGGAGGAGGTCGTGGTCAAGAAGGTCGGCATGACTGACCAGAGTTGCCTCCGGATCGACCTCCAGGTCGGGAAGTCGGACCTCGTGACGCGCATGAGCACTCAGCTCTTCTCGCGCGCGCTCAACAACGCGTTCTACACAGAGATGCGGACCAAGCAGAAGCTGGGCTACATCGTGTTCTCGGGGACGCTGAACCGCCAGAACGTCCAGAGCATGGTGTTCATCATTCAGTCGGGTGAGCACCCGGCTTCGCTTCTTCAGGAGCGCGCCGACGCCTGCATTGAGACGCTGCCGAAGGTCTTCGCTTCCATGCCTGCTCAGCAGTTCGACGCGATTCGCGAGAGCCTGATCCAGGATCGCCAGAAGAAGATCAAGTCCATTGCTGGTCAAGCCGGTCGCTTCTTCGCGAGCGCTTTCGACAAGGAGGGCGACTTCGAGTGGCTCCAGAAGGAGATCGACGCCCTCCGGGCTCTGGATCAAAAGGCCGTGACCGCGCTCCTGGAGAAGACGGTCAAGGAGAAGACTCGCCAGGTCTACCTCCTCAACGCCAAACAACACGGTGAGTTCAAGACGCCGGGTACGGTCAAGGACTTCGCAGAGTTCACCAAGTCCCACAGCTACACCGCCGAGAAGGCCGGTCGCTAGCCAGAAGCGACACCACGACTTCCGCGAAGGGGGCTCAGGAAACTGGGCCCCTTTTGCGTGTGACACTTGTGCCCCCGGGCGCGAGCCTTGCGCCTGAAACCCGCGCCGGCAGGGCCAGCCAGCGGACCCATGGTCCGCGGGGCCCCCTCCCCGAGCCGGCGAAGTTCAGCCTCTTCGCGTCTCGATTAGGGCGAGGTTCTCGCCGGCCGTGCCCTCAGCGATCCCGCGAAGAGCTCTCGCGGGGTTTTCCTGGGACATGGGCGTACGTAGGGGTGGCGGGGCTTGGCCCCGCTGCGGTGGTCGAGCTGTGGTTAAGTCAGGCTGGGACGAGTTTGGCGCCGTAGCGCTGGACCAGCAGCCAGGTGCCCTCGGGGAACTTGGCCCGCTTGTTGGTCCGCCAGCGGAGGGAGGCGTCGCGGACCGCGCGACGCCAGAGCTTGAGCTCTAGGCGCTTCTCCTTGGTGGCGTTGGTCAAGGCCGGAACTAGACCGAAGCTGGGACCTGTGCGGGATCCTTCGGGGGCGGAGAAGGGATCTAGGGTCTTGGCGGACTGCCGACCGCTATAGCCGCCCGGCCGAGCGTGGAGCTCGGTGAGGTAAGCGTCGAGGGCGGTCTGGAAGAGACGACGGTAGCGGTCCTTGCCCTCGAAAAAGGGAGGCACGTGAACCTCGAGGATCGACTCGCTTCCGAGCGCTGAACCCTCACTCCCACGACCGAAGAGACCCCGACGCGGAACCTTGACCCTGAGCGAGGAGCCTACGTGGCTAGGGAGACTGATCACCCCCGGCCAACGCTCAGGCCTCCGGACGACGTGAGCCTCGACAGGATTCGCCACAAGGTAGACGAGGTGCTGGAGCAACTCCTCGCGTGTCTCAAAGACCCAAGAGGTGTAAGGCTTGGACTCCCAAAGCCGACCCTGACGACCCAGCTGTTTGTTGATCACACGTGTCAACATCGCGTCCAGCTGCTCCATGAACTTAGGCAGAAGGCCCCTGGTGTCGGTCAGGATCAGGTGGAAGTGATTGCCCATGAACACGAAGGCATGGAGCTTGATCCCATAACGCTTGGCGTAGGTGGCGAGGAGGAAGCGGATGAGGCGGTTCAAGCGCCGGCCCGGGCGGAGAAAAAACCGGCGCTCAGAACAACGGCGCACGACAGCGAGCGTGCTGCCCTTGAGGACTCGACGAGCGTGGGACATGGATCACCTGGAGAACTGGGCGTCCTGAGGTGACCACGTTGTAGCTTCTGGAACGCGAGTTCGCAATAGGTTCGGGCAGAGTGGCGACTCTCGCCGGCCTCTAGGGAGAGCCTAGCCGCCCCCCTAGAGTCCCTCGGCCTCGAGCCACTTCTCGCAGTCGATGGCGGCCTTGCAGCCTGCCCCGGAGGCCGTGATCGCCTGGCGGTAATGGTGGTCGTGGATGTCGCCGGCGGCGAACACGCCCTCGATGGAGGTCCGCGAGGTCGAGCCCTCGACCTTCATGTAGCCGTTCTCGTAGAGGTCGAGTTGGCCCTCGAAGATCTGGGCGTTGGGGCTGTGGCCGATGGCTATGAAGAGGCCGCCAGCGGGTCCGATCTCGAGGCGCTCCTCGAGGCCTTCGTCAGGGCCGGTTCCGCTGAGGGTCAAGGCGTCGAGGAAGCGCTCGCCGCCGTGGACCTCCTTGACCGTCCGGTTCAGCTTCCACTTGATCTTCTCGTTGGCGCGGGCCCGCTCGACCATGATCTTGCTCGCGCGGAACTCCTCGCGGCGGTGAACGATCGTGACGGTGTGCGCGAAGCGCGTCAGGAAGGTCGCTTCCTCCATGGCCGAGTCGCCAGCACCGACGACGACCACGTGCTTGTCGCGAAAGAAGGCGCCGTCGCAGGTCGCGCAGGTCGTGACGCCCTTGCCGAGGAGCTGCTGCTCAGAGGGGATCCCGAGATACTTGGCCGAGGCGCCAGTGGCCACGATCAGCGAGTGACACTTGATCGTCTCCTTGGTGCCCTCCATTTGGCGGTCGATCTCGAGAGTGAAGGGACGCTGGCTGAGGTCGGCCTTGATCACGCGACCGGGGATGAACTGGGTCCCAAAGCGCGCAGCCTGAGCCTTGAACTTCTCCATCAAATCGGGGCCCATGATCCCGTCGGGGAAGCCGGGGAAATTCTCGACATCGGTCGTCAGCATCAGCTGGCCGCCGGGAAGGTCCGTCTTGGACGTAATGTCGCCGCCCTCGATGCACACCGGCTCCAGCTTGGCGCGCGAAGCGTAGATGGCGGCGGTGAGTCCGGCCGGGCCCGAGCCAATGATCGCGACCTTGTGAACGGTGTCCGTCATGAAACCTCCTGCGGGTTGGGCCGCATGCTATCGAGTATTTCGCCCCCGCGGCGCGCGAGCGTCAGGCGACCTCGGTGGGATCTAGTAGCAGCTCTAGGCGCTCAACGAGCTGGTCGGCCAAGCGATTCTCGCCTTCCGGGTGTCGCGCTCGAATCGCGTCCCGCGCAGCGGTCAGGACGCGCTTGACCTCGGCCGCCGCGGACCCCAGGGAGTCCACCCGGGTCGTGATCGCCTCGACCGCCTCTGTGGCAGCAGATGCGAAGTCGTAGTCCTCCTCGCCCGCGTAGATCGCGGCACGAAGCGCGTCCTTGCCATCCTGGCCGAGCTCTCCCAAGAGGGCCAGCTCCTCGACCGTAGGTCGCTCCTCGTGCTCGCGGAGGGCTGCGAGGAGCGCCGCGCTCAGGACAGGACTCTCTTCGCTGAAGCGCGCCGCGAGGTAGTAGGCGTCCCCTCGCTGCCCGTCGACCGTGCTCGTGCCTAGGACCTCGACCAGGAGCTCCGCGGCCCGACCGAAGTCGTCGCCCTCCGACTCCTTGGAGCGATAGAGGAGCCCCTCGGCGATCGCCAATCGGAGGCCCGTTGAGGAGCCCTCGAGGAGGACCTCGGCGCGCTCGGGGTCCAGCTCTGCCAGCAGGCCCGCGGCCGGGAGCCCGCTCTCCCCAGCCTTGCTATCTCCCTTCGAGGTCGCCTGGCCCGTGAGCCAATCCGCGACCGCCACTGGCTCGCGAAGCGCTAGGGCGCGGATAGCCTGGGCCGCCGCTCCGCGGACCCCCGGATCCTCGCTCTCGAGGGGAGCCGCCAGGAAGCCCTCGACCTCAGCCAGAGGACGTCGACTGAGCGCCTCTGCCGCGGCAAAGCGCACCGCTAGGGCCGAGTGCTCGAGGTAGCTCGCCCAGACTGTGGGGTCCTGGCTAGCGCTGATCTCGCCGAGAGCGTTCACCGCAGCGCGGCGCTCCGCGAAGGGCTTGATGGCCGAAACCCAGAGGTAAAAGGGCAAGTTCGGGAGGATCAAAGCCCCAGCTTGGAGCTCAGGCGCCAGGTTCGCCAAGCGGGCTCCGAGGAAGAGAAGAAGTCCAGTAGGGACAACAGCGCAGCCCGCCGGGGCGCGCTTGTAGCGGAGGAGGTTGGCGAGGGTGGGCCAGCCAGCCGCGATCGCGAGCACCATCCCCCAAGGGGGCCCGACGCCCTCGACCACAGGCCCCAAGGCCCAGATCAGGACCACCATCGTCCCGATCACGGCCAGGACGAGGTCGAGCTCACTGTCTTTGTCGAAGAGCACGCGCTCCCACCGATCTGCCAAAGGGAGGCGGATTCTACGCGGGCTTTGCTGCCCACCCACCCCTGTGGGCTCGAGGCCAGGCCAGCGCGAGGGCAGCTAGAAGCGAACCTGAACCCGCGGATCCTCGGGGTAGAAGCCGGCCAGCTTCTCAGCGAGCTCCTCGAGCTCAGCCGTCTTGGCCTCGTCTCGGAGCGGGTCTGAGGCCGGCGCCGTCACGAGCACGCGCGCCAGGAGGTTGCCGCCAGAGCGAGCGCCAAGACCCCGGAGGCGGAAGGTCTGACCGCTCTGGGTCCCAGCTGGGAGCTTGATCGTGACGGGCCCCGTGGGCCCCTCGAACTCGACGGGTCCACCTCGGATCGCCTCGGCCAAGGTCACAGGAACCTCGACGTGGAGGTCGTCGCCTTCGCGGCGGTAGGTGGGGTGGCTCAGGACTCGGACCCGGACCAGGAGGTCTCCAGCCGGGCCGCCGCCCGAGCCCGCCTCGCCAAGGCCCGCCAAGCGAAGGGCCTGACCCTCACGGACGCCCTTGGGGATCTTGACCTCGATGGGCTTCTCGAGCCGGATCGTGGCGGTTCCACCCTTGACCGAGAGGGGTAGGTCGACCTTGAGCTCGACCTCACGATCGCGTCCCCGTCGCGGGCCGCGGTTGAAGCGTCCTCCGCCCCGTCCTCCGCCGAAGAGGCTGCCAAGGAGCTCCTCGAGGCCTCCACCACCACCGCCTCCGCCGAAGCTCTGGCTCCAGGAGCCGAAGTCGAAGGGGCTCCCCCCGCCGAAGCGCCGCATCCGCTCGGCAGCCGCGGCGTCGAAGCCCGCTTGGAGCGCGACGTCGCCGAACTCGTCGTAGAGCTTCCGCTTGTCAGGATCCGAGACGACGCCATAGGCCGCGCTGACCTCGCGAAAGCGAGCCTCAGCGCTAGGGTCGTCAGGGTTTACGTCCGGGTGCAGCTTCCGCGCCAGCTTCTTGAAGCTCTTGCGAATCTCGTCGCTCGAGGCGTCGCGAGCGACACCCAGAATGGCGTAGAGGTCCTTGCCAGCCATGGTGAGGCGATCTCCTGTCTGGTTTCGCGCGGCTCTATCGAGCGCGACCTGCGACGATCGGGGGGGAACTCTCGCACGCAGGCCCCAAAAACAGAACCCCGAGGGGTCCCGCGCGCGACGACGCGGATCGCCCTTCTTTCGCCGTATTTCCAGCGTCGTTGGTATAACGACGCGCCCTGGAGGCTGCTATGACCCAGCACACCACCCGAGCCCTGCTCTTCTTCGCGGCTCTCTCGACCGTGGCCCTCGTGGCCAACGTTTCGGCTCAGCAAGCGCCCAAGAAGCGCCCGGTCCAGCGCCGGGCCCTCAAGATCGGCGTCGTCGATATCGGCCTCCTCTTTCAGAAGTACAAGCGCAAGGACGAGTTCGAGTCCTCCATCAACGAGCAGCGCAAGCGGCTCAAGAGCGAGCTCGACAAGGAATACGACGTCCTGGTCAAGATGCGCCGCGAACTGGAGAAGTCCGCCTTCCGCAAGGGCTCAGAGCCCTGGCTCCGCGAGGCCGAGAAGGTCAAATTGGCCAAGTTCCGCTGGGACCTCAAGAAGGAGCGGATGCAGAGCGCGCTCAAGAACGAGGTCGAGCACAACACCCTTCAGATCCTCAAGGAGATCAAGGGTTCCCTTGGGCAATACGGCAAGCGCTACAACTACGATCTCCTCCTCAAGACCGACAACAGCGACCGCGCGTCTCTAGGCGATGGTGAGCGGAGCGACCTCGTGGTCCACTTCCAGGAGGAGATCTTCCGGGCGCAGATCTCGGACGTGGCCTACTTCCACGGCGCCCTCGACATCACGCAAAGCGTTGAGAAATACCTCAACCACCCCGCGAATCTGAAGTACTGGGACGACCAGAACAAGAAGAAGAAGACCAAGCGGTCACCTAAGAAGTCCTCTGAGAAGAAGGCTCCCAAGTAAGGAATCGTCCCCGGTTGACGCCGGAGCGAGAAGAGGAACTATGAGCGAAGCGGCCCCGGTCAAGACCGAGACGCGCATGCAGCGGACGATCGCCCAGCCCGCGGAGACGACGGGCGTCGGGCTCCACACTGGCAAGGAGGTCACGGTCCGAGTCAAGCCGGCCCCCCCCGGAACCGGTGTCGTGTTCGTCCGCACGGACATTCCCGGCTACGCCAGGATCCCCTGCCAGGCCGAGTTTCGGATCAACGAGCAGCGCCGAACCGCGCTCCGCGCCAACGAGGGCGAGGTCCACACCGTCGAGCACCTCCTAAGCGCCGCCATGGCGCTCGGGATCGACAACCTCGAGATCGAGATGAACGGGGTCGAGATGCCGGGCCTCGACGGCTCGGCCCGCGACTTCGCGGCCCTCCTCGACGGCGCCGGGATCCACGAGCAGGACGAGACTTGCACCGAGATCGTGGTCACAGAGCCCATTGGCGTCCAAGGCAAGGACGCGAGCCTGGTCGCTATGCCCTACGACAAGGGGCTCCGGATCAGCTACACGATGGACTACCCGCTCCCGAACCTTCCGAGCATGCACTACTCGCTCGAGGTCAGCCGCGAGTCCTACATGCAGGAGATCGCGCCTGCGCGGACCTTCTGCCTGCGACGCGAAGCGGAGGCCCTCCGAGCCGCAGGCTTCGGCCTCGGCGCCAACGAGGAGAACACCGTCGTCCTCAACGACGACGGCTCGGTCATGGGCGAGCTGCGCTTCCCTGACGAGCCGGTTCGCCACAAGATCCTGGACCTGATCGGCGACCTGGCCCTCGTCGGCAAGCCGATCCGCGCCCACATCATCGCGGTCAAGAGCGGACACGAGTTGAACGCCAGCCTGGCGCGCAAGATCGTGGCCCTTCAGGAGGAGGAAGAGGTCCCGCCCGCCGAGCCGATCACGGCCCTCGACATTCGCGAGATCACCAAGATCCTCCCTCACCGCTATCCCTTCCTGATGGTCGATCGGATCACCGAGGTCCAGCACGACCGGGCAGTCGGGATCAAGAACGTGACCTTCAACGAGCCCTACTTTCAGGGCCACTTCCCTGGTCAGCCCGTGATGCCGGGCGTGCTCCTGATCGAGGCCGCGGCTCAGGTCACGGGCGCCATGCTCCTTGGAACCCGGGACCACGCGGGCAAACTGGCCTATCTCCTCGGCGTCGACAGCTTCAAGTTCCGCAAGACCGTGACCCCTGGCGACCAGGTCGTGATCGAGAGTGAGGCCCTGCGGATCCGCGAGCGGACTGGCCAGGCCCGCGTCAAGGCGACCGTCGGGAACCAAGTCGTCTGCGAAGGCACCCTTAAGTTCATGCTGATCGACGCCACGCCCCCGGGTGAGGGCAAGGACGCGGGGGCTTAGTCGTGGCCAAGCTCCGCGTCGGAGTCGTCGGCTGTGGACCTATGGGTCGCGGCCACGTTAAGCACTACGCCGGCCTCGCTGACTGCGAGCTGGTCGGGGTCGTCGACATGGACCCCAAGCGCCGCGCCGAAGCCGCGCTCTCGAGCGGCGCACGCGCTTTCGCCGACGCCAAGGAGCTGATCGGCCGCGTGGACGCGGTCTCGATCGCGACGCCCACGACGTCCCACAAGGACCTCGCGCTGATGTTCATGGACGCGGGCGTCCACGTCCTGGTCGAGAAGCCCATGGCCGAGAGCCCCGAGGCGGCCGAGGCCATGCTCCGCGGAGCCCAGGACAAGGGCGTCGTGCTCCAGATCGGGCACATTGAGCGCTTCAACCCGGCCTTCCGGGCGGCCAAGGAGGTCGTGAGCGACCCCCGCTACGTGATCGCCGACCGCCTGAGCCCCTTCTCGTTCCGCTCGGTGGACGTGGGCGTCGTCATGGACCTCATGATCCACGACCTAGACATCGTGCTCGAGTTCCTTGACGACGAGGTCGAGAGCATAGAGGCGATCGGGATCCCGGTCCTGGCCAAGACCGAGGACATGTGCGACGCCCGCCTCCGCTTCAAGGGCGGGGCCATAGCCGACATTCGCGCCAGCCGCGTCTCCATGAAGAAGATGCGCAAGATCCGCATGTTCCAGCAGAACGCCTATCTCTCCATCGACTACCAAGGCAACTCGATCTCGATCTTCCGCAAGGGCGAGAAGTTCGCCGCCGGCGAGTTCGATCCCCTGACCATCGACCCTAGCCAGCTCGACGACCCTTACGGGTTCGTGTTCGGTGAGCTCCTCGACGTGACGGAGCGCGAGATCACGAGCAGCGACGCTCTGCGGGACGAGCTGCGGAGCTTCCTCGAAGCTTGCCGCGGGCTGCATCCCCCGGAGGTCACGGGCGAACACGGCCTCCGCGCCGTCAAGCTCGCCCAGCAGATCCGCGAAGAGGTCGGGGTCTACCTGGCCCGTGAGCGCGGACGCGCAGGGCTCAGCGCCGACGACTAGCGGCGATCGACGCCAGGGAGCTTCTCATGAAGTCTCACGCCCTCCCGAAGCTCCTCTTAGCCACGCTCCTCTGGGCACCGCTCACGGCCTACGCCTACTTGCCCGAGGACTGCGACGAGCAGCGTGCCAGGGTCGACTTCCAGAAGGCCGACCTCGTTCTGATCGGGCGGGTCGTGAAGATCGAGCGCGAGGTCATGCCTCGCCCAAGGCCCAACATGGCCTTCGAGGTCCGCTACATAGCGACGCTCAAGGCGGGTCAGGTCTATCGTCCCCAAGGCGCTCCCATGGGCGGCGAGTATCGGATCGTGATCGGGTCCTACGCCATGCAGGCTGAGGACGACACGCTGCCGACCTCCATCCAAACGCACATGACGCATCCCCGGGTCCCCCTTCGAATCGACGGCGTCTACCTGATCGCTCTCAACAAGGTCAAGAAGGGGATCGGGGGACCCTTCTGGGCCCCTCGCAGCTGCCACGGGAGCATTCACTCCCTCGGCACAGGGGTCGTGGAGGGTCCGGGTGGAGGTGCGAGAGTGACCTTGGTCCAGCGGGGCCTCGCCTTCAAGCGCAAGAGGCGCGACGACGAGGCTGAGCACCACGAGCTCCAAGAGTTCCTCGACCTTCACGGTCTCAAGGAGGACTAAACCCTCACGCGTCTTAGGGGGCAGAGGGAGCCTCACCCAGAGCCTCCCGAGGAGGTTGCTTCGTGCGCACCCGGAATTGGCTCGCCCTGCTCGTCCCCTTGGCTCTCTTCGTTGGCTACCTAGCGGGTGGGCCGCCCCACGCTCTGGCTCAGGACCGCTCGCGCTACGACCGCGACCCTGTGTGGGCCAAGGCGCTCCTCGAGGCGATCAAGACCGAGACCGCGACCAAGCCTCGCTACGAATACCGCACGCGAGGGGAAGCCACCATCGTGTTCGACACCCAGACTGGGATCAGCTACTCCTTCGCCAGCGAGAAGCAGGTTCGGATCGAGGATCCCATCGCGGGACGCGTGGTGCTCCGGCGCGCTGAGACCATTGATCAGACCGTGGGCGGCGTGATCCGCGCTCGCTAGCGAGTCAACTCTGCGGAGTTCGAGGTATCTCTCAGGCCAAGCCGAGAGATAGTGTCCCTCCACCACGAGGGACGGCACATGAACCTCAAGATCCTCTCGCGAAACCCAGGGCTCTACTCGACCAAGCGCTTGGTCGAAGCCGCCAAAGAGCGCGGTCACGAGGTCGAGATCATCGACTTCCTCCGCTGCATCCTGAGCATCGCTTCCCGCGCGCCGACGATTCGCTACCACAAGCGGCGCCTGGGTCCGACCGACGCCGTGATCCCGCGGATCGGCGCCTCGCACACCTTCTATGGGACCGCCGTCGTGAGGCAGTTCGAGGTCATGGGGACCTACTCGGTCAACGAGTCGCAGGCCATCTCGCGCTCGCGGGACAAGCTGCGTTGCCTTCAGCTCCTCTCCCGCAAGGGCATAGGTCTCCCGGTGACGGGCTTCGCTCACAACTCCAAGGACATCGAGGGACTCCTCGAGATCGCGGGCGGGGCTCCCCTCGTGGTCAAGCTCCTCGAGGGGACCCAAGGGATCGGCGTGGTCCTCTGCGAGACCAAGAACGCGGCCGAGTCGGTCGTCGAGGCCTTCCGCGGCTTGGACGCGAACATCGTCGTGCAGGAGTTCATCAAGGAGGCCAAGGGAGCTGACCTGCGCTGCTTCGTGATCGGCGACAAGGTGATCGCGTCCATGAAGCGCCAAGGCGCACCGGGCGAGTTTCGCTCGAACCTCCACCGCGGCGGGAGCTCGGAGAAGGTCAAGCTCACCCCCGACGAGCGCAAGACCGCGGTTCAAGCGGCCAAGGCCATGGGTCTCCGGGTCGCCGGCGTCGACCTCCTCCGCTCTGCCCGAGGCCCGGTGGTGATGGAGGTCAACTCCTCGCCCGGACTGGAGGGGATCGAGGCCAGCTCGGGGATCGACGTCGCCGGCAAGATCATCGAGTACATCGAGAAGAACGCGAAGCCCGGCAAGACCGCAGACCGCGTCAGGGTCTAGCCATGGAGGAGGAGAACCGCCCGGCAGCCGTGGAGTCGCGCTCGGACGAGGCTCGGGCGTTGGACGCTTCGCCTAGACAGACCAAGAAGAAGAAGAAGAAGAAGAAGAAGAAGAAGAAGAAAAAGAAGGGGACCAAGGCAGCAGAGTCTGCCGACGAGGGCCTCCCCAAGAAGAAGAAGAAGAAGAAGGGGACCAAGGCAGCAGAGTCTGCCGACGAGGGCCTCCCCAAGAAGAAGAAGAAGTCCCCCCGCGCGCCCTTCGTGATCGGGGGTGTCGAGGTCCTGCCGGGGGAGCGCCGCCTGGTGAACCTCCAGCTGACCCGGCTCTACACCAGCGGGGACGTGGTGATTCCCGTCCACGTGATTCATGGCCGCCGGCCTGGGCCGCGTCTCTTCGTGAGCGCGGCTGTTCACGGCGACGAGATCAACGGGGTCGAGGCGATCCGTCGCCTCCTCAAGCTTCGGCTCTTGGACGGGCTGCGGGGGACCCTGGTCGCGATCCCGGTCGTAAACGTCCACGGCTTCTTGGCCATGAGTCGCTACACGCCCGATCGGCGGGACCTGAACCGCTCCTTCCCAGGCCTGGCCAAGGGCTCACTCGCGGGGCGCGTGGCGAAGGCCTTCATGAGTGAGGTCGTGGCCAACTGCACCCACGGCATCGACCTCCACACGGGCTCCAATCACAGGACTAACCTCCCCCACGTCCGCGCCAACCTGGCAGACCCGGCCACGCGTCAACTGGCAGAAGCCTTCAGGGCGCCCGTCCTGATCGACGCCAAGGTCCGCGACGGATCCCTCCGCCAGGCGGCCCTGGAGTGCGGGATCCCGATGCTCCTCTTCGAGGGAGGGGAGGCGCTGCGCTTCGACCGCGTCGTGACCCAAGCCGCGGTCGGAGGCGTCCTGGGAGTCATGGCCTCGCTCGGAATGGTCACATCGCGACGTAGCCAAGCCCCCGAACCCTTCGTGGCGACCTCCACTCGCTGGATCCGGGCCCCCGAGAGCGGACTCCTGATCTCTGACCTCGAGGTCGGAGCTGCCGTCAGCGCCGGTCAAGAGCTCGGCTTCGTCTCCGACCCCTACGGGCTCCGCACGACCCCGGTCCTGGCCGGCAAGGCCGGGATCGTCATCGGGCGCGTCAAGCTCCCCCTCGTCAACGAGGGCGACGCGCTCTTTCACGTCGCCCACCTCGACGACGTAGACGGGGCAGAGGTCGCGATCCAGGAATACGAGGGCGACCTGGGACCGATCGAGCCCTCTGAGTTCGGCGAACCTCAGGACTGACTCGTGGTCGACCCCCTCCTCCCATTCGAGCTCGAAGAAGAGCTCGACCGTGACTACCTCGTTGAGCTCGCCCAGCTGCAGCTCGAACTCCTCAAGCTCCAAGAGCACATTCGAGCCCAGGGCCTGCGCCTCCTAGTGATCTTCGAGGGGCGCGACGCAGCGGGGAAGGGGGGCGCGATCTTGCGTCTCTCGCAGAACCTGAACCCGCGTCACGTGCGGACGATCGCCCTCGCCAAGCCGACCGCCATTGAGCAGGGCCAGTGGTACTTTCAGCGATACCTCCACGGGCTCCCCGACCCAGGGGAGATCGTCCTCTTCGATCGGAGCTGGTACAACCGCGCGGTCGTCGAGCCCGTGTTCGAGTTCTGCAGCGAGGCCCAGAGGAAGCGCTTCTTGGAGCAGGTCGTGGACGTGGAGCGGATGCTGGTCGAGGACGGGATCGTCCTCGTCAAGCTGTGGTTCTCCATCGACCGCGACGTGCAGGCCGAGCGACTCGAGGCCCGCGTTCGCAACCCGCTCCGACGTTGGAAGCTGAGCCCCATCGATCGGGCAGCCCAGGCCAACTGGGACGCCTTCACCCGCTACAAGGAGGCCATGTTCAGCGCGACCTCCTCTGAGTCGGCCCCTTGGACCATCGTCCGAGGCAACGTCAAGAAGCGCGCCCGACTCGAGGGGATCCGCCACGTCCTCGGGCGCGTCGACTACCCAGGGCGTGGGGCTGAAGGGCTCCGGCTCGAGCCCGACCCCGAGGTGGTGCTGCGCGCCACCTGAGGAGAGTCTCGCGGGGCAACCACTCACTTCTTCTTGGGTCCGGCGGACTCAGTCAGTAGGATCGCGGAGTCTCGCGGGGCGCGGCTTGGAAGGGCCTGCCTGCGAGATCGAGGAGACTCCGTGAACGACAGCAGCTCAGCGCTCCCGCGGGCCATCGTGCTCCTGATCGCGCTCGCCTCGAGCGCGCTCCTGGCCGCGTGCGGCGGGAGCAGCAGCGGCAACGCGGTGCCCACGGGCCAAGGCAACTTCGCCGTTGAGAACTTCGACAACGAGACCGTCCACGTGTTCGTGAGCGGCTCTGAGATCGGGAGCGTCGGCCCTGGAGCGACCCAGGACTTTGCTGTCGACACAGGCCGGCGGACTGTGGAGTTTCGCGAGCGCGGGGACACCTTCCGGACCTCGCATGGCGTCTACTCGTTCAACACCGCCAGCAATCTTCGCCTTCGCTACGACCCCGGCTTCGCCTTCAACCTCCGGGTCACGAACCAACGTGTGGACACGGTCGAGGTCTTCGCGGACTTCGTGAGCTATGGCTCGGTCAGGCCCGGCCAGACCCTCGAGCTTCGGATCGACACCGGAGTCCGCGACCTGGCCTTCCGCAGGACTGGGAGTTCGACGGCCGACTTCTTCGGGACCTACAACTTCAACCACACCGACCTGGTCGAAGTCACGACTCAATAGCGGGGGGCTGGAAGCGGCGACTCAGGCTTCACCAGCGACGAGCTGGGAGCGGAGGCCGTCAGGGATCGGGAGGCTCCCGGCGCCGGTGTAGCTGGCCCAGACCACGACGGACTCCCCGCTGGCGACCGAGGAGCCCTGGGCCTGGTCGAGGAGCTCGTAGTGGAGCGTGAAGCTGCTCCGCCCAACTCGTCCCACGCGGACCTCTACGAGGAGCGTCGCTGGGTAGTGGACCTGCGCCTTGAAGGTGCAGCTGGCGGTGGCCAAGACCGGCCCTTGCTCAGGGCCTGCCCCGTGGTCCTCGATCCGGAGCTTGGTGAAGTAGGCCATCCGCGCGGACTCGCAGTAGGTGAAGAAGGCGGTGTTGTTGACGTGGCCTAGGGCGTCCATGTCGCCCCAGCGGACCGGGAGGACCTCGACCAGGACGGGAGCAGGGGGCGGGGGAGCGGGGTCGGACATCAGGGTCCTCCAGTTCGAGGTCGCGCGGCAGGTGAGCGGGCGTAGGCCACAGGCCAGCCCTCCCCGGCGTAGGTTCGCTCCCAGAGCTCGATCTGCTGAGACCCTCCCAGGACCAAGGTCGAGGAGCGGGTTCCGTAGGCGGGGCTGCTCACGAAGATCGTGCTCAGGAAGCGCTCTGCCTCGAGCCCGACCCCGGTCTGAGGGAGGTCCGCGTCGGCGGGGCGAGCTTCGTCGTGGAGGAGGTCCAAGAGCCGCCGCGCGTGTCCGTCGACGACGGAGGTCTCGCCCCAGGGGTCTCCGCCCGTGGGGAGGGGGGACGCCAGGGCGAGGTCGAGCTGTGCCCGGAGCCGACGTAGCTTGGGCCAGGGCGTGTCGAGGGCCGCGTTGCTGAGGCCGTAGAATCCAGGCTGGAGCTCACGGGGCTCGGGCACACGGTTGCTGCCCCAGGCCAGCCGCTCGCCGTCGCTCACGAGGAGGTTGAAGCCTGCGTAGCGCTCGCCCGCGAGGTTGCTCAGCCAAGCCAAGGGCTCTTGATCCGAGCCGAGGAAGCCAGGCACGAGCTCTCCTCGAGAGGGCGCGCCCGGGGGAATCGAGACGCCAGGCTCTCGGACGTTGGTCAGCGCGGCGAAGCGTCGTCCGCAGACACCGAGCCAGGTCCCGCCCCCCTCGAGGTCGCGTCCGGCCAGGATCTCTGAACCCTCGGGCGGACTCCAACTAGCGAGGGCTGCAGTGGGGCGAGCGTGGAACTCGTCACGGTTGGCCAGGACCAAGAGCGGATAGCCGGGCACGATCTGCCAGGCGCACACCAAGAGGCACACCGCGAACGACCGACGAGCTACTTGGGCTCGGTGGTGGTCTCGAGGTCGTGGTCCAGCGAGTCCCAGAGCTTGGTGTTGCGGAGTCGGTTGATCGATCCGTCGGTCTGGCTCAGGCTCTCCCAGACGAAGCCCGCTCGGGTCGCGGCCTGGAGGCAGCGAATCGCGAGCACGTCGTTGAGGTGGCGGTCCCCAGACTTGTTCCGAGCGGACGCCACGGCGCCCAGGTAGGAGGCCTCGCCGAGGTCGGGCCGAACGTGGGCCAAGAACAGGAGGTGCTGCACGGCGTAGTCGTCACGCTCGACCGCGAAGGCCAGGGCCCCGACCATGGCGTGGGCTAGGAGTCGCGTCGGGTCGTGGTCGACGACCTCCTCGAGGTTCGCGAACACTCCGCGGGCTTGGTTCTTGAACTCTCGCTCGGCCTTGGGGCTGTTGAACTCCAAGACCAGGGAGCGAGCCACCAAGGGCGCCGAGCCCATCAGGAGCTTGACGTCAGGGTGGAGGGGGTAGATCTCCTCATTCGACTGGAGGTGGTCCGCGATCTCCTCGTTCGGCTCGTCGGGATCGAATGGCTCAGTCCCGGCCTTGCGGAGGAGAGTGAAGAGCTCGCTGAGGTAGCTCTCGTCCAGCCAAGCTGCGCGGATGCCTGCCGCGAGCGCGGCCCACAGGTCGTCGCTCCGGTCGAGGGCCCGGGCTAGGGTCGTCCAGGCTTCGGGCATGAAGGGGTTGGCGCGGACGGCCAGATCTGCCGGCTCGACGGCGGCCAGCGCCTTGCCGTCAGCGAGACGCTTCTTAGCCTTGGCGACGAGTTCGGTGGCGCGCTTGGCCCGGGCCTCGAGGTCCTTCTTGAGGGCCTTGACCTCCTTGCGCACCGCGCGCTGGCGGTTCTGGAAGGCGCGCATCGCGGGGAGGTGGTCTCGGCCTCGCCGGCGCGCCGCCTCGGCCAAGCGCCCGAGGAGGTCGATCTCACCTTGGAGGATCGGTGCCGAGAGCGGATCTCGCTTGCGGAGCGCCACGAAGGAGGCCTGGATCTCAGCGATCTGGTCCGCGGGGGGTTTCGCCGCGGCGCCTGGGTCCTTGCGGAGATACTTCACGAAGAGCTGGCGGCGAAGGAGCTCGATGGTCTCCCCGCGACGTTGGAGCGCGTTCTCGAGGGACTTCGTCGCCTCGCGTCCCGGCGCCGAGACGCCCTCAATGGTCGCCAAGCTGTAGGCGTTGAGGACGTTGACGTAGGTCGCGTTGGGGTTGCTCTCGAGGGCCTTCTTGAGCAGCTGGCTGACGCGGACCGTGGCGCGCTGGTGGATTCCGATGGAGGCCAGGCCGGCGTAGGCGTGGCTGTGAGTCGGGCAGAGCCAGGTCGCGCGGCGATAGGCGCGCTGGGCCTGGGCGAAGAAGGCCTCGCGCTCGCGGGCCTTGTCCTTGGGCTGGAGGAGGGCCAGCTTTTCGTTGCGGAGCCCCTCGGCGTAGGCCCAGCCAGCGGCCAGGCGAACGTCACGCTCGAAGCGGAGCGAGCGCTCCCACTCGCGGGCGGCCTTCTTGTTGAAGTCGAGGGCCTTCTCGGGCGTTCGCTTGGCCAGCTCGGCGTAGACCTTGGCCAGGACGGAGAGGGTCCAGGGGTCGGTCGGGTCGAACTTCTTGGCCTCCAGGAAGCGCCGCTCGGCCCGGGCCGGGTCGTTGGTGTATTTCTGAAGGTCGACGAGCCCTTGGCCTCGAACGGCCTCGGCCGAGTCGCTCTGCTGCTTGAGCGCTTCGCGGAGGTAGCGCTCGGCGCTGTCGAGGTATTGGCCGTCGAAGTAGCGCTCGAGCTCCAAGCGTCCCAGCAGGATCCGGCTCTCGGAGCCGTTCTCGTCGAGAGTGATGGCCTTCTTGGCGAACTCGCGAGCGTCGGGAATGTTCCCCTGAGCGCCCTCCAAGCGAGCGAGCACGCGCAGGGCGCGGGCGTTTGTCTTCCAGTGACGTTTCTGGGCGCTCCCGACCACGAGGTTCGCGAACTCGCGGGCCTCGCGGTAGTTGAGGAGGCGCTCTTGGGACTCGGCGCGCTGGACCGTTGCCAAGAGGGAGCCGGCGTCGAGCTCAACGGCCTTGCGGGCGGCGGCGGCGGCGGGGAGCGGGAGATCGCAGGTCAGGTAGCCCTCAGCTAGGGCGCAGTAGGCCTGAGACTGGGCCTTCGGACCCTCCTTCTTGCTCAGCTTGATCGCGTGCTCGAACTGACTCACGGCTTGGAAGATCTTGCCTCGCTGAGCCAGGATCTCGCCCTGAATGGCGCTGGCGCGCCAGCTCTTGCCCTTGGCGGCCGCAGAGGCAGCCTCAGCGTCCTTGAGAGCCTTCTCGCGAGAGCCGGCGCCGCCTTGGAGGAGGCGAGCCTCAGCCCGTCCGACCAAGATCTGGACTCGGAGCTTGAGCTTCTGCTCGTCGGTCAAGGTCTCGATCTGAACCTTGTCGTCGTCGGACGCTTCCGGCTGGGGCGCGTCCAGAGCCGTCAGGGCGTTGAGGAGAGCGGTCACGGCGTCGCTCGGCTTCTCCTGGAGGAGGTGGATCCTGGCCAGTCCGTAGAGGGAGCGGACCGAGTTCGGCATCAGCTCCTTGGCCTGCTCGAACTGCTTGACGGCGTCGCCCAGGGTCCCCTTGAGGATCAGCAGCTCTCCACGCGCGATGAGGGCGTCCGCGCTCTTGGGGTCCAGACCGGTCTTCTCCTTGAGGACCGTCTCGAGGTCCTCTTCGGCTGCAGCCAGGGAGTTCTCCTCGATATCGAGCATCGCCGCGCGGGCGCGCAGGATCAGGGCTCGCGTCCGGTGGACCTTCAGCCGATCTTGAGCCTCCTCGAGGAGGGTCTTGCTCCGCTCGCCGTTCTCCTCTTGGAAATCGATGGCCCCGAAGGGGATGCCGACCTCGTCCAGGGCAGACAAAGCTTCGTTGGCGCCCTTGAGCGCGCCCGGAATGTTCTGGGCTTCGAGCGCGGTCCATCCGTCTTGGATCTGAACGTCGCTCCTTTCGAGGCCGTCCTTGATCGCGAGCTCTAGGCCCGCGTACTCCGTCTCGACGGCGCGCTGGTGTCGCTCGGCCTCCTGGCTCTTGAATCGGACCACGAGTCCGCCCAGGACGACGACCAAGAGGACCACGATGGCGCCGATCGCGACAGGGAGCGATCCGCGTCGCTTGATCTGCTTGATCCAGCGGCCAGCCTTCGTCTCTCCCTTGGCGGTCACGCTGCCGCCGGAGAGGAGGGCGGCCATGTCCTCGGCGAACTCGACGCCGGTCTGGTAGCGGTCCTCGGGGTCGCGGGCCATGGCCTTGAGGCACACGTTCTCGAGGGCCTTGGTCAGCTGCGGCTTGATCTTGCTCGGCGGGACGGGGTCGTCGTGGATGATTCGGTTGTAGAGCTCGACCGTCGTGTTGCCCACGAAGGGGAGCCGACCCGTGGCCAGCTCATACATGATCACGCCGAGCGAGTAGATGTCCGCGCGGCGGTCGAGAGAGCTGGAGTTGCCCGAAGCTTGCTCTGGCGAGAGGTAGTAGGGCGTGCCGAGGACGGCGCCGGTCTTGGTCAGGACGGACTGGTGGTCGCGATCCTTGGAGAGCCCGAAGTCCGTCAGGCGTGGCTCCATGTCGTCACGCACGATGACATTGGCCGGCTTGAGGTCGCGGTGGATCACGCCCTCCTCGTGAGCGTAGTGGACCGCGCGCGCGACCTTCTCCAGGATCTCCATTCCGATCTCGAGGTCGAGGTCGTCCTTGAGCATGCGGTCGAGAGGTTTGCCCTCGATGTATTCCATGGCGAAGTAGGGGTATCCGCGGAAGTCGCCCGAGTCGAGGATCTTGACGATGGCCGGGTGGTCGAGGCGGCTGGTGGATTCGATCTCACGCAGGAAGCGCTTGACCTTCTTGGGGTTCACGGCCTCGTTGGTCGTGAGCATGACCTTGACGGCTGCGCGCTCCGTAGCGCCGCCTTCAGCGTCGCGGTGTCCCAGGTAGACGACGCCCATTCCGCCGCGCGCGAGCTCGCGATCGATCTCCCAAGGGCCAATGTTCTCGGCCTCTTCGGTGCCGCCGCCGAAGCCGCTCCCGCCGGGGCCGCCGCCGAAGGCTGTGCCGCCTCCGAAGGCTCCTGAGCCGAAGCCGCCGAAGGCGCCTGAGCCCGGGGCCGTGCCGAAGGCTGAGCCGCCGGGGGCGCCGAAGGCCCCTGAGCCAGGGCCCGATCCGAAGGCCGATCCGGGACCGCCCATGGGCGGAGCTGATCCAAAGGCCGATCCGGGGCCACCCATAGGCGGAGCTGATCCGAAGGCCGAGCCGCCAGGAGGGGGCGCTCCAAAGGCCGAGGGAGGAGGGGCCCCGAAGGCCGAGCCGCTAGGGGGGGCACCGAAGGCCGAGGGAGGAGCCCCGAAGGCCGAGCCGCCGGGAGGCGGAGCTCCGAAGGCGGAGCCAGGAGGCGGCGCTCCAAAGCCCGAGCCGCCGGGAGGCGCTCCGAAGGCGGAGCCTCCAGGAGCAGAGCCGAGGGGGGAGGGCTTGCCGTGAAGGGTGGCGGCCTCGCTCCAAGCGCCAGGAGCGGGGCCCGCGGGCTTGCCATGGAGCGTCGCGGCTTCGGAGAAGGGGGCGCCGCCCGGTGCCGGCTGGTCGGCGAGGGTGGCGTTCTCACTCCAGGCAGGAGCGGTAGGAGCCGCAGGCGAAGGCTTGCCGTGAAGGGTTGCAGCCTCGGACCAATCGCTGCCCGGGGCAGAGGGGGGCGCAGACCCTCCGCGGAGCTCCCCGACTTGGGCAGGGCTCAGGAGCCCTGCTTCTTGGAGCGCTTGCCCTAGGTCGCTGGCTTGACCTGCCTTGAGGCGAGCCAAGCCCGTGTCGAGCTGGGAGCGATCGATCCAACCGCGTTGCATGGCCGCGCGGCCGAGTGCTATGTCTTCAGGAGAGTAGGGCTGCACGCCGCGCCTCACTAAGCCCGAGGCTTTAGCCCGCGGGAGAGGGGGCTCGCTGGCCCCAAGCAGGCCTCCGAAACCGGTGCGGAGGCGCTGCAGAACGATAGCACCGGAGCCGCGAGGCTCGCAAGTCGATCCACATGGTGTTCAAGGAGTTACCGCTCAGCGTGCGAGCTGCCTCGGCTGGCAGGAAGGGGGTGATTCGCGCGCTGTGAGCGAAGCGGGTCAGGAGCTGGCGGGTCGAGTCCGCACACTCCCCGCGCGAGCGAGCGGGAGGCAGCGTGGCCCCGCACAGGAACGAGCAGATCCGAGCGGAACCCCGTTCGCGAACGCACCTAGTGCTTGCGACACAAGGACTTGGCGTCTGGCCCTCGCTGTGCGAGAGGTCGACTGTCTGAAACCTAGGGGATACCCATGCAGTCATTCGAAGTCTTCTGCTTTAACCTCGCCGCCGCCATCAAGGCCTCTCCCTTCACGCGGGTGGAGTTGGCAGCGCGCCTCGGCGTCAAGCCGGCCACGGTCAAGTCCTGGTGCGTTGGGCGTCGAGCGCCGACGGTGATCCGACTCCTCGAGCTCTGCGAAGTCCTCGAGGTCGACGCCGAGGAGCTGTTCCGGTCGCCGAACTCTCCCCAGGAGCGCTTCGAGTGCCCCGCCTGCAGTCAGTCCTTCCGCCGCTTGGTGGGACTAAGGATCCACGTCGCGCTTCGGGCGCGCGAGCAAGATGGTCACGAGAGGCTCGTGGAGGACGGCGCTGATTGCCGGCCCCAGGTGTCGGTTCTAAAGGGCGGCCCCACCTCCGCTGGAGCCTCCGGCGGATCGGTGGCAATGGCGGCCGCCAAGCCAGTCCGCGCGCCTCGACCGATCTCTTACGCCGCCTGCTACTAGGCTCGCTCTCTCTCAGCGCGCGGGATTGCCAGAGGCAAGGTCAGCGCCAAGAGGCCGAGGAGGGGAGCCCAAGGCGTTCCCCAGCGGGTGAGCGGAGTCTGCCGTGCCATTGATTGGAGCGTCACGACGCCTGATCCTGCACCCGACTTCGCCTCGCTCAGCCGCTCGCCTGCTCCTGACTGGACGAAGCTGATTCCAGTCGCGGCGACTCGAACCAGGGGTCTGTTGGACTCCAGAGAGCGCAGTCGAGAGAGCATGGCGTGGAGGGCCGGGCCTTGGCCCGTGAACCAGTCGTCGTTGGTCGGATTGACCAAGATCGCTGGGGCCTTCGCTCCGAAGGGTCGAGTCCAGATCGCCTCGTAGCAGACCAGGACGCCGACTTCGCCCGCGGGTGAGGACAAGACCCCGCTCCCTTCCGCCGAGGTGTAGCGCCCCGCCATGGGAACGAGGGGGCGGAGCGTCTCGCTCGGGAGCTCCTCCGCGAAGGGGAGCAGGCGACGCTTGCCGGTCCAGGCTCGGAGTCCCTCGGGCCCGACCAAGAGGCAGGCGTTGTTCCTCCGCAGGACCTCCAAGTCCTTCTGTCCGTGGGGGACGACGAAGCGGCGAGTCAGGCCGATGAGGACCGGCGCCTTGGCGAGGCGCGAGAGCCTCTGGATCCGAGCCAAGAGCGCCTGCTGCTCTCGCTGCAGCCGCGCTGCCCACCTGGCGCGGAGGGCGCTCGGCGCAGAGTTCGCCTCGGGATCCAGCTCCATCCAGGGCTCAGGCGAGATCCCCTCGGGGAGCACGCAGAGGTCAGCCCCTCCAGCTCGGCCGACCGCCCGACACCCCTCTTCGAGGGCCCGCCACACGGTGTTGGCGTTCTCGCCGCGGCGAGAGACGACGCCGGGCTGAACCCAGCCGATTCGGACCGTGGGCCCAGAGGGGACCTCCTCGCCATGAACCGCGCCGTAGCTCAGGGCCCCCCCCAGAGCCAAGGCCGCGAGGACAGGAGGTAGGACCCGCCGGCGGCGAACTCCCTCGTAGAGTCCTCCGTTGACGAAGGCGACGAGGAGCGTGAGCCCCAGCGGTCCGAGGAGGGCAGCGAGGGGCGCGATCCATGCCGCTTGAACCTGAGGGGCGCCGGCGCGCCAGGCGAACACGCGAGGCCAGAGCCACTCCAGCCCCACCAGAGCTGCTGCGAAGAGCCACCACCGCCAGCGCGGGCAGCGCTTGCGGAAGGCCCAGTCGAGGAGCCCTAGGATCGCGAAGGGGACCGCCTCCCAGAGCGCGTAGAGCCCGAAACCCAGCCAGGCTACGGCCACGGGCGCCTCAGCATAGGCCGCGAAGGCCGGAGCCAGCCAGGTGAAGAGCGCGAGCTGCGTGGCCAAGCCAGCCAGGAGTCCGGCCAAGCAGGAGCCCCCTTTGCCGAGGGGCTCCCAAGCCCAGAGGAGCGGAACCATGCCCACCCACTGCAGCCCATGCCAGCCGACCGGCGCGCAGGCCAGGCCGAGGGCTGCACCAAAGCCTAGGGCTCCCAGCAAGGCGCGTTGCCAGGGGGACAAGCTCTGAGTCGGCGTGGGGGCGGGCAGGGACAGAGGGACCTCGGGCGCGAAGTCTAGCGGGTTTGGCAGGGGCCTCTGCCCGCAGCGAGGCCCGTCTCGCGCCAACTCCGCTCTTGCTCTTCGAGATTCGCGTCATTCACAGGCGGCCTCGCTTCCCCTGGCGTGCTTCGACGCGCTGGCGTACGGGGTCGCGGTAGCCGAGGGCCCAGGGTACGAGCACTGATCAGACCGGGTTTGCCGGGCAGGGCGATGATATCGGCCTGCCACCTATCGAGTCGGACGCAGGAGCGAGCGGACACGCTCCATGTCGCTGAGGAGTTCGTTGATCTCAGCCACCTGCTTCTCGGTCAAGTGTTTCCGCGCCTCCGCGAGAATGGCCGAACGACGAATCTCGACCGTCGCTCCTCTGGTCCAGCGTGTTGGGGCTGGCCCCGCTTCGCCCGCTGGGCGTATTCCTTCGAAGAATGACTCGACCAGGAGCGTTCGAATAGGCCGCACCCCTTCACCATGCTCTTTCACCAGATCCACCATGATCCGATCCGCGAAGGTCTCGGCTTCACGCCAAGAGAGCTTCCATAGCTGGTCATGCGCCAGCCACTTGTCGCGGTCTTCGTCTCTCTTCGTCCAGGCGTTAAGGGCTTGGTCATGGGGTTGAACTAGAGGCCGTAGATTGGCCTCCTTCAACTCCGCCTCGCAGCCTTCGAGCACCTGCTCCGAAGTTGTCCCCTCTGCGCCCAGCAGCAGCAGTTGAGTGCCGTCACTGGACAGATACGTGGCGGAGATTCGGTCGTCAGCGTTGAGTCGCGCCAGCACGGGCGCGGAGGATTGGCCTCAGCCGAGGCCAGGTACGGGGCCTCAGGTCAGCCCCGTGAGTTCAACGAGGACAACCTCCTGAGCAGGTGCCGCGACTCGCGCTGAGGGAACAGAGACAGGCGTGGGGACTTCTGAGCTTTCTGGAGAAGCGCAGCCGACCGCGAAGGCCAATGTGAGGCTGGCTAGGCCGGTGAAAAGTCGAATTGGGGTCATAGATGTTCCTCGACGGTCTTGGGAGCCTGCTACTCGTCTCGTGCGCGGTCGGAATCGTCTGCGACGAGCAGCCTAATCTCGTTGATGCTGTTGCCGTTCACCGCTCCGAGGAAGCCGCCGTTCGGCCCGTAGATGCGGACGTAGGGAATCCCCTTGATGTTGAACGCCTTGATCTGCGCCGCTGCCTCGGTGTCCCAGCTAATGATGTCCACTTTCCTAAGCGCGACATCGCCTCGTTCCACAAGTAGCCGCTCGATTTGGTGGCCCAGGAGCAAGCAGGGGCCGCACCAGTCGGCGTAGTAGTCGATGATGGTGAACTTCCCGGCCACTAGGTGATCCTCGACCTTGATCTTCTCGCCGTGAGAGATCGTGCGGATGTCGAGGCTGGCGCGTTGATCATCGGTGATCGGGGCAGTTTTATTGGCTGGCTGCTCAGGGGCTTCTAGGCTGGGCGTGTAACCCTTCGCCGTGATCACCTCAAAGATCCTCTCGATGGTGACGAAGGTCGAGTCGAACTCGACCTCAAAGAGCCCTTGGTCGAACTTCAGCGTTGCTTTCCTAATTCCATCAAGCCCTTCCAGGGCTTGCAGCGTGGGGCCGCCTCAGCCAACCGCTCACGTCATTCCATCGACGTAGATGATGCGGGTCACGATTTGGCTCGGATCGGTTTGGGTGCTCGTGGCGACCATGGCCTCAGCTGACCGGGCGACCGGCGCAGTCCGTGGAGATGTTGGACAGCCGCAGACCGCGCACAGCGCGAGTAGCGCCAGCACCGGCACCGCGAGTTTCTTCAATGTCATCACTCGGTGCTCACTAATCGTCCGGTGTAACCGGCGGTTTCAACTGCACGGATCAGAAGTGCTGCTTCGGTGCCGGGGATGATTGCAACCGTTGCGGTCGTGTTGGCGTAGCTGACGCTGGCCCGTTGCACCCCTTCAACTTTTTTCAATTCCGACACGATGTGAACCGCGCAGGCTTCGCAGGTCATGCCCTCGACCTTGATGTTCAACTCGGTCGTCGCAAGACGCTGTTCCTGCTGCACCTGGGGCTGATCATCGTCCGCGGTCGCAGAGATTATTGTTCCGACGTAGCTGGGGAAGAACGCAAAGCCCGCGACCAGCACGGTGCTTCCCCACAGCATGACCTTGTTGAAGATGATCAGCTTCTTGTTGGGGACATCGCAGCAGTCTTGATCGGCTGGTTTGCGTTGGAAATACGTCAGGTAGAAGGCCAGCCCCAGCAACAAAGCCGTCACGCCCAGTAGATGTGGGCGGTAGGCGTCGAAGAACCCGCCGATACCGCCTGCAGAGAACCCGAGCCCGATAAGCAGGAGTGGGAGCCAGCAGCAAGCCGACGACATCACCGCTGATGCTAGGGCTCCAATGGAAGCCCATGTTCCCGCTCTTGCTGGGGAAGCTGTGGGCGCTTCATTCACTAGGCACCTCGCAACACTCTGGTTCGGGGGTCGGGTTGATTTCACGTTGCGCCTTATCCGCTGTTTCAATCCTGCGGATGTTCCCCAGGCAGCATCGACCCTGCGGGTTCAGTTCCTCGCAGCGGTGCAGGCCCTCTTTGCATTTGGCCGTGATGTCGTCTGCAACACCGGAAGCGCCGTGTTCCAGGACCTCGGCCTCGATCTCCTCTTGGTCGTGCTCAAAGCAGTAGCAGATGGGCCGGGGGGCAGCGCTTTCCTTCAAGCCGATGCGGACTTTCACCTGCTGCTTATCAAGCGTCTTGCCGGTGTCGGGGTTGTAGTAGGCGACGGTGCAGGTGTTGGTGGCGCAGAACCGAAACCCTGAGAGGTGATCGGGGTTCGGCTCGACCAGCAAGGACTCCAGCGTGATCGGCTTGACCGGGGTGCCTTTGCTGTTGCAGGTCGGGCAGATGTTGTCGGTGGTCATGCCTCCAACTCCCCGTCGATCATTTCCTCCAAGGCGTCGAGGATGGGACAGGCTGCGGTGGCTTCACTCGCTTCGCATTTCTCAACGAGCTGATCCAGCGCAGCTTTGAACCCTTCAAGGGTTCTGATTTTTCCTTCGATGTCCTCGATCTTCTTCTTAGCCGCGCTTTCGACCTGGCTGCACGATGCTGATCCTGAAACGCGCAGTTCCAGTAGCTCGTTGATGTCGTGGAGGGTGAACCCGAGCTGCTGGGCCTTGCGGATGAAGATGAGTCGCCGCGCATCTGCGGTGGTGAAATCCCGGTATCCGGTTCCACCTGGCCGGGGATCACGGATCAACTTTTTCCGCTCGTAGAAGCGGATCGTTTCGACGTTGACGCCGCACAGCTTGGCGAGTTCTCCAATGGTCATGCGGCGAGTCTAAGGCCCGTACCTAGGTACGGAGTCAAGCGCCTCTTCTTGGCCCGACGCCGCCCTGAGCTAACGCGGCCTTTTCCGGTAGGGAGTTACGTCTCCGAAGACATCATCCGCCTTCACCCTCAATTCGGGCGGTTCTATACCCAGCGCCCAAGGAACGAGCTCGGCACGGACCGCGTCTTTGATGAGCCGTCCGGCCTCACCGGGGAGGGTGTCGTGCTCAGCGCCTGGGTCGGGTTCGACTGCGGCGAAGGCGCTGAGCCGAGCGTGGTGCATGGCTTCCCAGGCGCTGTCGGGATCGCCGAACAAGAGGGCGAGCGAGGTGCAGGCGGAGACCGCGGCCTCGCGCTGGCGATCGAGTTGAACCGCCGCGGGTCTGCGGCGCGCGTCCTCGCACCCTTGCGCTGCATGCAGCACGGCCCGGACGTGCGGGAGGCAGGGGCAGACCAGAGCCACCTCGGCGGCGTCGAGGACGGGCTGGGGATGCTCGGCATCGCTGGTCAGGAGGAGCGAGCCCAAGAGGGGGACGACGCGGCTCGCCGCCGCGACGCTAGCGCGCATCACGACCTCGGGGCCCCGGCCCCGGAGCGGCTCGAGCCAATCCTGATAGCCGGCAGGGACACTGGGAGCCTCGCGTCCCAAGAGTTCGCGGCTAGCGAGGTGACCGAGGAACGCAGCGAGGCTCAGCCTCTCTGGGCTCAGGTCGCCGGCGCGGACTCGACGGCGAAGGAGGACGACCTCGGCTGTGGCGTCGCCGGTCTGAGCGCTGCGCTCGAGATCGCGGGTTCGCTGGTCCACTCTGCTACTGGCTCCGCGTCGAGCGGGAAGGGGCCGCGGCCGACGCCTGGAGAGGTGCGGAGTTCGAACGAGCCGTGACCAGCTTCTTCCTGTTCCACCTCCTCACCGACCGCCCCCTTCGCTCGCTGATCCAGTCGGACCCAAGCTCAGCCGATTTATACCTGGATACCCGTCGAGCAGCAGAACTGACCCGATAGCCCCGGGTCCCTGTCCCCTTTCCCCTAACGGGGAGCCGAGCCTCCCCTGCTCTCCACGACTACACTTCGACCATGCACCTCCACGCCACCGGAGGACGTCCCCTCGCCATCGCAGCGGGCGTCTCGTTCGCCCTCGCTGGGGCCAAGCTCGCCCTGGGGCTGATCTCGGGGTCCCTGACTCTCTTAGCGTCAGCGGCGGACTCTTTCGCGGACGCGGCGATGTCGACCCTCAACGCCTGGGGGTATCGCTGGGCGAGGAGCCCGGCCGACGCGGATCACCCCTTCGGCCACGGGAAGCTGGAGGGGGTCCTCTCTGTTGGACAGGGAATGCTCTTGATCGGGATCCTAGCCTCGCTCGTGGTCGGATCGCTCTTGGGCCTGGCGGAGGCCCGTCCCCTTCCGAAGCTCGACCTCGCCGTAGGAGGCCTCGTCGGCGGCGCCCTCGTCTCAGCGCTCTTGACCTGGTCGCTACACCGCGCGTCACTGAAGGACGACTCGCTCCTGATCCACGCCGACGCCGCTCACTATCGCCTCGACTTCCTGAGCGCGGTCGTGGCCGTGGCCGGCCTCTTGGCCGCGGGACACTTCTCGCTCCCCTGGCTCGATCCGCTCCTGTGCCTAGTCCTGGCGGGACTTATGATCCCGGACTGCTTTCGACTCCTGCGCCAAGGCGGAGCGATCCTCCTCGACGAGGCCCTGCCCGACGAGGAGCTGGCGCGGGTGCGCGAGGTCCTCGACCACCTGGACCTACCCTTTCACGGGCTCCGAACGCGGCGCTCGGGCCCGCTGAGCTTCGTCGAGGTCCACGTCGCCCTCGACCCGAACACGCCCCTCGGCGACGCCCACCAGCTCGTGCAAGCCATCGCGGCGGACCTCCGAGAAGCCCTGACGGGCGAAGCGCGCGTCTTGGTGCACCCCGACGCGGCCGGGCTCGCGGACTCCATTGACGAGGCCCTCGAAGAGGAGCCTCACGCCCACTGAGAGCGACTACTCCTCGAGGAGCGTTAGGAGGTGGGCTCGTGCGCGCTCGGCCTCGCCGTGGAGGCGGCGGGCCAGGGGAGCCAGGTCGCCGTTGCCGTGGGCCAGGTTCTCGATCTCCGCGCAGACCCGAGCTAGAGGCTGGGCGCCGATGTTGAGGGCGGTCCCCTTGAGGGCGTGGGCCTTGAACCCGGCCTCGCTGCGCGCGTTGGTCTCGATGGCAGCCAGGGTCTCCTCGACGAGTTCGGGGGTGTCCTCGAGGTAGACCTGGACCAGCTCACGCCAGAGGTCTGGGCGGCGCTCGCCGCCTGCGGCCTGGAGGCGCGTGATCCGTCCGCTGTCAATCGGGGACCGATTGGTGAAGGCTCGCTCGATCAGGGCCCGGAGGGTCTCGAGCCGAACGGGCTTGCTGAGGTAGTCGTCCATCCCAGCGTCGAGGCAACGCCGGCGATCCTCGGGGGCGGCCGAGGCCGTCATGCCGACGACGCGCGGGCCACCACGGCCGCGAGCCCGGATCTGGCGTGTGGCCTCGAGCCCGTCCATGCGCGGCATTTGGACGTCCATCAAGATCAGGTCGAAGGGCTCTTGCTCGAGGCGCTCGAGGGCCTCCAAGCCGTCGCGAGCCGTGTGCGGCGTGTAGCCGAGGCGAGCCAACATCTTGATCGCGACCAGAAGGTTGACCCGGTGGTCCTCGACGACGAGGACCTGGAGCGGGAGTCGCTCGCCGAGGGCGACTCGACGCGAGGGCGCCGCCGGGAGCTCGTCACCGACCAGGCTCGTGAGCAGGTTCAGGAGGGGGCCGGTTCGGATCGGCTTGACCAGGCTGCTGGAGTTGGGCGACCCGGGGGAGCGCTGGCCGAGGTTGAGGAGCCAGACCACCGGCAGCGAGGGCTCGTGGTCCCGAGCCGCCTCGACCGCCCCAGGCGCCGAGGCGTCCAGGAAGAGCACGGCTGGGAGGTCGGCTCGGGACGATTCTCCTCGGAGCCAACTCAGGGCCTCTGGGTGGCCCGGCTCTTGGACATGGATCCCCCAGCGCTCGAGGCCCTGGGTCAGCATCTGCTGCGAGCTGAGGCGTGAGTCGAGGACCGCGACGGTCTTGCCCGAGAGGCTCGAGTGAGGCCTCTCGGGGGGGGCCGCCGTGGCGCCGAGGCAAGCTGTGAAGGTGAAGGTCGATCCCTCGGCCTCGACCGACTCGGCGTGGATCTCGCCCTCCATGAGGTGCGCCAGGCCGCGGCTAATCGCGAGGCCGAGGCCAGTTCCGCCCTCGCTGCTCCCGCCGATCTGGTGAAAGGGCTCGAAGAGGAGGTGCATTCGGTCCTCGGGAATCCCGATTCCGGTGTCCTTGACCTTGAAGGTCAACTCCCAGCCCGTCGGGAGCGCCCTCGCGCTGACTCGGAGTCGGACTTCGCCGGAGGGCGTGAACTTGACCGCGTTGCTGAGCAAGTTCACCAGGACTTGGCGGAGCCGGATCGTGTCGCCCACAGCTCGCTCGGGGACGCCTTCGTCGACGAGGGCAGCCAAGACGAGGCCCTTCTCCGCTGCGCGGGGGGCGACCTGCGCCAGCGACTCTTCGACCGCGGTCTGAATGTCGAAGGGGCGAGCCTCGAGGGTCAGCCGCTCGCTCTCGATCCGTCCGACGTCGAGCAGGTCTTCGATCAGGAGGAGCAAGGTGTCCGCGGACGACTGAATAGCGTCCACGAACTCGCGCTGGCTCGGCTCGAGGGTCGTCTCGCGCAGGAGGTCGCTCATTCCGATCACAGCGTTCATGGGCGTCCGCAGCTCATGGCTGACCGTAGACAGGAAGCGGCTCTTGGCGCGGGCAGCGGCCTCGGCCGCCTCTTTGGCTTCGATGAGCTCGGCCTCGGCCTGCTTGATCTCGCTGACGTCGATGATCACACCGCTCCAGCGAACCCGCTTGGGGTCCAGGACGCGGGGGCTGGAGGTCACGCGGTGCCAGCGGACCTCGCCCTTGGGGTGGCAGACTCGATACTCGTGGACCCAGTCGCTGCTCTCGATGCTCTGGCCGACGAAGCTCTGACGGAGCGCTTCGCGGTCGACGGGGTGGATCCTGGAGAAGGCGGCGCTCCAGTCCGCCATCAGGTCGTTGGGCTCGACGCCGTAGAGATCTCGGACGGCCTCGCTGACGAAGCGGAACTCGCCGCTGGCGCTGCCTGGGACCGTCTCGAAGAGATACACGACGCCGGGGAGGCTCGCGGCGAGCTCGCGAAAACGCGCCTCGCTCTCGGCTAGGGCGGCGCGCACGCGCTGGCGGACGATGAGCGAAGCGAAGGTCGCGCCGAGGGCCGCCAGCGCGTCTCGCCGGGCCAGGTCGAGGTCCTCGCGAGGGAAGAGGAGTAGAGCCCCGACCTTGTGCTCGCCCAGCTCGAGGGGGAGGACCAGGCGTGGCTGATCGCCAAGGTAGGCGGGCTTCCCCCCGGGGACCGGGGACACGATGGCCTCTTCGCCTTCGAGGCGGAGGTAGCGCAGCTCGCGGGGGAGGTTCACGGCCGTGGCCAAGCGCAGCTCAGGGTCCTCGCTCTCGCGGAGATAGACCCCGGCGTGAGGAGAGAGGTCGAGCCAAGGGACCAAGACCATTTCGCTGAGGGCGCCTTGGAGTTGCTCCTCGAGGTTCAGTTCAGGTCGGTTCCAGGCGTGGAGGGCCTGAACCGCCCGGCGAATGTCGATCCGGAGCCGGGCCTCCTCCGCCGCGAGGTGCTCGAAGGTCGCGTCGCGGTGGATGACGAAGAAGCGCTTCGGGAGGACTCCAGCTTCGAAGGCCACCGTCCGCAGCCAGCGGGGTTTGCCCTCCATGCTCTGAGCCGAGAACTCGCCTGAGAAGCGTCCTGTGCTGGCGAGCTCGGCTTGAATCAGGCTCCAGGCTTCGTCGCCGAAATACAGCGCGGGGCTCTGCCCCCTGAGGTCCTCGAGGCTGTAGCCGAGGATCTCTTCGTGAGCCTCGTTGATCTGAAGGTGGAGGCCCTCGCCGTCGAGGAGTGAGATTCCGCCTGGAGCGCGCGAGAAGAGCGCCTTGCCGATCAGGCCCGAGCGCTCGCCGGCGGTCGTGCGCCAGAGCCGAGCTATGACACGGGCTTCCTCCCCCTCGCCCAGGCGCTGGGCCTCGACGCCCCACTCCGGGAGGTCACCGCGAGAGGCGGCTGTCCTGCGAGCCTCGTCGATCGTACTCTCGAGGAGCTCCGCTAGCGCTCCCTCCTGGGGGAGGGGCCGCCCGAGGGTGAGCTGAAGAGGGACCTCTCCCGGGGGGAGCGCTCCTCCAGTCGTCACCAGACGACCTTCAGGGTCGATCTCTAGGATCAGGCACGGACTGAAAGGGCTGAGAACCACTACCGGAGCTGGTAGCGATCGAGGAGGTGGTAGAGCGTCGTCTTAGGGATCCCGAGGGCGCGCGCAGCGCGGGCCTTGTTCCCCTTCGACTCGGCGAGGGCTTGGACGACCATTTCGCGCTCGACCTCGGCCAGGGTCTTGCCGGTGTAGGTCCCTTGTCCGCCGGCCAGGCCGCGGCCCTCGCGGATCTCAGCGCTCAGGTGGCGGTTGCTCAGACGAGCCGTCCCGAGGGAGGCCAGGCGGCGGGCCTCATTCTCCAGCTCGCGGACGTTGCCGGGCCAGGCGTAGCCGCGGAGGAGCTCTATGGCCTTGGGTGAGACCTCGAGCTTCTTGCGCGGCGACTCTTGGCGGAGGAAGTGGGCCAGGAGGGCCGGGATGTCCTCGGGCCGCTGGGAGAGGGGCGGAACTTGGAGCCGGAGCACGTCTAGGCGGTAGTAGAGGTCGAGGCGGAACTCGCCGCGATCCGCCATCGCCCGGAGGTCGCGGTGGGTGGCTGCGATCACGCGGCAATGGATCGGGACCGCGGATTCGCCTCCGACCGGACGGACCTGGTTCTCCTGCAGGACCCGGAGCAGCTTGGCCTGCATTCGCGGGCTCATGTCGCCGACTTCGTCCAAGAACAGGGTTCCTTCTCCGGCGGTGACGAAGAGCCCAGCGTGATCGGTGTTGGCGCCCGTGAATGAGCCCTTCTTGTGCCCGAAGAGCTCGCTCTCGAGGAGGTCGTCGGAGAGCGCCGCGCAGTTCTCGCTCAGCAAGGGCTGGCGGTGGTTCTCGCCGCGCGAGTGGATCTCGCGGGCCACGAGCTCCTTACCGGTCCCGCTCGCGCCCATGATCAAGACCGGCGCCACCGAGCGCGAGGCGCGCTCGATCTCAGCGTAGAGGGTCTGCATCGGCTTGCTGCCGCCGATCAGGTGGCCGAAGCGCTCGGGGGCGTGTTCTGGGAGGACCAAGACCTCCTCGCTGGGGTCTGGGGCGCGACGACGAAGCTCCTCCAGCTCGCGTCGGGTCGCGTGGAGCTGGACCGCGCCTGTCTTTTGGGCCTCGGTCAGCTCGGCGGTCTCGAGGGCCAAGGCCGCCTGGTCGGCGAAGGCCGCCAGAACCGGGAGGTCCTTCTCGGTGAATGCGTTGGCGTCGAAGCGGTGATCCAGATAGAGGACGCCGGTCGTGTTGCCTCGCAGGAGCATAGGCACGCTGGCGATCGAGAGGACTCGCCGGGCCTGGACGCTGCTGACCATGCGAATGTCGCGGTCCTCCTCGCTGGTGGTCACGACCCCGCGGCGCTCGGCCAAGACGCGCTCGACGACGGTCCGGGAGACCTTGCCCTGGGCCCCCGAGAGGGTCTCCTTAGCGAAGCCTCGGGCCACGGCGACCTTGATCTTGGTCCCCCCCTTGGAGCTCTCCTTGACGCGGACCAAGAACCCACGCTCGGCGTCGGTGAGCTCGATGGCGGCGTCCAAGATCATGGGCAGGAGGACGCTGACGTCATCCTGGGTGGCCAGGAGGTGAGAGAGATCTCTCAGTCGTCGCAGCCAGGTCACCTCACGCTGATTCATAGCCCACGATCATACCGGGCGGCCTCCGTCGCCACAGGCGTCTCGGGCACCTCCTAGCGGGCGCTGGGCTGGCTGAAGGCTCTCGTGACGCGTCCAGGCCTTGCTCGTGTCTCGCGCCCGGCACGTCTCTAGCCAGGCGCCTGACCCGTCAGCCTGCCTCTCGGCACGTGGCTCTCCCCATACCCCGCCCGCTCTAGGTCTGCTTGGCGTGGAGCGCCTCTAGGCGCCTCAGGCCCTCGACGCGGAGGAGGGGGAGGAGCAGCTCGTGGTGGCCCGTCAGGGCGTAACCGCGCGCTGCAGGTCGCTGGAGGACGTTTTGGCGCGGGCGGTAGTGCTGGATCATGTCCAGGTTTCCTGTCGTGAGGTCGGCGACGGCGTGGCCTAGGTTTCTCGCCACGGCCACGGCCTTGAGGAAGACCTCAGGGAGGATCACGGCGCTCCCGACGTTGACGTAGACGCCGCCTCCCAGCTCGCTGACCACGGCCGCCAGACGGCGGAAGTCGAGGTGTGTCGCTTGGCCGATCGAGGCCCCGCAGGCTCCCGGCACGGCGTGGACGGTGTCGGTGCCGAGGGCCACGTGGACCGTGACCTGAGCTCCAGCCTGGACGGCCTGCCAAATCAGGCTCCGCTCTCGGCCCTCGAGGCTGTCGAGCTCTTCGGCCAGAGCGCGGCCGAGGCCCCGCTCGCCTTCAGCGCCGCGCCTAAAAGCGCGCGCGAAGAACTCCGCCGTCTCCGAGACCATTCCAAAGCGGCCGTCCGCGAGGGTCTCAGAGACCCGCTCGCTGGTCTTGCCGAGGAAGGCCAGTTCGAAGTCGTGGATCGCCGCTGAGCCGTTGAGGCAGAGGTCGGTGACCAGCCCGCGCTGGATCATGTCGACCAAAATGGGTCCCAAGCCGACCTTCACGACGTGGCCGCCGATCCCGACCAAGACTCGGCGTCCGTGGGCGCTCGCCTCGGCCATGGCCTGGGCCAGGCTGCGGAGGCGATCGACCGCCAGGATCGGGGACAGCGAGTCGAGGAACTCCTCCAGCGAGGCGCTCGTCGGGACGGGCCGGGCTAGCTGATCAGCGCTCACGAGGTGCTCTCGCTCGCCGATCGGATAGGTGGCGATCCCCTCGAGGTCGAGGGGCGCGAGGGCCGGGGGGAGCTCTGAGGAGGGGGTCGGGTCGGTCAGGTTGGTTGCTCCAGTCTGCGGCCCACGGGCCACAGCGCTTCCCAGGCTTCTCGGGGCTCGATCGAGGCTTCGACGCTGAGGCAGAGCCAAGTGCAGCTCCCGCCGCGCGGCACGGCGAGGAGGGGCGCGAGCTTGACCGCGTCCTTGGCCGTGATCAAGACGTGCTCGACGGCGCGTCGCTCGGCGAGGTCTTCTATGGCGTGGAGATCGCGAGGGCGATACTCGTGGTGGTCTGGGAACTCTTCGAGGTGGCTGAGGCGGGCGCCGACGCTAGCCGTCGTGGCCGCGAAGGCTCGCGGGTTTCCGATCCCGCAGGCTAGGACCACCGGGAGGTCCTTCAAGGTCTCTACGGGACGTTCCTCGTGACCCTCGGGGCCTATGGCGAACAAGCTCGAGGGTGCGAGGGACATGCGAAACACGGGCCCCGTGTAGCCGGTGGCCCTGATCTCCTCCTCGAGGGCCAAGAGCTCGCTCGGGCTGCGGAGCTCGGCTCGGCTGATCACGACCGCCTGCGCGCGCCGGAGCGCGCTCGGAGGCTCGCGCAGGAGGCCTCGCGGGAGGAGGTGCCCGCCGCTCCAGGGAGAGGTCGCGTCGAGGAGCACGACGTCTACGTCTCGCGCTAGGCGGCGGTGTTGGAAGCCGTCGTCGAGGACCAGGATCGTGGCGCCAGCGCGGACGGCTTCGGCCGCGCGGACGACTCGGTCCTTGCCCGGCGCCAAGATCACGTCGGGGAGTGTGTCGCGAATCAGGCGCAGCTCGTCGTTGAGGTCTCCGTCACGCGGGGCGCCGTAGCCTCGAGCCAGGACTCCGACCTGCTCCCCGCGGGCCTGGAGGCCTCGGCAGAGTGAGATCACCAGGGGCGTCTTACCGGTTCCCCCGGTCGTGAGGTTCCCGATCGAGATCACAGGGACCTCCGCTCGCGCGCTGCCTAAGATCCCGCGGGAATAGGCCCAACCCCGGAGCACCGCGACGAGGCGGAATGGCCAGGAGAAGAGCCAGAGGACCCCCCTCAGGAGCGCGGCCCACAGTCCACGCCGCTCTCCGCGGATCAACGCTAGGTAGGCCTGCTCGCTTACGGGGCCCTCCTCAAGGAGTTGGTTCTACAACCACTTTAGCCAGCGGAACACCACGAAGAGGCCGGTTCCCACGGCGACGAGGATCCCGCACACGACGCCGAAGGCTAGGGGCTCGGAGGCGCCTGGGATCCCGCCCACGTTGATCCCCAAGAGCCCGGTCAGGAGGCCCAGGGGGAGGAAGATGGTCGTGATCAGGGACACGACGTACATCCGGGTGTTGAGCTGCTCGGCTATGTGGTTGGCGAGCTCGTCGTGGATCACCGCCGCGCGCTCGCGGAGCGCCTCCAGGTCTTCGACGTGGCGGGTCGTGCGGTCGGCCAGCTCGCGGAGGTTCGCTCGGTTGCTCTGACTGAACGCCGGGAAGGGCTCCTGGACGAGCTGCGAGATCGCCAAGCGCTGAGGCGAGACGTAGCGGCGGAGCGCGATCACCTGGCGGCGGAACTCGGCCAGCTCGGTCCGCGTGTCCTTCGGCGGGCGCGTCGGCATTCCCTCCTCGAGGGTGTCCGCGAGGTCCTCGAGGTTCTCGAGGACGGGCTCCATGCGGGCGCTGAGGTTCAGCCCTAGCAAGGCCAAGAGGGTCCCCACGTCTTGGGGTCCGGTCCCCGCCGTGATCGACTCTGCGATCTCGTGGGTGGCTTGGAATTGTCGACTGCGGAGGCTGATCACCCGGTTGGCGTCGGCCCAGATCCGGAGCGTGATCATGTCGTCGGGCTCGGCGCCGGGGTTGAGGTTGACCCCGCGCAGGATCAAGAGCAGGCCTTTGGGCCCGTAGTGGGAGCGCGGGCGCGTCTCCTCGGCCAGGAGCGCCTGACAGCTCGCAGCGTCTAGGCCCGAGCGCTCCTCGAGCCAGGCTTGGACACTGGGGTCGCGACGATCCAGGTGAAGCCAGGTTGGGCCTTGATCGGGCGTCCATGCCTGAGCCTCCTCCCAGCTCATTCCCCGCTCGCTCTCGCTGGCTAGGCGATAGCCCCACAGGAAACCGGTCTCGTTGGTCACAGGCGCCTCTCTGCGCGGACTCTAAACCAGGCCGGTGACGTGTCAGGGCCTGCGTGCCAAGGCCGGCACCTCGGGGTGCCAACGCAGACCCGAGGTGCGGCCTCCCGACCGACAAGGCAGGGCTCCCAGGCGGCACGCAGCGTGCTCCCTCGGCAGAGCTCACCTCGGGAGGTCACCCATGTCCAGCCAAGCAGAGCTCGCTACCCCGCCAGATCCTGGCGTCCTAAACCCTGGCGTCCTGAACGTCGAAGGGCACGCTCACATGCTCCTGGCGCGGATCGAGCGGCATCCGGACCGAGCGCTCTTCGAGGAGCTCTCCCGAGTCGATCCCAGAGCCCGGGGCCGCTATCGAGTCCTGCGGGCCCGCCAGTCGCAGCTCCGAACCGAAGCCTGCGTGGTCTGCGCGGGCCCTCGCGAGGTCCTCGGCGTCGAGGTGCCTCGCCTAACGCGGAAGCTGGAGGCCATCGTGAAGGCTGAGCGGCGCGCGCTTCAGGAGGCCTACCTCCAGGACTTCGGCGGCGAGGGCTGACGTAGCTCCTGGCGCGGTGTGGGCGGGTCGCGTGAGCGAAGAAGAACTCAACGCAGGGCGCGCAGAGAGCTCGCAGAGAGCCCAGAGAGCGTCTCGCGAGACTCGCTGGCGCTCCAGAGAGGGAAGTCGCGAGGGCGTCTTGCGCCGTCGCGGCCTTGGGGAAGGGAGGCTTCGCCGGGCGGACGCGGGTCGTTGAGGCAGTCACGTGGGGCCCGAGGCCTCGTGAGCTCGGAACGCAAAGCGGCCTCGCGGGAACACCGCGAGGCCGTGTGCGTGATCGGAAATTCGTCGTCTAGCGACGAAACCTCTAGACCTCGTTGAAGAAGTAGGGCGAGAGGGCCTGAGTCTTCTGCTGGTAGTCGTTGGGGTTGAGGAACCAGAGCATTCCCGAGACCGAGCTCAGGAGCGGGTTTCCGTCCTGGGGCGTGAAGCAGAAGCCCGTCACGCTCCGGCCGTCCTCGCTGACGTGGAGCGAAGGGAGGCAGAACACGGTCTGGTTGAGGATCCGGCCGAAGTGACCGTGGTCACGGCCGAAGCTGAACACGCTGTTGACGCTCGACTTCCAGGTCTCGGCCAGGCGGTCGTTACAGCGAATGTTCTCGCGGATCGCCTCTAGGGTCGTCGGCTCCTTGAGCTCGAGGCTGAACTGCACCGTGTGCATGTACTGCGTGTTGAGCTTGATCGCCGAGCTGAACACGTTCTTGGTCTCGACGTTCATCGTGTTGTAGAGGTGGAACAGGTCGCGGGCGTGATGCGTGCCGAACTTTGCGTCCTTGTGCTTGTCCACCGTTGGGCTGGGCATGAAGCCCTTGTCCTGCGAGATGTCGTTGCTGCGGCGAATGCAGACGAAGCGCGCGCTCTCGAGGTTCTCGATGTTGGTGGGCGCGGGGGCCACGGTGGGGTCGAAGGTCTCGGGCGGGAAGGCGATGGTCTGGAGGATCACCGCCAAGTTGTGCGTGTTGCAGCTCACGATGTGCAGGAAGCGGTCCTCTCCGGGAACGAGCGCCGAGTCGTTGATCCCGCGGGCGTACATCTTGCCGAACCCAAACTCGCTGCCCTGAGCCAGGAAGCCCTTGGTGTTGTCGAGGTGGTCGAGGTAGAGGTCCTCCTTCATCTTGTTACCGACCGGCGTGCAGTCGATGACGACGGCGGCCTTCTCCATGGCTTCGCCGGCGACGTAGGTCGGGTTCATACCCATCTCGCGGAAGTCGTCGACGCGGTCTTCGTCGACGGCCAACTTGGCGCCGCGCCGCTCGATCAAGTCGAGGACCTTGGAGCGGTCCGTCTTGAGCGGAGTCCGCTTGTGGAAGATCACCTCGTCGATCCCGAAGTCCTTCTGGTGATCGCAGATCAAGCCGATCAGCGGCTCGCCTATGGTTCCGGTGCCGATTACGTGGACGCTCGTGGCCATGTCTTGCTCCTTGAAGCGGCTCACCCGTGGGGTCTCCGGCCGCTGGTGGGCGGAAGTCTATCGCCCCAGCCGGCCCCGCGCAGGGCTCACCGTATTCACCGCCCCTGGGCGGCGTAGGTCAGCCTTCATGAGAGAGCCCTGCGCTGGGGCTATCGCTCGAGGAGGCCCGAGTAGCGTGGGTCGAGGAGGGCGAGGTGCTCGACGAGGCGATCCGCCGCGATGGCCGCCCGGAGCTCTGCGGGCGAGGGGAGCGAGTCGCTCTGGAACCAGCGCAGGAGCTCCCCGAGGGGGCCCGGGCCTGGGTCGAACCCAGGAGGGAGCTGGGATCCTTGTCGGAGGAGGACGATTCCGGCCAAGGAGCGGGCCCGCGCGTCTCCGCTGGCGAGGGCGGTCTGGGCGGCTCTGCTGGCGTAGGTCGCCCAGCGCTCTGCGTTCGCAGGGCTGACTTGACTCATGATCCAGGCGATGGCGGCCAGCTGGGCTGGCGGCCAGTTCGAGCCTCCTTGGGCCACGAGCCGCTCGACGCCCCCCTGGATCGCGCGGTTCCCGGTGCCTCGCGCCAGGGCGGCGATGAGGCAGTCGCCGGCCCTCTCCAGCTCTCCCCAGGCCGCGAGGTTTCGCGCGTAGCCCAGCCAGGCGAAGGAGTAAACCCCGCCCGTTCGGGTCGCGAGGACCTCCTCGACGCGGGCCACGTAGAGCTCTCGCTTGCCGAGGGCCTGATAGAGCCAGGCCAGATCGAGGCCGACCTCCCGTCCGGCCGGGCCCGTGTAGCCGCGAGCCCGCACGGACTCCATCCCCTCCGCGATGTCGGCTATGTCCTCCAGCTCCTGGGGCGTGAGGCGGCGAGCGCGCGAGACTCGCTCGGCGTGGAGGCGCCGGGCATGGAGGAGGGTCCAGTCGACCTGAGCCCGCTCGCTCTCGCTGACGAGGGGCCGAATCCCCCGGGCGCCAGCGCGCGCGATGAAGGGTTTCTGAGTCGCGATCCGGAGTCCGGACTTCATGAGGTCGGCCAGGCTCCCGCCTCCCAACCACGCCACGACCGCTCGCCCAGCGGCAGGACCCTCTGCCGCCAGGCGCTCGCCTAGGAGCTGGGCGGACTCGCCTTGGCCGGCGTAGACCGCGGCCACGAGGGCGCGCCCCAAGGCGTCGCGCCGCTGCGCGATCGGGAGCCGGCTCGCCACGGCGTCGAGGCGCTGGGCCAGCCCGTAGAGGGCCTCGTCACGCCGAGGGGACCCCTGCGGGGTTCGGAGGGCAGGGTCGATTCGGAGCGGGTCGAAGAGCTCTTCGAGCTCGAGGCAGAGCGCGCGCCACTCTCCGAGCGGCGTTCGGGAGGGCTCTCCCCCCAGGTCGTGAGCCATCCGCTCAGGGTCGGTAGGCCCAACCCGGAGCGTCGCCGCCTCGACCACCAGGCGCGGGCCCGTTGAGCCATAGCGGAGGGGGGCTTGGAGCCTGAAGGGCCAGGCGCAGCTCAGGGTCCAGGCCTGCTCGCCCGACCTCAGGTGTCCCGTGACGACGTCGCCCTCTCGGACCAGGCTCAAGACCCCCTCCGCCACGGCCCCAGGCAGGGCGACCCGGCGCAGGGTGCGCTCGCCGAGCTGGAGTCGGAGTCCCGTCTCGTCGGCGCTCAGCCGAAGGCGCTCTCTCCCCCGCCCGTAGTCTAGGCAGGGACCGCCGAGGCCCGGCTCCGCTCGGTAGCGGATCCCCCAGGCCAGGTGAGTCGAGCCGGGCGGCAGCTCGAGGACCGCGTCGGCCAAGGCTGCTCGGTCACCTCGCAGCGGGCGTCCCGTCACGACGACGGAGTCGATCAGGAACCAGCCTTCGTTGAGGCTGACCATCGGGGGGCGCGTGGGTTGAAGCTTGGCCTCAACGGGGGGCACGAGGTCGTCGAAGGGCCGACCTTCGAAGCGCAGTCGCCCCTCGGGAGCGGTCGGCTCGAAGGTCAAGGTCGCGATCTCGGTCCAGGCCAAGCGCGCCACGGCGCGGCCCCGATTGAGCTGACCCGAGCGGCCGGTGTAGCGAACTCCGATCGCGTTCGAGCCCTCGCTCAGGATCACCGAACCACGGTCTATGGGCTCGACGGCCAGCCGCGCGGCTACGCGGACCTCCTCCCAGAGACCCCTCCCGGCGCTCAGGCTGAGCTGCCCGCCGTCGTTGGGGCAGCCGATCAAGGCCTGCTCCTCGGTCGCGCGTGGATCTCCCAACCAGCGGAAGGGCGGCGGCTCGTCCAGGCCGTTCTTGGGTCCGAGGGCTCGCACCAGGTATCCCGGGTGACGTCCGGTGAGTCGAATCAGGCCTCGCCGGGGCGCGTAGCGGACCCGCCAGCGCCCGGATCCTGCGGGCTCAGGGTCGCCGAGGAAGAGCGAATCGGCGCCGCCAGGACGCTCCAGGGCACCGAGGGGATCGGCCACTCGGCCAGGTTCGAGCCAGAGGACGGGAGCCTCGGTCCGCAGCTCGCCGCTGCCCAAGCTCCAAGCCTCGCCCCAGGTCGCGGGGGCCCCGAGCGCCTCCGCGCTGATGACGGGGTGACTGGGGGGAGTCGCCACGAAAGCGCTGGGGGTCGGGGTGGGGGTCGCGGGCGACTTGATATCCGTGCTGGGGGAGCCCTCGAGGGCGAGCCACGAGAGCCCGAGGAACACCCCGACCGCGATCAAGAGCCCGACTCCGACTCCAGAGGCCCCGACGCCGCTCAGGGCTCGAGACTGACCTCCCGCGAGGCAAGCGCGCAGTTCGCTGGCGAGAACACTCCCGTCGACGGGGCGGTCGCCGGGCTCCATCTCGAGGCCGCTCGCGACCAAGTCGTCGAGCTGGCGGGGGACCTCGAGCGAGGCGCTCAGGCGTGGCGCTGGGTCCTGGACGATCTGCTGCAGGGTCTCGAGGAGGGTCGCCCCCTTGAAGGGAGGGTGTCCCGTGAGGACCTGGTAGAGGACAGCGCAGAATCCATAGACGTCGAGGGAGGGCCCCTGCGCCCGCGCTCCAGAGGCCTGCTCGGGGGCCATGTAGTTGGGCGTGCCGACGGCCTCGCCGCTGAGGGTCAGGCGGAGGGCCTGGCCCCCGGACTCCTTCGCCAGGCCGAAGTCCGCCAGCCGCGGGCGATCGTCTTGGTCGAGGAGGATATTGCTTGGCTTGAGGTCTCGGTGGAGGACTCCGCGCTCGTGGGCGTGTCCGAGGGCGTCGGCGATCGGGATCAGGAGCTCGAGGGCGCTAGCCCAGTCCATGACTCCGGTCTGCCGGAGTCGATCCAGGAGGGTCTGTCCGGGCAAGAGTTCTTGGACGATCCAAGGGATCGGTCCCTCGAGGTCGGCGTCGACGACCGAGACCACGCTTGGGTGCTCGAGGCGAGAGCCGAGCCTGGCCTCGCGGCGAAAGCGCTCGAGAGACTCAGCGTCCCCCGTCTGGAGGAGGTCTAGGTCCATCAGCTTGAGGGCGTATGGGTGTCCCGTGACGACGTGGTGGGCCTCGTAGACGGCGCCCATTCCGCCGCGGCCGAGCTGGCGACCCAGGCGATAGTTCCCGAGCTGCTGAGGGATCGCGGCTCGAGGGCCTGTCGGCGCGCCCGCGGAGGCTGTCAGCTGGGAGCGGCCGCTGAGCTGGCTCAGGGCCCCGGCGTCGACGAGCCGGCGCTCGAGGAGGACTCCGGCCAGGGGTGTGTAAAGCCCGCTGGTGCGCCCGCGTCGGACCTCCTCCAGGCAGCTCTGGAGGGCGCCGACCTCGACCAAGCCTCGGGCGTGTAGCTCCCGCGCGAGGCGGGTGTCGTCGCCGTCGGGGAGGGGCCACTGAGGGTCCGAGTGGGAGAGCTGGCCGACCATGTCGATTCCTGCGCGAGCTGCGCTTGGACGCAGCGAGGTGCTGCGACCTGAGCCGGAAGCTGAGCAGGGCCTCCCTCCTCGCTCCGCTTCCTCCAGACAGCCTAGCGGCGAGCCCCGGCCCAAGCCAAGCCTGTGCGTCGGAGGGAGAAACCGATTCTTGCCTGACCCTCTCTCTGCCTGAGAGGTGTCCATGAGGATCTGGCTGTTGGGGTTGACCCTAGGTGTGAGTTTGGGGTGCGCCAGCTCCGAGGGACGCGAAGGCGAGAAGGTCTGGTGCGAGCACGAGCACTGGTGGTCTGCGCCACACGCGGTGAGCGTCCCGGAGCCAGACCCCCTCGATCTCGACCTGATCGGTGGCTACGACCCCAAAGAGACGAAGTTGATCGAGGCCTACGCCGCGGCGCTCGAAGCGGGCCGGGAGCGAAACGAAGGTCTCCTCGAGCACGTCGCGGTCGATCTCCCCGCCTGCCAGGCCCCCTACTACATGGATCGGGCCTGGGACGCGCCTCAGTGGGACGACCAGGTCTGGGCGTCGCGCCAAGCGGTGATCGAGAAGGCCTACCGCGAAGTCCTCGAGTGCTACGAGGCGCCTCTCCTGCGCGACTTCAGCCGAGATCACCCAGCTCTCTGGCAGCGCCTCTCCGACCTGATCCGCCTCGCGAAGCGGCAGGCCGTAGAGATCGCCTGGCGAAAGCTCGGCGACGCGGATCGCGAGCCTTTGACCTCGCCCTTCAAGCAGGCCGAGCGGGCGCGCGACGAGTTCACAGAGCTCCTCTACTGGTTCCGTTCAGGCAGCGTCAGCGAGACAGGGCTCAAGCACTTCCTCGAGGACGGGGGCTTTAAGGAGCTCATAAACGCCACGCGACGGATCTGGCGACTGGGAGGCCGAAACCCCCGCGCCTTGACCGTGGCCCTCAAGAGCTGGCGCCGGCGAGCGCAGACCCGCCGGGCGGAACCCAACGAGAGCCTCGAGGACCTGAGCCTGGGAGCGGAGCGCTATCGAGATCGGGCCCTAGACGCGGCCCTCGACGCGACCCTCGCGGCCGAGGGGACGCGTGGAGACTGAGGGGTCTTGATCTGGTTGTGTGAGTTTGGAGACGGAGGGGAAGGGAAGCTTCGCCCGATCGGGGCGGGCCGCTTCGAGTCGTCTTGCGACAACTTCCTGTACGCGACTCCGGGCTGACCAGAAGAGGCGACCCTCGACGACCGACCCGCAGTCACTTGGAAAAGACGGGGGGGACCCTCGCCGACGGACGAGCAGTCACTTGGAAAAGACGGGGGGGACCCTCGCCGACGGATCCGCAGTCACTTGGAAAAGACGGGGGGGACCCTCGCCGACGGACGAGCAGTCACTTGGAAAAGACGGGGGGGACCCTCGCCGACGGACCCGCAGTCACTTGCAAGAGACGGGGGGGACCCTCGCCGACCGATCAGCAGTCACTTGCAA
>Ga0316202_10000145_pt1 | contig 108379 bp, 112 predicted proteins | sample 3monrhotite_MG_FD_204934 | JGI IMG/M metagenome (GOLD analysis project Ga0316202, IMG submission 204934) | Microbial mat bacterial communities from mineral coupon in-situ incubated in ocean water Damariscotta River, Maine, United States -... | ecosystem: Environmental > Aquatic > Marine >... | reverse complement strand
GAAGTGGGGATATATTAATTAATAACGTACATTAGATTTGTATTAGAAGAGCCGTATGATGCGAGAGTATCACGTACGGTTCTGTGAGAGGTTTGGGGTGAAATTCCCCTTATCTACTCGACTAAAATACCGTTGTAAGCAATTTCAGACAAAAATACCGTTAAAAAAGTAAATTGAAAGTGAGAATTAATTTTTTTGATTAATAGTTTACAAAAAAGATACTACATCATACTTTGGTAAAAAAAATGAATTTATATATTATAATATCCTAATATTATAATATATTTGTGTTATAATATAAATAACTCAATATGTCAAAAATAGATTACATTAAAAATAGTGAGATACTTAAGGCACTTTCAAACCCGATAAGACTTCAAATGGTTGATTTTTTATTAGATGATGAATGTTGTGTGACCGATGTAGTAAATGAACTTGGTATTTCACAATCTGCATCCTCTCAACATTTATTAATACTTAAAAACAGTGGAATTGTGTATCCTGAAAAACACGGCACGAGAACCTGCTATAAGGTAAACAATAAGATAACTGAAGAAATAATAAAACTTTTAAAAAAAACCAATAATGATTAAAAAAATGATTCAGGCAATAATGCCATCGCAAAAAATGATTGAGATGTTTACAATAAAAGTAGAGAGTAAACAATCAATTGAAACAATTGCTCAAAAAGTAAGTGGAGAATGTGAAAATCATAAATTTGCATTACTTCAAACGTATGTATATCACGATATTTTGAAGGAAAAAGGCTTTCCAATAAAACGTAAAGTATTCATTTATGAAATTTGCCAGGCAAAAACAGCAGGATTAATGCTAACAAGTAACCCTGAATTTTCAATTTTTATGCCTTGTAAAATTGCAATGTATGAAGATAAAGGAAAAACAATTATTTCAACAATGAATATGGAAATTATGCTGAATGCTGTAAAATCTAATCCAGAACTATACAAAGAAGCTACAACCATTTTTAAGACACTAAAGTCTTTAATGGCATCTCTTTCAGAAGTTTAATAAAAATATTAATAACTTTTAAAAACAATTCAAAATGAGTAAAATTTTAATCTTGATTAACGATGCTCCTTACGGAACAGAAAAAGCATACAATGCTTTACGACTTGCAAATCAACTTGGCAAAGAACACGAAACGGTTGAAGTACGGATTTTTTTAATGGCAGATGCTGTTAATTGTGCCATAGCCAATCAAAATACACCTAATGGCTACTATAACATTGGAAGAATGTTGAATTTTTCTTTAATTAAAAAAGCCAAAGTTAAAATATGCGGTAGTTGTGCCGATGCAAGAGGATTAAAAAATGTTCAGCTAATTGAAGGTATTAAAATAAGTACAATGGCAGAATTTACAGACTGGGTAGTAGATAGCGACAAGGTGTTAACTTTTTAAAATGAAAAATGTTAAACTTGGTCTTAAAGAAAATTGGTCACAGTTTTCAATTTTAGTTATTGTAAATGCATTTGTTGGAGGAATGGTTGGCTTAGAGCGTACCATTTTTCCGAAATTTGCAGAAATAGAGTTTGGCGTAGCATCCAAAACTGCAATATTATCATTTATCATAGCTTTTGGAATTACAAAGGCAATTACAAATTACTTTACTGGAAAACTAGCCAATAAATTTGGTAGAAAAAATTTATTGCTTTTAGGCTGGTTATTTGCTATCCCCATTCCGTTCATTTTAATAAACGCAACTTCTTGGAATTGGGTGATTTTTGCAAATATCCTTTTAGGTATTAATCAGGGTCTTACTTGGAGTAGTACAGTTGTAATGAAAATTGATTTAGTAGGTGAAAAGGACCGAGGATTGGCAATGGGAATAAATGAGTTTGCAGGTTATTTCGCTGTTGGCGTTGTAGCTTTTCTAACAGGTGTTATTGCCCAAAAATATGGTATAACTCCTTACCCATTTTATTTGGGAATTGGTATTTCTATAATTGGTTTATTGTTGACTTTGTTTTTTGTTAGAGATACTAGAAAATTTGTGAATAAAGAACAAGAAACAACCGAAACAGAGAAATTAGAAAATGTTTTTTTAGAAACCTCGTTTAAAGACAAAACATTAAGTTCTATTACTCAAGCAGGATTAGTAAATAATTTAAATGACGGAATGATTTGGGGACTTTTACCAATACTCCTATTATCACTGAATTACAATTCGAAAGATATTGGAATTATAGCAGCTATTTATCCTGCAGTTTGGGGTATTGGCCAATTATTTACTGGAAAAATGGCAGATATATATTCAAAAAAAGGAATGCTTTTTTGGGGAATGATTTTACAAGGTTTAGCTATTTTATTAATACCCTTTTTCACTAATTTTTATCAATTAGCAATTATCGCATCCATTTTGGGATTTGGGACTGCATTGGTTTACCCAACATTTTTATCAGCCATTGCATACGCAACTCATCCAAGACAAAGAGCAGAAAGTATTGGTGTCTTTAGATTATGGAGAGATTTAGGTTATGCGATTGGAGCAATTGTTTCTGGAATTATAGCTGATTTATTTGGAGTTCAATATGCCATATTGACTATTGGAGTAATAACAATTTTGTCTTCCTTAGTAATTAAATTTCGAATGCCAAGTGATTAAAATACTAATAGATTAATTGAAAAAAGCCAGCACACAACACCGCATATAGCAAATTGCTTAATTGTAATAAATAGAAAAAATTTAGTACTTTTAAAATTAAAAGCTATGGAAATTTTCGGTTTCAAACCCGCAACTTGCCATATTTCAGGACAAGACATGGAGGAATTCACTCTAAAATCCTCAATTTGAGTTTTATGAGTTTAAAAAGTTAGACTGTCTAGCTCACGATTCTAATGAAATTTGACTTCTACTCTATCGGATTGAGAATTGAATTGGTACGATTTTTAGCACAATAACGGATTTGAAAGGTGAAACGGAAAAACTCATTGAAACGCAAGATTTAAGAATTGAAACGGAAAATATTTTTAAGAATAATTAAACAAAAAAGAGAGATTCTAGAATTTATTAGAGATCACCAAATTGAAAGTTGAAACGGTTTGATTTTTAGCACCAGAATAAAAATCTGCAAATTGTAACACCGCATATAAAAAATTGGTAAATTCAGTAAAATACAATGTTTACTAATACTAAAAACCTTAAATTTAGACATTGGAAAATTGCATTTTTAAAACTCGTTGAAACATTTTAAATTATGAAGAAATATTACTTACATAACGGAACTGAACAAGATGGACCATTCTACATTTCCCAATTAAAAAGTAAAGGAATAACTCGAAAAACGGAAATTTGGTATGAAGGACTTTCTGATTGGACTTGTGCTGACCAAATTGATGACCTGAAAGTATTATTTAATCAATCACCACCAGAAATACCACCCATAAATCCAAAGGAAACTGAACAAACAAATGAAACCAATACAAAACCAAATAAAAGTAGTTTAGCAAAAAACCTTTTAAAAATAGGACTCATTGTTATTATTGGCATAATTGGTATTTCTGTATTGTTTAATAAGTTTATGACAAATAATTCCAAATCACATCCTTCGAATTATCAAGAACAAAAAATGACTATTGAAGAAAGGGAAAATACTGACCCAAAAAAATATTTGAGTGTGCAAGGAAAATACAATGAAAGTTTTTGGGGAACTAAATTCAAAGTGAGAGGGGAAATTACAAATCGAGCAAGTATAGCAGATTATAAAGATATTATTATCCAAATAACATATTATTCAAAAACAAAGTCGGTAATTGGAAGTGATGATTATACAATTTATGAAGTTTTTCCACCAAATCAAGAAAAGTCATTTAAACTTGATGCAGAAAAGTATAATGATGTAGATTCTATCAGATTAAATATTATTGGGGCTAAAGCAAACTAATTGGAATAAAACTTTATTAAACTTTATGTTTAGTTCATTGCTTCTGATTTTTCTCTCCGAAAATTCGATAGGATTTGAAAATTGAAATGTAAAAAACAAGCTGAATCGGTTAGAATTTTAAGTAAAAAGAATAAAATTGATCTCAAAACCACTATTTACAACACCACATATAGCAAATTGCTTAATTGTAATAACTAGAAATATTTTAGTACTTTTAAAACACCGAATATGGTATATAAATTAACAGCGTAAATCAATTTTAACCTGTAGCCATATTTCAGGACAAGACATTTAAAACCATGTACTTTCCTGAAATAGGTTGACTAAAAATTAGACAACTTAAACAACGAAAGTATGAAAGAACAAAAAATCCTATAAAAAAACTGGTTTTGATTTAAAATTACTCATTATTGATTAAGTCCAGAATAGAAGAATTTCCGTCAATTATGCTGCTGAAAAATATGCTGTTTATAGATCTTCTATTAATTATTGGTTGAAAAAATATAGTACTTTAGAGCAAAATAAATTAGGAATGAATAAAAAAAATTCAGTAAGATATAATGGCTGAAATGGAACTTATTGCAGATTTTTAAATCATTTAACTGATTGAAAAATGGATAAATTAAATTTAGGACTAAAAAAAAGATTAGAATAGAAAGCTACATTTTTCAGCACTGTATATAATTTAAGCTAAAATAGGATTTAGTAAAAACCGACTAATATTTAACAAGAGATTTGCTACAACTTAAAAAAATTGGACAATCTTAACTTCAGAATTAATACAGAATTGCCTTCTATGTTTGCTTTTGAATAGAAATATAATAACAAATAAAATATATTATGACTAAGGAATTATTTAATAGAGTTGCTAAATTAGGTTTATTATTTTGGGTAATTAAAATATTTTCAACAACGGTAGGTGAAACTGCTGCTGATTATGTTTCGACAAACTTGAACTTTGGGTTAACACTAACTACGATTTTAATGGGTGTTATTACAATTTTAGTTGTCATTTGGAATTTTAAACAAAAAAAATATTATTCACCATCTTATTGGGCATTAATTGTGATGATGAGCATTGAAGGAACCTTAATAACTGATGTTTTAGTTGAAAAATTCAGTGTTTCTTTATTGACTTTAGATATAATTTTCACAATTGCCATGGGATTATTATTTTATTTTTGGTATAAGAAAGAACAAACATTATCTATTCATTCTATAAATAATAATACTAGAGAAAAATTTTATTGGATAATTGTTTTAACAACATTTGCTTTAGGAACTGGAGTTGGAGATACTGTATCAGAGTATCTAAATGTAGGTTATTTTTATTCTTTAATTATTTTCGGTTCAATTTTTATTCTCGCTGGAATTTTATACTTTTCTAAAATAATAAATGCTGTTTTAGCATTTTGGATAGCATTTATTGTTACAAGACCAATTGGTGCTTCGTTAGGAGATTTATTTATTCAGGTTCCAAATGATGGTGGATTAGGAATTTCTGTGGCAACTGTTAATATTTTCTTTTTTATTGTAATTATAACTGCTGTATCGTATTTAACGATAAAATTACCAAAAAATTACGCATTGAAAGTTAAATCCAAATAGACATTTTAAATATATGGATTTAAAAATCATAGAACTATTAATCAAGATAGAATTGAGTGTAAAAAAGTTATATTCTCAAAAAATGAAAGATTGATAATTATAAGAATCGTACGAATGCACAACAACGAGTATAATTTATGCCTACATTTAAATTAAAACCAATAAACATGCGTTAAACGATTTGATACAACCGAAGAATCTTTGGTTTTTAAGTCGCTTAAATCTTATTACTAAAACTTGGACGCAATTAATAAAACACCATAAATGAACAAAAAAATAGGGTTGAAAGAAGCCATTTCAATAGGTATTGGAGGAATGGTAGGTGGTGGAATTTTTGCAGTGCTTGGCTTAGCTGTATCCATTGCCAAAGGAGGAACACCCATTGCTTTTTTATTTGCCGGTATTTTAGCATTAATCACGTCATACAGTTATGTAAAACTTTCAAAAGCATATCCCGACAGAGGTGGTACTGTAAAATTTATCAATCAAGGTTTTGGTAAATCGGTATTTAGTGGAGCTATCAGCAATCTTTTATGGGTTAGCTACATCATTATGCTTTCGCTTTATGCTTCGGCATTTGGTTCTTACGCTCCCAATTTATTAGAAATAACACATAACAAAATTACTGATTTTCATATTTATGCCAGTGCTATTATAGTTTTTGCGACCATTATAAACTATTATAGTATTGCAGTAGTAGGTAAAATAGAATCGTATGCTGTAATTATCAAATTAATCATTCTAATTGCATTTATTTTCATTGGAGCTTATGGTTTAATTGGAAATCCGAATGTAGCTCAATTAGCCGTTTCTAATTGGGAATCACCTATCAAATTATTTGCGGGTGGAATGGTGATTTTTGTAGCCTATGAAGGGTTTGAATTGATTGCCAATGCAGCACCCGATATTACTAATCCTAAAAAAAACATACCTCGTGCCTATTACTTTTCGGTAATTTTTGTCATACTGCTTTACATCATTATAGCTATAGTAACTGTAGGTTCACTACCCTTTTCAAAAATAGCTACCGCACAAGATTATGTTTTAGCAGAAGCTGCCAAACCTATGTTGGGAAAAATTGGTTTTTCAATTATTACCGTTGCTGCGCTAATTTCTACATTCTCGGCTATAAATGCATCGCTATTAGGTGGTAGTAGGGTTAATTATGAAATAGCAGAGGATGATGAACTTCCACACCATTTTCTTTCACTACTTTGGAATCACCCCGTCGGACTCATGATTACAACATTGTCAACATTGGTTTTAGTAAACATTCTTGATTTAGAAAGTATTTCAACAGCAGGAAGTGTTGGCTTTTTACTCGTTTTTGGTATTGTAAACTTTGTTGGTTATAGGTTATCTAAACAAACAAAAAGTAATACTATAATTCCTATGGTTGGGTTTGTTTTATGTATGATAGCAACTGTAATTTTAATTAACCAACAATACCACTCAAATATTACTGGTGTAATTGTTTCTATTTCAATTATTGGATTTTGTTTTTTGGCTGAATGGATTTATAAAAAAACAGAAAAAAAGTAAATGTATAATCTTATAACATTTTCAATTACCGTATTCACAAGATTTTTCACCATTATGAATCCAATTTCGAATAGTGTAGCTATATTCAATAACTTAACGCAACAAATCTAAATTTTTACAGCTATTGGCATTGTGAATTTAAACTCACTTCCTTCATTTATTATGCTTTCAACCCCTAATTTACCACCATGTTTCTCAACAAAATCTTTGCACAAAATTAAACCTAAACCAGATCCTTGCTCATTTGCTGTACCTAAATTTGAATTTTTTACTTCAATGCTAAATAAATTTGCTATATCTGACTGTGATATTCCTACTCCATTGTCTTTGACCGAAATTTCCACAAAATTAGAAGTAATAGAAGATGATATCTGAATTTCACCTTTTAAAGCTGTAAATTTTATGGCGTTTGAAATTAAATTTCTAAGTATGGTGGATAACATATTCCTATCTGCATCCACAAAAAGGTTATGAGCTACCTTATTTAAAATTTTAATATCTTTATTAATCGCTTGAATTTCTAACAATGATATAACATCAGAAACTTTTTGTGTTAAATTAACTTTTTGAGGATTAAATTCTATATTTCCTGATTGTGTATTTGCCCAAGTTAATAAGTTATTTAATAAACTTGAAGCTTTAGAACTAGATCCTTTTATGATGTTTAAAAATTTTAATCTCTTTTCTTCATCATACACATGACTATTTTCAATCATTAGTTCTGTGAAACCTTCTATAGAATTAAAAGGGCTTCTTAAGTCATGTGCAATAATTGAGAAAAAGGTGTCTTTGGTTTTATTAATTTGTTTTAAATTATCTCTTTGCGTTTTAATTTCATCATTCATTCTATTTATTTGATAATTTCTATTCTCCAACAATTTATACGCTTTTTTCTTTGAGGTTTGCTGCATAATTAATAGGATTACAAAGAAACTAAAAAGTACTATTGCACCAATTAAAAAATAAGTGAGCTTTTTACCATTTTCATATTTTAATTCCGCTACTTCTGTTTTATTAGATAAATCACTTATAGTGAATTGCGATTTCTCTAAATTATTCAATGCATGAAACAACTTTACTTTTTCTTTTTTATCTGCAGTTAATAATTTTTCTTTAATATTTTTATTTTCTTTTAGATAATAAAAAGCTTTTGAATTATTTCCTATAGCTTCATAAGCTTTTGAGAGATAGTTAAAACTTTCAACTTCAACATTTACTTGTCCAATTTTTTCGGCAATTTCTAAACTTTTTTCAGCATTTATTATAGCCTCTTTATATTGTTTAAGATCCAAATTATTTTTTGACATATTTAAATAAACAATAGCAACTAATTCATTATCTTCTATTTCCCATAGAGTTTTCAATGATTTAGTAAAATATACTTCTGCTTTATTATACTGACTCATATTTAAATAGCAATCTCCAATATTATTAAAAATTATAGCAATATCATTTTTGTCTCCATATTTTTCTAATAAAACTAATGCCTTTTCATAATAATTAATACCTTTTATATTATCACCAGAATCTGCAATTGCATTTCCTAGGTTTAAATACGAATTTGCAATTCCAATTTGGTCATCAAGCTTTTTATAAATAGTTAAAGCATCCCTAAAATATGATTTTGCAAACTCATAATTTTCTTGTGAATAATATAAGTTTCCAATACCATTATAATTTATTGCAATTCCTTTTTCATCGTTATTAATTTTATTAATATTTAATGATTTTAAATAAAACTCAATGGCTTTGTCTTCAGAAAAAAGGTAGGAATAACAATATGCAATTGCAGAATATGCGTTTGCTTCTTTTTTAGACTGTTTAACATCCTTAAAAAATAAAGCTGCTTTTTCAAAATTTTCAACTGCTTTTTCAAATTCATTAGTCACCTCATAAAACCAACCAATTCTATAGAAAATGGTTGCTAATTTTGGTTTTGAATTTAATTTAGTAGCTAATTCTAGCGCATTTTTATAATATTGAAAAGAAGAATCTTTATTACTATTTATAAATAAGTCTGCAATTTTTATATGTAAAGAAACTTTAGAAGTGTCTGTTGATTCTAATTGAAGCTCTTTTTTTAAACTATCAATTTTACTTTTATCTTGACTAAATGCAACTATTGAAGAAACAAATAGTAATAGAATTATTAATTTTTTTTTCATTTTTTTTAATATAACTCGTCTATCAAAATGTGTATTCTGTAAATTAAAATATCAAATATACTGTTTATATCATAAATCAAGCCATTTATTTATATTTTATTTCATAAAACTCTTCTATTTCAGTTTTAAATTAATACCAATGTCTATTTTTTAACTTCAAATTATCCCAAATATTTAAACATCACATAATGACCACCAACATATTTAATTTCAAATTTCTCACCAAAAGTTTGTAAACCCAATTTTTCATAAAACTTAACAGCTATAACACGAGCATTACACCATAAACAATCCGTTTTAAACGTTTTTAAAATTGAAAAAGCTTCTTCTAACATTAATTTACCCAATCCTAAACCTTGATATTCATTTAAAGTTGCCATTCCTCTTAATTGATATTGAGTACCTTTAAAATTAGGATTACTTGCTTTCATGAAACTTGAAACTGCTACTAATTTAGTATTTTTAAAAGCTCCTAAATGAAACGTATTTTCTTCAAAGTCTCCATTAAATTCATAGGGTAATGGAATATTTTTTCGCAAAACCTCTAAGCGAATTGGGTATGTTTCTTTAGCTGTTATTTTTTTAATCTCTAACATATTTCTTACTATATAAAACTGCTGGTTGATGATTGTATATAAATTTATTTTTATAAATAAAACCACACTTTTTTAATACTTCAATAGAACCTATATTTTCAAGCGATGCTCTTCCTACTAATTTATTCAACTTTAAAACTGAAAATCCATAATTCACGCAAGCTTTTGCTGCTTCTGTAGCATATACTTTTCCCCAATGTTTTTTGTAAAATCTATAACCTAAGTCATTTTCCTTGTTTTCTTCTTCATACTTTAAGCCACACCAACCTATAAATTCATGAGTTTCTTTTAAGCAAACAGACCATCGTCCATAACCATTTCGTTTATAATCTGAATAATTTTTTATGAAATCCATCGCTTCTTCCAAAGATTTAAATGGCTTATTTCCTGTATATTTTATAACTTCAAAATCATTATTTAAATCATAAAAATGCAAGCCGTCAGAAGCTATAAATTCTCTTAAATACAGACGCTCTGTTTCTAAAATAACTTTCATCTGTTTAAACTTTATTTTTTAATGACAACATAAGTTGGCAATATTAATCGTCCTCTTGTATTCCAAAATTTGATATATTCGTTTCCTAATAATTAATACAAAATACAAAATACTATTCAAATGGAAAACATAGAAATCAAATTAATTGAAACTAACGATATTCTTAGTATTTTTCCATTATTGAAGGAATTAAACAATACTACTTCTGATACTATTTTAAAACAGCGCTTGTTAGAAATGACCACACAGAATTATAAATGTGCTGGAATGTATTTAAATAATGAATTAATTGGGATTTCTGGAATGTGGTTTTTAACAAGACATTACTGTGGAAGAACTATAGAACCAGATCATGTTGTTATAAATTCTAAGTATAGAAACAAAGGATTAGGGAAAAAATTATTTGAATGGATTTATAACTATGCTCAAAGTATTGGTTATGAAGCCACTGAATTAAATACCTATATTGAGAATGTGAAATCACACAAATTTTATGAAAATGAAGGCTATAAAAAGCTTGGATATCATTACTTAAAAAAGTTTTAAAATTCTTTAAAAAACATTTGTGAAAGTCTAAAAGGATTGTATATTTGCACTCGATTGCGAGAGTAGCTCAGTTGGTAGAGCTTCAGCCTTCCAAGCTGACTGTCGCCGGTTCGAGCCCGGTCTCTCGCTCAAAAAAAAAGCTAAACGAAAGTTTGGCTTTTTTTATTTTAATTTATGCCCAAACAATAATAATAAAACAATAGGAACACCTAACAAAAGGATTGTTGTAGTACTTGTTAAAAATATTGATGGGTACACTATTAACATTAATGTATAGCCGCCAATAGCACCACCTAAATGGGCTGAATGACCAACATTACCTAATTGCTTTTTCATTCCATAAATTGAATACAATAAATAGCCTAACCCAAAAATATATCCCGGAATTGGAATTGGTAATGGAAATAGCATTAAACGCATATCTGGATTCAACAAAATAGCGGCATAAATAATACCTGCAACAGCACCCGAAGCCCCTACTGCACTATAATACAATTCATCTTTATGATATTTTATTGTTAATATATTTCCAGCTATTAAACTTCCTAAGTACAAGATTAAAAATTTTAAAACCCCTAATTTTATAATTATAATTGGTGCAAAAATGTATAAAACATACATATTCAAAATTAAATGCATATAATCTACATGTAAAAATGCCGAAGAAAAAAGTCTAATTTTCTCACCACGTTTTATAGCGCCTATTTGAAATTTATATTTATCAAAGAAAAAACGATCACTAAACCCTTTTATTGAAAAAGCAACGTTTGCAAGTATGATAATTAATAGTATTGGATTTATATTCATATGTATTTCGTTTTAATATGGCACGAAAATATGAAAAATTACTGATATTGATTTGTTAGTTTCTGAAGTATTAAAAATTAAATACGATATTTGCAATCACAAAATATGAATTTACTTATTTACATACTTATTTACCCATTAATTTGGCTTCTTTCAATATTACCATTTAGGGTTTTATATTTTATTTCTGATATTTTTTATGTATTAATATATTATATAATTGGGTATCGAAAAAAAGTTGTTTTAACTAATTTAAAATTAGCTTTTCCTGAAAAACCAATTGAAGAATTATTAGAAATACGAAAGAAATTTTATCATCATTTTATTGATATTTTTATAGAAATGATAAAATCATTTACCGTTTCTAAAGAAGAAGTTTATAAACATTACAAATACCCCAATATAGATTTCTTTACTGAATTATATAAAGATGGAAAAAGTGTTATTTTGGTTGGGCCACATTACGCAAATTGGGAATGGATAATGAGTTTAGACTCTTTTGTAAACTATAAAGGTTATGCTGCTTATACTAAAGTAAACAATCCTTATTTTAACAAGAAAGTTTTAGAATCTAGGGCTAAGTTTGGCACTAATTTAATTCAAACTTCAAAAATTATTAATGAAATTAAATACAATCAAAAAAATAATATTCAGGCCATGTATGGGTTACTAAGTGACCAATCTCCACAAGTTCACAAAACCTTTTATTGGAGTCATTTTTTAGGCATAAAAGTACCTATTCATACAGGTGCTGAAATGTTAGCCAAAAGATATAATATGAATATGGTTTATATTGAAACAAAAAAAATAAAACGTGGTTATTATGAAACTACTTTTAGATTAATTTCGAATGACACTAAAAATAAGCCAGATTATGAATTAACAGATATTTTCTTACAAAAGGTTGAAAAACAAATTCGTTCTCAACCAGAATATTACTTCTGGACTCATAAACGATTTAAACATACAGATAAAGCACCAAATTAGTATATAATAGGTATAATTGTTAAGTAATTGAATAGAGCTAATACATATAGCTTTACTAAATATTACTTTTAAAAATAAAAGATTTTAAAATTCTTCCCTCCTTCTCCTTTAAACTTTATATCTACTTCGTTAAACCAAACCTAGCCCCAAAAACATACATGTTTTCTATGAATGTAAAATGTTGAGATGCAGAATCAGACGAACTTTTGGTAGTTCTAATATCTTGCATATTAATATAACCAGCTTTAAAATTAGATTGTATAAAAAAGTGTTTGAAAAAAGTAAGATTTAAACCAACATGTGCTGAAACACCATAACCTGAAATATGAAAATCATCATGTCTTTCTTTTCCTAATAATGTAGCATTCGTTTTAGGGTATAACAGTCCAACACCAATTCCTTCCGTTAAATTAATATCTATATTTTTTATTGAAAATTTTAACCAGTTATCTAAGTTATCAAACCTACTAACTTCTGTATTTATATAGTTCAAACCATCAGTATGTTCAAATAATATAAAATCTTTCGTTAAAACTATATCGTCATTATTATAAACGCCATCAAAAATACCACCTGTATTTATAGTTCCATTTATTTTAACTGTAGTATTATTACGCATTACATATTTCATATGGTCTAAACCTATAGAAACTGTATAATTTTCTTTAAAAAAATATCCTATTCTAAAATTAGTTTGAGGAATAGTAAGTTCACTAGGTTTCAAAAAATAAATTCCAAAAGGTTTAGGTTTATCATCAGCTTTAACATTGTTTAACGTAAAATTATAATTACTTCCTTTAAAAGTTATATCTGAAGTCGAATAATGGTCTCTATTCCAACCCCAATAAGCAAAAAACGTACCTTTATTACTTCCTGCATCATTATAATTAATATCTTGAAGTTTTACAACTTCTTGTGAATATGTATAAATGCTTCCTAACAATAGTATTGCTAAAACAAATTTTTTCATTATTATTTTTATTTAAATTACTAATTTTATTTCTGTTATAAATCGTAGAGCCAACTCATCAGCCCTTTTTTGTGAAGGACTTTCTGTGTAAATTCTTATAATAGGTTCCGTATTAGATTTTCGAAGATGCACCCATTCTGTTTCAAAATTAATTTTTACACCATCTAAAGTAATAACATCTTCATTTTTATAATTTGAAGCAATTAAAGCAAGTACTTCATCTACATTAATTTGAGGTGTCAACTGAATTTTATTTTTACTCATAAAATAACTTGGATAGCTTTCTCTTAACTTTTTACAAGACATTTTTAAAGTTGCCAAATGTGATAAAAATAAAGCCACACCAACTAGTGAATCTCTACCATAATGAGATTCCGGATAAATAATTCCACCATTACCTTCTCCACCAATAATAGCATTTGATTTTTTCATTAATTCAACCACATTCACCTCTCCTACTGCACTTGCCTGATATTTACCTCCATGTTTTTCTGTTACATCTCTTAAAGCTCTGGATGATGATAAATTAGAAACTGTGTTACCTTTTGTTTTTCCTAAAACATAATCGGCACATGCAACTAACGTATATTCTTCTCCAAACATAGAACCATCTTCACAAACTAACGCAAGTCTATCTACATCAGGGTCTACTACAATACCTAAATCTGCTTTTTCTTTGACAACTAGTTCTGAAATATCAGTTAAATGTTCTTTCAAAGGTTCTGGATTATGAGGAAATTCACCATTTGGTTCACAATATAATTCTACACACTCAACGCCTAATTTTTCAAGTAAAGCAGGGATTGCTATTCCACCAGTAGAATTTACAGCATCAACTACCACTTTAAATTTCGCCTTTTTTATAGCTTCAATATCAACCAGTTTTAAATTTAAAACTTCTTTTATATGCTTCGTAATATAGTTTAGTTTTTTTCTGAATTTCCCTAAATCATCAACTTCAGAAAATAGATAAGCATCATTTTCTGCAATTTTTAATACTTCAAATCCATCATCTGCATTTAAAAATTCCCCCTTATTATTTAGTAACTTTAAAGCATTCCATTGTTTTGGATTGTGACTTGCTGTAATAATAATTCCTCCATCAGCTTCATCCAATAAGACTGCTACTTCAACAGTTGGTGTGGTTGACAAACCTAAATCAACTACATTTATCCCTAAACCTACCAATGTATTTCCAACTAAACTACTTACCATTTTCCCTGAAATTCGAGCATCTCTACCTAAAATTACAGTTAATTTTTCTTTTTTCGTTTGATTTTTAAGCCACATGCCATAAGCTGCGGCAAATTTAACAGTATCAATTGGAGTTAAATTATCATTTACCACTCCTCCAATTGTTCCTCTAATTCCTGAAATTGATTTTATTAACGACATTGCTTAAATTTAGTTAGCAAAGATAAATCTTATTGAATTAATAAAGAAAAAAAAAGCTGTATCGTTTGATACAGCTTTTTTAATTTATTTGAAACGGAAATTTTATTTTCCTTCCATTTTTTTCTTTAATGCAGCAAGGTCTCCACCTAAATCACCAAGAGTAGTTTTATCAGCAGAATCAGCTTTTTTCTGAGCTACTTTGATATTTTTCTCTTCTTGAGCTTTAAATATTGAGGTATGTGAAGCTACAACACGTCTAAATTCTTTGTTAAATTCAATAACTTTAAATTTATCTACATCTCCTTTAGCTAGTTTATTACCATCTTCTTTAACAGTAAAACGACTAGGAACAAATGCTTCAACTCCATCTTCTAATGAAACGATTAATCCTTTATCACTTTTATCTTTTACAGTACCTTCATGAATTGAATCTATAGTAAATTTAGCTTCATGTGCATCCCAAGGATTTTCAGTAGTTTGTTTGTGACCTAAATTTAATTTACGTCCTTCAACATCTAATTCTAATACTTGCACTTCTAATTTATCACCAACAGCAGTAAAGTCTGATGGGTGTTTAATTTTTTTAGTCCAAGAAAGATCAGATATATAAACTAAACCATCAATTCCTTCTTCTAATTCAACAAATACACCAAAGTTAGTATAGTTACGAACTGTACCTGTGTGTGTTGAACCAACTGGGTATTTTTCAGCAATTGCATTCCAAGGATCTGGATATAATTGTTTAATACCTAATGACATTTTTCTATCTTCTCTATCTAAAGTTAAAACTTGCGCTTCAATTTCGTCACCTACTTTTACAAAATCTTGTGCAGAACGTAAGTGCGTTGACCAAGACATTTCAGATACATGAATTAAACCTTCAACACCTTGAGCCACTTCAATAAACGCTCCGTAATCAGCAAGTACTACTACTTTACCTTTTACTGTATCACCTACTTTAATAGTTTCATCTAATGCTTCCCAAGGATGTGCATTTAATTGTTTTAATCCTAATTGAATTCTTGTTTTCTCATCATCAAAATCAAGAATTACAACGTTTAATGTTTGATCTAATTCAACCACTTCACTTGGGTGGTTAATTCTAGACCAAGATAAATCTGTAATGTGAACTAAACCGTCAACACCACCTAAATCAACAAATACACCGTAAGAAGTAATGTTTTTAACAACACCTTCTAATACTTGTCCTTTTTCTAATTTACCAATAATTTCTTTTTTCTGAATTTCAATATCAGCTTCAATAAGTGCTTTATGAGATACTACAACGTTTTTAAATTCGTGATTGATTTTCACAACTTTGAATTCCATTGTTTTTTCTACATATTGATCGTAATCTCTAATTGGTTTTACATCAATTTGAGAACCTGGTAAGAATGCTTCAATTCCAAAAACATCAACAATCATACCTCCACGAGTTCTGCATTTAACAAAACCGTTCACTACTTCACCTGTTTCATGTGCATTATTTACACGCTCCCAAGCTTTAATAACTCTCGCTTTTTTGTGTGATAATACTAATTGACCCGTACTATCTTCTCTTTTATCAACTAAAACTTCAACTATATCACCTACAGCTAAACCTGGGTTGTAACGAAATTCGTTTAAAGATATTACACCTTCAGATTTTGAATTGATATCAATAATTGCTTCACGATCTGTTTTTCTAATTACAGTACCTTCAATTACTTCACGCTCATTTACTAAACCTAACGTACCATCTAAAGCAGCTTCAAAAGCTTTTAAGTTTTCTTCATCTACAGCTTCAATTCCTTCTTCAAATTTGTGCCAGTCAAAAGTTGCTAAAAATTCTTCAGGATTAACTACTTCAACTATTGGAGCTTCAACTTCTTCAGTTGTTTCTTCAATAACTTCTTCCTTCACTACTTTTTTTACTTTTTCCTTCGCTTTTGGAGCTTCAACTTCTTTAGTAACTTCTTCTTTTACTTTTTCAACTGAAACAGGAGCTTCAACTTCTTTAGTAACTTCTTCTTTTACTTCTTCAGCTGCTACAGGAGTTTCAACCTCCTTTGCAATTTCTTTAGTTTTTTCAGCTTTAGCTTTTGTAGTTTTCGCTTTTGCTGTTGTTTTTTTTACTTCAGTAGCCTCTACTTGCTCTTCAGTTTTTTTTGTTTCTTCAGACATATTTTGCCGATGATTATTGTTTGTATCTTATTGTTATTCAGATTTTTATACGATAATAACTCCAAGAGATTATTTATATATTTTTATCTTTATTTCCTTTTCAAATCTGTTCTCGTGAAAAGGAGTGCAAATTTAAGGTTTTTATTTCAGTATAACAAAAAGAAAATGAAGCTTTTATCTGTAAAAATTAGTCTAACCAGTTTTTAAAATCTTTTACCCGTTCACGACTTACAATAATTTCAGCTTCATTATATGATTGAAGTATTATTTTCAACCTGCTGTTCGAATAAGAAATAATGTCTTTTACAGCGTTTATATTCACAAAATATTTACGACTCACTCTAAAAAAGGTTTCAGGCTGAAGCTTAGTTTCTAATTGTTCTAAGGTGTCTTCAATTAAATAATCTCTTCCATCAATAGTATGAATATGTGTTGCTTTATTCTCACTATAAAAACATTCAATAGATTCAATGAAAATCATTTTTAAATGTTGCCCAATTTTTACAGTAAATCGCTTTTTATAATTGGTTTTTGAAGGAGCAATTAAATCTTTTAACTGTTCAAAATTAAAATTTTGATTATTTACTTTGGCATGTATATTTTTGTATTGATTTACAGCATTTTTTAATTCATCACTATCAATAGGTTTTAACAAATAGTCTACGCTATTTAATTTAAATGCTTTTAGTGCATATTCATCATAGGCAGTGGTGAATATAATAGCGCTTTTAATTTCAACTTCTTCAAAAATTTCAAAAGATAAACCATCTGAAAGCTGAATATCTAAAAACAACAAATCTGGATGTTCATTACTATAAAACCAATTTACGGCTTCTTCAACAGAATGTAACATGGTAATAGGTTCTATTCCAATTTCGTTTAGCATTCTGCTTAGTCTTCGAGCTGCAGGTTTTTCATCTTCTATAATTACTACTTTCATTGATTGTTTAATGGTTTAAATAATTTTGATTTGATTTCTATATTTAGAAACTACTTTATTTCCAAGAATCTCTTTTATCTTTATCCATGAACTCCTTTATTTTACGATCTTCCCAATTTTTCCCTAATAAAATTCCCATTCCAAATACATTAAAAGCGTGAAATAAAATTCCGATTCCCCAAAAAATTGCGGTGTTGTAAGTTTGCCAATCCCATAAATCTTCATAACCTCCGCTAGAAAATGATCTTGAAACTATTAAAAATATATTTACTAGAATATAAACTGTAAGGTGTACATAAAACCCTTTAATTGCTTTAACCTTCTTTTTTGCTCTTAAATATTGCTGTTCTTCAGTATAGTTATTATTTTTCATTGTCTTAAAATTTAGTGCTATTATCTTTATCCATTAACTCTTTTATTTTGCGGTCTTCCCAATCTTTACCAAATAATAAATTATTTCCAAAAACTCCAAATGCATGAAATGCTATTCCAATTCCCCAACCTAACATTGGCCACCAAAACCACCAATGACCAGGAGAAGTCATATAGTTTATAAAAAATAGAAATGGTATAACTAAGCAATATGATAATAAATTTGCATAAAACCCTTTAATATTATCTACTTTTTTCTTTGCTCTAATATATTTATCTTCTTCTGTATAATTTGTTTTCATTGTTTCTAATTTTAAAATTTCACTTATAAATTACTCCTTTTAGTATTAAGGGTCTTTTACTCCCAATAGTGTTTGTTATCTTCATTCATATATTCTTGTATTTTACGGTCTTCCCAATCTTTTCCTAAAAATGGGTTGTAAGCAAATGCTTTAAAACCATGAAATATTAAGCCAATACCCCAACCCATCATTGGAAACCAAAACCAATGAAATTGTGACACGTATTTTAAGTTGATGAAAATTAAAAAAGGAATTACAATGCAATATGCAATAAGGCTTGAATAAAATCCTTTTATTTCTTCAACGCGTTCTACGGCTCTAATATATTTGCTATTTTGTTGTGTGTTTGATGTTTTCATTATTTTAATTTTTTGAGTTAATAAAGGTAATTTTACAGTAAATTGAGTTGTTGTTTTTTCAACTTCTACTTTTTTTAAAGTGATTAATTGATACCTTTCTTCTATGTTTTTTAAACCTACTTTGGTCCCCTTTTCTAAAATAGTTTTAGGGTTAAAATTGTTTGAAACTACTAAATAGCCATCCTCTTCAGTAATTGTAACTTTTAGTGGATTTTCAACAGATACAACATTATGCTTTATAGTGTTTTCTAATAATAATTGCAACGATAATGGCAAAATTTTGAGTTCAGAATTACTTGCCTTCTCAGGAATTTCAAATGTTACAGCGTCTTCAAATCGCATAGTTAGCAATTCCATATAAGCTTTTGCAAAGTGTAACTCTTCATCTAATTCAATTAAATCTTTACTTTTTTGCTCTAAAACATATCTATATACTTTTGAAAGTTTTGTTGTAAACTTTTCTGCTTGTTTTGGATTTTCTCCAATTAGTGATGTTAATACATTTAAACTATTGAACAAAAAATGTGGATCTATTTGACTTTTTAATGATTCATATTTTGCTGTTTCTGTCTTCGCTACAATTTGTTGTTCATTTACTTTTTTCTCCGTTAAAGCTTTATAAAAAAATATGGCATGAAATATTAAGCTTACAAATAAGGTAATTATTAAACCGAAAATATAGTAACTACTTGCAGAGGCATCGTTTGTAAAACTTTCAATTGGATTTCCCAAAATAACAACAAGTGTTACAAATCTTAGTATTACAAGACCAATCATTGTTAAAATTACAGAACCCAAAGCTCCAACAATTAGCCTACTTTTTGAATGTTCTTGCCAAGTGAATTTTTCTTCTAAAAAATAAAAGAAATAACCATTTATAGTACTTAATACAAAAGCATACATAAAATGAATACCAAATATCTTAACTAATTCATTAATAGATTGGTTAAAACCTCCATTAAAAATTAACCTTTCAATAACAAATATTCCAACTGCAAGTATTACTGAAATTTTTAATAAATATTTTAGGTCTTTCTTCATTTTAACATAGTTTGTTTTAATTACTTGCAATTTAAAACTTAATTTCTAAATTTAAATCTTCATTTAGTACTTCAAATTTAGAACTTTCAAAATTTGGAGGTCCCATAAGAATTACATTGTTTGATGTTCCGTAACTTTCTTTTGGCATTCCATTTTCATAAAAATCCATTTTGCCATTACTATTTTCATCATGATAACAAATAATAGCATATTTTCCGTTTGGAATATTAGAAAAAATTACTGAACTATTTCCATTTTTTATTACTGCTGATTTTGCATATAAAGGCTGTTTTTTAAAACCTTCCTTATTAAAAAGAGCAAAGTTTACTTTTCCATTATCATTTAAAGCATTTACAACTAGTACGGTTATCGTTTCCCCTTTAAAATTTTCATTATTTTCTTGCGCTTTTACTACAACCACAGAAGAAAATAATAAGACAATAGTTAAAATTAATTGTTGCATCATAATTGTTTTTAATTAATATTATTTTGTTTTACACTCCAAAAGTCCTTTAAAAACCTTCAAAATAAAATTAAAATAAACCGAATTGTAATTTAAGTAGGATGAATTGTAAAATAATTAATCAAACATAAAAGAGGCACTTTATTTTAATAACAAAACACTTTTATAAAAACACTAACATTCATCATCTTTTTAAATTAAAAAAATTGTAGCTTTATACAACTTTTCACAAAAACCATTAAATTATGAAAATATACGATGATAAACACATTAAAAATGTTGCCTTTGTAGGAGCCAATAAAAGTGGAAAAACTACAATGACAGAAACAATGCTCTTCGAAGCTGGATTAGTCAAACGCCGTGGTAGCGTAGAAAACAAAAACACTGTTTCAGACTATCACGAAATTGAGCAAGAAAGAGAAACTACCATTTTTGCCACTCCACTTCACACTGAATGGCGCAACTACAAAATAAATATTATTGACACTCCAGGTTTAGACGATTTTATAGGAGAAATTGCTTCAACAATGCGTGTAGCAGATTCTGTGGTTACCGTTGTAAATGCCCAATATGGTGTTGAAGTTGGAACTGAAATTATTTGGAATTATGTAGATCGTTTTTCGCTTCCAACATTATTTGCAATTAATCAAATTGATAACCCTAATGCAGATTTTGATGAAAGTTTTAAAAGTATTGTTGATTTAGTTGGTAATAATGCCATTAAAATTCAATACCCATTAGTTATTGATGGTTCACAATGTATAATTGATGTACTTAAAATGAAACTATACAAGTTTGGACCTGAGGGAGGTAAACCTGAAAAGTTAGAAATTCCTGATGATCAAAAAGAGCTTGCCTATAAACTTCAAAATGAATTAATTGAAAAAGCTGCTGAAAATGATGAGGATTTAATGGAACTTTATTTTGACAAAGGATCTCTTAATGAAGACGAAATGCGTGAAGGAATTAAAAAAGGAATGCTAAATCATGAACTATTCCCTGTTTTTTGTATTTCTGCGCTAAACGATATGGGCACAGGTAGATTAATGGGATTTATTGATAATGTTGCTCCTTCTGCTGCAGATTTAAAACCTGAACAAAGTGTTGAAAACATAACAGTCGAATGTAAAGTTGATGCTCCAACATCATTATTTATTTTTAAAACTTTATACGAACCAAATTTAGGGCAAATTAGTTTTTTCAAAGTTAAATCTGGGGAAATTAAACAAAATGATAAGTTAGAAAACTCTAGAAATGATGAAATTGAAATTATAAATCAATTATTCATTATGGATGGAAAAAATCGTGAACAAGTTGAAAAATTAAGTGCGGGTGATATTGGTGCAACTTTAAAGTTAAAGTATACAGAAACTAATGACACTTTAAGAACAAAAGGTTCTGATATAACTATAAAGCCTATTGCTTATCCGTCTCAAAGAATAAACAAATCAATAAATGCTGTTGATAAAAATGATGAAGAAAAATTAAATGAAGCACTTAAAAAAATTCACAGTCAAGACCCCACTGTTATCATAAAATATTCAAAAGAATTAAAACAACAAATTCTATCTTGTCAAGGTGAGTTACATTTAGCAACTATTGATTGGACTTTACAAAATATATACGGCATAAAAGCTACTTTTGAGCAACCAAGAATTACATATAGAGAAACTATTCAACGCTCAGCTACAACAAGTTACAAGCACAAAAAACAATCTGGTGGCTCTGGTCAATTTGGTGAAGTTCACATGAAAATTGAACCTTGGTATGAAGGAATGCCTGAACCTGAAGGATTTAATATTCGTAAAAAAGAAGAAGTAGATTTAGCTTGGGGAGGAAAATTAGTATTTTACAACTGTATAGTTGGTGGAGTTATAGATACTCGCTATTTACCTGCAGTTTTAAAAGGTATTTTAGAAGTTATGGAAGAGGGTCCACTAACAAAATCGTACGCTAGAGATATTAGAGTTATGCTTTTTGATGGTAAAATGCATGCGGTAGATTCTAATGATATTTCATTTAAAATTGCTGCAGCTCATGCATTTAAAGACGCGTTTTTAAATGCTAAACCTAAGTTATTAGAACCAATACATGAACTTACCGTAAAAGTTCCTGAAGAATTAATGGGAAATGTAATGACTGATTTACAATCTAGAAGATCTATGATTTTAGGAATGGATAGTGATGGGAAATACCAAACCATTAAAGCAAAAACACCCTTAGCTGAAATGTATAAGTATTCGACTACGCTACGTTCCATAACTCAAGGTAGAGGTAGTTTTAGCACTAAATTTTCTAATTTTGAATTAGTGCCAAATAATGTACAGGAAGAATTGATTAAAAAAGTAGAATAAAAATTCTATTATTTTATAAATTAAAGACCCATTCAATTTAAAATTGAATGGGTCTTTTTAATTAGTAAAAATCAATTAATATTTCTTAATTCAATCAATTTTATAACTCTTAACGTTTCAATTAGTTCTAAATACTACTAAGAATATATAACTTAAATATTAAATGATTGCAAATATTACAATTTATTATTCATAACTACAAATATACCTTCCGAAATTAACATTTTAAACTCTAATAAATCAATTTATTGCCATTATTATTACATTATCAATAATTTATTTTTTGAAACAAAAAGTACATTATCAATTCTATGAATTCTGTACATTTGTACCATAAATTTTTACATTATGAAGCTTGTTTTTATTACAATAGGATTATTAGCCATAGGAATTGCTGGCTTGGCAATTAAACTTTGGGCAAAAAAGGATGGTAAATTTGCAGGAACTTGCGCAAGTCAAAATCCTCATTTAAATAAAACAGGTGAACCTTGTGGTTATTGTGGCAAACCTGTTGATTTATGTGAAAATAAATAACATATGTTAGAATACTTGTTTATTACTTTTGTAGTAATTTTTTGTATTCAACTAATTTTTTATCTTCTCATTTTTGGTTCATTTGCATTTTTTAAAAACAAACCAACTAAAAATAGTTTAAAACAACCTATTTCAGTACTTATTTGCGCTAAAAATGAGGCTGAAAATCTTGCTGAAAATCTTCCTTCTTTATTAAAACAAAGTTATAATAACTTCGAACTAATTTTAATTAATGATTGCTCTCGTGATAATACATTAAAAGTTATGAAGCAATTTAAAAAAGAGTCCAAAATTCCTATAAAAATTGTAGATGTGTCTGCAAACGAACAATTTTGGGGAAGCAAAAAATATGCACTAACTTTAGGAATTAAAGCCGCTTCATATGAACATTTATTATTTATTGATGCTGATTGTAAACCTGTTTCCGAGCATTGGATTTCAGAAATGGCTTATAATTTCAGTAACAAACATCAACTAATTTTGGGCTATGGAGCTTATAAAAAAATAGAAAAATCATTTTTGAATAAGTTAATTAGATTTGAAACTCTTTTAACCGCAATTCAATATTTTTCTTACTCAAAAATTGGAATTCCTTATATGGGAGTTGGAAGAAATTTAGCCTATACAAAATCACTTTTTTTTAGTATTAATGGATTTGTAAAGCATCTAAAAATTAAATCTGGAGACGATGATTTATTTATAAATCAGGTAGGAACTAAACAAAATACTATCAATTGCTTTTCACCAAATAGCTTCACTGAATCTCATCCGAAAACAACATTTAAAGAGTGGATTCAGCAAAAAAGAAGACATATTTCAACAGCCTCTTACTATAAACCCTTACACAAATTATTATTAGGTACATTTTTTAGTTCACAATTATTATTTTGGATTTTAAGTTTACTTCTACTAAGTTTCTTATATAAATGGCAAATTATTATTGGTTTAATTTTTATTCGCTTTTTAATACAATACCTAATTATTGGCAATTCGGCAAAAAAATTAAATGAAAAAGATTTAGTACTATATGCTCCTTTTTTAGAACTATTTTTAATTATCACACAATTGTTTATCTTTATCAAAAATCTTATTTCAAAACCTAAACATTGGTAAAAAAAAATATTGATATTTCAGATTTAATTGAAAAAGCTAGAAAAAAGGACCAAAAAGCTTTCAACTCACTACTAAACACGTATTGGAGTGATGTATATAGATTTCAATTTTTGAGAACTGGAAATGAAGATGAAGCCGAAGATATTACTATTAAAACATTCTCAAAAGCATTTGATAAAATTGATTTATACAACGAACGTTATAATTTTAAAACGTGGTTAATTTCAATTTCAAAAAATATTTTTTTAGATCATTTACGTAAGCAACGTACAGAAACAGTTTCATTTAATGATACTACATCTGAAGCCTATAAAATTTTTGACGAAACACCTTCAGCTGAAGATCAACTAATTATAAAACAAAACCTGGTTCAATTAAAAAATTATATAAAGCAGCTAAAACCTCATTATCAGGAAATTATAAATCTTCGCTACTTTAGAGAAATGACCTATAAAGAAATGGCTGAAGCTTTAAGTGAACCTGTTGGCAATATTAAAATACAATTGCTAAGGTCTAAAAATTTATTAGCTGAAATTATTAAAAAATCACCAAAAAATTGATGTTCCAAAAATTTAATTGGTTAAAAAAATTAGGACCTGGTTTACTTTTTGCAGGTGCTGCAATAGGTGTTTCTCATTTAGTACAATCTACAAGAGCTGGAGCCGATTTTGGTTTTGGTTTAATTTGGGCTTTGGTATTAATTCATATTGTCAAATATCCATTCTTTCAATTTGGTCCTCGCTATGCTACTGCAACCGGAGAAAGCTTATTAGATGGTTATAAAAGATTAGGAAGAGGTGTTCTTATAGCTTATTTTGTATTAAACTTTGCTACTATGTTTACTATACAAGCAGCTGTAACTATTGTAACTGCTGGTTTGGCAGCTAATTTATTTGGAATTACTACAAATCCTATAATTTGGAGTATTCTAATAACTTTAATTTGTCTTGCATTATTAATTATTGGAAAATACAAACTACTAGATAACTTAATGAAAATTATCATAGTAACATTAACCATAAGTACTATTATAGCCTTATTAATAGCTTCTTTAAAAACTGAAAACTCTTTCAATTTTACCCAAATTTTACCAAAAGGAAGTCTTGAAGTTGGATTTTTAATTGCTTTTTTAGGTTGGATGCCAGCTCCGCTTGATGTTTCTATTTGGCAATCTCTATGGGCAATTGAAAAACAAAAAGATAAATCAAACGAATTCAACACAAAACAAGCCATTTTCGATTTTAATATTGGTTTTGTAGCTACCTTAATTTTAGGCATTTGCTTTGTGTCTTTAGGTGCTATCGTCATGTTTAACTCAGGTGAAACATTTAGTGGAAGCGCAGTGCAGTTCTCTCAACAACTCATAAATTTATACACCAAAAATTTAGGTCCTGAAATGTATATTTTTATTGCAGCAGCAGCTTTTACCACTATGTTTAGCACTACAATTACAACATTGGATGCCTCACCAAGAGCTATGACAAAGACTTTTGATTTATTAACCAATAAATCTTATAAAAATATGTATTGGTTTTGGATTAGTTTTCTTGCTGTTGGAACCATTGCAATATTAATTTTCTTCATGTCTGAAATGGGCGTTCTCATAAAAATTGCAACAATTTTATCTTTTTTAACTGCTCCGTTTTTTGCGATTATAAATTTCATTTTAATTTCAGGAAAACACACTCCAAAAGAATGGAGACCTTCACCACAACTTAAAATCCTTAGTTGGATTGGAATACTATTTTTAATAGGTTTTAGTATTTGGTATCTTTTCAGTTTATAATTTCTTCGTACTTTTGCAATCAATTTTATGAATATGTCTGAAGAAACTATCACAAATAAAATACAAAAACCAAAATGGTTGCGAGTGAAGCTTCCTGTTGGAAAAAAATATACAGAATTAAGAGCAGTTGTTGACAAGTATAAACTAAATACAATATGTACAAGCGGAAGTTGTCCTAATATGGGTGAATGCTGGACAGAAGGTACAGCTACATTTATGATTTTAGGAAATATTTGCACACGTTCTTGTGGGTTTTGTGGCGTGAAAACCGGGAGACCAGAAACCGTTGATTGGGAAGAACCTGAAAAAGTTGCCCGTTCTATACAATTAATGAAAATTAAACACGCGGTAATTACATCTGTTGATAGAGATGATATAAAAGATGGTGGATCTATTATTTGGGCAGAAACAATTAACGCAATTAGAAGAGCAAACCCAACTACAACACTTGAAACTTTAATTCCTGATTTTCAAGGAAATAAAATTAATATCAATCGAATTTTAGCCGTTGCTCCTGAAGTAATTTCACACAATTTAGAAACAGTTAGACGCTTAACACGTGAAGTTAGAATTCAAGCTAAATATGATAGAAGTTTGGAAGTTTTAAAATATATGAAAGACCAAGGACAGCAAAGAACAAAATCGGGTATTATGCTTGGCTTAGGAGAAACTGAAGCTGAAGTTATTGAAACTATGCAGGACTTGGCAAATGCTAAAGTTGATATTTTAACTATTGGCCAATATTTACAACCTAGTAAAAAACACTTACCTGTAATTGAATTTATTACACCTGAACAATTTGACAAGTACAAAGAAATTGGGACGAAAATGGGCTTTAAATATGTTGAAAGTGGCGCTTTAGTTCGTTCTTCATATAAAGCACAACGTCACTTGGTATAATTACTAATTACATAATTTACTTTAACCTTTAATTAACAATAGCTTATTAATTTTGGCATATGAATTGTAATATTCCTTAAGAAGCAGAGAACTTTCAGAACTTTGTTTTCATTTTATAAAATTTGAGTTAGTTAATAAAAAAAGCGCTTTAAAAGCGCTTTTTTTATTAACTTTTTTATTAACTTTTTTTACTTTATTAATGTAGCTTCTTCCATTAATATAGGATATACATATCCGTGTCCAAAATCCTTATTTAAAGCAATAGTTCCTTTAAAAGTAATAATATCACCTATTTTAACAGTATCAAGCGTTGTTATTCCCAAGTCTTTTTCGCCTTCAAATTGAGTTCCATCAATAATATGAACCCAATTTTTGTCCATAATACCATTATTAACTTTCACAACTTTACCTTTAACTATAATAGATTTTGTTGAAAACGATTCTTTATTAGAAAAAAGTTCATTTAAAGAGGTTCCATTTGCTGGTTTTTCAATATTAATTGCTTCAACTACAGAAGTTTCAGAATTTGCGTGAGGATTCCCCTGCTTGTTGGTAATCATTTTTTCATTTGTTCTTACACCTTCTGCAAAAGTTATTAAATCAAATGTTTTTTTTAATTCCTTGCTTTCAAAATCATTCATTACCATTCCTCCATCATAATAATAAGTATCACCTACTTTTACCGGAGTATTTGGTATTGCCATCCAATATTTATTTCCACTTTCATCAACATTAAGATATGTATAATTACCACCATCTAATGTTTCATTAATTACAATTTTATGAATAGTTGATTTAGCGGGTTCTTGTTTGTTTTTAATTTTTGAATAGCCTTCTTTATCTTTACAACTAAACAACACTAAAACACTAAATATTACTGTAAAAAGTTTAATTTGATTCTTCATTTTTTTAAATTTAATTTTGAAGTAAAAGTAACAAATATTACACTATCCTTATATGACAATTGTCACCATATATGACAATTGTCACCATTTTACTTCAGTAAATTGGTTGTTTTTTAAATAACTATTTGCACTGCTAAAATGATTGTTTCCAAACCAAAAACCTCTATTTGCACTTAAAGGAGATGGATGCCCGGTAGCTAAAACACAATGTTTATCATGGTTAATTTTTTTACCTTTCTTTTTAGCAAAACCTCCCCAAAGCATAAAAATCACATTTTCTTTTTGTTCAGAAATTAATGAAATTACTGCATCGGTAAAAAGCTCCCAACCTAACTTTTGATGCGAACCAGCTTCGTGAGCCTTCACTGTTAATGTTGCATTTAATAACAAAACTCCTTGTTTTGCCCAACGTTCTAAATTTCCACTTTCAGGATATGGAATTCCTAAATCCGTTTCAATTTCCTTGAAAATATTTTTTAATGAAGGTGGATGTGCAATTCCTTCATTCACCGAAAAACACAAACCATGGGCTTGCCCAATTCCATGATAAGGATCTTGCCCAATTATCACCACTTTTAAATCGCTAAAAGAACATAAATTAAAAGCTTCAAATATTTGTTCTTCTTTTGGAAAACACGTATTTCTCTCATATTCTTCAGCAATAAAATTGGTAAGTTGCTTAAAATAAGGCTTTTCAAATTCATTTTGAAGCACTTCTTTCCAGCTTTCAGCTATTTTCACTTTCATTATTGCTATTCATCTTAAATTAATACTTTTGTCTAACTTTTCAAAAGTAATAATTTTTATGAGTACTATTTCAGAAAAAACATTAATAGATTTAGAATTATCAACGGTATTAAAATCGGTAAGTGAATTTTGTATTTCTGATTTAGGTAAAAATGAAACGTTACAAATACGGCCTTTTGAATCTTTACAAAAACTGCAACCTGAATTACTACAAGTAAACGAATATTTATCGACTACTATAAATGAGAATAAAATTCCTAATCATTATTTTGATGATATTCAAAAAGAAATACACATTCTAAATATTGAAAATAGCTATTTAGAACCTGCTTCGTTTTTAAAAATATTAAACAATACAACTACTATTTTTGAATTGCTTCTATTTTTAAAAAAATTTAAGAACTACTACCCCACACTATTTAATATTTCTTTAACTATTGAATATCAAAAATCAATAGTTCAAAATATTGAAAAAATGATTACTTCTTATGGAGAAATAAATGAAAATGCTTCTGGAGTTTTAAAACAAATTAGAAGAGAAATTAATTCAGTTCGTTCTAAAATTGGAAGTAGTTTTACCAAAGCATTAAGCCAATATAGTGGCGCTGGTTATTTAGATGAAATACGCGAATCTGTAGTTGACAATCAGCGTGTTTTAGCTGTAGTTGCTATGCATAGAAGAAAAATTAAAGGGAGTTTGGTAGGAAGCTCTAAAACGGGAAGCATTGTTTATATTGCACCAGAAGCCACCTTACAATATAGCCGAGAACTTCAAAATTTACTATATGATGAACATCAAGAAATTATTAAAATATTAAAAGAATTAACAAATTCTTTAAGAGAATATGTTCCAATTTTAATTGCATATCAAAGTTATTTAACAAAATTAGATGTAATTGCTTCAAAAGCAAAATATGCGCATAAAATAAATGGATTGTTACCTAAAATCACTTCAGAAAAAATAGTTTATTTAAAAAATGCTTATCACCCAATTCTTTTAGTAAATAATAACGAAAAGAAATTAAAAACAATTCCACAAACGCTAGAATTAAATAAACAGCAACAAATTATAGTTATTTCAGGACCAAATGCTGGTGGAAAAAGTATTGCTTTAAAAACCATAGGATTGTTACAAGTTATGTTACAAAGTGGCTTGCTAATTCCTGTTCATGAACATTCTAGAACTTGCTTTTTCGAAAAAATACTGACAGATATTGGAGATAATCAATCTATTGAAAATCAATTAAGTACCTATAGTTATCGCTTAAAAAATATGCGAAATTTTTTACGTAATTGCAATAACCGCACGTTATTTTTAATTGATGAATTTGGAACGGGTAGCGACCCAGAATTAGGTGGCGCATTGGCTGAAATTTTTTTAGAAGAATTTTATAAGAAAGGTGCATTTGGAATTATTACTACACATTACGCAAATTTAAAAGTGTTGGCAAGTGAATTGGAAAATGTTTCAAATGCTAATATGCAATTTAATGAAAGAACATTGGAGCCTTTATATAAGTTATTTATTGGCCAAGCTGGTAGTTCATTTACCTTTGAAGTTGCACAAAAAAACGGAATTCCATTTAGCTTAATTAATAAAGCTAAAAAACGAGTTGATGGGGAAAAAGTACGATTAGACAAAACTATTTCTAAACTTCAAATTGAGCGAAGTAAGTTGCAAAAAAATTCAGAAACCTTAGAAAAAGAAAAATCGAAAGCTATTGAACAATCTGATAGTTTAAACGAAAAACAAGTTAAAATTCAAGAAAAATTAGAAAGTTTTCAGGAATTATATGATAGCAATCAAAAAATGCTTTCCTACGGAAGAAAAACAAATGAACTGCTTCATAAATACTTTCAAAATAATAATAAAAAACAACTTACTACCGATTTTAATAATTGGGTAACTGTTGAAAAAACGAAGCATTTAAAAAAGAACCCACCAGTTGCTAAAACAAAAATTCAAAAAAAACAAGCAATTGTTGAAAAACAAAAAGTTGAAAAGAAACTAAAAACTGTTGAAACTGAGGTATTAGTTGAAGTAATTAAAGTTAGAGAAATTAAAAAAACTGAAGCAAAAAAAGAAGCCAAGCAAAAAGCTGATTATATTTTTAAAATTAATGATAAAATCCGAATTATAGGGAGTAACTCTTGTGGAACTATTGATAAAATTGAAAAAAATAATGCTTTTATAAATTATGGCTTTTTTACTACAAAAACTACGTTAAATAAATTGGAATTAGTAGAATCTGCAAAAAATAAGTAATTTTATTATTATTTAGTACCTTATTAATCATTTTTCATACCATTTTATCCTAATTACTATAAATATTTTATTAAATTTAGCGAGCTAAAAAATATAACATGCTAAATTATTTTAAAGCCATTACTTTTTTTTCTGTCTGGGCACTTATCGCTCTAACTTCACATTATTATATTAGCAATAAAATTTTTAACACCTGTAATTCAACTATTTCAGAAGCTTCGGAATTACTTTCTCTTAATAAAAATTCATTATTTTCAATTACTGACTCCAATAATTCAATTATTTACAATTTTTCAGAAGGCTTTACAATAGATAATAAAAATAATAATGTTTCAAGTATTTTAAAAATACCTTATTTAGTTGACAGTATTCAACATATTTTAGCCAACGATTATTCAAAAGAACTTATTATTACAGGAAAATATTTACAAAGTGAAATAATTCCTAATATTGGTTTTCATAGAGCTGAATTGGTGAAAAACGAATTAATAAAACAAAATATCAACGTTAATAAAATTAAGATCTCTAATAAAGTTTCTGATTTTTCATTCAACAAAGAAGGAATTTATACAGATGGGATTGAAATGAAATTCAACACTTTACAACAACATATTTTAGATAGTTTAGAATTAACTATTACACATAGAAATATTTATATTGAGTTTGAAAATGATAGCTTAATTTCTAATAAAGAACTACGAGATTATAGTTTATTACTAAAACAATATTTGAAAAAACACACTGACAAAAAGGTACTAATTACTGGGCATACTGATAATTTAGGCTATTTTGATAATAATTTGATTGTTGGATTAACAAGAGCTAATAAAGTAAAAGACTATTTTATAAAAAAAGATATAATTGCTTCATATTTTGAAACTTTATCTAAAGGAGAATCCGAACCAATTGCTGAAAAATTAACGGAAAAAGGAAGAGCTAAAAATCGAAGAATAGAAATAACAATTAACTAATTTACATAGATGTTTTTATCAATATTTTCAAATCCAAACACAGCACATTTAATAGAAATTTTTTGTTGGATGCTAGGTGCTTTTCTGATAGGTTTATTTTTTGGACGATTTATTAAATCAAAAGAAAAAAATAGTATTCATAATACCACAAATGAAATTCATGAAGATTTAAATATTGTTGATGATATTTCTAAAATTAGAGCAACACAAACTTTTGAACGTGGTGGTGTAGAAATGATAAAAACAGTTCCTCTTGAAAATCAAAACGGATTAAATTTTAATCGTATTGGAGTAGCTACATTTCAAGATAAAAATAATTTGCAACAAATAAAAGGTATTGGTATCTCAATTGAAGAAAAATTAAACACTATTGGAATATTTACATTTAAACAAATTAGTAATTTTAACAGTAAAGATATTACCAAAATCACTAATTTAATAAAAAATTTTCCTGGAAGAATTCAACGAGATGATTGGGTTGGACAAGCCTATAATTTATTAAATGGAAAAGAAGAATAAGTTCTATTCTTCTTTATAACGTTCCATTTCTCTGTCATAAAAAGCAGTAGCTTCTTCAATAAGCACCGCAACTTGAGTTTCTAATTCATCCTGATCTTCACCATCAAAATCTTCAAACCATTCAATTTCATCATCAACTAAATTGATAACAAATCTTGGAAATTCAGTATGTATCACAAAAATAGCATCTGTATAATCCGTATTATCTCCCAATAAAAATTTAGGTAATTCCATTATTTTCTTTTATTAATTTATTAGTTAAGTAATTAAATCTAAAAAACAGCATGATTGCTGAGCTAGTTAATGCTATTAGCAAACCAATCCATATTCCCAAAGCACCAAGAACATCTTCTTTTCCTAAATAGAAACATATTGGAAATCCTATAATCCAATATGCAATAAATGATATTATTGAAGGTAATTTCACATCTTGCAATCCACGTAAACCACCTAAAATGACTGCTTGTAAACCGTCAGATAACTGAAATAATCCTGCAATTATTAATAAACCAGAAGCAATATTAATAACTTCTAAATTATTGGTAAATACCCAAGGTAAAATATCTTTTAACAACATAAATCCTATTGAAAAGGTAAACATTATAATTAATATTAACAAGAAATTTGAAAAAGCAATTCTTCTTAATTCAACGTAATTTTTTAGTCCTTTTTGATTTCCTACTCTAACAGTTGAAGCAACTCCAAGACCAACAGCAATCATAAATGTAGTAGAAGCTAATTTTAAAGCAATTTGATTTGCTGCTTGTGGAAGTGCTCCCAATGTTCCTGCTAGTAAAACTGACGCAGTAAATAAACCAACTTCAAACAACATTTGCAAAGCTGTTGGAAAACCAAGATTTATAATTTTTATAAAAATTTCTTTTTTTAATTCTGCTAGTTTTAATCTTCTCATATAACTAGCAAATTTTTCTTTTTTCATTAAAACTACGTATAGGAAAACCACCATTACAATTCTTGAAATGAAAGTACCTAATGCCGCACCAACCAATTCTAATCTTGGAAAAATCCAAAAACCATAAATTAATGCAAAATTTAATATCACATTTACAACATTTGTCAAAATGGTAGCCCACATAGCATATTTCGTCTGAGACAATCCATCAGCAAATTGCTTAAAGCCTTGAAAAATCATTAATGGAATCATTGACATTGCAACAATTTCAAAGTATGGAATGGCTAAAACTACGACTTCTTCTGGCTGATCTAAATGGTATAATATTGGTTTTATCAACAATAACATAATAAACATTGCAACACCTAAAATGGTTGATAAAATAAGACCGTGTTGAAAAACACCTCTTCCCTTTTCTTTATCTCCTTCTCCATCAGATTCAGCAATTAAAGGCGTTATTGCAAAAGAAAAGCCAATACCAATTGAAAGTGCAATAAAAACTAAACTATTTCCTAGTGAAGTTGCAGCTAACTGAACTGGACCTAATCTTCCAACCATAATATCATCAATTAAACCAACTAATAGATGGCCTAAAGACCCCATCATTACTGGAGCGGCTAATTTTAAGTTATTTTTGAATTCAGAAGTGTAATTTTTAAGCTTCAATTTTAATCAATTTTTAGGTTGCGAAGATACAAGAATTATGCATATTACTTAACCCTAAATATGGTGTCATAAATAAAATCTATTTCGCAATAAAATTTTAAAATTAACATCTTTTTAAAAGAATACATAAAAACGTACATTTGCTATGTAAAAATTAATAATCATAAATAAAAATAATAAAATGGCTGTATTAGTTGGAAAAAAAGCACCAAAATTTAATGCGCAAGCAGTAGTTAACGGAATGGAGTTTGCTGAAAATTATTCATTAGAACAATTTGAAGGTAAAAAATATGTAGTATTATTCTTTTACCCAAAAGATTTCACTTTTGTTTGTCCTACTGAACTTTTTGCTTTTCAAGAAAAATTAGCAGAATTTGAAAAACGTAATGTTCAATTGGTTGCTGTATCAACTGACACGGAGCAATCTCACTGGGGATGGTTACAAATGCCAAAAAATACAGGTGGAATTCAAGGAGTTACCTATCCAATAGTTGCTGATACAAATAAAACAATTTCTAAAAATTATGATGTTTTAGCTGGTGATTATTTTTATGATGATGAAGATCAATTACAAGCTAGTGGCGAATTAATTGCATACCGGGGTTTATTTTTAATTGATAAAGAAGGAATTGTACGTCATCAAGTAGTAAATGATTTACCACTAGGTAGAAATGTTGATGAAGCTTTAAGAATGGTTGATGCATTACAATTTAACGAAGAACACGGTGAAGCTTGCCCAGCAAACTGGACTTCAGAAAAAGAAGGATTAAAAGCGACGCATGAAGGTGTTGCTGACTATTTATCGAATCACTAACAAAAATCAAATATATTTTTAAAAACTCTCGAATTAACTCGGGAGTTTTTAGTTTTTAACTTAACTTTGAAACTTATAATTTAAAAAATTTATTATGGCTAAAATCACATTAAAAGGAAATCCAATTAATACAATAGGAAATTTACCTAAAGTAGGTAAAAAAGCTCCAAAATTCTCTTTGATAAAATCTGATTTATCAAAAGGAAAATTAAAAGACTTTAAAGGGTCAAAATTAATCTTAAATATTTTTCCAAGTTTAGATACAGGTACTTGCGCTGCTTCAGTTAGAAGATTTAACAAAGATGCTAGTGAACTAGAGAATACGAAAGTATTATGTATTTCAAGAGATTTACCATTTGCACAAGCTCGTTTTTGTGGTGCAGAAGGATTAGAAAATGTAATTACATTATCTGATTTTGCCAAAGGAAAATTTGGAAAAGCATACGGTTTAACTATTGAAAACGGTCCTTTAGCAAACTTACATTCTAGAGCAATTGTTGTTATTAACGAAGAAGGAGTTATAACTTATACTGAACAAGTTCCTGAAATTGTTGATGAACCTAATTACGAAGCTGCTATAAAAGCATTATAAGTATGAATACAGAACGTAATTTTTTTTTAAACAGAATTCAATCTGTAAAATATGCCGCTAAAGGTTTCTGGATTTTAATTACTTCTGAAAATAGTATTATTGCACAAGTTATAATTGGCATTATTATGACGATATTTGGCTTTATAATGCAACTTTCTGCTACCGAATGGATGTTCCAAATATTATCTATTGGACTTGTTTTGGTAGCAGAATCTTTAAATACTGCTATTGAAAAACTTGCTGATTTTATTCACCCTGAATATCATAAACAAATTGGTAGAATTAAAGATATTTCAGCTGGAGCTGCATTTTTTGCTGCAATATTTGCTGTAATTATCGGTTTAATAATTTACTTACCTAAATTTATTTAGGAATTCAACCACAATCATATTAATTTCATATTTTTGTGTGATATTAAAGTAAATGGCAAAAAAAACAAAAAAAACAGTAAAAACTGAAAAAAACCCTCGTTTTCAAAAAACTAAATCATTTTTTGGAAGTAGACAAACTCAAACCATACTCGGTTTGTTTGTTATGTTATTTTCAATTTTCTTGTTAATATCATTTATATCATACCTTTTTAATTGGCAAGACGATCAAAGTCAGCTTTCTAATTTTACAGATAAAAATACGACGGTAAAAAATCTATTAGGAAAAATAGGTGCAAGTATCAGTCATTTTTTTATCTATAAAAATTTTGGTATTGCAGCCCTTTTTTTACCTATACTCCTATTCTTTTCTGGATTCTTTATCTTTTTAAATGGAAGTTTAAAAAGAATGGCAAAATCTTGGGGATGGGGAATTTTAGGAATACTTTGGATTTCAATTTCACTTGGATTTATAGCGGATAAAAATTATTTATTAGCTGGTGTTATTGGATTTGAGATGAATATTTATTTACAACATTTTTTAGGTAAAGCGGGATTATTTTTAGCATTATTCTTTTTAATTGTTTCTTATTTAGTCATTCGGTTTAAATTAACACCTGAAGTTATTAAAAATAGTTTTTTTAAAGCTAAAAAAAGTGATCAAAAAACAGTTATTGAAAATATTTCAAACGAAATTAAATATCCTATAGAAGATAAACAATCTTCTATCAAAGAAGAGCCAAATGAATCTAATTTTACAATTCAAGATAATTCATTAAATGAATTAGAAAATACATACAAACAAGACTCTAAACCTAAAGAAGTTGAAATTGCCGTTGATCAAATTGTTGAAGAAAACCATGTAGATGAAAATTTGTCTGATAAGCTTGTAAAAGATTTTGGCGAATTTGATCCAACATTAGAATTAAGTAATTATAAATTTCCAACTTTAAATTTATTAAAAGATTATAACGAAAGTATTTCTGTTGATCAAGAAGAATTAGAAGTTCACAAAAATAAAATTGTAGAAACCTTAAATAATTATAATATTGGTATTGAGCGCATTAAAGCAACAGTTGGACCAACAGTAACTTTGTATGAAATAGTTCCCGTAGCTGGTATACGTATTTCAAAAATTAAAAATTTAGAAGATGATATTGCCTTATCACTTGCTGCAATGGGAATTCGAATTATTGCTCCAATACCAGGAAAAGGAACCATTGGTATTGAAGTTCCAAATAAAAAACCAACTATGGTTTCTATGAAATCTGTTATTTCTTCAACAAAATTTCAAAATTCAGAAATGGAATTGCCAATTGCATTGGGTAAAACAATTTCAAATGAAACTTTTGTAATTGATCTTGCAAAAATGCCACATTTATTAATGGCGGGCGCTACAGGTCAAGGGAAATCTGTTGGTTTAAATGCTGTGTTAACTTCATTATTATATAAAAAACACCCCGCAGAAGTTAAATTTGTCTTGGTAGATCCTAAAAAAGTTGAACTAACATTATTTAATAAAATTGAGCGTCATTATTTAGCAAAATTACCCGATACAGATGATGCAATTATTACTGATACTACTAAAGTTGTAAATACTTTAAATTCATTATGTATTGAAATGGATGCACGCTATGATTTACTAAAATTAGCAATGGTACGTAATATAAAAGAATACAATGTTAAATTTAAATCTCGTAAATTAAACCCAAACGACGGACATAAATTTTTACCATACATAGTTTTAGTTATTGATGAATTTGCTGATTTAATTATGACTGCTGGTAAAGAAATTGAAACTCCAATTGCTCGTTTAGCTCAGTTAGCACGTGCTATTGGGATTCATTTAATTGTTGCCACTCAACGTCCATCAGTAAACGTAATAACAGGTATTATAAAAGCAAATTTCCCCGCTAGAGCAGCATTCAGAGTTACTTCAAAAATTGATTCTAGAACCATTCTTGATGGTTCAGGTGCAGATCAATTAATTGGTAAAGGAGATATGCTTTTTTCTAATGGAAATGATTTAATTCGCATACAATGTGCATTTGTTGATACACCAGAAGTTGAAAAAATTACTGATTTTATTGGCTCACAACGCGCCTATCCCAATGCATATATGCTACCTGAATATTATGGAGAGGAAGTTGGCACAAGTCTTGATATAAATATTAGCGAAAGAGATATATTGTTTAGAGATGCCGCATTGGTAATTGTTCATGCACAACAAGGTTCAGCCTCTTTATTGCAGAGAAAACTAAAATTAGGTTACAACCGTGCAGGGAGATTGATTGATCAATTAGAGGCTGCAGGCATCGTTGGTCAATTTGAAGGAAGCAAAGCTCGACAAGTTTTAATTTCTGATGAAATGGCTTTAAATCAATTACTAGATAACGAACCAAAATAATTAAAAGAATAATAAATATAAAATGAAAAAAATAGCATTATTATTAACAATTACATTTTTTAGTATTTCATCTTTTAGCCAAAATTCTAATGACGCAAAAAAATTACTAGATGAAGTTGCTCAAAAAGTAGAAACTTATGAGAATATTTATATTGAATTTAATCATAGATTAGACAATTATGATGCAGACATTCACCAAGAAACAAAAGGAAGCGTTACTTTAAAAAAAGATTTATATCATTTAAATTATATGGGCACTGAGCAAATATTTGATGGTAAAAAAGTTTATTTAATTATTCATGAAGATGAAGAAGTAATCATTCAAAACAAATCAAAAAACAGTGAAGAATCTTTAACTCCTTCAAAAATGTTTTCATTCTATAAAAATGGCTACACGTATAAAATGGATGAATTAAAAAATATTAAAGGAGTTAAAATACAATATGTTAAACTTAGACCTATAGACAGTAATTCTGAGATTATAAGTGTACTTATTGGTGTAGATGTTAAGACTAAACATATTTATGATGTAATTGAAACAGGTGAAAATGGAACAATAACCACACTTGAAGTAAGAACTTTCAAAACAAATCAGCCTTTATCAGAAAAGCTTTTTATCTTTGACACAGCAAAATACAGAGATCAAAAAAAATATACAATTTCTGAACCAAAATAAAAGCGTTGAAAGTATTCGATAAATACATTTTAAAAAGTTTTCTAGAACCTTTTTTAGCTACATTCTTTGTAGTTCTTTTTGTCTTAGTAATGCAGTCTTTATGGCTCGCTTTTGATGAAATTGCAGGAAAGGGAATCGACCTTTTTTTTATATTAAAATTTCTAGGTTATTTAGCACTAATGCTAACTCCAACCGCATTACCAATCGGAGTTTTATTATCCTCAATAGTGGCATTAGGGAATTTATCTGAAAATTACGAAATGGCAGCAATAAAATCTGCTGGTATTTCATTAAAAAGAGTTATAAGACCATTAATTTTTTTAGTTCTACTTATAAGCGCACTTAATTTTGTGTTCTTAAATAACATTTATCCTTGGGCAACACTGAAGCAGAAAAATTTGTATTTGAATATGAAAAAGAAAAAACCTGCCTTAGCCTTAGTTGCAGGAGCATTTAATACAGATATTCCAGGATATAGCATAAAATTTGAAGAAAAGTACGGTAAAGAAGATAATTTACTAAAAAATGTTCAAATTGCAGATTTAAGTGAATCAAAAGGAAAAATAAAAGTTATTACAGCTGAAAAGGGAATAATATCTTCAGATGAAGGTAGTAAATACATGACTTTAACTTTGGAAAATGGTAATTATTATGAAGAACATGTTAATAGGTCCATGAGAATAAAAGAAAGAAAAAAAATGCCAGCTTCCAAGGCTACATTTAAAACATATACCATAAATATTGATATTTCTTCATTTAATGATGAATCAACATTGGATGATGAAAAAATTAAGGAATACCATGGAATGTTAAGTATTACCCAGCTTGATTCTATTTCAAAAAAAAATAAAATAAAATATGACGAATATACCAAGAACCAAGCAGACTATTTTTTTAACCTTATAGAAGCAAAAAAGTTACATAAATATCCGGATTCTCTTATTCCAAACAAATTAGATTCAGTACTACTTAATAATTTCAATACTAAAAACAAAAATATTGTTCTAAATGAATCAATTCAATTATTAAAAAGAATAATGGATCGTAATAAAAGTCAAAAAAAGAGCTTTAAAGACAAAAGAAAACTATTAAACCTTTATGACCATGAAATTTATTATAGAGTATCATTTTCACTAGCTTGTTTAGTACTTTTCTTTATTGGTGCTCCACTTGGTTCAATTATTAGAAAAGGCGGATTTGGTTTGCCCATGATAATGGCAATTTTAATTTTTGTTATTTACTTCTTTATATCAAAATTAGGAGGTAACTTATCTGAAGAAAGTGCAGTTTCTGCATTATTTGGAAGTTGGCTTTCAACACTAATATTATTGCCTTTTGGCATTTTACTAACCCGAAGGGCAACAAAAGGAATGGGAATCTTTAATATTGATTCTGTTCTTGATAACTTTAAAAAAATATTTATTAAACCCGAAAATAAATCAACAAATTAAAGATGAAAAGTTCAACAAATAAAATAAAATTAAACACAATATTAGAAGCCATTGAAGAGATAAAAAATGGTAGAATGATTATTGTAGTTGATGATGAAGATAGAGAAAATGAAGGCGATTTTGTTGCTGCAGCTGAATGTGTTTCTGCTGAAATGATTAATTTTATGGCAAAACATGGAAGAGGCTTAATTTGTGCACCTTTAACAGAAGCTCGTTGTAAAGAGTTAGACTTACCGCTTATGGTAAATAAAAATACCGTATTACACAATACGCAATTTACAGTATCTGTTGATTTACAAGGTGATGGCTGTACAACTGGTATTTCAGCACAAGACAGATCTAAGACTATTAAAGCATTAACTTCAAAAAATATAAAACCCGATGACTTTGGAAGACCTGGTCATATTTTTCCATTAAGAGCTAAAGAAGGTGGTGTTTTACGTAGAACCGGACATACAGAAGCAGCGATAGACTTAGCTCGTTTAGCAGGTTTTCAACCAGCGGGAATTCTAGTTGAAATTTTGAACGAAGATGGTACTATGGCACGCCTACCACAATTATTAGAGGTTGCCAAAAAATTCGATTTAAAAGTTATTTCTATTGAAGATTTAGTAGCTTATCGTATGAAATACGATTCTTTAATTTATAAAATTGAAGATTTTCCTATTCAAACTCGCTTTGGTGAGTTTCGTTTAAGAGCTTATAAACAAACAACCAATAACCAAGTTCATTTAGCATTAACAAAAGGTACTTGGGACGATAATGAATCTGTAATGGTTCGTGTAAATTCCTCTTTAATCAATAATGATATTATTAGACTTTTAACAAGCAATCCTGACGATACTTTTTCTAGAGTATTTAAAATGATAAATGATGCTGGTAAAGGCGCTGCTGTATTTATTAGTCAAGAAAATCAATCTTTTAACTTAATAAATCGCTTATCACTATTAAAAGAAGCTCAAAAAGATGTTGAGAATAAAGTTCCACAAATTAAACCTGATGACAAAGATTTTGGTATTGGAGCTCAAATTTTACATGATTTAGAAATTAGTAAAATTCGAGTCTTATCAAATGCATCATCTGTTACTAAACGTATTGGAATGACTGGATATGGACTAGAAATAGTAGAATATTTAAATTACTAATTCGTATAATTTATTATGAAACATTTTTTTTTCATTAGTATTCTTTGCATCATGTTTTACTCGTGCAAAAAAAATGTTTCACAAATAAATCCACCAAATAATACGGCATCTTCTACTTTAAATGGATTTGAAATCAAAGGAACTTTAGAGAATTTTTATCCTGAAAAAGTTTATTTAAATAAAATTATTGGAGATTCCTTTTCTAAAATAGATTCTTCTAAAATTTTAAATAACAATTTCACATTTAAAGGAATTGTTGAATTTCCTGAGCGTTTTGCTATTACTTTTGAAAATTATTCTTCAATTACTCTTTTTATTATTGAAAATACACGATTTGAAATCTTCATAAATTCTGAAACCATCAATGACCCTGTAATTAAAGGTTCCCCATTAAATAGTAAACTTCACAAATACAAACTAGACGCTAAAAAAATATTTAAAAAAATAGATTATTTGTTTCCTCAATTCCAAAAAGCTAGACTTGAAAATGATGCTGACAAATTAGCTGAAATTGAAGGAAAAATGAGAATAATTGAAAAAGAATTTGTCAATTTTAGCAATAATTATATACTTCAAAATAAAGAATCATACATTGCTCCAATGTTATTACGTGATCAGTTAAAATCTACTACAATAGATACACTCCTAATTAAAAATATGTATGATATTCTTTCATCAAAAATAAAAAAATCACCTGATGCTGAAATTATCGCTTCATTTTTAAATTTACATTAAAGAACTAAAATTGGTTTCAGGTGGCAATTCTAAAGCTGGTTTATTTTGCTGAAATAAACGAGCATTAATAGCTCCTTTTAAAATTACTTTATTTCCTTCAACTTTTAACCAACTACCTTCCCTAAGTCCTAAAACTGGAGTTTTATTAATTGTGTGATATTCATTAATACGAGTTTCTCTTGTTTCTCCCATATGAGTAGAATTGGTGTCTGGATCTATATAATGACAATTTAAATTGAAATTTAAAAATCCCAACGTATTAAAACTTGGTGGATATATTATTGGCATATCATTTGTGTTTTGCATAGTTACGCCTGTAATAACACTTCCTGCACTAGTCCCAAAATAAGGAATTCCATTTTCAACTACATTTTTAATACTTGAAATTAATTTTTGCTGATACAATTGTTGTACCAATAAAAATGTATTACCACCACCAACAAATATTGCTTTTGCATTATTAACGGCATCAATCGCATTTTTAAACTCGTGTATTCCTCTAATTTTAATATTTATTTTTTCAAATCCTTGTTGAGCTCTACTTGTATATTCATCATGTGTTAATCCACTTGGTCTTGCATATGGAATAAACAAAATTTCATGTATTCCTTTAAAAAAATCAGAAAGTTGTGGCAAAATATATTCTAAATAACCCTTTCCATGAACCGTTGAAGTGCTGGCAATCAATAATTTTTTCATTAAAAATAAATTTTATCAAAGATACTAAATTTCATTCTTTAACATAAGTTTACCAATGCTTTAATACTATTTTAAGATTTCAATAACGTAATTTGTTTAAATGAAATTAAGACTCACCAACTTACTTGTTTTCATTTTTCTTGTTACAAACGCTTTTTGTCAAGAAAAGTACACCGTTATCACTGGAAAAATATTCAGTTTTAACAATGCTGTAAGCAATGTAAATATCATAAATTTAAACAATTCATCGGGAACCATAAGCAATGATAATGGCGAATTTGAAATTAGAGTACATCTTAATGACACACTGTTATTTTCATCTATTCAATATGAAAAAATAAAAATAGCAATAACCAAAAATCATCTAAATTCAAAAATAATAGATATTCAATTAATTCCATTAGTAAATCAACTAAAGGAAGTCTTTTTATACGGTTTATCTGGCAATTTAACTGTTGATTTAAATAAAACTCCAAAAGATACCATTCCTAATCACAGTTTTAAATATAATATCAGTGACTTAGATAAAAAATTACCTGGTGATGAGTATGGATATTTAACAAAACCAAATGCAGAATCATTTTCAAATCCACTCTATTTAGCTAATGGTGGACAAGGAAGTAAATTTGACAAAAGATTAGAAGCTAAAAGAAAGTTAAAACGAAATATCAATAAAAAAATTCAATTTCCAATTTTGATAAAAAAAGAACTTGGTATATCTTATTTTACAAAAACGTTAAAAATTACTGAAGAGAAAATAGATCATTTTTTAGCCTATTGTGAGTATAAAAATATTATTGAAGCATACAATAAAAACAACCTCTTAGAAGTCATAAAAATATTGCGTGAAGAAAGCAAAACTTACAATGAAATTAAAAATTAAACCTCTTATAATTCTAATTTTTGCATTCCTATTTTCAATGCAAAAAACGAATGCACAAGAAAGACGTGTTAAACTTAAAGGTAGTGTAAAATATGACACAATATATTTGCAAGATATTAATATTTTAAATAAAACTACAAATTTAGGTGCTTCAAGTGATGGGAATGGTCTTTTTACTATTTATGCTAAAGAAGGAGATTCTATAATGTTCTCGTCGCTTGTTTATACAAATAGAATTATTAAAATTTCAAAAACTCATATAAACTCAAAAAAAATTACAGTCTATTTAGAACCCGATTTTTATCAGCTAAATGAAGTAATGTTAGCTAAAAAAGTATTTATAAATTGGAGAGATGCTGCCCTTACTAAAGGAGCAGTCTTAAATAATGATGCAATCTCAAATAGGAAAGCACCTGACGCACGGAAATTAACAGATCCAAACGCAAATGCCGGTGGAATAAATCCTTTTGCCATAATTATGATGTTAACAAAAAAAGCACGCTTAAAACGAAAAGTTAAAAGGTTAGATTTAAAATTAGAGCACGATGAAATTAAGCGACTAAAAATTGAATTTCCAACGACCATTAAAAATAAATATGGTACTATTTTTTTTAAAGAAACACTTCATATTTCAGAAGATAATATCTATTTATTTTTAGATTATTGTGAAGGAAATGGGTTGAATGACTATTATAAAAGTAATGAAATTGTGGTCAAAAACTTTCTAATACTACAAGCAAGAAAATTCAATTCAATAAAAAATTAGCAATTTAAACAAGATTATATGCTTTATTTTTGGAATGCTTTTTGTTTATTAGCCTTTAAAATAGATTAAATGAAATTTAAAAAATATCTCACGCTTCTTCTATTAGTACCTTTATTTGCTTTTACATTGCATAAATACTATATAAGTTTATGTGAAATTGAATATGTTGAAGAGCAAAAATCACTTCAAATTACTTTAGGAATATTTATTAATGATCTTGAATTTACACTGAATAAAGATTACGAGAAAACCTTAAATTTAGCAACAAAGCAAGAAGTTAAAGATATAGATGCATATTATTTAAATTATTTGAGAGAACATTTTAAAATTAGTATAAATAATGAACCAAAAATTTATGATTATATTGGCAAAGAATATGATAATGATATCGTTCGTTTTTATTTAGAAATTAGCAATATTAAAGAATTAAAATCTATAGAAGTTACCAACACTTCTTTATTTAGAGATTTCGAAAATCAACAAAATATCATCAAAATAAAAGCGAACAATAGCAACAAAACATTTTATTTAACACCCAACAATGTTAAAGGTTTCCTAAATTATTAATTTTTAATAATTATTCTTACTTAAAATAATTACATTTCAATTCAATTTTTTTTTAAACGAACTCCCTATGAAAAAAAAATTAATCTTAATACTTTCAATTGTAGCTGTTTCAACATCATTTTACGGCCAAGAAATACAACAACCAAAAGAAAAACAGCAAGCACATTACAACGTAAGCAAATTTAAACAGCTAAACCAAGAATTACCAACTCCAAACAAACAACATACAGCTTCTGGAGCACCTGGTTATGAATATACACAACAGCAGGTTGATTATAAAATGAACATTGTTTTAGATGAAGATAATAACCGACTTTTTGGAGAAGAGACAATTACCTATCATAACAATTCTAAAGATAATTTAGACTATTTATGGGTTCAGTTAGATCAAAATATGAGAGCTCCAAATTCTAAAACAAATGCTATAAAAGGCGGCGGACCTGATGCTTTATATTCTGCTTCAAAGTTCACAAAATTATTTATGGGGAAACCTTTTCAAGGTGGTTTTAATATTGAATATATTACAGATGCTTCTGGAAATAATTTAAATTATATGATCAACAGCACTATGATGCGTGTTGATTTACCTAAACCTTTAACTTCTGACGAAAAATTTATATTCAATATAAAATGGTGGTACAATATTAATGATTATACAGCCATTCGTGGTAGATCTGGTTATGAACCTTTTCCTGATGGAAATAATTTATACATTATCGCACAATTTTTTCCTCGTTTAGCAGTATATAATAATGTTGAAGGTTGGCAAAATATGCAGTTTTGGGGACACAGTGAGTTTGCTTTAGAATTTGGTAATTATGAGGTTTCAATTACAACTCCTAAAGATTATATATTAAATGGAACAGGTGTTGTTCAAAACCCAAAAGATGTTTTCTCAAAAAAGCAATACAAAAGATATGTTGAAGCAAATACTTCTTATGACAATCCCGTTTTTATTGTAACGCCTGAAGAAGCATTGGAAGCTGAAAAGGGAAGATCCGATAAAACAAAAATTTGGAAAATGTATGCTGAAAATGTTCGTGATTTTGCGTTTGCAACCTCAAGAAAATTAATTTGGGACGCCATGGCAGTTAAACTAAATGATAAAACGGTAATGGCATATTCATTATACCCAAATGAAGGAAATCCATTGTGGGAAGAACATTCAACGAGAGTTGTTGCTAATACTTTAAAAGTGTATTCTGAACATACTTTTGATTATCCATATCCACAAGCAACATCAATAAACGCAAAACAACAAGGAATGGAATACCCTATGATTTGTTGGAATTTTGGAAGACCAAATGCAGAAGGAAAATATACTGAAAGAACAAAAAAAGGAATGATTGGTGTAGTAACTCATGAGGTTGGCCATAATTTCTTTCCTATGATTGTAAATTCTGATGAACGCCAATGGACTTGGATGGATGAAGGCATTAACTCATTTGTTGAAATTTTAGCTGAATACAAGTATGATGCTGAATTATTTCCAATGAAAGGCAAACCTAAAGATATTACACGCTACATGTCTGGAGACCAAGATAAAATTTCACCAATAATGTCTCAAGGTGGAACTATTTTTAATTTTGGAGCAAACGCCTATGCAAAACCAGCTGCAGGTTTGTATATATTAAGACAAACCATTATGGGCCCTGAATTATTTGATTACGCATTTAAAACTTATGCTAAACGTTGGGCTTTTAAACATCCTACTCCTGCTGATTTTTTCAGAAGCATGGAAGATGCTTCAGCTATGGATTTAGATTGGTTTTGGAGAGGTTGGTTTTACACTACTGGAAATAATGATATTGGCATAAAAGAAGTTAAAAAATACTATGTGACTGATAAACCTACAGAACGTGCTGAAAATATGGCAAAAGCTTATGGAATTACGGTAGATCAATTACCAGCTTCATTATATTTAGTTTCTGAAGACAGTAAAGAATTCAATAAAGATTTAAAAAATAAAAACCCTGAAGATTACAATTTATTAAATGATTATATAAAGAAAAACTTTTCTTCAGAAGAAAAAGCTACTTTAAAAGCTCCTAAGTATTTTTACGAATTAGTTTTTGAAAAACCAGGCGATTTGGTAATGCCAATTATTGTGGAATTTACATATGAAGATGGCACCAAAGAACGCAAACAATATCCTGCTGAAATTTGGAGATTGAATGACAAAGAAGTAACAAAAGTGTTTCCATCAAGTAAGGCAATTTCAAAAATTACAATTGATCCAGATGAGCAAACCGCTGATGTAGATATTACCAACAACAGCTGGCCAAAAAACAAAGAAACCAAGTTTGAAAAATTTAAACGAAACCAAATTAAAGGGTGAAAGTTTGAAGCTGTCTAAAAAGGGAATAAAATTCATTTTGTCAAACTGAGACCCTAGAAGTTAACTTTGATTATCAATTAGTTAAAATATTTAGACAGTCTCAATATGACTCAAATTATACTTTTTAGACAACTTCTTTTCTTTTATAAAATATTACTTACTTTAGAAACTTAGAAAATTAATTAAAACACTCATGAAAAAAATAATATTCATTTTAATCTCCCTATTATTTTTAGCTCATATAACTATTGCGCAAGAAATTGAACGACAAAAAGGACATTATAATACCAGTAAATTCAAACAATTAAAAGAAGAACTTCCTACGCCTAATAATCAACACACAGCATCTGGTGCACCTGGTTATGAATATACGCAACAACAAGTTGATTATAAAATGAACATTATTTTAGATGATGATAACCAACGTATTTATGGAGAAGAAACAATAACCTATCATAACAATTCTAAAGATAATTTAGAGTATTTATGGATTCAGTTAGATCAAAATATGCGCGCAGCTGATTCAAAAACACCCGATATTCAAGGTAATGGTGCTAAAGCTTTGTATTCACCTTCTCAATTTTCAAAAAACTTTATAGAAAATCCTTTTGATGGCGGTTTCAAAATTGAATATGTTAAAAACATTGATGGAAGTGATGCCTCATACCTCATCAACCAAACTATGATGCGTTTAAATTTAGATGAACCATTAGCTTCTGAGAAAACACATTCGTTTAAAATTAAATGGTGGTATAACATCAACAATCATGTAACTCAAGGTGGAAGATCAGGTTTTGAAGCTTTTCCTGATGGAAATAACAGTTATGTAATTGCTCAATTTTTTCCTCGTTTAGCAGTCTATAACAATGTAGACGGTTGGCAAAATATGCAGTTTTGGGGAAGAAGTGAATTTGCTTTAGAATTTGGAAATTATGAAGTAAATATTACAACACCTGATGATCATATATTAGGTGCAACAGGCGTACTTCAAAATGAAAAAGAAGTACTTACTAAAATACAACAAAAAAGATTAGCTGAAGCAAGAAAAAATTTCAATAATCCAGTCCTAATTGTCAATCAAGATGAAGCTATTCAGGCAGAAAAAACCAACTCTAAAAAAACAAAAACTTGGAAGTTTATCGCAAAAAATGTGAGAGATTATGCTTTTGCATCTTCAAGAAAATTTATTTGGGATGGCATGGCAGTTAATATTAACGGAAGAACCGTTATGGCTTATTCTTATTATTCAAAAGAAGCAAATCCATTATATGGAGATCACTCCACTAGAGCTGTAGCACAAACTTTAATAACCTACTCAAAGCATACAATTGATTATCCATATCACAAAGCAATTTCAGTAGATGGACAAATGGGTATGGAATACCCACAAATTTGTTTTAATCCCGGAAGACCAAATCCAGACGGCACGTATTCTGACAGAACAAAATACCGAATGATTGGGGTGACTATTCACGAAGTTGGTCATAACTTTTTTCCTATGATCATTAATTCTGATGAACGCCAATGGACTTGGATGGATGAAGGTTTAAATTCTTTTGTACAAATGTTAGCTGAGCAAGAATATGAAGATAATTATCCATTAAGTAGAGGCTTACCCAAAAATATTGTGGGCTATATGAGTGGTGATCAATCTCAATTAGCACCAATAATGACCCAAGGTGATCACATCTTTAATTTTGGAGCAAATGCCTATGCAAAACCTGCTGCAGGTTTATGGATGTTACGAAATACTATTATGGGTCCTGAATTATTTGATTATGCTTTTAAAACCTACGCAAAACGTTGGGCTTTTAAACATCCTACTCCTGCAGATTTTTTTAGAAGCATGGAAGATGCTTCAGCTATGGATTTAGACTGGTTTTGGAGAGGTTGGTTTTATACAACCGGCAATAATGATATTGGTATAAAAGAAGTTAAAAAATACTATGTGACTGACAAACCAACCGAAAGAGCAGAAAATATGGCCAAGGCTTATGGAATTACTGTAGATCAATTGCCTCCTTCTTTATACTTAGTTTCTGAAGATAGTAAAGAATTTACAGATGATTTAAAAAATAAAAAAGCTGAAGACTATGGTTTATTGAATGATTATATTAAAGAAAATTTTACTGAAGAAGAAAAAATGGCTTTAAAAGCACCAACGTATTTTTATGAATTAGTATTTGAAAAACCGGGTGATTTAATTATGCCAATTATTGTTGAATTTGAATATGAAGACGGAACCAAAGAACGCAAACAATATCCTGCTGAAATTTGGAGATTGAATGACAAAGAAGTAACAAAAGTTTTCCCTTCAAGCAAAGCAATTACAAAAATTACAGTTGATCCTGATGAGCAAACTGCTGATGTTAATTTAAGCAACAATAGTTGGCCAAAAAATAAAGATACTAAGTTTGAAAAGTTTAGACGAAATCAAATTAAAGGGTAAAAGAGGAGGCTTTTAAAAGCCTCTTCTTTTAATAATTTTACATTTCTACTTCAATATTGTATTTACTTAACAATCCTGGAAGTCCTTGAAGTGAAAATTTTGCTTTTTTAATACTATTAATTTCAGGATTAATTGCATAACTGTATGAAGTTCTTAAATCAGATTTTTCTAATAATGTATTGTCAAAAATCGCTCCATTTAAATCACAATTATTAAATATTGAGTTTGTTAAATCAGTTTCCGTAAAATCAACTTCTGTTAACTTACAGTTTGCAAATTTTATATTTTTAAGTTTTAACTTATAAAAAGAAGCCAAATTTAAATCGCATTCTTCAAAATTTAGCGCTAATAAAAACGCATCAACTTCATGAAAATGAATTCCTAATAATTTACAATTTTTAAAATTTATATCTTTTAAAGATGCATTTTTAATTTTAGATAAACTTAAGTTACAAGTATCAAATTCGCATTCAATAAAAGAATAATTTGACAGATTAGAATTAGAAAATTCACAATTTATAAATGTACAATTATCATACTCTCCTCTAGCTAATTTTTCAACAGAAAAATCTACTTTTTCAAATACTTTATTTTCGACAAACAAATCTGGCATTTTAATTTTAAGCTTTTGTTTTACGAAACATAAAATACAATCCAACTAAAATAAGTGGTACACTTAGCATTTGCCCAGTATTCAATCCTAAAATCCATTGGTCACCTCCCTCAACCTGTTTCTCTTTAAAGAATTCAACCAAAAATCTAGCTGACCAAAGTAACACAAAAAACAATCCAAAAATGTAACCTGATTTTTCTTTTTTGTCAGTTTTCCAATATACAAACCAAAGAATAATAAAAATTATTAAATAACTAATTGCTTCGTATAATTGTGCTGGATGACGTGGAAAATCTTCTCCTAATCTTTTAAATACAAATCCATAATCAGAATGTGTTGGTTTTCCAATAATTTCAGAATTCATTAAATTTCCCAATCTAACAAATATTGCACCTGAAGCTACCGGCACCACAATTCTATCTAAAATAAACAAGATTGGCTTTTTAAGTACTTTTTTGCTAAATAAATACATAGCGATAATTATACCAATTGCTGCACCATGGCTTGCCAAACCTCTGTAGCCTGTAAACTCGAATTTCGGAGAAAATCGGACAGGTAAAATAACTTCTAATGGGTGTTTAAATAAAAACTCAGGTTCATAAAACAAAAAATGCCCTAACCTAGCACCAATTAATGTTGCTACAACGACATATATAAATAATGAATCCAATTTTTCTATGGATATTTTTTCATTAATAAATATCTTCTTCATTAAATACAACCCTAACATAAAAGCAATTACAAACATTAAACTGTAATATCGTATGGCAATAGGTCCTAATTTAAATAATATTGGTGAAGGATTCCAGTCTATTTGAAGTAACATCATATTTTATTGTTTAGTTGTTGAATTGCTAATTTATTTATTCAGTTTTAAAAAGAAACTAAATTAACGTTAATATTTAAAATTATTATATTTTTCACTTTGAACTTCACGGTTTTTCATCCTTTTCAGGAACAGGATCATAACCACTTCCACCCCAAGGATGACAACTACCAATACGTTTAATTGCCAATTTACCTCCTTTAAATATTCCATGCTTTTGCAAGGCTTCTAAAGTATAACTTGAACAGGTTGGAGAATATCTACAACTTGAAGGTGTATATGGTGAAATTGCCGCTTGGTAAAACCGTACCAACCAAATAAAAGGAATTGCTATTATTTGTGTGAGATTTTTCAAAATTAGTTAACTAAAAATGTGGTTCCTTCTTTTCCGTCTTTCAAATGAATTCCCAAAACTGCTAGTTCATTTCTAATTTTATCAGACAATGCCCAATCTTTATTGTCACGTGCATCTTTTCGCATTTCAATCAGCATCTCCACTACTCCATTTATTTTATTTGAACTGTCTTGTTTTACTTCATTTTGCAACCCTAAAACATCAAAAACAAACGTGCGTATTGTTGATTTCAATAATTCTAAATCAACAGAAGTTAATGTTTCTTTCTTTTCAATTAGTAAATTTACATACTTCACCGCTTCAAATAACTGTGCAATTAAAACCGGACTGTTAAAATCGTCGTTCATTGCATCGTAACATTTTTGTTTCCAGTCTTTAATATTTAATGTTGAAGTTGAAGCAACTTCAATTTTATCTAATTTATGAATTGCTTCAATTAATTTTAAATACCCTTTTTCAGACCCTTCCAAACCTGTGCTTGTAAAATCTAAAACACTTCTATAATTTGCTTGCAACATAAAAAACCGAGTAGCACTTGGTGAAAAAGGTTTACTTAAAATATTATTTTTACCAGAAAATATTTCATTTGGCAAAATAAAATTCCCTGTTGATTTAGACATTTTTTGACCATTTAAAATCAACATATTTGCGTGCATCCAATAATTTACCGGATTTACATGATTGTTAACTTTAGATTGTGCAATTTCACATTCGTGATGTGGAAATTTTAAATCCATTCCACCACCATGAATGTCAAAAGTTTTTCCTAAATATTTTGTACTCATAGCACTACATTCTAAATGCCAACCAGGAAAACCATCGCTCCAAGGTGACGGCCAACGCATAATATGCCGTTCATCAGCTTTTTTCCAAAGTGCAAAATCCTGTGGATTTTTCTTTTCAGATTGTCCATCTAATTCACGTGTATTCTCTATAGAATCTTCAATTTTCCTTCCTGAAAGTATTCCGTAATGTTCTGTCTCATTGTATTTTAAAACATCAAAATAAACAGAACCATTTACTTCATAAGCCATTCCTTTTGCTAAAATATCTTTTATAATTTCAATTTGTTCTACAATATGACCCGTTGCAGTTGGCTCAATACTTGGTGGTAAATTATTAATACTTTTTAATGTATTATGAAAATCAATTGTATATTTTTGAACAACTTCCATAGGCTCAATTTTTTCTAATCGAGCTTTGGTAGAAATTTTATCTTCAGCATCATCATCCGTTAAATGACCTGCGTCAGTAATATTACGAACATATCTAACTTTATACCCTAGATGCTTCAAATAACGAAAAATCAAATCAAAAGACATAAAAGTTCTTACATTTCCTAAATGCACATTGCTATAAACGGTTGGTCCGCAAACATACATTCCTACATTGCCTTCTACTACAGGTTTAAAAATTTCTTTAGATTTACTTAAAGAATTGTATATTTTAAGCTGATTTGTTTTATATAATTCCATTAATTATTGCTTGTTTTTGAAGTTGTAAAGATAAAAACAAATCCCTAATGGAAAAATTTATACTACAATGGATTTTGTAGTATTTAAAATGAAGTAAAAAGTAATGTTAATTTAATTGTGCTACAAACATCTATTAAAGATTATTTTATTTGAAGAATAGTTGTTTTTAAAAAACTTTTAACTGTGCGTTCCCCATTCTTTTTGGGGTTCTTAGATTTATTAAACAGCATAATGTTATCTGCGATAAAATTATCTTTAACATTCCTTAGCGCAATTTTAAACATTACAGTACCTACCAAACAATTACATTAAAGCTTTCACCTTGCTTTTACCATTCAATCAGTAACTTCTATAATTAAAGGTTAAACATTATTTTATGTGTTGCATTTTATTAAAATAAATATTTTAAATTTACACTAAATTTAATTGAAGCCTTAAATGGTTAAAAAAGAGCCTTAATATTCAATAAGAATATTTAAAATTTGATAAAACCATATAAAATCGCTGAACTATTGCAAAAACTCGCCAATAAATAATGACAAAACTATTTGATTTATGCATTGTTATACCTTGCTATAACGAAGAAAAAAGGCTAGATAAAGAGCGCATGTTTAACTTTTTAAAATTGAATAAGAATGTCTTATTATGTTATGTAAATGATGGCTCAAGTGATAATACAATTGAAGTTCTAAATAAAATAAAAGCAAATTACTCAAATAATGTTGAAGCTATTTCTACATCAACAAATGTAGGTAAAGCTGAAGCTGTAAGAACTGGAATACTACACTGCAACAAGCATTTCAAACATCAAAGAATCGCTTATTTAGATGCTGACTTAGCAACAACTTTAGAAGAGTGTTATGAAATTAGCAAACTTGTTGAAAATGAAACAATTTTTGCATTTGGTTCTAGAATAAAAAAAATAGATACTCATATTCAAAGAAAAGGATATCGTTTTTTAATTGGAAGAATCATAGCAACTTTTATATCCAGACAATTAAATCTGGGAGTTTATGATACGCAATGTGGATGTAAAATATTTAAAAGTGAGCTTTCTGAAAAAATTTTTACTGAAAGATTTATTTCAAAATGGCTGTTTGATGTTGAACTCTTTCATCGCATTATAAAAATTTATAGTGAAGAAAAAATGTGTGAAATTGCTAAAGAAATACCTCTAAAATCTTGGGTAGATTATGATGATTCTAAGGTTAAAATGACCTATTTTTTTAAACTTTGGCTAGATCTTTATCGCATTAAAAAACATTACAGTCTGCTAAATAATAAAACTGTTTAAGATGAAGCTAAATTCTAAAAAAATCTCACCTTTTTTAATTATAACCGTTGGATTGTTACTCTTTAGAGCTTTTATGAATAATGCGGTTCCGCTAATGGATAAAACCGAAGCACGTTATGCTGAAATTGCCAGAATTATGGCAGAAACTAACAATTGGATTACACCACAAATAGATTATGGCGTTCCTTTTTGGGCTAAACCACCACTTTCAACTTGGTTTTCAGCAATCAGTTTTCAAGTATTTGGCGTGAATGAGTTTGCAGCAAGATTTCCATATTTATTATTTAGCATTTTTATTATTTTATTGGTTGGAAAATATGCCAAACGAAAAGGTTTAGATTTTTTTATTCCAGGAGTAATATTATTAACAATTCCTGAATTTTTAATTCACGCTGGTGTTGTTTCAACAGATACAGCATTGGCTTTAAGTGTAACTTTAGTAATGCTTTCATTTTGGGAAGGTATTCATAACAAAGAACAACACTTTTGGAAATACCTCTTTTTTGTTGGTTTAGGGCTAGGTTTACTAGCTAAAGGCCCCATTATCATAATTTTAACCGCACCTCCAATTTTTATTTGGGTAGTTTTATCTAAACAATTTAAATCATTGTGGAAATCTTTCCCTTGGGTTTTAGGAGTTTTAATAACTGCCATAATTGCAATTCCTTGGTATTATTTAGCTGAACAAAAAACACCAGGTTTTATTGATTATTTTATTGTTGGGGAACATTTTAAACGATTTTTAAGTTCAGGATGGCAAGGCGATAAATATGGTTTCCCAAAATCTCAACCTCTTGGAATGATTTGGGTATTTTTATTTCTGTTTGCAATTCCGTGGATTCAAATAGTAATAAGTAAACTATGGAAAAATAAAACTATTCTCGTAAAAGACAAATGGGTATTCTTTTTAGTATTATGGTTATTATGGACTCCCTTATTTTTTACAGTTTCTAAAAGTTTAATTCATCCATACATACTACCTGTAATGGTTCCAATAGCGTTATTAATAACACATTGGTGGAAAGATATTTTAAATAGAAAAAAAATAATTATAGGAAGTTTAATTTTTCCAATGCTGGCACTCTTATTTTATATTGGGTTAAGTATGAGTGATAAAAATGAATATTATATAAATACCGACAAATATTTAATTGAAAATACTGCAGAAAATAACATTCCTATAATATATCACTGGGGAAGCAAAAGTTACTCTGGGCAGTTTTATACAAAAGGTAACATAAAAACTATTGAAAATTCTAGTCAACTAAAAGAAAAAATTTCACTAAAAGAACCATTTTTAATTATTATTCCTAATAAAAAAATAAAGGAAATTAATAAAGAAGATATGCTTTTATTGAAACAACTAGATTCAAATTATAAAAAAGGAATTTATATTTTTAATAACTAAATTAGTAGCTTAATTTTATTTTCATGAATAGCTCAACTAATAAGTTTTCAAGTTTTAATTACGTTTAAAACTTTTTAAGAATTTATATTTACTAATTTTTGGAAAAATAATAACATCTAAAAAAAACCATCTTGTAAATTTACTAATCGGACTTATTACATGTTTCCCATTTCTTAAAATTGGGTTAATCATAAAGAAATTTATACTTCTTAACGTATAAACTTTTTTACAAAGGTGCTAAATAATTTATAAAATAGAGCCCCATATAAAAGTCCAAAAAGCATTCCAGTTATAACATCTAAAGGAAAGTGAACTCCAATATAAACTCTACTATAGGCCACTAAAAATGCCCATAAAACCAAGAATGGAAACACATATTTTAGTTTACTTTTTAATAATAAACCAAAAAATACAGCTATTGCCATTACATTTGAAGCATGCGCTGAGAAAAATGAATATAATCCCCCACAACGATTTCCAACTAATCTAACTAAATGTGAAATATTTTCATCATGGCAAGGTCTTAATCTTTTAAAACCATATTTAAATAAATTACTTGTTTGATCGGTAAAAGTTATAAATGCAGCTACAAAAAGTACAGCTATTATTGTTTTCTTAATTCCATAGTAATTGTAGGTGAAATATAGCAACATTAAATATAATGGAATGGAACTGTATTTATTAGTTATAAATAGCCAAAAACCATCCCATTGTACTGTTCCTAAATTATTTAAATAAATTAGTAATTCTATGTCTTTACCTATAAGTGAATCAAACATTCCCTATTGATTTATATGAAATATTAATTATTTGTTACAATTTCTACTAATTCTAGTACAAAAACTAAATCGGTATTTGGAGGTATTATTCCTCCTGCTCCATGAGCTCCATATCCTAAATGAGAAGGTATAAATAACATTGCTTTATCACCAACTCTCATTTGTTGTAGGCCTTCTCTAAATCCTGGAATTAATTGTGCTTCTGAACTATATTCAGTTGTAAAAGGAGCATATCCCTTTTTTATATTCCTAACCTCATCATAAACATTATAAGCTATTGCAACATCTTTCATACTTGTATCAAACAATCTTCCATCTGTAAAATAGCCTGCATAATTTACTTTTACATTTGCACCGTTTGCTGGGAATTCACCATTTTTAGTTTCAGTAATATAAATTTTTAAGCCAGAAGGCAATTCTGTAGCTTTTAATGAATTTTCATTAAAAGATTTTAAGGTTTTATCTGCTACTAATTTTATTTTTTGTTCCTTCATTTCTTGCCCTTCCATGTATTTTGAAAATTCTTTAGCTGCTTTGAATTTTTTTGCAGCTTTTCCAATTTTTATAATCTCAATAGTATTAATTACATCATTTTGAACAATTGAATCAACAACAGATTGTCCTTCAACAACATTTCCAAAAACGGTATGCTTACCATCTAACCAAGGTGTTTCTTTATGTGTTATAAAAAACTGACTTCCATTAGTATTTGGACCTGAATTTGCCATGGATAAAGTTCCTGGTTTATCATGTTTCAACAACAATTTACCTTGCTCATCTTTTGGAAATTCATCTATAAACTTATAGCCAGGATTGCCTTCTCCTGTACCTAACGGATCGCCACCTTGAATCATAAAATCTTTTATAACTCTATGAAAAATGAGCCCATTGTAAAAAGGTTTTCCTTTTAAAGAATCAGCAACCTGTTTGTTTTTACCTTCAGCTAAAGAAACAAAATTAGCTACTGTAATTGGTGTTTTTTCAAATTCGAGTTTTAACAAAATAGCCCCTTTATTAGTTTCCATGTTTGCATACAGACCATCAGCCAAATCAGTATATTTGGTTGGTTTACAAGAAACTGAAATTAATAAAGTGACTATTAAATATTTTACAATTTTCATGTATTTTTAAATATTATAGCAAAACATAAATTATGTTAAATTGCTTATTTTACAATTTCCAATAATTCAACTTCAAAAATTAATGTTGAAAAAGGTTTGATAACTCCTCCTGGACGTGGAGTAGCTCCATAAGCCAATTCTTGTGGTATAAAAAATTTATATTTTGAACCTACATTCATTAATTGAAGTCCTTCAGTCCATCCTTTAATAACTCTGTTAACACCAAATTCAGCTGGTTTTCCTCTATCTACTGAACTATCAAAAACAGTTCCATCAATTAAAGTTCCATGATAGTGCACTTTTACTTTAGATGTTGCCACTGGTTTTTTACCAGAACCTTGTTTTAAAACAATGTATTGCAAACCGCTTTCAGTAACTTGAACTCCTTTAGCAGATTTATTATCCTCTAAAAATTTAATTCCTTCAGCTTTTAAGTCTCCAAATTCAGCTTCTGCTTTATTTACTGCCTCAGCTTGTTGTTTTTCTCTCATTTTAACTTGTCTCTTTTGAAAAAACTCTCTAAGTATCACATCTACTTTTCCTGTTTCTATCAAAATATTTGTAGAATCTAATCCACTTACTATACCTTGTATAAAAAGGTCTTTATCAACTTCTTCAAAATTCCCTTTTAACTTATTGGCAATATCAAGCCCTAAAACATAGCTTACAGTGTCATTTTCAGTTTTTAAAGCTTTTTTTGTAATTCCTTGATTATTACATGATACTATTGTTGAAATTAGTACAACAACGACTAAAAATTTAATTACTTTCATTTTTCTTTTTTATTTTATTTAATTGAACTTTATAAATTAACGGTTGATTAATATTTATTTTTTTTTGATCACCCAAATATCCGAAAACTTTATGAGATGGAAATAAAAAAGTAACAATATCACCTTCGTTCATCAATTTTAATCCATTTCTCAAGCCTTCTATAATCTCTTGCTGGTCTACAACATATAATTGTTCTCCAATTTCTTCGGATGTGTAAATAATCTTATTTTTTAAATCAGAAACCTCAAAGGTATATGTTAGTTTATCTCCAAATTTTGGAATATATTCAGAAGTGCTTTTTTGTTCATATTTATACCAAAATCCATCTGATGAAGCTTTATATGTACTTAAAGAATCTAATTCCATAATAGCTTTAAATGTCTCTTCTTCCTCAGAATTTAGCGATTTATTGAAAGTAACTGATTCTTTCATAAAAGAAGATGATTTTCTAACTATTGGTTTCCTTGCAATTGTATTTCCACAAGAAAATAATAGGAATGAAATAATTAATAGTAAAAAACTATGCTTCATAAGAGTCTATTAATTCGTTTTGATAGTTAGGAAGCACATTTAAAAATTTTGAAATAGTTGCTTCCATGGATACTAATGACTTTCCTCCTGCTGCATTGTCATGACCACCTCCATCAAAATGTGTACGTGAAAATTTATTTACTGAAAAACTTCCTTTTGATCTTAACGAAATTTTAATAATTTGTTGTTCAGAATCTTCAATAAAAATAACTGCAAAAATAACTCCTTCTAAAGACAATGCATAATTTACAACTCCTTCAGTATCGCCTTTTTCATACTTAAATTCATCTAATTCTTGTTGTCTCAATGTAATATATGCTGTTTTAAGATTTTCAACAACTACTAAATTACTTAAAGCACGCCCTAAAAGTTGTAATCTACCATATGAATTAGTGTCGTAAACATTGTTGTGTATTTTGGCGTTTTCAGCACCTTTATCAATTAAATCTGCAACTATTCTATGTGTTGTGCTTGTGGTTGAAGGAAACCTAAACGAACCCGTATCCGTCATAATTCCTGTATATAAACAATTTGCAATATCAGCATTTATACTATTAACATCCTCTAATTTTTCTAAAAAATGATACACCATTTGACACGTTGAACAAATAGAAACATCTGAATATAAATAGGTTGCAATATCATCTGGTTGTTGGTGATGGTCAATCATTATAAATGTACCTTTATAATTTTCTAACGTATTCTGCATATCACTTCCAACTCTATGCAGTGCATTAAAATCCAATAAGAAAATTATTGAAGCCTCCTCTATACAACTTTTAGATTGCCTGTTTTGTGTGTCAAATTTAAAAACTTCTTCAGAATCTGGTAACCACTTTAAAAATCCTGGATAATCATTTGGTGCAACTATTGTTGCTCTATGACCTTTATTTTTTAAATAATGATACATTGCTAAACTAGCACCAATTGCATCGCCGTCTGGATTTCTATGTGGTACAATAACTACATTTTTAGGTGTAGAAAGCAATACTGTTATTTCCTTAATTTCATTTACATTCATAAGCAGCAAATATACAAATATTCCTATATTTTCTTAGGTTAAGAACTGTATATTTGTTTCTTCTAAATATATGAATATTAAAAATGAATAATTTTAAATCCCTTTTAATCTTACTTTTTGTTATCACATCATGTAAAACCGAACATAAACCAACTAATAAAATTTTAAATACTAATGAAACTACTCATGGTTTTATAATTGCTTTTGGTTCTTGTAACAATCAAGTATTACCCAATACTTTTTGGCCTGAAATTAAAAAAAATAATCCTGATGTTTGGATTTGGGGAGGTGATATTATTTATTCAGACACTGAAAATATGGCTTATTTAGAACAAAATTATTTAAAACAAAAAAACAATGTTGAATATTCAAATTTCAGCAAAGATATTGATATTCTTGCCACTTGGGATGATCACGATTATGGTATTAATGACGGAGGTGTAGAATACACCAAGAAAGTTGCATCTCAACAACTATTTTTAGATTTTTTTGATATTCCTAAAAATGACATAAGAAGAAAACAAGAAGGAGTTTATTTTTCTAAAGATTACAGTGTAAATGAAGCAGTTATTAAAATTATTATTTTAGACACTCGTTATTTTAGAACCGCACTCACTAATGATCCTGAAACAAAAAAAAGATACAAACCTAATTCATATGGTGAAGGAACTATACTTGGAGAAACTCAATGGAAATGGTTAGAAAATCAACTTCAAAACTCGAAAGCGTCTTACACTATAATAATGAGTAGTATCCAATTTTTATCTGCAGAACATGGTTTTGAAACTTGGGGAAATATGCCTCACGAAATAGAAAAACTAGAAAATCTTCTTATTTCAACAAAGGCTAAAAATGCCATTATTTTATCAGGAGACAGACATATTTCTGAAATTTCTAAAAAAGAAATTGACAGTTTGAAATATCCTCTAATAGATTTTACTTCTAGCGGGTTAACACATTCGTATTCTAATTTCAGTGAAGAACCAAATAAATTTAGAGTTGGAAATGTGGTTTCCAAAAAAAGTTTTGGGATTTTAAAATTTAATTTAAAAACCAATACTGTTGTACTAGAAATAAGAGGTGAAAACAATAAACTTTACGAAACCTTTACTCAAAATTATTAGTCGTAATTTTAACTTTATTAAGAAAATACTATATTTGCCCCGATTTTAAAAATTAAGACAAATAAAATGGCAACAAATAGAACATTTACAATGCTTAAACCTGATTCAGTTGAAAAAGGATTTACAGGAGCAATTTTAGAAAAAATAAATGCTGCAGGTTTTAGAATTGTAGCAATAAAAAAAACACAAATGACCATAGCTGATGCTGAAGAATTTTATGCAGTTCACAACGAACGCCCATTTTTTGAAGAATTGGTTGAATTTATGACTCGCGGACCAATTGTTGCTGCAATTCTAGAAAAAGAAAATGCTGTTGAAGACTTTAGAGCTTTAATTGGCGCTACAAATCCAGCCGATGCTGCTGAAGGAACTCTTCGTAAATTATACGCTTCTTCAATGGGCGAAAATGCAGTTCATGGTTCTGATAGTGATGAAAATGCAGCTATTGAAGGCGCTTTTCATTTCTCAGGAAGAGAAATGTTTTAGAAATATTTTATAATTAGAATACGTAAAAATAAAAGAGGCTATCTAATAAGTATTGAAAGCCGTCATTTTGAATTTATTTCAGAATCTCATCATAATGATACTAAATCTTTATGAGAACCTGAATCAAGTTCAGGTTGACGAAAATTTCACTTTTTAGACAGCTTCTTTTTTATTAGCTGTCATAATTAATCAGCTTAAAATAATTTTAGAAATTAATTCTTCCCCCAATTCCTCATTCATCATTTTAATTATTTTTTCTTTACCATAACTTAATTCTTCACGTAGTACTGATGATTTTAAATTCACAATTAAAGTTTTCCCATTTAAATCAACTTTATTCGTATAAGAAACTACACCTTTTCCCATTAATTTAGCCCAAGCATCTTTAACCGATAGTTGGTGCATTCCTTTTGTTAATTTGTTTTCTTTAATTACATCTTTCATTAAATCTTGGATTGAATGAAATTCATTTTGACGCTTTGCCATTATAATTGAAATATTTTATAGGATTGTTTTGCTTTTTTTACCACTTCTTCAGTACGCTCTTTATGTGTATCTGTTATAAATAATTGCCCAAATTCATTATTATTAACTAAGTTAATTATTTGAGCTACTCTTAAATCGTCTAGTTTATCAAAAATATCATCTAATAATAATATTGGTTTTAGATTAGATTGTTTTTTAATAAAGTCGAATTGTGCTAATTTCAATGCAATTAAATATGATTTTTGCTGACCTTGCGATCCGAATTTTTTAATAGGATAACCTTCAATTTCAAAAGTTAAATCATCTTTATGAATACCTGCGCTTGTATATTGTAGTATTCTATCTTTAGCAACATTTTGGTCCAGCAATTCTAAAAAACCAACGGCATCAAGTTGTGTTTTATAAACTAAATCTACTGTTTCATTACTGCTAGAAATTACTTCATACCGCTTTTTAAAAATTGGAATAAATTCTTCTAAAAAAGCTTTTCTCTTTTCATAAATAATACTTCCATACCGTTCTAATTGCTCATCATAAACTTTTAAATTAACAGCATCAAAAGTTCTGTTTACAGCAAAATATTTCAACAATGAATTGCGCTGAGCAAGTACCTTATTATACTTAATAATGTGTTGTAAATAATGATTGTCTGACTGTGAAATTACATTGTCTATAAATTTTCGACGTACATCACTACCATCAGTAATTAAATCTCTGTCTGCTGGTGAAATAATAACCAAAGGCAAATATCCTATATGATCGGAAAATTTCTCGTATGATTTACCGTTGCGCTTTACTACTTTTTTATTCCCACGTTTTAGGCTGCAAACAACAGTATCTATTTTATCATTAATTTTATAGGTGCCTTCAATCATAAAAAAATCTTCAGAATGCCTAATATTTTGTGTAGCCACAGAATTAAAGTAACTTTTAGCAAAAGAAAGGTAATAAATAGCATCTAAAACATTTGTTTTTCCAACACCATTATTACCTACAAAACAATTAATTTTTTCCTGAAAATCAAATGTTTGCGATTCAAAATTTTTAAAATTTACTAAAGTTATTTTTTGTAAATGCATCTATATTTTTTGAAGGTTTAAAATTATTGAAAATAAATGGGAATTTTGATATAATTGCATTTTTATCTTCCAATTAAAATGGCTATTTTTGCGCCTACAAAATTATTATAATAAATGGCAACATATAAAAAGACAGGGAGTAAAGCAAAAAAAGGTCAAAATAATACCGCAGAGCATTCAACTACAGCTGATGTATTTAACACATTAGATGAAACAGCTTCAAGATCTGAAAAATTCGTAATAAAAAACCAAAAAACAATTTTTATTGTTTTAGGTTTGGTAGTAGTTTTAATACTAAGTTATTTACCATATCAAAAATACATTAAAGCTCCAAAAGAAAAAGAAGCCGCAAACGAATTAGCATTTCCGAAAGCATATTTTGAAAAAGCAGGCACTGGTTCTGTAGCTGTAGACTCTTTATATACATTGGCATTAAATGGTGCTGACGGAAAATTAGGCTTTATTGATGTTTCAAGTCAATATAGTGGAACCAAAGCAGGGAACTTGGCAAATTACTATGCGGGTATTTCTTACTTGAAATTAAAAAATTACAAAGAAGCGATTGAATATTTAGAAAAATTCTCTTCTGAAGATGAATTACTAGCTCCAACTGCTAAAGGTGCTATTGGTGATTCATTTGCTGATATTAACCAACCTGAAGATGCTTTAGATTATTATTTAAAAGCTGCTGATTTAAGAGATAATAATTTTTCAACCCCTCTATACCTTTTTAAAGCAGGAAATACCGCAATGGATTTAGAAAAATTCTCAAAAGCACTAGATTTATTCAACAAAATAAAAGCTGATTATCCTACTTCAGAAGAAGCACAAAACATTGATATTTATATTAGTAGAGCAACCTATGCGTCAAAAAAATAAGAGATAAATGGCTACAACAAATTTATCTAATTACGATAAAGCTACAATCCCAAACGCAAATAAATTTCGGTTTGGGATTGTTGTTTCTGAATGGAATCCTTATATTACTGATAATTTATATTTAGGTGCTGAACAGGCACTTATTGAAAATGGTGCAACTAAAGAAAATATTATTCGTTGGGATGTACCTGGAAGTTTTGAGCTTATTTATGGTTGTAAACGAATGATAGAAACTCAACAATTAGATGCAATAATTGCTATAGGGAATGTAATTCAAGGTGAAACAAAACATTTCGATTTTGTTTGTGAAGGTGTAACTCAAGGAATTAAAGATTTGAATATTAAATACGATGTTCCTGTTATTTTTTGTGTACTAACAGACAATACAAAACAGCAATCTATTGACCGTTCTGGTGGAAAACACGGAAATAAAGGAATAGAATGCGCTATTGCAGCTATTAAAATGGCAGCTTTAAGAGAGTTTTAACAGACTTCTTATTCACAAAACTTGACCACAACTTCATAATTCAGTATTTTTGACTATTATGGGAATTTTAAAAAAACATACAAATAAAAAATTTGACTACACCCCAAGATATTATAATGGTGAAGGAAATCCTTTTAAAATAGGTCATAAATTTGACGATTTTAGAACTACCGTAGGTAGCAATAAAGGTTTAAAAGATAAATTTAAGTCTGCATTTGAAGAAAGTGGAAGTGCTAATCATAAAGGTTTTAATAAAGTAACTTTAATTATTATTGCTGTATTAGTTTTCATATTTTTATATATCATTGATTTCGATTTATCAATTTTCAAGAAACCTTTTTAAATGCCAGACATTATTCAGTTACTACCCGACCATGTTGCGAATCAAATTGCAGCAGGTGAAGTTGTGCAACGGCCCGCTTCCGTAGTAAAAGAATTACTGGAAAATGCTATTGATGCAGAAGCAACAAACATCAAATTAATTATAAAAGAAGCTGGCAAGATACTCATTCAAGTTATTGATAACGGTAAAGGAATGAGCATTACTGATGCCCGACTTAGTTTTGAACGCCACGCAACTTCAAAAATAAAAAAGGCAGAAGATTTATTTAATTTACACACCAAAGGTTTTAGAGGAGAAGCATTGGCATCAATTGCTGCCATTGCGCATGTTGATTTAAAAACGAAGCAAGAAAACCAAGAATTAGGAACTCACATTAAAATTGAAGGCAGTAATCTCATTTTTCAAGAAAATGTTTCAACTTCTAAAGGAACTTCCGTAGCTGTTAAAAATTTATTTTACAACATTCCAGCCCGAAGAAATTTCTTAAAATCAAATAGCATAGAAACGCGTCATATTATTAATGAATTTCAACGAGTTGTATTAGCACATCCAACTATTTCGTTTTCATTTTATCATAATGAAAGTGAAGTTTATAATTTAACCGCTGGTAATTTACGCCAACGTATTGTTGCTATTTTTGGCAAAAAAACCAATGAAAAATTAGTACCTATAAATGAAGTAACTGATGTTATTGAGATTAATGGTTTTGTTACAAAACCTGAATTTGCTAAGAAAAAAAGAGATGAACAATTCTTTTTTGTAAATGATCGTTTTATTAAAAATGCGTATTTAAATCATGCCGTTTCAAGTGCTTTTGAGAGTTTACTTTCTAATGGTTATTTTCCAACCTATTTTTTATATTTAACAGTTCCAACTAAAAGCATAGACATAAACATCCATCCAACAAAAACAGAAATTAAGTTTGATGATGAAAAAACATTGTATGCTATTTTACGCTCTACAGTTAAGCATAGTTTAGGTCAATACAATGTTGCTCCAATTCTTGATTTTGATAGAAGTGCTTCATTTGATACACCTTATAGTTATAAAGATAAAAAATCTGAAACTCCTAAGATTACCGTAAATCAAGATTTTAATCCTTTTAAAAACGAGGAACAAAAATCTATTCAATTTCCATACAAACGTGAAAAATCACAACAATGGGAAAGTTTATATACTGGAATTGATGTACATCATATTGAAGTAGAGGCTGAAACCATTCCCAATTCATTATTTTCAGAAGAAAAACCAAATAGCAAAACATATCAGGTTCATAAAAAATATATAGTAAGTAGCATTAAATCTGGAATTGTTTATATTAATCAGCATTTAGCACATCAACGTATTTTATATGAAGAATTTTTAGAAAATATTACCGTTAAAGAAGCATTAAGCCAACAACTTTTATTTCCTTTAGAAATTTCGTTCAATAAAAGTGATATTGAATTGATAAAAGAAATTAAAGATGATTTACAGAGTATTGGTTTTTTATTTGATAAAATTTTAGAGGATTCAATTGTAGTAAACGGCATTCCAGTAACCATTTCTGAAAGTCAAATTACCATTATAATTGAGCAATTGTTAGAAGATATAAAAAATGACATACCAAATGCAAGCTTTAGTCAATTAGATGTAATGTCGAAAAGTTTGGCGAAAAGTTTAGCGATTAAAACAGGTACAAAATTAGATTTAAGAGAACAGGAAGAAATTGTAAATAAGCTTTTTATTTGTAAACAACCCGATTTATCTCCTTTTGGAAAAACGACTTTTGTGACTATAAATATTGATGAAATTGATAAAAAATTTAACAATTAACCTTGTTAACTAAAACAAATTATGGGAAGAATTACTGAAGCTGTTAAACATTTAATTATTATAAATGTAATATTATTTGCTGCAACATACCTAATGCCAAATTTAAATTTACAAAGCTTTTTCGCATTGTATTTTCCTAAAAATCCTCAATTTGGATTTTGGCAAATTTTAACGCATATGTTTATGCACGGTGGATTTATGCATATCTTATTTAATATGTATGCTTTATGGGCTTTTGGTACACCCTTAGAACAAATGTGGGGTAGAAATAAATTTTTATTTTTCTATTTCTCAGCAGGATTAGGTGCAGCTGCAATTTATACGCTTGCAAATTATTATCAATATCATAGTGTATATGAAGACTTGACTAATATTGGTGTTTCAGCTTCCGATATTCACAATTTAGTAGCTAATGGTCAATATGATTCTAGAATTTTAGAACAGATCCCAAAAGAGGAGTTATCTAAAATATATAATGCATATAACTCTTCAGCTGTTGGAGCTTCAGGAGCCATTTATGGAGTTTTAGTCGCTTTTGGCTTTGCATTTCCAAATGCAAAACTGGCACTTATATTTTTCCCTGTTCCTATTGCTGCAAAATATTTTATTCCTTTAATTATTTTAGGAGATTTATTCTTTGGATTAACTGGTTATTCTATTGGTTCTGGCCCAAATGTTGCTCATTGGGCTCATATAGGTGGAGCTTTAATTGGGTTTTTAATTGTTTGGTATTGGAAACAAAACCAATTTAAACGCTGGAATTAAATTGAATATTTTAAACGACATAAAGTACGCTTTTAACAAAGCCAATATCACAGAAAAAATAATTTACATCAATGTATTTTTATTTTTACTAACTGTATTACTCAATAAGTATGTTATTGAATGGTTTGCATTGCCTTCAAATTTAGATAGCTTTTTATACAAACCCTGGACCTTAATTTCCTACGCTTTTATACATCAGAATTTATTTCATATATTGTCTAACTTGTTAGTTTTATATTATATTGGAAACTTATTTTTAAACTTTTACACTCAAAAACAATTTTTAAACTTTTACTTTTTAGGTGGAATTTTTGGAGGAATTGTATTTTTAGCATATTATTACTTTATAGACAAAACGTCGGCATTACCCTTAGCGGGTGCATCTGCAGCTGTAACTACTATTTTCATAGCTATTGCAACTAAAATTCCACGCTATGCTATTCAGCTTCGTTTTATTGGAAGTGTAGAATTATGGGTTTTGGCTGCTATTTGGGTAGTTTTAAGTATTTTGCAATTGGCAAATCCAGATAAAGGAAGTGCTATTGCTCATTTAAGTGGTGCTGTTTTTGGTTATATATATGCAACACAACTCAATAAAGGCAATGATATTGGCAAATGGTTTGAAGTGATTGTCAACTATTTCTCCAACCTATTTAAACCTAAAAATAAATCTCCCTTTAAAGCTGTTTATAAAACTAAAAGTAAAACCTCAACACAAGATGTTTCTAAAACCAGACAACGAAAAATTGATGACATTCTAGATAAAATAAGTAAATCAGGTTACGAAAGTTTATCACAAGATGAAAAAGATTTTTTATTTAGGGCTGGAAAAAAATAATTGTGAATGAAAAACTTATCTCTCATAGATAAATTAATAGCAACCATTAATTCATTAGTAGCTACTGCGCTATTTATTTCGTTTTTAAGCTATTATATTTCTCCAAATACCTTTTCATTTATCTCATTTTTAAGTCTTTCAGTTCCTGTTCTAATTCTAATTAACCTACTATTTGCAATTTATTGGTTAATAAAATTAAAACGACAAATTTTAATCTCAACTATCATATTACTGATTGGATTTCAGTACATTACAAAATTATATTCTTTTGAAGAAAAAAAGATTTTATTGAGTACAGACATTAAAATAATGAGCTATAATGTACGAATGTTTAATATTTACAATTGGATTGATGAAGAAAATATAGATCAGAAAATTTATGATTTTATTATTGAGAAAGAACCTGATATTTTATGTTTACAAGAATTCAATCCAACCATAAAAATTGGTTTTAACTTTCCTTATCAATATATAAAAGCCAGTAACAAAAGTAAACTATTTGGACATGCGATTTTTTCGAAATATAAAATTATAAATTCTGGTTCTTTAAACTTTTTAAATAGTAGCAATAATGCGATTTTTGCGGATATTATTAAAAATAAAGATACTATTAGAGTTTATAATGTTCATTTAGAATCTTTAAGTATTAATCCAAAAGAAGATTATTTTAATCAGAAAAATTCTGAAAAACTTAGAATCAGAGTTAAAAAAGCGTTTAAAAAACAAGCCGATCAAGCAGAATTAATAATTCAACATCAAGAAAAAACAAATTATAAATCAATTATTTGTGGTGACTTTAACAACAATGCTTTTTCGTGGGTATATCATACATTAAAAAACGGTAAAAATGATGCTTTTGAAGTTGCAGGAAAAGGATTTGGAAAAACCTATAATTCAATATATCCCCTTCGAATAGATTATATATTATCAGATGAAAAAATTGAAATTCATAATTTTAAAACATTTGAGGTGAATTATTCCGATCATTATCCCATTATGGCCCGTTTAAATTTTTAAGTTTCCAACTGATTTAGATCAGTAAATACCTACTATATTTAATTAACTTTGTTACTCAATACAAAAAAACAAAACTAATGAAACAACTATTTTCTTTTTTATTTTTATGTACCTTCTTTTTAGGCTTTTCTCAACAACAAAATTTATCAGTAGATGATGCTGTTTTAGGCTATTACAAAGGTTTATACCCTTCATCATTAAAAAACTTAAAATGGGTTGAAAATTCTGATACTTATGTTTTTCAAAAGGAAAACGAATTGCTTTTTACAAATGCGAAAACAACAAAAATTATAAAAAAAATCTCCTTTGAAAAACTTCAAAAAATATATACTTCTTTAAACCATATTCCTCGTTTAATGGAAGTTTCAACTACTGAATTTGCATTTAGAAATAAGAATACTATTGAAGTTTATAACTATGTAAAGAACTCAAAAAGTGCAACCATTTCATTTAATGAAGCAGCTAAAAATAATGAATACAATTCAAACGCAAAAGCAATTGCTTACACGCTAGAAAACAATTTATTTATTGGAACAGCTTCAAATCCAAAAATTGCAGTTACTTCAATTGAAGACAAAAATATAGTTTCAGGACAAGCCATTCACAGAAGTGAATTTGGAATTGTAAAAGGTACTTTTTGGAGCCCAGAAGGAAATTATTTAGCATTTTATCAAAAAGATGAAAGCAATGTTTCTAATTATCCTTTGGTTGACATTACTACGTATCCAGCTTCATTAAAAAATATTAAATATCCAATGGCTGGACAAGGAAGTGAAATAGCTAAAATTGGTATTTTTAATTTAAAAACACAAAAAACCAGCTATTTAGATATTGATACTTCTGATGAACATTATTTAACAAATTTATCATGGACTCCAGATGAAAAATACCTGCTAGTTGCAGAAATTAACAGAGGGCAAAATCACGTTTGGTATAACAGATATAGCGTTGAAACTGGTAAAAAAATAAACACCCTATTTGAAGAAACCAATGATAAATGGACAGAACCAGAATTTGATGCTGTTTTCTTACCTAAAAGTACTACCAACTTTTTATGGTTTAGTGAACGTGATGGTTTTATGAATTTATATGAATATACTACCGACGGAAAATTAGTAAAACAAGTTACTAATTTTAAGTGGGTAGTTACAGGCATTTTAGGATTTGACACAAAAGGACAAAACGTTTACATTACCGGAACAGGAAATGATGCAAGAGAATCACACACATTTAAAGTGAATTTAAAATTTGGAAAATATACCCAACTTACAAAAACAAACGGAACACATCAAGCGCAATTAAGTAGCGATGGAAATTATTTAATTGATTCATATAGTAGTTTAACCATCCCTAGAAATATTGAAGTAGTTAATACTAAAAAAGGAAAAATAACTTCAATATTCAAGGCTGAAAATCCATTAAAAGATTACAAATTAGGTGCAACTGAATTTTTAACTTTAAAAGGTGTTGATGGAACTGATTTATATGCAAAAATAACAAAACCTGCAGATTTTGATGCATCAAAAAAATATCCTGTTTTAGTGTATGTCTATGGTGGTCCACACGCTCAATTAGTGACTAATTCTTGGTTAGGTGGGTCAAGTTTATGGATGCCCGCTTTTGCAACAGCAGAAAATTATATTGTATTTACGTTAGATAACAGAGGCTCAGCCAATAGAGGTTTTGCTTTTGAAAGTGTTATCCACAGAAATTTAGGAGATGCAGAAATTGAAGACCAATTAACAGGGATAGATTATTTAAAATCCTTAGATTTTATTGACAGTTCTAGAATTGCAGTAAATGGTTGGAGTTACGGTGGTTTTATGACAACAAGTTTAATGTTACGAAATCCAGGTGTATTTACAACTGCTGTAGCTGGAGGTCCTGTAACTGATTGGAAATATTATGAAGTGATGTATGGAGAACGTTATATGGATACGCCTCAAGAAAACCCAGAAGGTTATAAGAAAGCAAGAGTACATAATTATATTAAAAATTTAGAAGGTAAACTATTAATTATAATTGGAAGTGTAGATCCAACAGTTGTACCTCAACATAGTATGACTTTATTACAAGAAGCTATAAAACAAAAAGTACAAATCGACTTTTTTACGTATCCAATGCACGAACATAATGTACGTGGAGTTGACAGAGCTCATTTGGTGAAGAAAATGATGGACTATATTGTTGAGCATAATAAATAATCCTACAATACAAAAACTTAAAGCCCTAATGTAATTTTAAATTTATTAGGGGTTTTTTTTAACAAATTAAATAGCTATGATTTTAAGTAGTGCAGATAAAAATTCAATTGTTAAAATTGAAGAAGGAGAATTAATTAGTTACCTAAAAAATGGAGAAGAAATAATACATCAAAAAGGAAATCCTGGTTGGAAAAATTCAGATACAGAAATGTTTCCAATTATTGGCCCAACTGAAACCAATAATTTCATAGTTTCAACACCAAAAGGAAATTGTATTCAAGATCAGCACGGGCTTTTAAGAGGAATTACAGTATTCCATTAAAAACCGAACAGAAAACGCTGGTTCTTTCATAAAAAAATATGTTGCATCTTCAGCCATAGAAAACGCTAAATATCCTAAAAAATCTTCTGCTAGATTACTATCTTGGCCTTATCATTTTTCATTTATAAAAACATATATATTAACAAATGAAACTTTAAAAATTTCATTTAAAATTGAAGCAGAAAAAGGAATGCCGTTTATGCTGGGTTATCATCCTGCTTTTATGCTAAGTAGTAATTTAGACGAAATTGTAAAATCTGAAAAACAAGAAGTAACTATACCAGAAATATTAAAAGGAGGTTCTAAAGCTTTTCCAATTTTAAATACGAATGAAATTACTTTAGTTAAAAAATCTGGTTCTAATATTAAACTTAAAACTGAAGGATTTAATAACTTTATGCTTTGGACAGAAGTTTCTAATATGCTTTGTATAGAACCAATAACAGCATATCCATATACAGGTAAAGAAAAGCTTACAAAAGAGTTGTTTAATATTTCAGATGGAAAAAATATATTTACGGTAACTGTAACACCATTTAAACAATAGTTAATTATTCAAACTTTATTGATTTTGCAGGACTAATTTTTGAAATTACAATAGAAGGTATAATTAGCATTAATAAACACAAAAGAAGCGTTCCTATGTTTAAAAGAAAAATATACCAAAAATCTAAATAAATAGGAACCGTTTTTACATAATATGTTTCAGGATTTAAGGTAACCAACCCCAAATATTTTTGAAGCAATAAAACGGTTAAACCAATTAAATTTCCCCAAAACAAGCCTCTTAAAATTAAATAACTGGCATTGTATAAAAATACTTTGCGAATACTAATATTGTTACTTCCAAGGGCTTTTAATATCCCAACCATTTGAGTTCTTTCTAAAATTAGCACTAATAAAGCCGTAATCATATTAATCCCTGCAACTAAGATCATAATCGCTATTATAATGTAAATATTTGTATCAAATAAACCAATCCATTCAAATATAGCTGGGTATTTTTCAATAATACTTTGGCTATTTAATGTGGATGCTGTTTGTTCATATACTTCCTTGCTTTTTTCATCAATAGTATTAAAATCAGTTATAAAAACCTCAAAACCACCAACTTCATCTTCATTCCAACGATTCATTTTTTGAATATGCTGAATATCCGCTATTACAAAATTGTTATCAAAATCCTGAAACCCTGAATTGTATATCCCAACAGCTTTTACTACCCGTAGCCAAGGCGCTTTAGATGGGTCGTCTTTTACAAAAAGAATATTAAACTCATCATTTAAATTAATATTTAATCTATTTGAAATTTCACTTGAAATTAAAACATCAAAAGAAACTTTATCAGAATAATTTGGCAATACCCCTTCAACCAAATAATTTTTAAAAAAACTCCAATCGTAATCACTTGAGACTCCTTTAAAAATAATGCCTTCAAAATCGGTTTCTGTTCTAATAATACCAGCTTTTGTTGCAAAAACCTGGACATTCTTAATACCACTAACATTACTGAATTTAGGATAGAAATCTTGCTTTTTTGAAACGGGGTTTAAAGTAATTTCAGAATTATTATTATCAAAATTTGTAATTTGTATATGACCATTAAAGCCTGATAGTTTTTCACGTATTTTTTGTTGTAATCCAACACCTGTAGAAATAGCAATCATCATAATAACAATTCCAATGGCAATTGCTATAATTGCAATTTTTATTATTGGTGAAGATATGCTACTTTTATACTGTTTTGCAGCAATAATGCGCTTTGCAATAAATAATTCGTAATTCAATTTTTCTATGATTTCTTATTCGTTCAAAAATACATATTTCTTATTGGTTTTTTTATTCTTTTTTAGTTTGATTTCCTGTGGGCAATCTAAATCTTCAAAATTACAAGTTCAACAAGTTGCTGCTTTAGAAATTTTACCTGGAGCACAACAAACAAATTTGTATTTAAAACTCATAGCTTCTAAAAATGTTGCTGTAGTTGCAAACCAAACTTCTGTAATTTTTAAAAGCCAAAAAAGGAAAAAGAAAATAGAAAATAGAATAGAGAATATAAATTATACACATCTTGTTGATTCATTACTTAGTTTAAAAATAAACGTTTCAAAAGTATTTTCACCTGAACATGGTTTTAGAGGAAATGCAGATGCTGGTGAAAAAGTTATTGATGGGATAGATGCAAAAACAGGAATTCCAATTGTTTCATTATATGGTAGCAATAAAAAACCTACCAAAGAACAATTAAACGGTATTGATGTAGTTATTTTTGATATTCAAGATGTTGGCGTTCGTTTTTACACCTACCTATCTACGCTTCATTATGTAATGGAAGCATGTGCTGAACAAGAAATCCCTGTAATAGTTTTAGACAGACCAAATCCAAACGGACAGTATATTGATGGTCCAACATTGGAATTGGAACATACCAGTTTTGTTGGAATGCACCCAATTCCCGTCGTGTATGGAATGACTATTGGTGAATATGCTCAAATGATAAATGGTGAACATTGGTTAAAAAACAATGTTAAATGTAATTTAACAATTATCCCATTAAAAAACTATATTCACAGCAAATTTTATAGTATTCCTATTAAACCTTCCCCAAATTTACCGAATGATAAGGCTATTAATTTATACCCGAGTTTATGCTTTTTTGAAGGAACTAATGTAAGTGTTGGACGTGGAACGGAAAAACAATTTCAAATTTTTGGTTCACCTTATTTAAAATCAAAAGACCTAAATTTTTGTTTTACACCTAAACCAAATGCTGGTGCAAAACATCCAATGCATGAAAATATTGAGTGTTGTGGGTTTGATTTAAGCAACATTGAAAATCTTCATAAAATTGATGTATCCTATTTAATTGAAGCCTATTCTTTAACAGAAGACAAAAGTAAATTCTTTAATAATTTTTTCACTAAACTGGCTGGTACAACTAAATTGCAAAAACAATTAGAAAATAACAATTCGGCTGAAGAAATTTATCTTTCTTGGAAACCAAAAATAGAAGAATTTAAAAAAGTTAGACAAAAATATTTATTGTATCAGTAGTTAAAAAAATTATGTTCTTATATTAAATGTAACACTATTATATCGAAGATGTAAACTCTTTATTCATACTTTTAATGAAACTTCTTTTTTTTAAAAACCCTCTTTTTTACTACCTACTTTAAATTACAATTTTCAAAAAATATTTAATTTTTAAACGCTCTTTTAAAATATATTTTCTATTTTTCAAATAAAACAAGCCATGATTTGTTGTTTTTTATGTACTTTTTAGATTATAAAATGCGTGTTTTTATAAATAAATGGTATTATATATTTTTAGTAACACCTTTAAAATCAACAATAAATAGCATAAAAAACAAATAAACGGTATGTTTTTACTAACAAATGGTAAATTTTTATCTTTTTTGTTTGTTATATTCATTTTTATTTATACATTTACACTGTAATTAAAAGTTATTAACCCAAAATTTAACCCCGAAAAATAAATCAACCCTAAAAATTTAATCCCCAAAGCAAACAAATCAACCCTGAAAAATTTAACCCCTATAACCCCTAAAAATGAAAACTCTAACCCTAAACCTCGTATCCTTAATTCTATTAAGTTCAGTTTTATTTTCTTGCTCTAAAGCAGATAACGGTATTTATTTTAATAAAAATATTGAAGTAGTAACTACTAATGTAACATATTCAGCTATAGAAACTGAAATATTGAATTTGATAAATGAACACAGAACCAGTATTGGTTTAAACGCTCTAAAAACATTAAACTTAATTTCTGGTGTAGCTGATGGTCATACAAATTATATGATTGAAGTAAATAAAGTAAACCACGATAACTTTCCTGAAAGATCTCAAACACTTATAAATGAAGCAAATGCAAAATCTGTTGGTGAAAATGTAGCTTTTGGATATAATACCGCACAAGGTGTTGTTAATGCTTGGCTAAATAGTAAAGAACACAAAAAAATAATTGAAAACCCAGACTATACTCATTTTGGAATTTCAACTAACTCCAATAAAGAAAACAAAAACTATTTCACACAAATATTTATAAAAGAATAAATTTTAACCCCTCTAAAAACAAAAAATATGAAATCTTCAGCTTTAAAACAAGACATTAAAGAACCTTATTTAAAATTAGTAAAAAACAGCATTATTAAACAATCTATGTTAAAAAATGACACTAAAAGAATTTACATTAATACTTTAATGCCTAGATTCAATTATATAGATAAAGTTGGTAACATAATTACACCAAAAAAATGTGCTTTACTATAATAATTTAAAAAATTACAATTCTATTTGTCCCCACAACGGTAGTATTATTTTTTAAATTAATTAAAGAGTTGTCCCCACAACGGAAGTATTATTTATTAAACTACTCCTTAAAAGTTGTCCCCACAACGGAAGTATGAAGCTAGAAAACAAAATATTAATTATTCACATAAAAATTTACAGTAGGCATTTCATATATACTGATTTCAACTAAAACTAATATTTTGGTGAATATCTGGGAAGTTTTTGCATTATTTGTAAGGGGTTACAAATAACAATTAAACTTCCCTTATCCTCTTTAAACTATTAGCTTAAAATTTAATATGGGAAGCCTCTACTTAAATATTTAATCTGTGGGAGTATTTTTTATTTAAACGGCTTCCCTCCCACTTTAAAACAAGATGTAATTTAAAAAATTAAAAACCTTAAAATAAATTAAAGAGATAACTTCATTTTTAAAGACTCAATAATATTATAAGTAGCTGGACAAATTTCAGTATTCTTTAACGTTAAATCTGTTATTTGAATAAATTTACGTCGGTTAGTATGAGGATATTCACCGCACGCTTTTGGCCTAACATCATAAATAGAACATGTATTATCTTCTAAATCTAAAAATGAACAAGGAGCCGTTTTTAATACATAAAAATCATCTGCATCTCTATCTAAATATTGATTAATAAACAAATGTACTTTCATTTTTAAATGTTTAGAAATCCGTTGAATATCTTTTTCAGTAAAAATTGGACTGGTAGTTTTACAACAATTCCCACAAGTTAAACAATCCGTTTTATCGAACTCTTTATTGTGCAATTCTTGCATTACTAAATCCAAATTTTTAGGTGTTCTCTTTTTTAGTTTTGCAAAATACTTTTTACTTTCTACTAATTTTTCTTTTGCTAATTCAGGTAATTCCTTTAAGAACGCTTCCATTTTTTTAATTTAACCGCAAAAATACGATTAAAAATTTTCAAAAATTATGTATTTTTGCACTTCAAATTATTTCAGCAAACAAATTATGCAAAACAGTTTAGAAATAGCCGTAAAAAAAGGCTTTCAAGAAATTTACAATGTAACAATCAAATCAGTTGAATTTCAAACAACTAAAAAAGATTTCGAGGGTGATATTACTATTGTTATTTTTGCATTTTTACGCTTTGTAAAAGGAAATCCTCTTGAAATTGGAACTAAAATTGGTGAATACTTAAAAGAAAATATTGAACAAGTCTCTGATTTTAATGTTGTTAAAGGGTTTTTAAATTTAATTATTACTGATTCATATTTTACAGAAAGCTTTAATACAATTTATAAAACTAAAAATTTCGGATTTGTAACTCCTAAGGCTAATGAAAAGGCTGTGATGGTTGAATACTCTTCACCTAATACTAACAAACCATTACATTTAGGACATATTAGAAATAATTTATTAGGCTATTCTGTAGCTGAAATAATGAAGGCTTCAGGTAAAAAAGTATACAAAACACAAATTATTAACGATCGTGGAATTCATATTTGTAAAAGTATGTTAGCTTGGTTACGTTTTGGGAATGGCGAAACTCCTGAAAGTACTGGATTGAAAGGTGATAAATTAGTGGGTAATTATTATGTCAAATTTGATCAAGAATATAAAAAACAAATAAGCCAATTAATTACTGAAGGAAAAACTGAAGAAGAAGCAAAAAAACAAGCTTCTCTTTTAGTTGAAGCTCAAGAAATGTTATTAAAATGGGAAGCTGGAGATAAAGAAGTTGTATCGCTTTGGAAAATAATGAACCAATGGGTATATAAAGGTTTTGACCAAACATATAAAGAACTTGGTGTTGATTTTGATAAAAATTATTATGAAAGCAATACCTATTTATTAGGAAAAGATGTTGTAGCAAATGGTTTAGAAAAAGGTGTTTTTTATAAGAAAGAAGATGGTTCAGTTTGGATTGATTTAACAGAAGATGGTTTAGATGAAAAAATAGTTTTACGTGCTGACGGAACTGCCGTTTATATAACACAAGATATTGGAACTGCTATTGAACGTTTTAAAGATTACGATATAGAAGAATTGGTTTATACCGTTGGTAATGAGCAAGATTACCATTTTAAAGTATTATTTTTAATACTTGATAAATTAGGCTATGATTGGGCTAAAAACTTATATCACTTATCCTATGGTATGGTAGATTTACCTAGTGGTAAAATGAAATCAAGAGAAGGAACTGTTGTTGATGCTGATGATTTAATGATTGAGATGACTAAAACAGCTGGTGAAATTTCGCAAGAATTAGGAAAATTAGAAGGTTATTCAACCGAAGAAAAAGAAGTATTGTACAAAACCATTGGTTTGGGTGCACTTAAATATTACATTCTAAAAGTTGATCCAAAAAAACGAATTTTATTTAATCCTGAAGAATCTGTTGATTTCGCAGGTAATACTGGTCCGTTTATACAATATACGTATGCCAGAATTCAATCTATTTTAAGAAAAGCTACTTTTGACTATACTCAAGAAATCACTGATATTAAATTGCACGAAAAAGAACGTTCACTTATGAAGCAAATTCAGTTATATCCAGAAATTATTCAAAATGCAGCAAAAAATCACAGTCCGGCATTAATTGCAAATTACACGTACGATTTAGTAAAAGAATACAATTCATTTTACCAAAGTGTACCTATTTTAGGATGTGAAAACGAAGATGAAAAAATAGTAAGAACACAGCTTTCATCGAAAGTTAGTGAAATCATAAAATCTGCCTTCAAATTATTAGGAATTAGCGTTCCTAAGAGAATGTAAAAATAAAATAAAAGTTAAATAACATCATTGTGAATTTTTGCTATTTCTGAAAAATAAGACAATCTTAAATTATTAAAAAATAATTTTAAAAAGTTGTTATAATTCTAATTTCGAAAACCTTTTAGTTAATTGAGCTTCATTTTAAAAATAAAAAAGAATAAATACTTAAATTTGCTGTAGAAATACTGCTAAAAAAAATATAAATAATATGAAATACAACGTAATAATAATTGGTAGTGGTCCTGGAGGATACGTTACAGCCATTAGAGCTTCACAACTTGGGTTTAAAGTTGCCATAGTTGAAAAAGAAAATTTAGGTGGAATTTGCTTAAACTGGGGATGTATTCCTACCAAAGCTTTATTAAAAAGTGCTCAAGTATATGATTATTTAAAGCATGTTGATGAATATGGTTTAAAAGCTGAAGCTATTGACAAAGATTTTGATGCCGTTATAAAACGTAGTAGAAATGTTGCTGATGGAATGAGCAAAGGTGTGCAGTTTTTAATGAAAAAAAACAAAATTGATGTTATTGATGGTTTTGGAAAAATTAAAACTGGTAAAAAAGTTGATGTAACGGATGCTGAAGGAAAAGTAACTGAATACAGTGCAGATCATATAATTATTGCAACTGGAGCTCGTTCCCGTGAGTTACCAAATTTACCGCAAGATGGTAAAAAAGTAATTGGCTATCGTCAAGCAATGACATTACCTAAACAACCTAAAAAAATGATTGTAGTTGGTTCAGGTGCAATTGGTGTTGAATTTGCGCATTTTTACAATACTATGGGAACTGAAGTTACTATTGTTGAATTTTTACCCAATTTAGTACCTTTAGAAGATGCTGATATTTCAAAACAATTTGAACGCTCTTTCAAGAAATCAGGTGTAAAAGTAATGACTAGCTCGTCTGTTGAGTCTGTAGACACTTCAGGGAAAGGTGTAAAAGCAGTTGTTAAAACTAAAAAAGGTGAAGAAATTTTAGAAGCTGATATTCTACTTTCAGCTGTTGGAATTAAATCAAATATAGAAAATATTGGTCTAGAAGATGTTGGAATTATTACCGACAGAGACAAAATATTAGTCAATGATTTTTACCAAACTAATATTCCTGGTTATTATGCCATTGGAGATGTTGTCCCTGGACCTGCATTGGCACATGTTGCTTCAGCTGAAGGAATTACACTTGTTGAAAAATTAGCTGGGTTACATACAGAAGCCGTTGATTACGGAAATGTTCCTGGTTGTACGTATGCTACACCTGAAATTGCAAGTGTTGGTTTAACTGAAGCGCAAGCAAAAGAACAAGGATATGAATTAAAAATTGGAAAATTTCCATTCTCAGCTTCTGGTAAAGCAAAAGCTGCAGGAACACCAGATGGATTTGTAAAAGTAATTTTTGATGCAAAATATGGAGAATGGTTAGGTTGTCATATGATTGGTACTGGAGTTACTGATATGATAGCTGAAGCTGTTTTAGGTAGAAAATTAGAAACTACAGGTCACGAAGTATTAAAAACAATTCATCCTCATCCAACAATGAGTGAAGCTGTTATGGAAGCAGTTGCAGATGCTTATGATGAGGTGATTCACTTATAATAAAACAAAATTTCTATTAAAGTCCTAGCAATTTGTTAGGACTTTATTATTTTCAATATGGAAAAAAATAAGTGTTTTAAAAAGGTTTAAAATACGCTATACATCTCTTTTATGATTTATATTTTATTACTTATATTTGAAAAAATAAACAGTATTATTTTATGAAAATATTCCAATTACTTTTAATTTTAATGGTTGCTTTTACAATTTCTTGTCAAGAAAAAAAACCAGACATTCAACAAAAAGAAAAGAAAGTCACCTCTAAAGTAAAACACTATATTTGCGCAAATAAATGTAAAAATAGTGGTGGTGATGTTGCTGGTAATTGCCCAACTTGTAATACTCCGTACACGCACAATCAGGCATTTCACAATGATGAATTTTTAAAAAATGGACCTCTAAAAGTTCCTAAAACCAATTTAGGAACACCAACAAATCCGAATGCAAAAACAGCTACATCACCTGCGCAAAACGCATTAGGCATTTATCATTACACCTGTCCAAACGGATGCTATGGTGGTGCAGGAACCACAGCAAAGTGTGTTTCTTGCGGATCAGATTTAGCTCATAATCAAGCATATCATAATTAAACTTAAAACAACCTATGGCATTTTCATTTTCAAATCTATTAAAATCTAAAAAAGTAACAATACCTTCCGCAGAAATTTCTAAAATAGACTTTGATGGAGGAACTAAATATGCTGAAGATACCACCAATGATGTGTATTTAGATTTTGAAGAATTAGGTGGATTTCCTTTTATAAAAACGATTATAATTGGAAATTTATCAACAAAAATTAAACGAATTGGTTGTACACTAACTTTTATTTTTGAAAATAAATCAATAACTCTTAACTCAGATAATACAGATATTGACTCCAATCAAATAAAAAATACTTCAGCTTATTATACCGAAATTGATTTTGAATTAAATGAAGAGGAAGCTAATAAAATTAAGAATGAAAAAGTAACTGAAATTCAATATACTTTTAAAGGAAAAGTTTTAAGTTTTAAAACTATTTAGTGTTTAAAAAAAAGGTTATTTAAAAAGTATTAAAAACCGTCATTCTGAATTTATTTCAGAATCTCATCATATTAATTATCAATTATTATGCGAACCTGAAATAAATTCAGGTTGAGGGAAATTTTATTTTTAAACAACCTTTTAATTTATAAATTTGTCACTTTTACGCAGTCGAAATGCTTATTAAAACGATGTTCAATTTCTCAACTCCGCTCGAAATACAAATCTAATTTAATTCCCTTTTTTATAATCGGCTAAAAATTGTGCCAAGCCTATATCAGTTAGTGGATGTTTCAACAAACCTTTTATTGCACTTAAAGGACCTGTCATTACATCTGCTCCAATTTTTGCACAATTCATAATATGCATTGTATGACGCACAGATGCCGCTAAAATTTGAGTTTCAAAACCATAATTATCATAAATAAGTCTGATTTCTGAGATCAAATCTAATCCGTCTGTAGAAATATCGTCTAAACGACCAATAAAAGGAGACATATAAGTTGCTCCAGCTTTTGCAGCAAGTAATGCTTGACCAGCAGAAAATACCAACGTTACATTTGTTTTAATTCCTTTATCAGAAAAATATTTACACGCTTTAATTCCATCAGCAATCATAGGTAATTTTACCACAATTTGAGGATGTAAATCAGCCAATTCTTCACCTTCTTTAATCATACCTTCAAAATCAGTAGCAATAACCTCTGCACTTACATCACCTTCAACAATATTGCAAATAGCAACATAATGCTTTAAAATATTATTTTTTCCTGTAATTCCTTCTTTTGCCATTAAAGACGGATTTGTAGTTACGCCATCTAAAACGCCTAAAGCTTGCGCTTCTTTAATTTGATCTAAGTTTGCAGTGTCAATAAAAAATTTCATTCTTTATAGGTTGTTTAATTTATACTGAATTATTTATACTTCGCAAAAGTACTTAAATCATTACAATTTATAATGATTCATTAACATCTTTTCATAAATTGTATCGGGTACAATTTTTTTTAATACTATTGAAAATTTCTGCATAAAACCCCCAACTTTATAATGAATTTTAGGCTTTGAAGTGTTGATAATTTTATAAATAACTTTTGCCATTTCAATTGGGTCACTCCCACTATCTACGTGCGAATCCATTAAATTTAGGTTATTTTGATAGTTTTCTTTATAAGGTGAAGTTTCAAAAACTGGCGTATGGTATCTTCCAGAAGCTATATTAGTAGCAAAATCACCTGGAGCTACATTGGTTACTTCTATTCCAAAACTTTTAACTTCCATACGAATTGCTTCAGTTACAATTTCTAAAGCTCCTTTTGTTGCTGAATAAATACCTCTAAACGGCAAGCCCATATAACCAGCAATTGAAGTCACATTAATAATTAATCCACTTTTTTGAGCACGCATTTGTGGCAAAACAGCTTTCATAACATCTATAGCACCAAAAAAATTGGTATTAAAAACATTACGCATTTCATTGGTTGGAGTTTCTTCAATGGGTCCTGTAATTCCCATTCCAGCATTATTAATTAGTATATCTAACCTTCCTTCATTTGAAATAACTTCTTCAACAGCTTTTAAAATAGTTTCAGTATCATTTACATTTAATGAAATTAATTTAAAAGGATGATTTTTTATATTTTTTGAATTCCTGCTTGTTCCATAAACAATAAATCCTTTTTGGATTAAAAACTCTCCAACAGATTTCCCTATTCCTGAAGAACCTCCTGTAATTAAAACTACTTTTTTCATTAAATGATTAACTATTGAAAGGTTAAAGATTCCTAAATTAGTTTCAAAAGTAAGGTATTTGCGCTAAAATTAGAATTGGAAGTGAAATTAATTTTTATGTAATTTCTAATTTGAAGAATTTAAATAAAGGACATAAAAAAAGGCAAGCTACCTACATCACACTGCTACAACCTAATACCTTTGCTGCGTTCCCGCCCTGGAGGATTCAAAGGGAGCTAGTTGTGTAGGACTTGCCTAGCTGCAAATTTACAATCATTTTTTACGATACACAATCATTTTTTTTATATTTTTATGTAACATTTTTAAACAACTGTTTACTAATAAATTAATTAAAAACTAATTATTAATATTAACAATTATCACTATTACTAAAACGGTATTTAGTATATTTGTTTAACTAAAATCAAACTATTATTATGGAAAACCAAAAATCTTCAGCTCAAAGTATCATGTTAAACAACGGCTTAATCTTGGGTTTTATTTCAATTTTATTAGGTGTTATTAATTATGCATTTGGAAATATATATGATCCTCATTGGTTGATATCAGTAGTTGGTATACTACTTTCAATTACTTTTATAGTACTAGGTATTAAAAAAATAAAAGAAAACAATAATGGATTTTTAAAGTTAGGTCAGGCTTTAAAAGTTGGGTTAGGAATTGCACTTATTTCTGGAATTATATATGTTATTTACCTGTTTATTTTTACAAGCTTTATAGAACCTGATTTCTATAAAAACATGATTTCCTTTCAAGAACAAAAAATAATGAATGACAATCCAAACTTGACGGATGAACAAATTGAAGTTTCAGTTACAATGATGAAAAAGTTTATGGGTCCTGGAATGACTACTGCATTTACAATAGCAGGTAGTTTATTTATGGGTTTTATAATTTCATTAATTGCAGGTTTAATTATGAAAAAAACGGATGAAGAAGTAACTAGTATTTAATAAAACTAAAATTTTAAATGGATATATCAGTAGTCATTCCACTACTTAACGAAGACGAATCTTTAAATGAATTACACGATTGGATTGCAAAAGTGATGCAATCCAATCGTTATTCTTATGAAATACTTTTTATTGATGATGGAAGTACCGATAACTCTTGGAAAGTTATTGAGGCATTATCAGAAAAGAATGCGAATGTAAAAGGACTTCGATTTAAAAAAAATTATGGAAAATCTCAAGCATTAAATGCTGGGTTCAAAGAAGTACAAGGCGATGTTGTTATTACTATGGATGCTGATTTACAAGATAGTCCTGATGAAATTCCTGAATTGTATAACTTAATAAAAAATGAAGGCTTCGATTTAATTTCGGGTTGGAAAAAAAAGAGATACGATTCTAAAATTAGAAAAAATATTCCTTCAAAACTATTTAATGCAGCGGCACGCAAAACTTCTGGAGTTCAATTAAATGATTTTAATTGTGGTTTAAAGTCCTATAAAAATGAGGTTGTAAAGAATATTGATGTTAGTGGAGAAATGCATCGTTATATTCCAGTACTTGCAAAAAATGCTGGTTATATTAAAATTGGAGAAAAAGTAGTTGCGCATCAAGCACGTAAATTTGGGGTTACTAAATTTGGTATGGACCGTTTTATCAATGGTTTTTTAGACTTAATTACGATTTGGTTTTTATCTAAATTTGGTAAAAGACCTATGCATTTATTTGGGTTATTAGGAACCATTATGTTTATCGTTGGTTGCACTTTTGCCTTTTATTTAGGAATAGATAAATTATTTTTTAATCCAACAGGAAGGTTAATCACATCACGTCCACAATTTTATATTTCATTAGTGACAATGATTATAGGAACACAATTTTTTTTAGCAGGTTTTTTAGGTGAAATAATTTTACGTACAAAACCGGATGCAAAACGCTATTCTATTTCAAAAAAAATTAATTTATAACGTTTTAGCTAAAAGTAGCATTTATAGACTTTATTAAATCATAAATAACCTTATTTTTGTGCTAAATTATACAACGAATATTATGACAATTTTAGAAAAAGCCCAATTATGGCTAACCGATACATTTGATGCGGAAACAAAACAAGAAATTAAACAATTAATTGCCGCTAATTCAGAACAATTAACGGAAAGTTTTTATAAAAATTTAGAATTTGGGACAGGCGGAATGCGCGGTATTATGGGTGCAGGAACCAACCGAATTAACAAATATACCTTAGGAAAAGCAACACAAGGGTTAGCAAACTACATTAAAAAATCATTTCCAAACAAACAACATAAAGTGGCTATTGCCTATGATTGTCGTCATAATAGTCAACCATTTGCAAAAATTGTAGCTGATGTACTTTCTGCTAATAATATTAGAGTTTATTTATTTGAAGATATGCGTCCTACTCCTGAGCTTTCCTTTTCTGTTAGACATTTAGGATGCGATGCTGGTATTGTTTTAACAGCTTCTCACAATCCGCCAGAATATAATGGTTACAAAGTATATTGGAATGATGGAGGGCAAATTATACCTCCTGATGATGCCAATATCATAAATGAAGTTAATAGTTTAGATTTTTCTGAAATTAATTTTAATACCAACGAAAATATTATAGAATATGTTGGGAAAGAAGTGGACGAAGCTTTTATAAATGCTTCTGTAAAAAACGGAACATTCAATACAAAAGGAAAAGAAAATTTAAAAATCGTTTTCACGTCATTGCACGGAACTTCAATAAAATCTATTCCATATGCATTTGAAAAAGCAGGTTATACTGATGTGAATATTGTTGAAGAACAAAGAGAACCAAATGGTGATTTTCCTACAGTAGCTTCACCAAATCCAGAAGAACCTGCAGCCCTAAAAATGGCTACAGATTTAGCGAATAAAATTAATGCTGATATTGTTATTGGAACAGATCCTGATAGTGATAGAATTGGGATTGCAGTAAGAAATTTAAATGATGAAATAATTCTTTTAAATGGAAATCAAACCATGAGTGTAATGACCGATTTTCTGATTAGAAACTGGGAAAGACAAGGGAAATTAAATGGAAAACAGTTTGTAGGCACCACCATAGTTTCAACTAATTTGGTAAATGAAATTGCGACAAGTTATGGCGTAGAAACCAAGGTTGGACTAACGGGCTTTAAATGGATTGCCAAAATGATTCGTGATGCAGAAGGCAAACAAGATTTTATAGGTGGTGGTGAAGAAAGTTTTGGTTATATGGTTGGCGATTTTGTTAGAGATAAAGATGCGGTAACTGCAACTTTATTAGCATGTGAAATTGCTGCAAATGCAAAAGCAAACGGAAGTTCATTTTATAAAGAATTGCTTACCATTTATACCAAACATAATTTTTACAAAGAGCATTTAATTGCCATTGTAAAAAAAGGAATGGATGGCGCTGAGCAAATTAGCAAAATGATGGTTGAATTACGTAAAAATCCAGTTACAGAAATTGATGGGTCTAAAGTGGCATTTTTATGTGATTATCAAGCTTCTACAAAAACAAATCTAATAACAGGCAAAATTGAAACTATTGATTTAGAAAAATCGAATGTTTTAATTTATGAAACTGTTGATGGAACAAAAGTAGCCGCACGACCTAGTGGAACCGAACCAAAAATCAAATTTTATTTTAGTGTAAACAAACCTTTAGATTCAATTGAAAGTGCAAATAAAGTTGAAGCTGAATTAAATGCGAAGATTCAACGTATCATTAAAGAAATGAAATTAACTTAATGAATTACTTTAAGAAAATTTTAAAATACGCAAAACCTTATATTAAGTATGCATGGTTAAATGTACTTTTTAATATTTTGTATGCCTTATTTAATGTACTCTCTGTTTTAGGCTTTATACCTGTGCTTGGAATTTTATTTGGGCAAGAAGAAAAAGTATATGAAAAACCTATATATGATGGTGTCTCAACTTTATTCAATTATGTTCAAGGTTCTTTAAATTATCAGGTGACTGATATGATGCAAAGTGGTGGAATTGATAAAGCCTTACTTTTTATCTGTATTTTATCCTTCAGTTTATTTTTCTTTAAAAATTTATTTCGCTATTTAGCTTCTTTTGTATTGGTATTTTTACGAAATGGCGTTGTAAAAGATTTGCGTGATAGTTTGTATCATAAAATTATAGAGTTGCCACTCTCCTACTTTTCTGAAAAGAAGAAAGGAGATATTATTGCTCGTATGACCTCTGATGTACAAGAAGTTGAAGTTTCTTTTTTAACATCTTTAGAAACTATTGTTCGTGAACCTTTAACCATCCTTCTTACATTAATATCTATGTTTGCTATAAGTGCAAAACTCACCTTATTTGTATTTATTTTATTACCTGTATCTGGATTTATAATTTCTACTGTAGGAAAAAAATTAAAAGCAAATTCGCTATTAGCACAACAAGAAACTGGTAATTTTTTATCTTTTATTGAAGAAACGCTAACAGGTTTACGCGTTATAAAAGGTTTTAATGCGGAAGAAAAAATTGAAGGTAAATTTAATAAGTCTACAACCAAGTTTAGAAATTTAATGACGAGTGTTTTACACAGAAAAACATTGGCCTCACCAATGAGTGAATTTTTAGGCTCAGCAACCATTATAGCAATTTTATGGTACGGAGGAAGGTTAGTTTTAGGTGAAAATAACGATATGACCCCTCAAGAATTTTTTGGATACATTGGACTATTTTATTTAGTTTTAAATCCTGCTAAAGCTATCTCTACAGCATTTTATAGCATTCAAAAAGGAAATGCTTCTGCAGAACGGATTATTAGTATTCTTGAAACTAAAAATACGATTGTTGACAAGCCTAATGCCATCAATAAATTATCTTTTGATAAAGACATTACCTTTGAAAATATTTCATTTAAATATTTAGATGAATATGTATTGAAAGATTTTTCTTTACACATTCCAAAAGGAAAAACCGTTGCATTGGTTGGGCAATCTGGTAGTGGAAAATCTACACTTGCAAACTTAATTACACGTTTTTATGATGTAAATAAAGGTGCCATTAAAATTGATGGCGTTGATATTAAAGATATTCAACAAAAATCACTTCGTGGTTTAATGGGAATAGTTACACAAGAATCTATTTTATTTAATGACACTGTAAAAAACAATATTAGTTTAGGCGTAAATAATGCTTCAATAGAACAAGTAATTGAAGCTTCAGGTATTGCCAATGCTCATGAATTTATTAAAGATTTACCTCTTCAATACGAAACAAATATTGGTGATAGTGGAAATACACTATCAGGTGGACAAAAACAACGTTTAAGTATTGCGCGTGCTGTTCTTAAAAATCCGCCCATCATGGTTTTAGATGAAGCAACATCTGCGCTTGATACCGAAAGTGAACAATTGGTCCAAAAAGCACTAGAAAAAATGATGGAAAATAGAACATCATTAGTTATTGCACACCGATTGTCAACAATACAAAAAGCTGATTTAATTGTAGTGATGAAAAAAGGCAAAATTGTTGAACAAGGAAAACATGATGAATTGTTGGCTAAAAAAGGAGAATATTTCAAGTTAGTTACAATGCAATCTTTTTAATAATTGCTAATTAGTAATTATTTTCAATCCTAATTTTTCAGCTCTTTTAAGCATAAAAGTATAAGCCTCTTCATAATCGTTTTTTATTTCACCTTCTAAAATTGCTTCTTTAATAGCATCTTTAATTGTACCAATTTCACGACATGGTTTTAAATTAAAAGTCTCCATAATTAATTCGCCTGAAATAGGTGGTTGAAAATTACGAATATGATCTCTTTCTTCAACTTCTTTAATTTTTTGCCGAACAATTTTAAAATTATGGTGGTAATTTTTAAATTTCGAAGGGTTTTTAGTGGTGATATCTGCCTCACACAATGTCATTAAACTATCAATATCATCTCCAGTATCAAAAACTAAACGTCTAACTGCTGAATCAGTTACATCAGTAGCCAATACAATTGGGCGTGAACTTAAATACACCATTTTTTGAACAAATTTCATTTTGTCATTTAAGGGCATTTTTAAACGCTTAAATAATTGATATACCATTTTGGAGCCTTTAAACTCATGACCATGAAATGTCCATCCAATTGTTTTATCAAACTTTTTTGTAGGTGCTTTGCCAATATCATGCAATAGCGCAGCCCAACGCAACCACAAATCCTCTGTGTTTTTAGAAATGTTATCTACAACTTCTAAAGTATGATAAAAATTATCCTTATGTTTCTGTCCTTCAACTTCTTCAACACCTTGTAAATTGGTTAATTCTGGTAAAAAACGTTCAAGTAAATTAGTTTTATGTAATAATAAAAGTCCGATTGAAGGAACCTCAGAAAGCATAATTTTATTAAATTCAACTATAATTCGTTCTCGCGTAATAATTTCTAATCTATGTGTATTTCGAGTAATTGCTTGCAAAGATTCCTTTTCAATTTCAAAATTTAATTGAGAAGAAAAACGAATAGCCCGCATCATCCGTAAAGGATCATCCGAATAGGTAATATCCGGATTTAAAGGTGTTTTAATAATTTTATTTTCTAAATCTTTCAATCCTTCAAAAGGATCCAATAATACGCCAAAATTAGCTTCATTTAAACTTAAAGCCATTGCATTTATAGTGAAATCACGTCTATTTTGATCATCTTGTAAAGTCCCATTTTCAACAACAGGGTTTCTACTTTCTTCATGATAAGATTCTTTACGAGCACCTACAAACTCAATTTCAATAGCACCAAAGCGCAACATCGCCGTTCCATAAGTTTTAAAAACCTGAACTTTAGGTTTATTAGGCAACAATTGTGCTACAGCCCTAGCTAACTCTATTCCGCTACCAACTGCAACAATATCAATATCTTCAGGAATACCTCTTTCTAAGAAATAGTCACGAACAAAACCTCCAATAACATACGTTTCTAATTGTAAATTAGCTGCTGCTTTTGAAATGTATTTAAAAATTGGATGCGTTAAAGCATCTTTATAACTGTTATTTTTTGTCATATTTTCTAAACAAAAAGGCTCTCTAAAATAAATATCATTCTGAAAATGTCACACTGCTTATTGAAGTGTTATTCCATAATCTCATTATTTTGATAACCAAATATTATTATTTTCGAAGTACTATTAATTCACCATTATCATCTACTTTCAATATTGTAGAAGATTTTTCATTGATTTCTTCGTGCTGCAAATTTACACTATAGTCAACGCTATCCAAAATTCGTTTATCAATTTCTTTAAAACATTTTGGAGTTGGTTTTCCACTTCTATTTGCTGAAGTTGAAACGATGGGTTTTCCAAATTCAGAAATTAACTGTTTACAAAAATCATGTTGCACAATTCTAATGGCTACTGTATTATCAGCAGCGATTACATTTTTTGCCAAGCCTATTGGATTTGAATAAATTATAGTTGTTGGCTTGGTTGTTTTTGAAAGAAGGTTTAAAACTAATTTTGAAACTTTGGGAATATATTGTTGAAGCATTTTAATACTAGATACCAAAACAATTAAACTCTTACTTTCAGAACGTTGTTTTATTCTAAAAATATTGGTGACAGCTTCTTCTGAAGTAGCATCGCAACCAATTCCCCAAACGGTATCTGTTGGATATAATAGTATTTGTTTATTTTTCAGAACCTCTAGTGAACTATTTATTTCAAAAGCAAACATGGTATTTTATTTTTCTTTAGTCTTTTTCGCTATTGTTGCATATTGCATATAAAAGATATCTAGTTGTGTGCCTAACAACACTATATTAACTAATAAAGCTATTGGGAAAAATAAAATAGATTTTGTACTATTAATCCCTTTTATTCTTTGGACAGTATACCCACTTTTTTGGTGTAAAGAAAAAATACTCTTTTTTGTAAAAAATCGAAAATGAGTTGAATCTAATATCCCTGACTCTTCATATTCCCAGTTTTTCTTCACTAATAAGTTAAACAAATTTTTAGCATATCTTACATTGGGTATTGATGATATTAAAACTCCGTTCTCTTTTAACTTGGATTTTAACAGTTTCAAATCATCCCAAGGATATAGTAAATGTTCTAAAACATCGTTAAGAATTATAGCATCAAAATAATTTTCAGGTAACTCATTTATGGTGTCACCTAAAGTGCCCATTATTACTTTATATAATTTTTTACTAGCTAGGTTTGCCGAAACCTCGTTTGGTTCTACGCCCCATGTTTCAATTCCATCTTTAACTAATTGTGATGAAAAATTTCCTTGAGCACAGCCTATTTCAAGTGTGTTCTTTGCTGAAAGTGGAATAAGAGATAACATTTCAGGTCTTTTACAAGCGTAATATTCAATATCCTTTATTTCCATAATTATTTTTTTAAAAAAATCGTTCTATTAAAAATCAATTAGCTATTAATTATTATTCATTGATCTTACACTTAGCCAACTTCTACAAGTTATTGCCGAAATATAATATTTTATTAAATTAATACCTATAAAATAATTCATTTTTAATTTAGGAATAAAAAAGAATATTAATCCTAAAACTGCTAAAATAGATTTACTTATTAATAAGGATATAACTACTATAATTTGAGCAAAATATTTTGAAATTCCTTTAAAATGGCTTTGAATATATACATGTGAAGATATTAAAACTTCTGTTTTTGTTAATGCTGAAGTTTTACTATTTAATCTTGAAGCACCTCCATGATTATGAATAATATAAGAAGCTCTCGTCAAGGCAATTTTCCCTCCTATTTCTGAAATTCGTTTGCATAAATCGATATCTTCTGAATACATCCAATAATCTTCATTCCATCCACCAACTTTCTCAAACCAGCTTTTACCAATAAAAATTACAGAACCTGAAACCCAATCAGGGAAAATTATTTTTTTTGATTTATGAAACTTATCTTCAATCTTTGAACGATTCATTACCATAAAAATAGCTCTTGAAAAACCAAATAATAACAATAATCTTGGAAACATTCTTACTTGTTTCTCAACTGAACCCTTAGCATTTTTCTGCTCACAAGAAATAATTCCAAAATCATATTGTTTTTTTGCTAAATTAAGCATTTCTGAAATTGGGTTTTCGGAAACAATTGTGTCTGGGTTTAAAAACAAAAAATAATTCCCCGTTCCATTTTTAGCTCCTAAATTACACCCATTAGCAAAACCATTGTTTCCTGAATTTTTAATAAAATTAACTGTTGGATATTTTTGTTGATACTTTTTAAATAAACCATCATTAGAAAAATTATCAACCACAATAACTTCCATTAAAAAAGTGTCTGTTACAATACTAACTAAGGAGTTTAAACAATTTGTCAAATGTTTCCAACTTCTATAATTCACTATAATTACAGAGATTTTAGATTTATCAGAAAATAAATTTGGTTTATTTTTCATTAATTTTATAGAATTCTATTTTTTTTAAAGCAATTTAAACCGCAACATCATTTTCACGTAAGGCATCATTTAAAGATGTTTTTTTATTGGTACTTTCTTTCCGTTTTCCAATAATCATAGCACAAGGTACATTAAATTCACCTGCAGGAAATTGTTTTTTATAACTTCCAGGAATTACAACGGAACGGGCAGGAACTCTTCCTTTCATTTCAATAGGCTTATCACCAGTAACATCTATTATTTTAGTACTCATTGTTAAAACCACACCGGCACCTAAAACTGCTTCCTTTTCAACACGAACACCTTCAACCACAATACATCTAGACCCTACAAATACATTATCTTCAATAATTACAGGAGCGGCTTGTAAAGGTTCTAAAACACCACCAATACCAACACCACCACTTAAATGAACATTTTTACCAATTTGCGCACAACTACCTACGGTTGCCCAAGTATCAACCATGGTACCTTCATCTACATACGCACCAATATTTACATAACATGGCATTAAAATAGTTCCAGGCGCAATATAAGAGCCATGACGTGCAACAGCATGAGGCACTACACGAATTCCTTTTTCTTTATAACCTGTTTTCAACGGAATTTTATCGTGATATTCAAAAATGCCAACTTCCATAGTTTCCATTTTTTGAATTGGAAAATAAAGTACAACGGCTTTTTTCACCCATTCATTTACTTGCCAACCACCTTCAATAGGTTCTGCAACGCGTAAAGTTCCACTATCTAGTAAATTAATAACCTCTCTAATTGTATTTTGAGTCGCTTCTTCTTTTAATAAGTCTCTGTTTTCCCAAGCTGCCTCTATAATTATTCTTATTGCTTTCATTCTTTTAAAATTCTATTGATGACAAATATATAATTTTAAAAAAAACTATCATTCTAAATCCCTAAATTTGCACAACTTTAAAAATAATGTTAACCTTTTGGGACGAATTTTAGCTTTAGATTACGGCGAAAAAAGAACAGGAATTGCAATTACTGACGAATTGCAAATTATTGCTTCCGGATTAACTACGATTGAAACAAAAAAAATATTTTCTTTTTTAACAGATTATTTAAAAAATGAAACCGTTGAACTTTTTGTAGTTGGTGAACCAAAACAAATGAACAACACAGCAAGTGAAAGCGCACAATTTATCAACCCATTTGTTGAAAAGCTAGGCTTAACTTTTCCTAAAATTCCAATTAAAAGAATTGATGAGCGTTTTACTTCAAAAATGGCTTTTCAAAGTATGATTGATAGTGGTTTGAATAAAAAACGACGTCAAAATAAAGCGTTAATTGATGAAATTAGTGCAACCATAATACTTCAAACCTATCTTTCTCAAAATAATTAGAGACACTCCTTTTTTAACCAAAAATTTATCTTCCTCCTGGAGGGCAGTGTAGTTTTAAATAATTTGTATATAAAGTTGACAAATGCTCCCATGTTCCTTCTCCTTCTCTAAATCCATGTGATCTGTTTGGGTAAGGCATAAATTGAAATTGCTTGTTGTATTTTATCAATTCATTTAACAACATTTCTGCATTTTGATAATGAACATTATCATCTCCGGTACCATGAATATAAAGTAAATCCCCTTCTAAATTTTTAGCATAAGTGATGGGAGAACCTTCAATAAAATCTTCCATGTTTTCTTGAGGTAAACCCATATAACGCTCTTGATAAATATTATCATAAGTTAATTGATTTGCAACTGCAGATAGTGAAATTCCTGTTTTGTAAATTTCAGGATATCTAAACATCAAATTTAATGTGGCAGAGCCACCTCCGCTATGACCCCAAACTGCTACCCGTTCAGCATCTACAAAATCCCATTTCAAAATTTCTTTGGCTGCCATAGCTTGATCATTTATATTAATTACACCAATTTTTCTGTAAATAGACTTTCTCCATGCACGCCCTTTTGGAGCAGGAGTACCTCTATTATCTAGAGAAATGTAGATATACCCATCATCAGCCATATTTCCCTTATAAAACCAATTTCTACCAGCATAATAGGTGTCGTTTACTGTGGTCATAGCGGGCTCAGAATAAACATAAAACACAACTGGATATTTTTTGGTTGGATCGAAATTTGTTGGTTTTACAATCCATCCATCCATTTCTACATTATCTGCAGTTGTTATAGTGAAGAATTCGGTAGTTGGTTTTTCTTCTAATTTTTTTACGTTATTAATAATACTCTCTACTTCATTCAAAGCCTTTTGATTAGAAACGGTAATAAATTCAGTAATTTTTGGTGTGTAGTGATTTGAAAAAGTATGTGATGCATATTTACCATTAGTAGAAAAAGAATAATCGTGAGTTCCTTTTAGGCTTTCAGGACTTAATAATTTGTTTTTTCCTTTTCCATTTAATTTAGTTTTATATAAATACTTTTGAGTGGCATTATCAGGAGAAGCTAAATAATACACATACCCTTCTTTTGAATTGATGTATTTTAAATCGATTACATCGTAATCTCCTTTTGTGATAAGAACTTCTGGTTTTCCATCTAAAGAAACTTGGTATAAGTGTCTCCATCCATCTTTTTCAGATGCCCAAAGAATGCTATTCGTCTCTTTCAAAAAACTAAAACTATTTGTGTAATCAATCGAATATGGATTTCCTATTTGAAATAGATCTACCCAAGCTTCGTCAGATTCTTCTTGAATCATATTTATGTTTCCTTTAAAAACATCTGCAATGTATAATTTGCTTTTATTTTGCTTTCTGTTTAATTGTTGAATTAACAGCTTATTGGTTGATGGAATAAATTCCATTCTTACTAAATAATTTTGAGATGCATCTCCTGGAATATTCATCCAAGTTGTTTTGGCATCGGAAAGCTTCACAACTCCAACTTTACAAGCAGAAGGTTTTTCACCAACTTTAGGGTATTCTAATGGAACTAATTGTGAATATATAGCATCTGTATTATTAATCATATAAAACTTTTTTATTGCACTTGCATCAATCTGCCAATAGGCAACAGATTGACTGTCAGGACTCCAACGAAATCCATCTCTACAAGCAAATTCTTCCTCATAGGCCCAATCAAAAGTTCCGTTAATTAGTGAAACTGTGCCGTCGGTAGTTAAAGGTTGAATATTTCCAGTTACGTAATCTTCACTATATAAATTATTTCCCGAAACATAAGCTATAGAATTGCCATCAGGTGAGAATTTAGCAAACATCAAGGATGAAGTTGGTAATGTCTTCCCTATTTGAGTAAGCGTATTTGTTTTAAAGTTAAAAACCCAATAGTCCCCCTTCGTATTTAGTCTCCAAACTTTTTTAGTATTGGTAAACAATAGTACTTTTTGTTGGTTTGAAGAAAATGAAAAATGAGCTACTTTAATAGGTTCTAATTTACCTGCAGGAGTAAGTTGCTCTTTTGAAATGACTATTTTTACATCATTGTTAGGTAATGTATAGGTAACCAATTGGTTTTTGTCTAAACTATAATAAGAATCACCATCGTTAGACCAATTTATCTGAGCTTCTAAGTTAAAGCTAAGAGAGAAAAAACAAATAAAAATTAAAATTTTAAAGGTATTTATAGTTGTGCTTAGTGATTTTTTCATGTTTTTGAAATTTATATTATTAGTCATGTTATTTTTTGAATGTAAATTATTTTAATCTTATCATTTATGTTATTTGTGTTAGATTTACTATCATTTTTAAAATGACCGCTAAAGGCTAATTTAAACAATTAGCAGGAAGAAACAATTTCTATTACTACTGATTGTTTTTTATTATTTATTAAATTCTGACAACGGAATAATAGCTGGATTAAATTTAATTCCTAAATCTTGTTTTGCAGCGTTATTTTTATAAACTATACGAGCATTCCCTTCAGGTTTTTTATCATTTAACATCGCAGAAATATCAGACGATTGTATTTGTCAGTTTTTGAAATATCTGTAACAGATACTCTTACCTTAAATCCTTCATTTAAAAACTTTTTTGTAGTATGACTTCCAATGAAGCCTAAACCTCCAATAATTCCAACTATTTTCATGTATTTTTGATTTAATTAATTATGTGTGTGTGTTTTTTAGTAATAATTTTGCTGCTATTTAAAGTTTAGATTTTTATGTGGATAAAATCTCACCAATTGCATATCTCAAATATTTTAACGATTTGTTATCATAAGCCATTTTTTTATGTATTTTTCTAAAAATCGGAATCATAATAGTTGTTATGGTTTCATGAAGCTTATTACATCTCAACTATAATTAGCAGAATGGTTTAGCAACTAAAATAGCAAAAAATAACTAAATGAAAAAATTGTAAAGATTTACAGACAAGAAACTAGTTTAAATACACAAAACAACAAAAGTTATACTAGAGCTAGCTACTAGATTTTTCAAGTTCAAATATTATATTCAATTCATTGTCAAGATCTTTTCTTTCCTCAACAAGATGAAATCTGTTCTTTTTTAAGAGTTTTATAGAACTCTCATTTTCTTTATGAGTAAATGCCTCAATTTTATCAAATTTTAACTCTTTAAAACCAAAATCAATAATCATTTTTAGCGCTTCACTCATTATTCCTTTATTCTGAAATTTAGGATTTAAGTCGTAACCAACTTCAGCAGTTTTACGGTCTTGAGAAAAATTCCATAAACAAATTGTTCCGATAATTTTAGAGTCATTTTTTAAAGTTATTCCCCAAGAAATAGATTTATTATTTTCAAATGCGTCATTTATTTCTTCAATAAAATTAATCGCATCAGCTATATTTTTAGTTTTCCTGTGTTCAGGTCTTTCAATAAATTTATTAATAGTTTCATTAGAACGTAAGAATAAGATAATTTCACAATCTATTTCTTCAATTTTTCTTAAAAATAATCTTTCTGTTTTTATTTCTGGAAAAAATTTAAATTTCATTTTTTTAGTTTTCTGTCTCGTCCTAAAATATGGCTACAGTTAAAATTGCTTGTTTCAGGTTTGTCAGTTCAATATTTTATTTAAATGTAAGCACAACTTTTATAAGTTGTTTATGTTTAATTTTGATCAGTCAATATTTCATAAGATCTGAATATTTAAACTTAAAATCTAATAGTAATTTTAATTTTTCAGCGCTTACTATTTTATAATTATTCAATGAATTTTCATTAAATATTGGTACATTTTTTCCTAATTTAAGATATTCTTTAGTGTAAAAATCTCTTCTTTTAGGATGCGTATCGGCACAGGCATTTAATATTTCATTCCAACTATTTTTTTGAATAATTAACTCAATTATTTTGATACAATCATCTCTATGAATGAGATTAACATAACCTTCAGGGTTTTCTATTTTTTTATTCTTCTTAGTGAATTCTCCAGGTTTTCTATCGTATCCAAAAAGTCCACAAAAACGTAAAATTGTTGATTTGAATAGTGTATTTGACTTAAATAAAATTTCTATTTCCGAAAGAGATGATTTCTTCACAATAGATTCTTCAGTAGCTAGTTGGTTTAAATTAGGATAAACTGAACTAGAACTCATAAAAATTACTTTCTTAACGTTGGATTTTTCAATTTTAGGAATCAATTTTTTAAAGTAATCAATATTTTTTGATGGTACAGTTATTATTAAAACTTCAGTGTCCAAAAATTTATATATGTTGCTTTCTAAGTTATTAAGCTCAATTAAATATGAAATTACCCCTTTTGATTTGAGTTTGTTAAATTTGTTATTCGATGTAGTAGAGCCGTTAACTATAAAACCTTTATCTACAAGAGTTAAGGCTAAAGGCATTCCTAACCAACCACATCCTAATATGCTAATTTTCTGTGTCAATTAAAGTTCTAGTTTCTAGTTTCAGTTCAAGCTGGCATACAACTAAGCTACCTATTTATAATATACTTATATCCCAAAAATTGACAGAACAACGTGAATAAACGTCTCTTTCTTTATATAAGTTTTTGAATGTTGCAACTTTTTAAATAGCTTATAAATCAAATATACTAAAATAATATTAATGACGTAAATATTGTTTACAAGCCTTTAAAACAATTAAAAAAAACTTAAAACACTAAATTACAAAAGAATACAATAATTATTTTGTAATTATTAAGAATGAAAATCATGTACTATATTACTTTATATATAAGCCCATTAATTTAATTAGCAAGTTGTATAGTTCTAAATTAAGTACTTTTACACAAAAAATAGCTGCAATTCTAAATAAGAATTACTTACAATTTTATTATTCATTTAATCTTTTGTATTTTTGCAATCCAAAAAAAAGAATATGATTTTACCAATTTATGCATATGGCGATCCTGTTTTAAGAAAAGTGGGAGTTGATATTGATAAAGATTATGAAAATCTTTCGCAACTTATTGAGAACATGCAAGAAACTATGGTGAATGCAAATGGTATTGGTTTGGCTGCACCACAAATTGGAAAATCAATCAGGCTATTTATTGTTAACACTTCACCTTTTGAAAAAGATGAAGACTTAGATGATAAGGAACGTGAGTTTTTAGCGAATTTTAATAAGGTATTTATCAATGCTAAAATTTTAAAAGAAGAAGGAGATGAATGGGTTTTTAATGAAGGTTGCCTAAGTATTCCTGATATTACAGAAGACGTATTTAGACAAGAAAAAATTACGATTGAATATGTTGATGAAAATTTTGAAAAACATATCGATGTTTTAGATGGTTTAGCAGCAAGAGTAGTACAACATGAATACGACCATATTGAAGGAATTTTATTTACTGATAAAATTTCATCCTTAAAAAAAAGATTAATAAAAAAAAGATTAGAAAATATTTCAAAGGGAAAAATAAACCCTAGTTACAGAATGAAATTTCCCTTATTAAAAAAACAATAAATTTATGGAGTTAAAAGATATAGTAGCAATTAATGGAAAACCAGGATTGCACGAAATAAAAGCACAATCTAAAGGTGGTATTATTGTAGAATCATTAATAGATGGTAAAAAGTTTCCCGTAACGGTCACTCACAATATTAGTGCATTAAATGAAATTGCTATTTATACCTATGAAGAAGAAATTCCATTGCGCATAGTTCTTAAAACTATTGGAGAAAAAGAAAATGGAAAAGAAGCTTTAAATCCAAAAGAAAGTGGAAAAGTGCTAACTTCATACTTTAGAGAAATATTACCAAATTTTGATGAAGAGCGTGTGTACACTTCAAACATTAAAAAAGTATTACAATGGTATAATTTATTAGCTTCAAAAGGGTTTGATTTCACTTCTATTAAAGAAGAAGAGGAACAAACAGAAGAAGCATAATTATGCACACCCGCGAACAACAACTACAAGCCTTTGGTCGACTTTTAGACATTATGGATGAGTTACGCTTAAAATGCCCGTGGGATAAAAAACAAACTTTTGAATCGCTTCGACATTTAACTATCGAAGAAACTTATGAATTAGGTGATGCCATTCTTAATAACGATTTTCAAGAAATTAAAAAAGAATTAGGAGATGTATTACTTCATATTGTTTTTTATGCGAAAATTGGTTCTGAAACGAATGATTTTGATATTGCTGATGTTGCCAATGCCATTGCTGAAAAACTAATTTATCGTCATCCTCATATTTATAGTGATGTTGTTGTAAAAGACGAAGAAGAAGTGAAACAAAACTGGGAAAAACTAAAATTAAAAGAAGGTAAAAGTTCTGTTTTAGAAGGTGTTCCTGTTTCACTACCATCCATGGTAAAAGCAAATAGAATACAAGAAAAAGTTGCTGGTGTAGGTTTTGATTGGGAAAAACCTGGACAGGTGTGGGAAAAAGTTCAAGAAGAATTAAATGAACTAAATGTTGAAATTGAAAAAGGAAATACAGATAAAATTGAAGCTGAATTTGGTGATGTATTATTTTCAATGGTGAATTATGCTCGTTTTATTAATGTAAATCCTGAAAATGCGTTAGAGCGTACCAATAAAAAATTCATCAATCGCTTTCAATATTTAGAACAAGCTGCTAAAAAATTGGGTAAATCTTTGCATGATATGTCACTGGCTGAAATGGATATATTTTGGGAAGAATCTAAAAAGTTTTATAAATAATTTATAACTTAGCATAGTACTCAATTACTACATCTATGCAAATTATAGCCAAAACACCCGAAGAATATATTGCTCAAATTCCTGAAGATAGGATTCCTTATTTTAAAAAATTAAGAGAAACCATTATAAACAATATTCCAAAAGGATTTGAAGAGCAAATAAGTTATGGTATGATTGGTTATGTGGTTCCAAAGAGCATCTATCCTAACGGTTATCATTGTGACACCAATTTACCGTTACCATTTGCAAATATAGCTTCACAAAAGAATTTTATTGCATTATATCATATGGGAATTTATGCAAATCCAGAATTGCTAAATTGGTTTGTAGCTGAATACCCTAAACATTGTAAACGGAAATTAGACATGGGTAAAAGTTGTATTCGTTTTAAAAAGAATGAAGATATTCCGTTTGAATTAATTGCAGAATTAATGCAAAAAATAACAGTTAAAGAATGGATTGATTTGTATGAAAAGAATATAAAACGTTAATTTATATATGGGAAAAATTGTAATTATTACAGGAGGAAGCAGAGGGTTGGGTTTTGGTTTGGCTAAAACCTATCATAAAAAGGGATATCAGGTAATCTCTATATCAAGAAGTAACATTGCTAAATTATACATTGCTGAACAATATCAATGTGATTTAAGTAAAACGGATACTATTGAGCATATAATGATTGAACTATTTTCGCATTTAGACAAAAATAACACTACCAATTTAACACTCATAAATAATGCGGGTGATTTAGGAACTGTTAATACCTTAGATGCTATTTCCCCACAAGATATTAGCTATACCATTCAAGTTAATTTAATTGCTCCACTAGTTTTAAATTCAATTTTTATCAAACTCTCAAAAGGTTGGGATTGCAAAAAACAAATTTTTAATATTTCATCAGGTGCCGCCATAAATCCTTATGAAAGTTGGTCGCTATATTGTTCTTCAAAAGCTGGGTTAGATATGATGACCAAGGTAATTTCAAAAGAGCAAAAAGACATTAAAAATGGCGTAAGTATCGTTTCAATATATCCTGGAATTGTGGATACTGATATGCAAGCTAAAGTTAGAAATACGCCTAAAGAAAATTTTAAATCCGTTCAGCGATTTATTGATTTTCACAAACATGGAGAATTACTTTCTCCTAAAGATGTAGCCAACAAAATTTACTATTTAGATGTTACTGGAGAATTAAAAAATGGACAAATTTTAGATATAAGAAATAGCTAAATTATTCGTTATTTTTTATTAATTTTTTTACACTTTCTGGTAGTAAAATATTTTTATCTAAAACTGCATCAGCTATCGGGGTACCAAATGAAGTAATTATTGGTAATACACCAGCCCAAATAGGTAAATTATAATCTGATTTATCATCAATTGGAGGTCCTGTTCTTATTTTGGCTGAAGCTTCTGTTATTGCAATTTTTAAAATTTTAGTTGCTTTCATTTCTTTATCATTTGGCAAACGAACTTCTTCCCAACGATTTGGTATAATTTGATTTGAAATTAACTCCAATGCTTTGTAGCGTTCATCATCATTCGTAACTAGTACTGCTTCACCAAATAGGGTAACTGAATGGTAATTTAAAGAATGGTGAAAAGCTGAACGTGCTAAAACAATGCCATCTGTTTGAGTTACATTTATTGAAATTGGCAATCCTTTTTCTAAATTAAGAAGCATTCTACTCACAGTAGCTCCGTGAACATAAATCAGATTTTCACTTCTACCGTAAATTGTAGGAATAATTACAGGATAACCTTCGTGAATAAAAGCAATTTGACAAATAAAATGAGCATCTAAAATATTATAAATAGTTTCACTATCATAAAAACCTCTTTTAGGCGCTCTTTTAACGGTGGCTTTTTTTGTATTTTTCATGTTAATTAAACCAAATAGTAAAGTATTTTATTTTTGCAATATCTGGAATTTGATCAATAGTTACTTCTTCCCTACTAAAGCTATTAATTCCTAATTCTTTTTTATCAATTGAAATCGTAGCGTTCAATTCATCAATAAAAAGTGTTGCTGAAGTAAGTGTAGTTTCAATATTATTTACCAAATAATGTTCATTAATATCTTTAAAGGTTGATTGTAGCGAGATACCTTTGTCTGTTTTATAATTTTTATCAAAAATTTGAATACTTTTTATTTTTGATAAAGAATCATTTTGATTTGTAGGAGCAATTTCTAATAATTTATCACCTTTCAATGAAAAAATATCATACTCGTCATCATCCAAAGAAAATAATTTACTTTCATTGTTTAGTTCATTTAATGTCAATTTTGATACTATTGAATCTTTCCTAAAAATAGCACTTAACTCTAAAATCGTAGTTTCCTTCGTTAAATAACCCACTTTCCCTTTTTCAATTAAATATTGATTTTCTTTAGCACATTGAATAAACAAAAATGAAACTAAAACAATAAAAATGATTCTTTTTAAAATTGACATAAACAACTTATTTTTTTATACAACATAACCTTAAACGCAACAAATATACTATTATTGAATACGAACTAAAAAAATTATAACACACGTTTTAAAATTCCTAATACACCTCTAATAAAAGTTGCACTTGTCACCACTTTTAAAATTGGATTCATACGAGTACTTTTTCTTGTACTCGTTCTTGAACTTGTTGATTTTAAACGCTTTAATTCTTCTTTTTTCTTCTCTTCTACAGCCTCCTTTTTATTTATTTTATCTATTTTTTTAGATAGAATTTCGTAGGCACTTTCCCTATCAATAGTTTCATTATACTTATAATAAATACGAGAACTTTCAATAAGTTGCTTCAACTCCTTATCCGTTAATATATCCATTCTACTCATGGGCGCACGCATCATAGTACAAGCCAAAGGCGTTGGTATTCCTTTTTCATTTAAAACAGATATAAAAGCTTCTCCAATTCCAAGTTGAGTTAATACTTCATCAACATCATAATATTCAGAACTTGGGTAATTTTCAGCTGCCAATTTAATAGCTTTCCTATCTTTTGCTGTAAATGCACGCAATGCATGTTGTACTTTTAAACCTAATTGTCCTAATATATCTTCAGGAACATCGTTTGGGTTTTGTGTTACAAAAAATAGCCCAATTCCTTTTGAACGAATTAATTTTACAATACTTTCTATTTGAGAAAGTAAAGCTTTTGAAGCTTCTTTAAAAATTAGATGTGCTTCATCAATAAAAATTACAAGTTCTGGTTTTCCACTATCACCCTGCTCTGGAAAAGTTGAATATATTTCTGCCAATAATTGCAACATAAATGTTGAGAATAATTTTGGCTTATCTTGTATATCTGTTAAACGCAAAATTGAAATAATTCCATTTCCATTTTCATCAACTCGTACTAAATTTTGAACGTCAAAAGAACGTTCTCCAAAAAATAAATCACCTCCTTGTTGATCAATTTCTAGTATTTTTCTTAAAATAGCACCCGTACTTGCCTTAGAAATTAACCCATATTCACTTTGTATTTCCTCTTTTCCTTCATCAGTAGCATATTGAAGTACTTTTTTAAAATCTTTTAAATCTAATAATGGTAATTTATGATCATCACAATATTGAAAAATAATAGAAACTATTCCACTTTGAGCATCTGACAAATCTAATATTCTTGAAAGTAATACCGGTCCAAATTCAGAAACCGTAGCACGTAAACGTGTACCGTTTTGATCAGAGATAGTTAATATTTCAACGGGGAATTTTTTTGCTTCAAAAGGCAAACCAATTGCAGCATGTCGTTCATCAATTTTCACATGCCCCGGACTTGGCTGTGCCAAACCACTTAAATCCCCTTTTATATCCATCAATAAAACTGGAATTCCTTTTTCAGATAAATTCTCAGCCATAACTTGTAGCGACTTTGTTTTTCCTGTACCCGTTGCTCCAGCAATAAGTCCATGTCTATTCAACGTTTTTAAAGGAACTTTTACAAAAGCTTCTTTTATGGTTTTACCATCTAACATTGCAGAACCAAATGTTATATAATCTCCTTTGGTTTTATATCCTTCAGTAATATGATTAAAAAAAACTTCTTCTTTATTCATTCTAAATATTTTTGATAAAAATAAGACATAAAAATCAAATTAAAAATTTCAATAGAAATTAAGTTGAATTTATTTATTATTAGTACGATTGTCTATCTTTGCAAAATGATTGAAGAAAATACACAACAACTTATAAATAAAGGAGAAATGCTTCCTTTAATGGAAGAATTTTACACCATTCAAGGAGAAGGATTTTACTCAGGAAAAGCTGCTTATTTTATTAGAATTGGTGGTTGTGATGTTGGTTGTCATTGGTGCGATGTGAAAGAAAGTTGGAATGCCGACTTGCATCCTCCAACTAAAACAGATGCTATAGTTACTAATGTTCTAAAATTTGCAAAAACGGTTGTTGTTACAGGCGGTGAACCTTCTATGTGGAATTTAGATTACATTACAAATTCACTTAAAGGGAAAGATATTAAAACACATATTGAAACTTCAGGAGCTTATAAATTGACAGGGAAATGGGATTGGATTTGTCTTTCTCCAAAAAAAACGAAATTACCACTAGATGCCATTTACCCAAAAGCAAATGAACTCAAAATAATAGTCGTTAACAAAAACGATTTTAAATTTGCAGAAGAACAAGCTACAAAGGTTACTAAAAATTGTGAATTATTTTTACAACCTGAATGGAGCAAGCGTGAAGAAATGATTCCTTTAATTGTAGATTATGTTATGAAAAATCCTCAGTGGAAAATATCTTTACAAACACATAAGTACTTAAATATTCCTTAGCGAAAGGAAATTAATAAAAATGAACACCCTAAAAATAAGAAAAGCTAATATCGCAGATGCTCAGTTTATTGCTATTTTAGGACGTGTTACATTTACAGAAACTTTTGGCCACTATTTTAAAGATTCTAATGATTTATTAGAATATTACAACCGTACTTTTTCAGTTCAAAAAATAAGAAAAAGTATTGAAAATAATAACAATGTTTTTTGGATTGCTTTTGTAAATGAATTACCTGTCGGATATGCTAAATTAAAATTAAACTCATCTTCTGAGTTTCTTGAATCTAAAAACACATCCCAATTACAAAAAATATATGTTCTTAAAGATTTTCTGTCTATGAAAATTGGACTTGAGTTACAAACTAAATTAATTGAAAAAGCAAAAGAACATGGAAGCAAGCTTATTTGGCTGTCAGTACTTAAAAGTAATAATAGAGCTATCCAATTCTATATAAAAAATAACTTCTTAAATACTGGAACTCATAATTTTCAAATAGGTAAAGAAATGTTCGTGTTTAATGTGATGTATAAAATCATACAATCGTAAAAATAAGATTTTAAACAACATTCAACTCATTTCATTTATTTTTTCTACACTGATTTTGTATATATATTTAAATTGTTCTTCTAAAGTCATATCTGAATTATCAATTTCAATAGCATCATCAGCAATAATCAAGGGTGAATCTTCTCTAGTTGAATCTATATGATCTCTATATTGAACATTCATAAATATTTCGTCAAACGTAACTTTATCACCTCGTTTAATCAATTCATCATATCTACGTTGAGCACGTTTTTCAGCAGAGGCATTTATAAACAATTTTAATTCTGCATTTGGAAATACTACAGTTCCTATATCTCTACCATCCATTACTACACCTTTATGAATTCCAATCTCCTGCTGTTGCTCAACTAATTTTCTTCTAACTTCTGAAATTTCAGCCACTTTACTTACAAATTTTGAGACTTCTAAGGTTCTAATTTCATTTTCAACATTCATACCATTTAAATACATTTCAGCAAAACCAAGTGCTGAATTAAACTTAAAAATCAAGTTGATTTTGGGCAATTCTGAAATTAATCTTTCAGAATTAAAAGCATTTTTTGAAATAAAACTTTGTTGCATAGCATATAAAGTTACCGCTCTATACATAGCGCCAGAATCAACATATATATAGTGTAATTTAGTTGCTAATTGCTTGGCAATGGTACTTTTCCCTGTTGAAGAAAATCCGTCTATAGCTATTGTAATTTTTTTCAAATCTCTTAATTTAAATTTATTTGTAAACTAAATGTGCTCGCATTTGAAGCTGGATGATATTTTGAAAATGCATAATTAAATTTTAGCTTATTCATTTTTAATCCAAAACCAGCTGTAAAACCAGCAAATGTCCTTTTATCAATTAATTGTAATTCTTTTGCACGTCTAAAATTATAACCTAATCGTATATTAAAAGCTCCTTTTGGAAATAATTCAGCGCCAATTGATAAATGTCGAATCGTATTATTTAAAAAAGAAACTTTCTCTTCAGTCACATTACCATTAATATCTGTGATTGAATTCGAAGGATTACTAGCTGAAATATCCCATCTTTGTAAATTATCAAAAGTAAAATGAAATGTAATTGGTACATTTTCTAAACTATAAGAAGCACCTAAATCTATTTCTAATGGTAAATTTTCTCTCGTCTCATCAAATACAGTCACTTGATACCCAATATTCCGAACAACTAAGGTAAAAACGTATGGATCATACTCATTAAAATATAAAAGAGATAAATCCCCACCAACACCAAACGATGAATAATTATCAATAACTGAATTAATTAATTTAATGTTGGCTCCAAGAAAAATATCAGTTTGAAAGATATTATAGGCATAACCAACTGAAAAAGAAAAATCGTATGCCTTAAAAGTTCCTGATTCTATTCCTTCTTCATCAGCACCAATAAATTTACCATAGTTTAAATAAGTAATTCCAGCGTGGATAGTTCCAAAATTACGGCTAATCATATGAGCAAAAGATGCTGAAGTTAAATTAACATCTGCCAAATAATTTAAATAATTTACAGATAATTGGTTGTCTAAATCTTGACTTATAGTTGAAGGATTCCATAAAGGCTGATTCACATCATCTAATAAAGTCAATGTTTTTCCACCTAAAGCAGCTTGCTTTGCTGATCCTGTCAAATTCAGAAAGTTATAGATGTTTTCACCACCAACCTGAGAAAATGTACTCATTGAAACCAAAAATAGAAGTTGAATAATTTTTTTCATATTACGAATTACAAAATAAATCAAAAAAATTTCTAAAACCCAAAGAAGGGATGATTATTTTATTAGAATTATGAAGATTTAAAACAAAAAAAACCTTCAACAATTAAGTTGAAGGTTTTCAAAAGAAAGGCAACGACATACTCTCCCACCATAATGGCAGTACCATCTGCGCTGATAGGCTTAACTTCTCTGT